>Ga0265797_10006482_pt1 | contig 16488 bp, 10 predicted proteins | sample P2T30metagenome_FD_192433 | JGI IMG/M metagenome (GOLD analysis project Ga0265797, IMG submission 192433) | Plant litter microbial communities from East Loma Ridge, Irvine, California - P2 T30 | ecosystem: Environmental > Terrestrial > Plant litter > Unclassified | place: USA: California... | reverse complement strand
CGCGGGACATCCAGTCATCCACGATGCCGCCCAGCAGATCGATCCGCATCGGCAGGGTGATGTGGTCCTCGCCGCGCATTTCGATGTAGTGCGCACGCGGACTGGCCTGTGCCAGCCGGCGTCCCTGGTCCACGCGGATATGCTGGTCCTGGTCACCGTGAAGCAGCAGCACGCAGGCTCGGCTGGCGGCGACCGCACGGCTGACATCCACCTGGTCCAGGTCCACCCCCAGCCGCCGGTTGGCGGCGGCGATCACCGCGTCCATGTCCTGGTCGGCATACCGCCAACGGGCGTACGCCGCCACCGCCTGCGCCTGCCAGCCGTGCGGCTGGCTGGCCAGCAGATGCGGGATCATGCTGCGGATCGCATCGCCGGCGTTGGCGAAGGATTCCATCGCCACCACGCCCTGCACGTCGCCACCCAGTTTCTCGGCAGCAAACAACGCGGTCGCAGCGCCGTAAGACACCCCGAACAGATACAGCGGACCCTGCACTTCACCGCGGGCACGCAAGGCACGGATGACATCGATCACCTCGTCCGATTCCACCGTTCCATAACCTGCCGGGCCACCGCCTGAGTGACCGTGGTTGCGCAGGTCGATGGTGATGACGCGGTAGCCGGACTGGGCCAGCTGCAGTGACCACGGCAGCATCGCATCGCCGCTCATCATCCAGCCGTGCAGCAGCACCACGGTGCCGCGCGGCGCACGCGCATGGAACGGCCGCGGAGGCTCCAGCCGCAGGTCCATGTCCACCGGCTCGCCGCCTTCATGGCGCGGGCGCGCATAGCGGTAGCGCAGCCCGTAGTCGCCTGCGTCGAAGGCGCGCCAGAACAGGCGCACGTCCTCACTGCTGGTCACGTAGCCATTCCGGTTGGGCAGGGTGGCGATGGTGGCTGCGATGTGCGCCTGGTCGAGCAACGGCGAGGCACCGCCGGGCGATACCAGACGTTCGCTCAGCGAGGTGGAAGCAGTAGGGGAGCAGGCGGCCAGCCACAGGCACGCGCAGGCCAGCAGCAGGCGCATCATCATCAGGGCATCGAACGGATTGGCCGCACAGGCTACGCAGCGCCCCGGTGTGCGATCTATCGTGGATCGATGACGGCTTGATGACAGTGCGGCGTTGGTTCAGCTACGCGGCCCGGACTCATCGCTTGGAACGGCGGATCATCCGGGTGCCGCTGGCGCGGTCGTGCCAGGTCAGCCGGTCGCGGTCGATCAAGGCCCACCAGAAGCCCAGCCCGGCAAGGCCCAGGGACACGCTGGCAACGGCGTAGCGAACCCACAGCGAGGGAAGCGACGGCGGCTGCACATCATCGCCGGTCACCGCGATCCGCCACGGCCGCATGCCCAGCGTCTGGCCGCCACGGCGCCAGCTCCAGGTGGCATACAGACCGGTGAGCATCCAGCAACACGCCCACAACGCCCACTGCCAGCCGCTGAACGGAGCGATGTTCTCGTGGGTTGTGTGGCCGTTGATGGTGAATGCAACCACGAACAGCGATGCGGCCAGCATCCACAACGCAAGCGCCGGGAACAGGTCGTACAGCAAGGCGAGCAGGCGCCAGCCAAGCAGGGCAGCAGGGCGCACGGCAGCGGCAGCGGCGGCAGGGGCATCATGCGGATCAGCCATGCGGGGAAGCATACGCAATGCTGGTGGGGTGCGCAGCGTGCGGCGTATCCTTCGCCCATGTCCGTTGCTTCCTCGCCTGCCGAACGCCGCCAGCTGATCCAGGCGCTACCCGAACTCGACGCCGCAGATTCGGTGGCGATCACCCGCTTCCTTGATGCGGCCTGGGCCGAACATGGCCTGGCGCGCGCCAGCGTGGACAGCTACCGGCGGGACCTGGAAGGGTTGGCGCGTTGGCGCAGCGGGCAGGCCGGCGGCCTTGCCGGCGTCGATCGCGCCGGGCTGTTCGACTACCTGGCCTGGCGTACCCGCCACGGGTGGTCGCCGCGCAGCAACGCGCGCCTGCTGTCGGCCCTGCGCGCGTTCTTCGCCGACAGTGTCCGCCGCGGTGCACGCAGCGATGATCCGACCGCCTTGCTGGATCCGCCTAAACTGCCACGGCTGCTGCCCAAGGCGCTGGCGGAAAGCCAGATCGACGCGCTGCTCGCGGCCCCCGACGTCGATACGGCGCTGGGCCTGCGCGACCGCGCGATGCTGGAACTGATGTACGCCGCCGGCCTGCGCGTAAGCGAACTGGTGGGCCTGCCGGCAACCGCGGTGAACCTTCGCCAGGGCGTGCTGCGCGTTACCGGCAAAGGCAGCAGGGAACGGCTGGTTCCGCTCGGCGAGGAGTCCCAGCATTGGCTGGAGCGCTACCTGCAGGAGTCACGACCATCGCTGGCGAACAAGCGCAGCGTGCCGGCCGATACCGGCGGCCAGGTTCCGCTGTTCATCGAGCCGAGCCTGCGCCCGCTCAGCCGCCAGGCATTCTGGCATCTGGTCAAGCGCTATGCGGTGCTGGCCGGGATCGATCCGGTACGGATCAGCCCGCACGGCCTGCGCCACAGCTTCGCCACCCATCTGCTCAACCGGGGAGCCGACCTGCGCGCGTTGCAGATGCTGCTCGGCCACAGCTCACTGTCCACCACCCAGATCTACACGCTGGTGGCGCGCGAGCACCTGCAGAAGCTGCATGCCAAGCATCATCCGCGGGGGTGATCGGGGTGATCGGGGTGACCGGGCCTTTCCGATGGCAGCTGCAGCGATTGCAGGGTGCGCTGCAGCGGCATCCGCAGCGCCTCGATGCCATCGGGCTGCTGCGCGGTGATGAACGACAGGATCTCCTGAACCGCGCTGTGCTCCACGCGATCACGATCAGCTTGTGACCCTTGGGCCGCTATCGCCTCGTTGTGTGCCTGCTTCATCACCTGTCTGCGCAGTTCCAGGGGCTCGCTCAGATGCCCCGCCCAGAACGCGTCGGCCAGCATGAGCCGCGCCTGGTTGCGCACGTGGTCGGGGGCCAGCAGTCCCTTCAGCTGCTGCTTCACCGCCGGATCCACCGGGCGGTCGGTGTGCAGATGGGTGCGCACCAGCACCCGGTGGAAGGCGCTGGCCAGTTCGGTGGGGCGGCTGTCAGCCTGCGTATCGATCTCATACAGCAGTACATCCTGGCGCGCCAGTTCGCGCGCCTTTCGCTGCAGCTGATCCAGCGACAAGCGCCCGCCATTGAAGCGGGCAGCGAGCTGGACTTCCCGGTTGTTGATGCCGGTCAGCGCCGCGGTGAACCGGGCGGGAGAATAATGGCATCGGGCCAGCTGCACTTTTGCCGAGAGCTGGTTGAGGACGGTGGCCCGGAAAATCAGTCCGAGCTGGGCGACGATCTGCATGTTGGCCTCCAGTATCCGGCTTCCCTGCTGAAGGATGGCGGGAGCTGGGTGTGATTGCTTCCATGAATCGCTCAGGGCGTCGGAAGGGCTGAGGCAGGACGCGGCGCGACGGTGATACGCCCACTCAGCAGTGCTGTGCGAGAATCCAGCTTCCCTTTCATCCTGCGGTCCCTCCCCGATGCTCCGAGTCCTTACCGCCGTACTGCTCGGCGCGCTCAGTCTGACCGCCTGCGCCCAGCCTGCACCGCCTTCTGCAGGCAAGTCCGCCGTGACAACCAACGCGGCGCCCGCAGGCAGCGGTGCGGAGCAGAAAGTCCGTGCCGCCTTGACCCAGCTGGATCCCAACTTCAAGCCCGACTACATCGGTGCCGCCCCGTTTCCCGGGTTCCGCGAAGTGGTGGTATCCGGCCAGGTGCTGTACGTGTCCGATGATGGCAAGTACCTGATGCAGTCCCAGCCCTACGACATCCAGGCCAAGGCGCTGGTCAACAGCGAAGGCCTGCTGGCGTATCGTCGCGGCCTGCTGGAGAAGGCCAATCACGGTGACCGCATCGTGTTCGCCGCACCGAATGCCAAGCACACCATAAGTGTCTTCACCGATATCGAGTGTGGTTACTGCCGCAAGCTGCACCAGGATATCGCCGAGCTCAACCGCAACGGCATCACCGTGGAGTACCTAGCCTTCCCGCGCATGGGCCTGGGCAGCAAGGACTACACCGACATGATCTCGGTCTGGTGCGCCAGTGATCGCCGCAAGGCCCTTACCGCCGCCAAGCAGGGCAGCCCGGTACCGGCCAAGAACTGCACCAACCCGGTGGCGATGCAGTACGCACTGGGCCAGCAGCTCGGCGTCAACGGCACGCCGGCGATCTTCGCCGCCGATGGCACCCAGCTGGGTGGCTACCTGCCGCCCGCGCAGCTGAAGGCCGCGCTGGACCGCCGCGCGCGCTGAGCCGATGTTTCCGCAAAGGCGCCGGTGAGTCCGGCGTCATGGCGGAATCCGCTGCAGTAAACATGCAAGCCGGCGCGGTGAGGCGCGTGCAGGGTAGAGGCCTTCTGCTGGAGATTGCCTCTCATGCTGCCGCGCGCTTCTGCTTCCTCCGTTCCACCGCCCCGTCCGCTGGGCCGATCGCCGGCCCCGCCGCCGAGAGTGCCCATCGCCAACCGCCTGGCCGGCGCTGTGCCGACCGCGATCGCCAACCTGCCGCCGCAACCTGCCACGGCGTGCACGAGGGATACGCGGGACACCCGCCGTGACGACGCCGCCACGGCGATCCGCCGGGTGTCCATCTGCAGTGACGATTCGGATAGCTGGCCGCTGGGCAGCAGCGATGACGCGCTGTTCCTGAAAGCACCCTCGGGCAGCTGGCCGCTGCCGCCGGCCAACGTGTCCCACCTGCGGCCGGCGAAACCTTTCTGATGCTCCGTAAAGCAGACGACGACTCCCCGCAGTGTTCGCGGGGAGCCGTCGCTGGTCTCACTTCAGGCCATCACTGATGCTGCGCGCCAGCGTGCCCTGCGTGTCGTCGCCACTGAACTCCCAGAAAAACGCCCCGCCCAGTCCCTGGGCTTTGACATAGGTCATCTTGCGGGTCACGTTGGCGGGAGTGTCGTAGCTCCACAGCGTGCTGCCGTTGTAGGCCCAGGTGGCGCCGGCGGTCGTGTCGGTGTAGGTCGGCCAGCCCAGGTTCTTCAACACCTTCCAGTCTTCGATGCCGGCCTCATAGGTGCCTGGCGCAGCGCCCGAAGCGGTCTGGTACATGCCGTTGTTGCCGCCTCCCACGCCGTTCCAGCCGCGGCCGTAGAAGCCGATGCCGAGGTTCAGCTTCGACGCCGGAACACCGCGCGCGATGAAGGCTTCGATGGCGTCATTGCTGTTGTACTGCAGCTGGTCGCCAGTGGACGGGTCGGCAGCGGCATTGAACAGCGCCGAGTGATGGTTGGTCCGCGGATCCCACGCGCCGTGGAAGTCGTAGGTCATCACGTTGATGTAATCCAGGTACGGATGATAGGCGGCTGGATTGGTGACCCGGATCTTGTCGATGCCGGCGCCCACGGCGACCGTCAGCAGCAGGCCCGGCCGCACCGCATCGAGCTGGCGGCGGAACTCGGCCAGCAGCGCGGTGAAGTTGGCGTTGTCTTCCGGCGCACCGCAGGCGATGCCGCAGGCGACCGGATACTCCCAGTCGATGTCGATGCCATCGAACACGCCCAATGCTGCCGCCGTGCCGCCCGCGCCATCGGTGACCGGCAGGTTGCCGCGGATGTAGGCGTCGATGCACGAGGCCACGAAGGCCTGGCGGTTCTCCGGGCGGGCGGCGCTGGAGAAGCCGCGCGACCAGGTCCAGCCGCCGAGCGAAATCAGCGCCTTCAGGCCCGGATGCTTGGCCTTCAGCTGCTTCAGCTGGTTCCAGTTTCCACGCAACGGCTGGTCCCAGGTATCGGCACTGCCACTGACGCTTTCGGCGGCTGAGAACGATTTGCTGTAATCGGCGAAGGCATCGCCACCGGCGCCGGTATTGGGGTCCGAAGGCTGGGTGACGCCGACTTCGCAGCGATTGTTGCGTACGTTGCCGAAGGCGTAGTTGATGTGGGTCAAACCCGCTGCCGAGCCGCTGCTGTCGATGTTCTTCACCCGGTAGTTGCGGCCATAGATGCCCCACTGGGTGAAGTAGCCGATGACGCGCTTGCCGGTGGTGCCCCCATCGCCGGCCAGGGTCGTTGCGCTGACCGTACCGCCCTGGGCCGACGCATTGCCGGCATTGTCGCGCGCACGGACCCGGTAGCTGTAGCTGGTGGAGGGCGCCAGTCCGCCATCGATGTAGGACGCGCTGGTGGGTGAGCCGACCAGGCTGCCGTTGCGGTACACGTCATAGCCGGCCACGCCGCTTCCGCCGTTGTTGTCGGTGGATGCGTTCCAGCTGAGGGCAATGCTGTTGGCGGTGCGGGTACCTACGGCGAGCCCGCCAGGCACACTGGGCGCGGTGGTGTCGCCACTGGCCGCGTTGACGGTGATGGAGATCGTGGCGGTGCTGGCCGTGGCGTTGTTGTTGTCGGTGGCCACCGCGCGCAGGGTGTGGGTACCGGCGCTGGCATTGGCCCAGCTGGCACTGTAAGGCGCGCTGGTGTCGATGCCGATGGAGCTGCCACCACGGAAGAACTCGACCTTGCTGATGCTGCCATCGGTGTCGCTGGCGTTGGCGCTGACGTTCACCGTGCTGCCGGCGCTGAAGGTGGCGCCGTTGGAAGGCGAGGTCAGGCTGACCACCGGCGGCTGGTTGCTGCCGCTGCCGTCGCAGGCGCCAAGGTTGGTGTAGTACGGGGCGCCGGCGGGGTGGTCCGGCGGGGCATTCCAGATGTCCTGTTTGGCTTGGTACAGCACCCCGCCTTTCTGCAGGGTGTCGCCAGCGCGGTAGATCTTGGCTTGGTCCCATTGGCCCACCCCTGCGCAGTTGGCGGCTTGCGCCAGCCCAGGCAGGGCGCCACTGATGGCCAGGGCAAGAAGCCACCCGGGGCGGTGCGGGAACGAGCGGGCGGGACGAGCGGCACTGCGTGCAATCGGGTCATGCATGGGATATCTCCGATCGAATCAGATTTTCGCGCGGGTCACGATGACGCCGCGCGTGACGCAGGTCCGCGCGCCGCAGGCAGGCGGCGGAGGGGAGCGGACGACACCGCCACCCTGGGGTGGTCGGTGACGACAACGTTGTCATCAATGCACACCGCAAACCGTGATCTGGTTCCCTGTTTGTGTGTGAAGGTAGTTACGCCCACATCGCGAGGATTACAGCCGGAAAGTCTCCCGGTGAGGTCGCGCCGATTCACGCCGTGTCAGGTCTGCAGCATTTGCCACGCGGACGATGTCCCCACAGGCGTTGAGGTCCTCGGTGACGCGCTGCTCGTGCTTGTCCAGCAATCCACTCGCGCGGATGCCTGTCAACGTGTCAAGCATCTCCTTGATCACGCCCTGTTTGATCTCCACGTCCTTGGCAAAGAGTTCGGCTTCATCAAGCCCCGCGGGATTGTCGGTGAGTACCTGTTCGATCCTTTCGACGTAGTGTTTCCAGGCCGTCCCAAGTGCGGCCCGGATCCGATGCTGCAGTGTCGTATCAACGGCATCGAGCATCCCGGCCACTGACTCCACCAGATCGTTGACCGTTGGTTCATGGATCGAAGACAGAGCCTGCCGAGCGTAAACATCCGTGGCAAGGAGGTCGCCGTTCTCGAACATGTAGTCGTCCGGCGCGACCGAGCCGATGGTGCGCTGCTCGGTCAGCGGACCGTCAACGGCGCTCAGGAGCTGCAGAGCATCCTGTCGGGTCCAGAGATGCTCCGCGAGCTGTTGGCGCAGGGCCAGGTTCGACGCCGCCATGTCGGGGCTGTCCAGTGCCTTGGACAGGCAGCTGAAGAAGCAGTCGCCATCGGCCGCGACGTCATCGACGACCGCATCCCGGTCGCGCCGCAGCAGGCTGAAATGACGGTCGTGGCGCAGCAGGATGATCTCGTCGTCCTCTACCTCGGGCAACTCCCCGCCGCCCGGGTAATGATATGCCTCGGGTTGCCCGGGGCGGTAAAGATGGATCGCGTCATTGTCGGCATCCACGATGCGCAGCGCGCGGCCTTCGGGCCAGTCCGCGCTGTCAACGATGAACGGAACCAGGTCGCCAGCGCCTTCGTTCCACACACGCGGTTGCTGGAGCAGCTCCAGGGAGAGGCCGACGCACAGCAGATCTCGTTGCTGATCGGTGAGCTGTGCCAACCGGGGAGAGCCCGGACCAGGCATGCGAACGGCATCGCGAATGTCGCGCAATGTATCCAGCGACACGCTGGCCGGCTGGATGCCAAGTTTCTGCGCAAGCAGCTCGAAGGCGTGTCTGCTGATGGGCGCATGCACAGGCGCCGTTGTAGCCTGGCTGAAAGCGAGGAACGCGGGATTTCGCATGCCGGTGAGAACCGCACCGTTGCGTGGCGGCTGCGCGGCTGGTTCTGCGCCGTTGCGGATAGTGGCCACCGGGAATCCGAAACGGCCACTTGAACGCGGGCGTATTGCCGGCGAGGTTACTGTTGCGGGTAGCGACGTAACGCCCGGCGCCGACAGGTTATCGGGAGAAGTGATTGCAGGCACGGCGGGTGGATTCCGAAAAGGAAAGGTGTGCGGCAGGCTTCAGCCGTCGGCGTTTCGCGCCTGGGCGATTTCTGTGCTGATGCGCTGCACGGCGACGTCCGCAGTCCGCGTGCCAGCACAGTTTGCGCGTGCTGGCGGGCAGGGTTGGCCGCGCGCTCTGCTCAGCAGCGACCGGCTGCGCAGGGATGAGAACGAAGACGATTTCGGGCCCCAGGCCCGCACGCCTTGCGCGTAGTTGCGCAATCGGTGGGGCACCAGCGGGGGGCGCTGCGCCGGCGCTGCATGGGGGGGAGGGCTGTAGACGACGCGGATCATGGGGCTTTCGCCTGCAAAGGGAAGGTGGCGCCAGCTTGGCCGCCACCGCGCCGGGACGCTGTCGGAAATCGCGCAGCTGCTGGCTCGCCACGGTCATGTCCGGCCATCGCGGCACCGACCAGCTTCCGATGGATGCCGTAGGGATGCAGTTCGCTTTTCTGCGGGCGCGTGGGATAGCTGTGCGGGGGATGGGGGCAGTGCACCGATGGCCTCGGAATCAGGCCACGCAGCAGGTCGTCAAGGCGTTGCATGTCCGGGCAGTCGCGGCGCCGCGCGGCCATCTGCCGTGCGCAGGCAACGGCCTCTGCGGCCAGGTCCTCGTCATCGGAAGCGCACAGTGACAGGCCGCTGTCGGGTGAGCCGGGCATGCCGTGCAACGGACCCGTAATGGACTTCCACGCACTGGATCCACCCCCGGCCGCGGCATCCCGCGCCTGCTTCAGCGCGACCGCGCGCGCCACCGTGCCACGCACAACGCTGGTGCTGGTGCGGCTGGGCCAGGGCTCGCTGCCGTGGCTTGTATTGCGCTCCAACAGCGGCAGTCCCTGCAGGCTGAGCAGGCCCAGCGGATGATGCTCCTCGCGGCGCACCACGATCTGCTGTTCGCACAACCAGCTCTCCAGATCCAGGCTGGGCTCGAAGCGCTTGCGCACGGCCTCGACGATCCTCGGCGGAGCCGACACCTGCGGCCTCTGCCAGGGGCCGCAGCGGGCCAGCGCGAATACACGCGACGGAGGCAACGGGAAAGCGCCGTACAGCGGCCGGGGCGGTTGAGGGTGCGCTTGCGGTCGCTGCGGCGAGGGTGCGGGGCGTACCAGGCTGAGCGGGTCCGGCTGCCCTTGCCAGAAGCGCATGGCGTTTTCACGCACGGCGCGAAGCCCACCCAGGTCCAGCTGGTGATCGGCGATCCGGCCCGGCCGGCAGTTGACGACATGCCGGGGCACGGGAGCGGGCGCCAGCCCGGCCGCGCTGATCTGGCGCAGGCCTTGCCGCAGCAGGGCGGTCGAGGACAGGCGTCCGGATGTAGTGGACAGAATGTTCGCGGAAGCAGGAAGCATGGCAGCGTGCCCGTCGGGAAAGGGGCGATCACCTTCGCGCGTGGTCCGCGCAGCGGCCTCCAGTAATCGGCCATCCGGGCCCGCCGCGCCGCTTCCGGTACACTATCGGGCCCGTTTCCCAACCACGGTTCCCCGGACATGATGGTCCTCGAGGGCGCGCCCGCCCTGTCGGCGTTCCGCCGCGAACGTCTCGAATCCCGCCTGCAGTCCATTGCCGCCGATCTGCGCATCAGCGGAGCCTGGCAGGTCTACTTCATCCAGCCCGACGGGCAGGGCGTGGCCGATACCGCCACGCTGTGCCGGATCCTGGAGGCGCGCGAACGGGCCGAGCCGGTGGCCGAAGGCGCCACCCAGCGCTTCGTGGTGCCGCGCCTGGGTACCCTTTCGCCGTGGTCCAGCAAGGCCACCGAACTGGTACGCGGTGCGGGCCAGCCGGTCAGCCGGGTGGAACGCGGCCTGCGCATCGATGTGCTGGGCTGGCCGACCGACGCGGCGGTGCAGCAGGCGTTGGTGAAGGCGCTGCATGACCCGATGACGCAGTCGGTACTGCAGACCGTGGAGCAGGGCAGCACGCTGTTCTCCACCCCGGCGCGCGGCGAACTGGAACGTGTGGCACTGGATGACCTGGAAGGCGCCAACCAGCGCCTCGGCCTGGCCATGGCGCAGGACGAGATCGACTACCTGCGCGAGCGCTTCGGCCAGCTCGGGCGCAAACCGTCTGACGTGGAACTGATGATGTTCGCGCAGGCGAACTCCGAGCACTGCCGGCACAAGATATTCAACGCCAGCTGGACCATCGACGGCCACGAGCAGGATCGTTCGCTGTTCCGGATGATCAAGAACACCCACCAGCAGACCCCGCAGCACACGCTCAGCGCTTACAGCGACAACGCTGCGGTGATCGAGGGCCATCCGGCCGCGCGTTATCGTCCGGATCCGGCCAGCGGCGAGTACCGCAGCGAAGCGGTGCTGCCCAGCGCGTTCCAGATCAAGGTGGAAACCCACAACCACCCGACCGCGATCGCTCCGTTCCCGGGCGCGGCGACCGGTGCCGGCGGTGAGATCCGCGACGAAGGCGCGACCGGCCGCGGCGGCAAGCCGAAGGCCGGCCTGACCGGTTTCTCGGTGTCGCACCTGCGCATCCCGACCCTGCCGCAGCCGTGGGAGGCGCCGCGCGCGCTGAACCCGCGCATGGCCCCGGCGCTGGACATCATGCTCGACGGCCCGCTCGGCGGTGCCGCGTTCAACAACGAATTCGGCCGACCGAACCTGCTGGGTTACTTCCGCACCTTCGAGTTGGCCGAGGGCGGCATCACCCGGGCCTACGACAAGCCGATCATGCTGGCCGGCGGCCTGGGTGCCATTGATCGGGTGCAGGTCGACAAGATTCCACTGCAGGCCGGCGATGCGGTGATCGTGCTGGGCGGCCCGGCGATGCTGATCGGCCTGGGCGGCGGTGCCGCCTCGTCGGTGGCTTCCGGTGAAAGTGCCGAAGACCTCGATTTCGCCAGCGTGCAGCGCGACAACCCGGAAATGGAGCGTCGCTGCCAGGAAGTGATCGACCGCTGCGTCGGCATGGGGCTGGACAACCCGATCAAGTTCTTCCATGACGTTGGTGCCGGTGGCCTGTCCAATGCCATCCCGGAGCTGCTGCACGATTCCGGCGTGGGCGGGGTGATCGACCTGGGCAAGGTGCCCAGCGATGATCCCTCGCTGTCGCCGATGCAGCTGTGGTGCAACGAATCGCAGGAACGCTACGTGCTGGGCGTGGCCCAGGAACGGCTGGCCGAATTCGCCGCGCTGTGCGCGCGCGAGCGCTGCCCGTTCGCCGCCGTGGGCGTGGCGACCACCGAAGAACACCTTGTGGTCGCCTACGGTGCGACGCCGGGCAACATCCCGGCCGACGCTCCGATCGACCTGCCGATGGACGTGCTGTTCGGCAAGCCGCCGAAGATGCATCGTGATACCAGCCACCCGCCGGCGCCGCGCTGGCCGGCGTTGAAGACCAGCGGCCTGGACCTGCATGAAGCCGGCCTGCGGGTACTGGCGCACCCGACGGTGGCGGCGAAGAATTTCCTGGTCACCATCGGCGATCGCAGTGTCGGTGGCCTGACCGCGCGCGAGCAGATGATCGGGCCGTGGCAGGTACCGGTATCGGACGTGGCGATCACCTTGACCGGCTTCGATGGCGTGGTCGGCGAGGCGATGTCACTGGGCGAACGCACCCCGTTGGCCCTGCTGGACGCCGCCGCATCGGCCCGCATGGCTGTCGGCGAGGCGATCACCAACCTGTGTGCCGCCCCGGTGGATGCGCTGGATGAGGTGAAGCTGTCGGCGAACTGGATGGCCGCGGCCGGCCATGAGGGCGAAGACGCGCTGCTGTACGACGCGGTCAAGGCGGTGGGCATGCAGCTGTGCCCGCAGCTGGACATCAGCATTCCGGTCGGCAAGGATTCGCTGTCGATGCAGGCGCAATGGCATGACGCAGGCGAGGCGCACAAGAGTGTGTCGCCGGTGTCGCTGGTGATCACCGCCTTCGCCCCGGTGCTGGACGTGCGCCAGCAGCTGACCCCGCTGCTGCAGCGGGACCTAGACAGCGAGCTGTGGCTGATCGGCCTGGGTGCCGGCAAGCAGCGCATGGGCGGTTCGATCCTGGCCCAGGTGCACGCCGACCACGGTGGCCTGCCGGCCTTCGGTGGCACCGCGCCGGACCTGGATGATCCGCAGCGGCTGCGCGCATTCTTCGAACTGATCCGCGATGCGCGCCGTGATGGCCTGCTGATGGCCTACCACGACCGCAGCGACGGCGGCGCGTTTGCCGCACTGTGCGAGATGGCGTTTGCCTCGCGGATGGGCCTGGACATCCTGCTCGATGCCTGGGGCGATGATCCGTTCCGCAGCCTGTTCAACGAAGAGCTGGGCGCGGTGGTGCAGGTCGCGCGCGAAGACCGGGCGGCGTTCGCCGACCTGGTGGAACGCCACGCCCTGACCGAGTGCGCGCAGCGCATCGCGCGGCCGACCACCGCACCGGTGGTGCGTGTCTCGCTGCACGGCGAAAACGTGGTCGAGTGGCGCTGGGAAGCGCTGTTCGATGCCTGGTGGTCGGTCACCCATGCCATGCAGAAACTGCGTGACAACCCTGAGACCGCCGACCAGGAGCGCGAGGTGGCACGTGCGTTCAATGCGCCGGGCCTGAAGCCGAAGCTGGGCTTCGACCTGGATGAGGACATCGGTGCGCCGTTCATCAACACCGGCATCCGGCCGAAGGTCGCGATCCTCCGCGAGCAGGGCGTCAACGGCCAGATTGAAATGGCGAACGCCTTCGAACGTGCCGGCTTCAGTGCGTTCGATGTGCACATGAGCGACCTGATCGAAGGCCGCGTGGATCTGCGCGATTTCACTGGGCTGGCCGCCTGCGGTGGCTTCAGCTACGGCGACGTGCTCGGTGCCGGGCGTGGCTGGGCGACCTCGATCCTGGAGCGCAACGCGCTGCGTGATGCGTTCGCGGCGTTCTTCGCGCGCGAAGACAGCTTCTCGCTCGGCGTCTGCAACGGTTGCCAGATGATCAGCCAGCTCAAGTCGATCATCCCGGGTGCCGAGCACTGGCCGCAGTTCCGCCGCAATGCCAGCGAGCAGTTCGAAGCCCGCACCGCGCTGCTGGAAGTGGTGGAATCCCCTTCGATCCTGCTGCGCGGGATGGCCGGTTCGCGGCTGCCGGTGGCGGTGGCGCACGGGGAAGGCCGCGCGGTGTTCGACACCGCCGTGGACCAGGCCGCGGCACGGGTGTCACTGCGCTATATCGACGGCGACGGCAACGTGGCCGGCCAGTATCCGCTGAACCCGAACGGGTCCCCTGAGGGCATCACCGGCCTGACCAGTACCGATGGCCGGGTCACGATCATGATGCCGCATCCGGAACGCACGCCACGTGCGCTCAACCTGAGCTGGGCACCTGCTGAATGGCAGGGCGACTCGCCCTGGCTGCGGATGTTCCGCAACGCCCGCGCATGGTGCGGCTGAACACCGTTCAGTGATGCAGAGCGCCAATTCGCAGGCGTACTGAGACCCGCCGGGCAACCGGCGGGTTTTTTCTTGCGGCGCGCCCAATGGACGACGTTGGGCGCCGATGGGTGACTGAACAGGCAGCCTTGCGCCCCATGGAAGCAGGCCGCCTTCTTCACATGAATGCACTGAACCGAGAAGGCAGTCACGTCATTTCTTTTTTCTTCGTCAAGCTATTGACGTTGAGAAAAGTTCACGTTAAACCTTTAGCTCGTTCTGGAAACATTCAGTCAGCCACACCCGCCGGACCGCACGCACCGCTTCACGTTGCACTGCGCGCCGTTCGGCAACTGCAGTAAATCACGCGAACAAACGCCCTCAGGGGACGTTGGGCCATCGGGCCCGGCGGTGGCGTTGCTTTGCCCGAAAACCAGCCCAACCAGGAGTCGTACGCAGATGAATCGGATTTATCGCAAGGTCTGGAACAAAGCACTCGGACAGCTGGTCGTGGCCTCGGAACTGGCCTCTTCCGACCAGCCCGGCAACGTCATCGACAAACGCCGCCGAGGCAGTGGTCCGATCCTGGTGGGCGCCTCGTTGGCGATGGCCTTGGGATGGGGAGCGGCCATGCCGTCGGCCTTGGCCCAGTCCGTTGCAGTCGGTGGCACCGAAGAGTGCACCCTGGCGGACGGCTCGCTGGCGCAATGCGCGGTGACCGGCAACGCAGTGGTTTCCGGTGCGACCGCGGTGGCCGTGGGTGACAGCAGCACCGCCACCGGCCTGTACGCCGTGGCCATCGGCGCCGACGCCATCGCCGGCAAATCGCTTGCGTCCGCCTTCGGTGGCGGCGCGCAGGCCACCGCGACCGGCAGCACCGCACTCGGTGCAGGCAGCGTGGCATCGGCCAGCAACAGCGTGGCGCTGGGCGCGGATTCCATCGCCACCCGCGCCGACAGCGTGTCGGTCGGCAGCGCCGGCAGCGAACGCCAGATCACCAACGTGAAGGCCGGCACGGCCGACACCGATGCGGTCAACGTGGCCCAGCTGGACGAAGTGGCTGCCGTCGCCGACACCACGGCGAAGTATTTCCAGGCCACCGGCAGCGACGACAGCGATGCCGGCGCCTTCGCCGCCGGTGCCAATGCCACCGCCATCGGTGAAGCGTCCAATGCGCTGGCCGATGGCAGCACGGCCCTCGGCAGCGGTGCTGCCGCCGTGGCCAGCAATGCGACGGCGGTCGGTTTCAACGCGCTGGCCAGCGGCCAGAACAGCGCCGCCTTCGGCAACAACGCCCAGGCCAACGGCCCGGGCAGCGTGGCGGTCGGTGGTGCGGCAGTGGACGCCGATGGCAACCCGCTGATCACCAACGGCGGCGTGCCGGTGGATACCGGCGCCACCAGCGCCGGCGTGGGCGCCACTGCGGTCGGCGCCAGCGCCGAGGCAAGCGGTTTTGCGTCGTCTTCGTACGGCCTGGGTGCCTACGCCGGCGGCGCGCAGTCCTCCGCTTTCGGTGCGGTGTCCAATGCGATCGGCGATTACTCCACCGCCATCGGCACCGAATCGGTCGCCACCGGCACCAGCAGCGTGGCCATCGGCGGACCGGCGGACCTGATCCCGGGCCTGGGCTACTTCGTGCAGACCCAGGCCAGCGGCGAATCGGCCACGGCCGTGGGCGCCGGTGCCATCGCCAGCGGTGACCTCAGCCTGGCCAGCGGCACGCTGAGCGAAGCATCCGGCGAGCAGGCCACTGCTGTTGGTTACTTCGCCTACGCCCCCGGCGACCGCGCCAGCGCGCTCGGCGCGCAGAGCTGGGCCAGCGGCGAAGACAGCACAGCGGTCGGCTTCTACAGCACGGCACGGGGGGCCAACAGCGTGGCGCTGGGCGCCAACTCCGAGGCAGTGCGCGCCAATTCGGTCGCGGTCGGCAGCGTCGGCAACGAGCGCCAGATCACCGATGTAGCGGCCGGTACCGAGGCCACCGATGCGGTGAATCTCGAACAGTTGGACGCAGTGGCTGCAGTAGCGGACACCACCGCCAAATACTTCCAGGCCACCGGCAGCGAAGACAGCGACGCCGGCGCGTTCGCGGCCGGCGCCAACGCCACCGCCATCGGCGAGGCGTCCAATGCGCTGGCCGACGGCAGCACCGCGCTCGGCAGCGGCGCGACCGCCGTCGCCAGCAATGCGACGGCAGTCGGCTTCAACGCGCTGGCCAGCGGCCAGAACAGTGCCGCCTTCGGCAACAACGCCCAGGCCAACGGCCCGGGCAGCGTGGCCGTTGGCGGTGCGGCAGTGGACGCCAATGGCGACCCGCTGATCACCAACGGCGGGGTGCCGGTGGATACCGGCGCGACCAGTGCCGGCGTGGGCGGCACCGCCGTTGGTGCCAGCGCCGAAGCCAGCGGCTTCGCTGCCTCGTCGTACGGTGTGGGGGCCTATGCCAGCGGCGCGCAGGCATCCGCGTTCGGCGCGGTGTCCAACGCCACCGGTGATTTCTCCACCGCCATGGGTACCGCCAGCGCGGCCACGGGCAACAGCTCGGTTGCCGTGGGCGCCGATTCGGTGGCCAGTGGCGGCTACAGCACGGCAACCGGCCAGGCCAGCATCGCCAGTGGCACCAACAGCGTGGCCGTCGGTGGGGCGCTGTTCGGCCT
>Ga0265797_10006481_pt1 | contig 16492 bp, 14 predicted proteins | sample P2T30metagenome_FD_192433 | JGI IMG/M metagenome (GOLD analysis project Ga0265797, IMG submission 192433) | Plant litter microbial communities from East Loma Ridge, Irvine, California - P2 T30 | ecosystem: Environmental > Terrestrial > Plant litter > Unclassified | place: USA: California... | reverse complement strand
CACATCGAGGTCGCAGGCGCCGACGGCAGCAAGAAAGTCATCGCCTTCAAGAAGGCCGTGATTGCCGCCGGTTCGTCGGTCGTCAAGCTGCCGTTTGTGCCGGAAGACCCGCGCATCGTCGATTCGACCGGCGCGCTCGAACTGCGCCAGGTGCCAAAGCGCATGCTGGTGATTGGCGGCGGCATCATCGGCCTGGAAATGGCAACCGTGTATTCGACGCTCGGTTCGCGCATCGACGTGGTCGAGATGATGGATGGCCTGATGCAGGGCGCCGACCGCGAGGCCGTCAAGGTCTGGCAGAAGTTCAACGCGCACCGCTTCGACAACATCATGTTGAAAACCAAGACCGTCGGCGTGGAAGCACTGCCGGAAGGGATCAAGGTCACGTTCGAAGCCGCCGAAGCCGGCGCCACCGCACCGGAACCGCAGCTGTACGACCTGGTGCTGGTGGCCGTCGGCCGCAGCCCGAACGGCAAGAAGGTCGCGGCCGACAAGGCCGGCGTGACCGTCACCGATCGCGGCTTCATCGGCGTCGACAGCCAGATGCGCACCAACGTGCCGCACATCTTCGCCATCGGCGACCTGGTGGGCCAGCCGATGCTGGCGCACAAGGCGGTGCACGAAGCGCACGTGGCGGCCGAAGCGGCGTTCGAGAAGAAGACCCACTTCGACGCCAAGGTGATTCCGTCGGTGGCCTACACCGATCCTGAAGTGGCGTGGGTTGGCGTCACCGAGGAAGAGGCCAAGCAGAAGGGCATCAAGGTCGAGAAGGGCCACTTCCCGTGGAACGCCAGCGGCCGCGCGGTCGCCAACGGCCGCGACGAAGGCTTCACCAAGCTGCTGTTCGATGCTGAAACCCACCGCATCATTGGCGGCACCATCGTCGGCACCAACGCCGGCGACATGATCGGCGAGATCGCGCTGGCCATCGAGATGGGCGCCGACGGCGTCGATATCGGCAAGACGATCCACCCGCACCCAACGCTGGGTGAGTCGATCGGCATGGCTGCCGAAGCGTATGAAGGCGTTTGCACGGATCTGCCGCCGCCACGCAAGCGTTGATCTAGTTACGCCAAAACCGCCTTCCCCGCCTTCGCGGGGATGGCGGTTTCATGGTTCGGAAACAGGGATGACGGCGTACCGCATCTTCTGCTTGCCACCAGCACCCGAAGGTCTATCATGAGCTGACAAGCGGCGCCCAGCCGCATCGGAGGCCCCGATGGACGACCATACCCACGAATACGTCGGCACTGTCTACATACTGCCCGAATCGCGTTCCTTTGAACTGAGCACCACGATCCACGGCATCCACGCGACCATCACCGGCACCGTCTGCCAGCAACTGGCCGAGCGTTTCCATGGCGTTGGCCTCGAAGGTCTTGATCCGACCCAGGTGGCCCTGCGCCCGCGCCGCGTCGAGGTGCTCACGCGCGAGCTGCACGAACGCCACCGCGCGCCGCGCAAGCAGCATTTCCTGATGCGCGTGCACGAAGTCGAAGAGCAGGGGCGGCCGGTGCCGCAGTCGACGCTCTGAGCAACAGAAACAGCAGGCAAAAAAAATGCCGCCCGGTGTGTACCGTGCGGCAGCCTGATGTGCAGCGCGCGCTGGATCAGCCGAAGCTGACGAAGCGCTCCGGAATATCGATGGTGCCGGCCTTGGCGGCATCGGCGTAGGTGCGCATTTCGGCGACCATGGCCTCCATCTGTTCGGTGCTCGGATTCTCGAGGAATCCTTTCAGGCGCTCTTGCAGCGCAGCTTGCTGGTCACGCCATTCATATCGGGACGATTTGCTCATTGTGCTTTCTCCTCGCGGTACACCGCTGTTCTATTGATATTCTCGACACCCTTTTGGGAAGGAGTACAGGTTGGCACAGACGACCGATAGCAGTCCGTGCGTTGACGCACCGACCCTTACGGCAACGGGTGCTTGAGCACGCCGTGATAGAACAGCGCAAGCCGCGCCCTCAATTGGCGCTGTGCTTCTTCGTTACAAGGCTCGGCATCCGGGAACAAAAAACGGCCGATCGGGTCGCCATTGATGCAGCCGATCAGGTACGACGGCAGCAGGTCGAGCGGCACATCATCACGCAACTGAGTTCGCACATCGGGACGGGCAAAATAGCGCGCCAGCATCTCGCGCGTGAGGCGCGGACCGCCCTCGTAAAAGGCGTCGGCCAGCTCGGGATTGGTGGCCGCTTCGGCGATCACGACGCGCTGCATGGTGATCGATTCGTGCGAGCACAGCAAGGCGTGAAAACCAACGGCGAACTCATCGATCACGACGCGCAAAGGGCGACTATCGGTATCCATGGCGCCTTCGTCGAACAGGCGTTCGCGGCGCGATGCCAGCACCGCCTTGAGCAAGCCGGCCTTGCCGCCAAATTTCACGTAAATCGTGCGCACCGCCACCCGCGCCTGGCGCGCGATCGCTTCAAGGCTGACCTTGGTATAGCCGTTTTTAAGAAACAGCATACCGGCCGCATCGATCAGTTCCTGGGTGCGGGCTTCGACTTCGGACGCCTTGGGACGCCCGGCCGACTTGGTGCAGGGGTGGGGTGTGCTCATGATGCGGACTTTAAGGCAATTTAAAATGAAATGCAACCGTTTCATTTCTTGACTTTGTCTTGCGCTTGGCAAATAATGCGATGATTCCGTTTCATTTAACTTGAGTATTCACACCGGAGCAATCCATGGCAGAGATGAACAACACGGCAGGGCAGGCCCCCGCCGCTCCCCCGCAGGGCGCCGCACCAGGCAAGACCCCGCCCAACAAGCGCGTGTTCGCCATTGTCGGGATCATCGCCCTGATCGCGATCGGCGCCGGTGGCCGCATGTGGTACCGCAGCCATCACTATGTCGAAACCGAGAACGCCTACGTCACCGGGCGGGTGCACCAGGTGTCGTCGCGCGTGGCCGGTGTGGTCACCAAGGTGCTGGTGGAAGACAACCAGATGGTGAAAGCCGGCGAAGTCATCGCCGAACTCGATCCGGCCGATCATCGCGTGCGCATCGAGCAGATCGAAGCGCAGATCCTGAGCATGCAGCAGCAGGTCGGCCAGGCCGACGCCCAGCTGCTGCAGGTGCGCGCGCAGGCCGCCGCCGCCGGCGCCCAGATCAAGCAGGCCGAGGCCCAGCTGGTGCGTGCGCGCCAGGACGCCGAGCGTTTCGGCCAGCTGTATAACGACACCATGAAGGCGGTCTCGAAGGCCGAAGTCGATGCATCGAGCGCCGCGCGCGCCGGCGCCGTGGCCGACGTTGCGGCGCGGCGCGACAACGCCGTTGCCGCGCAGGCCCAGATCGGCGCCGCCGAAGCGGGGCGCGACGTGCTCAAGGCGCAAGTGAAGGTACTGCAGGCGCAACTCAAGGACGCGCAGCAGCAGCTGGGCTACAACCGCGTGCTGGCGCCAAGCGATGGCCGCGTCGGCCGCCGCAGCGTCGAAGTCGGCGCCCGCGTGCAGCCGGGCCAGGCCCTGCTGGCAGTGGTCGAAGACAAGGTCTGGGTGGTCGCCAACTTCAAGGAAACCCAGCTCGCCGGCCTGCAGCCGGGACAAGCCGTGAGCCTCGAAGTCGATGCGCTGCCCGACCATCATCTGGTCGGCCGCGTGGACAGCTTCGCGCCGGCCTCGGGCAACCAGTTCGCGCTGCTGCCGGCCGATAACGCAACCGGCAACTTCACCAAGATCGTGCAGCGCGTGCCGGTCAAGATCACGCTCGACCCGCAAGACATGCGCAAGTACGCCGGCCGCCTGGTGCCGGGCATGTCGGTGGTGGCCGAGATCGAACTGCAGCAGAAGCTCGAGCAAAAGCCGGCATCCACGCAAACCGCCGCGGTGCGTTAAGAGAACCCCATGACCAGCTTGAGCAAACCCGCTGCAGGAGGTGATTCCGGCCTGCGCGCGATGACGGGCGCGCCGGCCAATGGGAGCAAGGTCGACGCCCGCACCTGGGTCGCGGTCGCCGCCGGCATGCTGGGCGCCTTCATGGCGGTGCTCGACATCCAGATCACCAACTCCTCGCTGCGCGATATCCTCGGCACGCTCTCGGCCACGCAGGAAGAAGGCTCGTGGATCTCGACCGCCTACCTGTGCGCCGAGATCGTCGTCATCCCGCTGACCGCGCTGTTCACGCGCGCGTTCGGGGTGCGCAACTACATGATCGGCACCACCGCGCTGTTCCTGCTGTTCTCGACCCTGTGCGGCGCCGCCTGGAGCCTGGACAGCATGATCGTGTTTCGCATGCTGCAGGGCTTTACCGGCGGCGCCCTGATCCCGATGGCGATGACGCTCGTGATCACGCGCCTGCCGGCCTCCAAGCGCGCCACCGGCCTGGCCATCTTCGGCCTGACCGCGACGCTGGCGCCGGCCATGGGCCCAACGTTGGGCGGCTACTTGTCCGAGCTGTATGGCTGGCCGTCGATCTTCTACATCAACTGGGTGCCGGGCGTGCTGCTCATCGCCGGCATGTGGTGGGGCCTGGACCGCGAGAAGACCAGCCTCAAGGTGCTGGCCAAGGCCGACTGGCTTGGCATCGCCATGATGGCGATGGGCCTGGCGTGCCTGACCATCTTCCTGGAAGAGGGCAATTCGAAGGACTGGTTCGAGTCGAGCTACATCGTCACCTTTGCAGCGCTGTCGCTGACCGGCCTGCTGGGCTGGATCACGCTCAGTTTCCTGCGGCCCGACCCGTTCGTCGACCTGCGCCTGTACGGCCAGCGTAACTTCCTGGTGGCGACCACGCTGTCGGCGGTGGTCGGTATGGGTCTGTATGGTTCGTCGTACCTGCTGCCGCTGTACCTGGGCCAGATCGCCGGTTATTCGCCGATGCAGATCGGCGAAGTGATCGCCTGGATGGGACTTCCGCAACTGATCGTGATGCCGTTCGCGGCGGCGCTGTCGTCGAAAGTGGACAACCGCATCCTGTGCAGCTTCGGCCTGTTCATGTTCGGCCTTTCGTGCGTGATGAATGCGTACATGGATGCCACCACCGGCTACGACCAGCTGATGTGGACCCAGGTGGTGCGCGCCATCGGCCAGCCGTTCGTGATGCTGACCCTGTCGAACTTCGCGATGTCGGGCCTGCCGCCGCGCGACATGCCGTCGGCCTCGAGCCTGTTCAACATGACGCGCAACCTGGGCGGCTCGATCGGCATCGCGCTGCTGGCGACCTCGCTCACCAACCGCGAACACTTCCACTCGGCGCGCCTGGGTGAAGCAGTGTCGAACTATGCGCCGGCAACCCAGGAACGGCTCGATGGCCTGACCCAGAACTTCATCGCCAACGGCATCGATCCTGCCAGCGCAGCGAACCAGGCACTGGCCGTGGTCGACCGCCTGGTGCGGCGCGAATCCTATGTGATGGCCTATAACGACGGCTTCTGGATCATCGGCATGATCCTGATCGGCTGCATCGCCGCGATCTGGATGGCCGACAAGGTCAAGTCGCCCGGCGGTGGCGGCGGTGGCCATTGATATCGAATTGAAAGAAGAGACCAGCATGTTCAAACCTCTCGCATCGACCCTCATCGCGGTCGCCGTCGCCACCCTGATCTCGGGCTGCACCACGCTCGGGCCCGAGTTCAGGGCGCCTGCCGCGCCGGCCGACACGGCCTTCAGACATGCCCCCGCCACGGGCGCCGACAGCGCAGTGCTGCCGGCCGCCTGGTGGAGCGTGTTCGGCGACGCCACCCTCGACAGCCTCGAGACACGCGCGCTGCGCGACAACCCGAACGTCACTGCCGCGGCCCAGCGCCTGCTGCAAGCCCAGGCCCAATTGGGCGTGGTGCGCGCCGGCCAGCTGCCGAGCGTGTCGGTTGGCGCCGGCGTGTCGAATTCGCGCACGTCGGCTGAAACTGCGCAGGGCCTGGCCCTGGGCGGACGTTCGATCGAAGGCAACAACTACAGCGTGGCCGCTTCGCTGTCGTACGAACTCGATCTGTGGGGCCGCGTGCGGCGGGTGGTGGAAGCGAGCGACGCCCAGGCACTGGCGGCCCAGATCGACCGCGACGGCGTGCTCTTGATGCTGTCAAGCCAGGTGGCCTCGTCGTACTGGCAGCTGCGCGGACTGGACACCGAAATGGCGATCCTGCGCAATGCTCTGGCCACGCGCGGCGAATCGCAGCAACTGATCGAAGCGCGTTTCAATGCCGGCCTGTCGAACGAACTGGATGTATCGCGTGCGCGCATCGAGCGCGCCAACGCCGAAGCCGATCTGCACGAAGTGCAGCGCCAGCGCAATCTGGTCGAACACGCGCTGGCGACGCTGATCGGCGCTTCGCCGAGCGCGCCGCTGCTGGGCCAGGACGCGAAGCTGGCGCTGCCTTTGCCGCCCGCGATTCCGGTCGGACTGCCGGCCAGCCTGGTGGGCCAGCGGCCCGACCTGGCAGCCAGCGTCGCCCAGCTCAAGGCGGCCAATGCGCAGATCGGCGTGGCCGAAGGCGCGTTCTATCCGGCGCTTACGCTCACCGGCAATTTTGGTTACGCCTCGAAGAGCCTGAGCGACCTGGCCAGCGGCGGCGCGCGCCAGTTCTCGGCCGGCCCGTTGTCGCTGTCGCTGCCGGTTTTCGATGGTGGCCGCAACCGTTCCAACCTGGCGCTGGCGCAGGCCCGCTACGACGAGGCGCGCGCCAACCATGAAGCGCGCCTGTTGACGGCGCTGCGCGAAGTCGAAGACGCGCTGTCCGACGTTGAACAGCGCCAGAAGCAGGGCGACGTGCAGGCGCAATCGCAGACGGCGGCAGCACGCGCCTTGCTGGTGGCGCAGGCGCGCTACGAGCGCGGCGTGTCGACCTATCTCGATGTGACCGACGCCCAGCGCAGCACGCTGAGCGCGGACCGCGCGGCAGCGCAGATCCGTACCCAGCGCCTGCTGGCGGCGGTGGCGGTGGCGCGCTCGCTGGGCGGCGGCTGGCAGCAAGGACCGGCGCTGGCGACGGTGCGCTGAAGCGCGCGCCGGGGTGGGCAGAAGCGAGCAATTCTGTCCACCCCGCGCCGGATAAAAATCGGTCAATATAGGCGCGCACAAAACAAGTGCCGGCAGGAAACAAAATAGCTGGGACGTGATAAAGTCGTTATTGTTGAAAGGAAACAGGTGTTTCCTTTATTGAAACAATCCTACCTTATCCCTCTCAGATGAACACCAAACAACTCACCATTGGCGCCAGGCTGGCTATCGGCTACGGCGCTGTTTTCGTCCTGATGATGGTCTTGACCGTGATGGCCGCGAATCGCGTCGGCCACATCGAGAACGTCCTCAACCAGATGAACGACGTCAACAACGTCAAGCAACGCTACGCCATCAATTTCCGCGGCAGCGTGCACGACCGCGCCATCGCATTGCGTGACGTGGTGCTGGCCGCCGATCCGGCCGCAGCAGCCACCCCGATCGCGCTGATCGCCACCCTGGACGACAACTACGCGCGCTCGGCGGCGCCGCTCGATAGCCTGTTCAACGCGCGCACCGACATCCTGCCTGAAGAGAAGGACGCGCTGGCCGGCATCAAGGCCCAGGAAACCCGCACCAAGCCGCTGATCGAGCGTGTGATCGCCCTGCACAAGGCCGGCGAGGGCGCGCAAGCGACGGCGCTGCTGTCGCAGCAGGCCGCGCCTGCGTTCGTGGATTGGCTGGCCAGCATCAACCGCCTGATCGACCTCGAAGAGCGCCTGAATAAAGACGCCGCCGCCGACGCACGCGCCGTGGCCACCGGCTTCTTCGGCTGGATGACGCTGCTGTGCGCGATTGCCATCGGCATCGGTTCGCTGGCCGCCTGGTACATCACGCGCGGCCTGCTGCGCCAGCTTGGCGGCCAGCCCGAGTACGCGGCATCGATCGTGGCCGCGATTGCCGGCGGCGACCTGGGCGTGAAAATCATCACCCGTCCGGATGACCGCTCGAGCCTGCTGTATGCGATGGTCGGCATGCGCGACAGCCTGGTTGCTATCGTGGCGCAAGTGCGTAGCGGTACCCGTTCGATCGCCAGCGCGTCGACCGAGATCGCCGAAGGCAACCGCGACCTGTCCGGTCGCACCGTGCTCCAGGCCGGCACGTTGGAGACGACCGCAGCCTCGGTCGAGCAACTCACCGGCACCGTGCGCCAGAACGCCGACAACGCGCGCCAGGCCAACACGCTGGCCGAGTCGGCCTCGGCGGTGGCAGTACGCGGCGGCGAGGTGGTGGCGCAGGTGGTGCAGACCATGGCGGCGATCAATGAATCGTCGAAGCAGGTGGTCGACATCATCGGTGTGATCGACGGTATCGCTTTCCAGACCAATATTCTGGCGCTGAATGCAGCGGTGGAAGCGGCGCGCGCAGGCGAGCAGGGCCGTGGCTTTGCGGTGGTCGCCACCGAAGTGCGCAATCTGGCCCAGCGTTCGGCCTCGGCCGCGAAAGAAATCAAGGCCCTGATCGGCAGCTCGGTGGCGCGTGTCGATGCTGGCGCGCGTCTGGTGGACCAGGCCGGCGCCACGATGGACGAGATCGTCACCAGCGTGCGCCGCGTTACCGACATCATGGCCGAGATCACCCACGCCAGCGCCGAGCAGAGCGCCGGCATCGAGCAGGTCAATGGCGCCATCGGCCAGATGGACGAAGCGACGCGCCAGAACGCGGCCATGGTGGAGCAGGCCAGCGCGGTAGCAGCATCGCTCGAAGACGAGGCCGCGCGGCTGGCGACTCTGGTCAGCGTGTTCCGCCTGGAGCAGGATGGTGCGGCGGCGCGGCCAAGGGTGAGCAATGCCCGTCCTGCGCTGGCGCTGAACTGATCGAACGGGCGGTAGTCGAAGCGCTTGGCAGCCAGGGGACGCGCCTGGTGAGGACTCGGCAATAAATACGCACAAGCTATTGCTGACTCTGATTTAATTGATTTTTTGGCAAGCGTTCGCTGACGCACAGAGGTGGTTTTCGTACACAGGTGTAATACATCCATTACGACAACACATCGAAAGGAAGCACCATGAAATCGTTCATCGCCGCCATCATCGCTACCGCCGCTCTCGCCACCGTCGGCATCGCGCCAGCTTCGGCCCAGACCAACAAGGACGCGCACAAGACCGCGATGGACAAGGCCAAGGCCGACTATAAAATCGCCAAGGACAAGTGCGACGCCATGAGCGGCTCGGCTGAAGACATCTGCGAAGACCAGGCCAAGCTGACCCGCGCCAAAGCTGAATACGATGCAGCCGTCAAGTTCGACAACACCGGCAACAATGTGTACAAGGCACGCAATAACGTGATCGACGCCGAGTACGACCTGGCCGATGAAAAGTGCGACGAACTCAAAGGTGATGCCGAAGACCGCTGCGAAATGCAAGCCAAGTCGACCCGCGACGCCGCACGCGATGCCAACAAGGCCAAGCGTTAATCGATATTGACCGTTGATTTGCCCGGCGCTGCGCCGGTCAAAAAACGCTTTGAAGGCCGCCATGTGCGGCCTTTGCCATTGGCGCCCCGTCCCTGTGGCGTGCTCGGCTGTAGGAGCATGGCGCGTCTGTGAAACTGGGTACGGTGTCGCACGGAAGCTGGCTCGGCGTCGGGTTGTAATGGTGTCAAGCACAACAAACTACACGAGGAACTCACCATGAAAACACTGATCGCCACCCTGATTGCAGCCGCCTTCGCAATCGCACCTGTCCAGGCACAGGACAAGACCACCGAAGCAAGCAAGGCCGAGGCCATCGCCAAGTGCGAAAAGATGACCGGCACGGGCAAAGCCTGCGTGGTCGATGAAAACGGCAATGTCACCACGCCCGGCGCCGCAATTGCCGAACGCACGCGCGACGCAGTGGCAACGGTCAAGGAAAAGACTGGCGCGGCGGTGGATCGCACCAAGGAAATGGCGTCCGGCGCCACCCGCAAGACCGGCGACGCGGCTGACCGCGCTGGCGACCGTACCGCGCGCGCCGCGTCCGACACCGCCATCACCACCAAGGTCAAGGCCGGCCTGGTGGCCGAGCCTGACCTGAGCGGCATGCAGATCGGCGTCGATACCAAAGGCGGCGTGGTGATGCTGAGCGGCGTCGTCAAATCGAAGACCGAGGCCGATCGGGCCGCGAAAGTGGCCAAGAGCATCGACGGCGTCGCCAGCGTGAAGAACGAGATCAAGGTCAAGTAAGGATCAGCGCGGGTTATTGGCTGTTGTGGATACGCCGCCACAATTCGGCTGAGTGGCGGCGATCGTCGGACGGCGGCATCGGTTGAGTGCCGCCCCGGCGCTATAATGGCGCGCGTGAACAAACTCGAAGCCTTCGGATACATCGCAGCACAAGCAGTGCGCGGTGAGATCACGTTTCCTACCAGCGTCAACGCCGTGCTGCGCCTGCAGCTCGCCCTCGACGATCCCGATTGCCATATCGACGAGGCGATCCGCCTTGTGCTGTCCGAGCCGCAACTGGCCGCGCGCACGGTCGCCATCGCCAATACGGCGGCCTTCGGCGGCAGCGCCGGTGCACCGGTAACCAATGTGCGCAGCGCCGTCAGCCGCATCGGCTACCGTCGCCTGCAGGCACTGGTGGCCAGCCTGATCGTGCGCCAGTTCGGCAACCGCATCGTCGACCCCGGCCTGCGCAGCAAGGCCGAACAATTGTGGGAACACACCACCCACGTGGCCGCGATTGCCCATTCTCTGGCGCGCCGCGTCACCGGCATCGATCCCGACACCGCGCTGTTCGCCGGTATCGTGCACGAGGTCGGCGCCTTTTACCTGCTCGCGCGCGCCGATGAATTTCCCGGCCTGCTGGAAGACGATGCCGAGAACTGGGGCGCCCTGTGCGAAGACGTGGTCAGCGCCGAGGTGATGAAGAAGCTGTCGATTCCGCCGCTGGTGGCCGAAGCCATCGGCGAGATGCGCGGCGGCTGGCTGAACATGCCACCTGGCACGCTGCTCGACACGCTGTTGCTGGCCAATCAGTATGCGCCGGTGCCGTCGCCGCTGAGCAAGCGCACCGAGCCGCCAGCGCATGGCGAGAGCGCAATCGACTTCTTGTTCGATGAGCAGACCCTGAACGAGATTCTCGCGGAAGCGGCAGAGACTGCGCGCGCAATGGGCGACGCGGTGCTGGTGTAATGGCGCTGGTCTAGAGGAAAACACCCAAAATAGTATTGAATGCCAAGCGAACGGAGCTTGCATCAATGTTACTCTTGCGAATTATCAATTTCTTTATGGAATCGACTATGAGCAAGATTGCTATTTTCGTGGCCGCAGCATGTGCAATGACCGGCGCCCAGGCCGGCGTCATCGATCTCGGTTCCATGATGGGCGGCGCGAATATCTACACGGCGCGTGATTTCAACGCCCATTCCAGCGACGTCGAGGGATCGATTGTTGCCGGCGGCAACGTCACGATCCAGAACTACGCCGTCAACCTCAACAACCAGAAAGCCTACGGCGACTATGCCGTCGTCGCTGGCGGCGACATCAAGCTCACGAGCGGCTCGATCAGTAACGGCAAGACCTATGCCGGCGGCACGACCTCGCTGAATCAGGCGGGGCGCGTCGAGAGCGGCAGCACGCAGCCGGTCGACTTTGCTGCGGCCAGCCAGCAATTCAAGGCGCTCGCCACGAGCCTGTCGGGCTTGAGCTCGACTGGCAACGTGGAATCGCTCTGGAGCGGCGCCAAGGTGACCGGCAGCGGCAATGGCAGCCTGGATATCTTCAACGTCTCGGCCGATATGTTCCGCAATTCGAGCCACTGGATGCTGCATGGCTTGACGGCCGGCCAGACCCTGATCTTCAACGTCAGCGGCCAGCTTGGCAGCTTCAACGAGGGTGGCATCAGCTTCCAGCCACTGTCCGGTTACAACGTGCTGTTCAATTTCTTCGAGGCAACCGAGATCAATGTGCGCGGCGTCATCGGCAGTGTGCTGGCGCCGAACGCCACCGTGAAAGCTGATTGGGGCGTGATCAACGGTAATGTGATTGTCGATTCATGGAACTCGACGATCCAGGTGAACTCGAATCATTACTTCAAGCCGGTGGATGTTCCGGGCCTCAACCTTGAGCCGGACGCACCCGCCAGCGTGCCCGAGCCGGGCACGCTGGCGCTGCTGGCCGCCGGCCTGTGCACCGTCGTCGGCCTGCGTCGTCGTCGCGCCTGATGTTTATTTGAGTTTCGTCTGATGTTCTTGCGCTCTGGCTCAGGCCAGCGCGCGCAGTTGCACGCGGTGGCGTGCCAGCATCGCCATCGCCAGCAGCACGCCCAGCATCGCCACCGTCGCCGCAACCCATTGCGGCGCGATGTACGAGTAGCCCAGCGTCAGCGGAATGCCGCCCAGGAAAGCGCCGGCCGCGTTGCCGATATTAAAACCCGACTGGCCCAGCGAAGAGCCCAGCATCTCGGCTTCGCGCGACTGCTCCATCAACATCATCTGAATCGGCGGCCCCAGCGCCAGTGCATTGGCGCCGGTAGCGAAGGCCAGCACCACCATCGCCGGCTGTGACGTGGCCAACAGACCATTGCACAGCAACAGCACCGTCATCGATACCAGCAGGATCAGCACCGCGCGCAGCGGGTGGAAGCGGTCGGCCAGACGCCCGCCGACTTGCACGCCGACCGTCATGCCAACCCCGACCACGGTCATGATCAGCGGAATGCTGGTCGACTTGAAGCCGGTCACCTCGGTGAGCAGCGGCGCGATATAGCTGAACCAGGCGAAGAAGCCGCCGGTGCCGATCGACACCACGCCCAGCGCCAGCCACAGGTCGGCCTTGCGGAAAATGCGCAGGTCTTTCAGGATGCCGGCGCTCTGGCGCGGCTCGATGAACGGCACCCACTTGTGCAGGCTCAGCATGGTCAAGAGGCCAATCGCGGCCACGATCAGGAACACCAGGCGCCAGTCAATGGTATGCCCGATCCAGGTGCCGAGCGGCACACCGACGACATTGGCCAGCGTCAGGCCGGTGAACATCGAGGCCACCGCCACCGCCGCCTTGCCTTTGTCGGCCAGGCGGGTGGCGACGATCGCGCCGACGCCGAAGAAGGCGCCGTGCGGCAAGCCGGCCAAAAAGCGCGACACCATCATGATTTCGAAGTTCGGTGCAAACGCCGACATCGCATTGAATACCGCAAACATCAGCATAAACCACACCAGCACGCTACGCGGCGGCCGACCGGCAACCAGGCTGACCAGGGTCGGCGCGCCCACCACCACGCCCAGCGCATAGGCGGTGATCAGGTAACCAGCTTGCGGAATGGTGATGTGCAGGCCGCCGGCGATGTCGGGCAGGATGCCCATCATGACGAACTCGGTCATGCCGATGCCGAAGCCGCCAAGGGCGAGAGGTGCGAGGCTTTTCTTGATCACGGGGAGGTGTATTAGGTAGGGAAAGAGCCGGCCGATATGGAAGGCGGCCAGGACCGGGCACTATACCGGCTGGCGCCGCATGCGTCCGCTTTCGTGTGGTGATGACGGGTATAGGAAGCCGGTATGGGCATCGTTACAGCGTTGTTTCAGACGTCGCCATCATCGTTGTCGTCGCCGTCTTCGGGCGGCGCGGGCCAGCCGATACGGCCATGGCCCGCTTCGTCGAGACGTGCGCGCAGGGCGGGCGCATCCGTCGCCGCCAGGCTGAAGGTGAACAGCACGTCGTCAGCGTGCTCGACCGCATCGAGGGTGGCGCCGCTGGCGTCGAGTTCGCGCCGCAGCATGCCTTCGAGCGCATACGGGACGGTGCAGCGCAGCTGCTGCAGCTTGACGATCGTGATCTTGTCTGCCGTTAGCAGCGCCTGCGCCACGCTGTCGGTGTACGCGCGCACCAGGCCGCCGGCGCCGAGCTTGATGCCGCCGAAGTAGCGCACCACCGTGGCCAGCACCCCATCCAGATCCTGGTGGCGCAGCACGTCGAACATCGGCCGGCCGGCGGTGCCGCTCGGTTCGCCATCGTCGACCGCCGCCGATTGTCCACCCGCCAATAACGCCCAGCACACGTGGGCCGCGCCCGGATGCTCGGCGCGCAGCGCGGCCACGACCTTTTGCGCCCCGGCGCGATCCGCCATCGGCTGCACACAGGCAATGAAACGGCTTTTCTTGATGATCAGTTCGTGGTGGACGGCGCTGGCGATCGTCTGGGGCATGGATGAACGGTTGAGGAAAGCAACAGCGGAAATGAAAACAACAACGCCAACCCGAAGGTTGGCGTTGTTGTTGAATCTTTGGTAGGCCGTGCGGGATTCGAACCTGCGACCAACGGATTAAAAGTCCGCTGCTCTACCAGCTGAGCTAACGACCCGAAGAAGACGAGATTATAGCGGCGTTTGCGCGATTGTCCAAGTGCTTCACGTAACTTTTATGAAGTTGCCGGTGGCGTAGGCGGCTGCTCGGACCGCTGATGTGGCTGATGCGGCTGTCCGGACGGGTGACGTGGCGCATAAGAAGGCTGGGTTTCGTTGGCGTGCACCGGCACTTCCGGATTTTTGTCGCCACTCGTGTCTTCGCCCTCGACCGCGTCATCTTCGTCCTTCACTTCCTGCATGGCTTCCGGCTCGAGCTTCTCCGCTTCGGTATTCATGCGCACGAACACACCCCAGGTCACCAGGATCGCCGCCGCTGCCAGGCCAACCGATGCCGCATGCGGCAGGAACTCGGGTTTGCTGTGCACGAACTGGAACACGCCGATCAGGCACTCGACCGAGAGCGACACCACCACCACGATCAGGAAGCGCGACAGGAAGCGACGCACCCGGGTTGGCGAGCTGATATTGGCCGAGCGCTGGATTTCTTCTTCCAGCACCGTCTGGCCCAGTTCGAGGGAAGCGACGGCAATAGTCAGCAGGCCAATGCACTCGAGCAGGATTTCGAAGCGCGCGCGGGTTTCGGTGCCTGCGGCGGGGTTCAGGGCGTTCCAGGCTTCGACTGCCGACAGCACGATCAGGCCGATGCCGCAGGTGAAGAAGAGGGCGACGATCAGCAAGTAGCCGATCAGGAAAATTCGGGAAATCAGATGCATGGGGGGCTAGGGTGGGAAGCGTTGCAATTACTTTAACATCAATTTCCTGAAAGTTCGTGTACGGATGAATTCGTGTGCAGGGGATGTGCATGTGTACAAATGATGATGCGCGAAACAAAAGGCGTCACGATTGCTCGTAGCGCCTTGATCTCAAAATACTAAATTCGCGTTAAGCCGTGATCTACTTTTGGATTATGGCGATCAGTTCTACATTTTGCTGCCAGTGCGACAGTCACCTGCTGGATCAGTTTTCGCCGTCATCACTGGCTTGCCACATGGCATTGACTATCACTTTGCCGAATGTGGCCAGTGCTTCCTTAGCTCATTCAACGAATAGTCGCTGATCGTTTGCTTAGCTTGTCCCACGCCGTTCATCAATCCCGCGGGCTCCCCGAAAACTGACTTCTTTACAAACCTTCTGTCGAGTGCTTCACCGAGGTTTCATAAAAATGGCTACATCAAAGGAACGTATTTCATAGCTCAAGTTAAGTTGCCCCCACCCGAAACGCCAAGAGCGCGTTCCGGTTTTTACTTTGTCAGGCGCCGCTCCGACCTGCTTTTTTATGAAATTCGATAGCAGACGATATTCATCTGTCATCGCTTTTTCACTTACGTCATCCCAACTTTTCATAGGACGATCTAACCAGCGCAATAGTAGCCATTCAATTCTTCTTTTTTGCAACGAAATAAAAACACCAAATCTCATACCTGCCGCCTCGGATTCTACATAGTAGTACATACCTCCCGCGTCTTCTCGTTTCTCAATTAAACCTTCTTCGGCAAGGGAGCTTAAGTGTTCGTAATCAGACGTGACAGATAGACTTTTCTCGCCAAGACTGATTTTTCCTTCAATTAAATTAATCATGGGCTTGTCAACTCTATAAGTAAGGATTTTTCTATATTCATACGATCTTTCGCAGTGATGTAATACTGCGTTCCGCCACCGTGGCCATATTGGTCATTGGCTAAAGCGTAAGATTTTCCTACGCAGAGATCTTCTTTTAGTGTGAATGCTTGGACCTTCTGTCTCGGACCGAAGGGAAATAATTTAGAGTTCTTTCCAGAGTGCCCTACTTGTGTCGCCTCATGATATGCACTAACTGATTTCTTCGATGCAGCTAGAGTAGACTCATCCGCAAAGAATCCGCCTGGCTTGGGGCCGTAAGGGTAAAGTGTATAGACGGTGGTCCCTTTCGGCAGCATCACGTTTGACCATCGATCTTTATTAGGATAATGATCGCCGCTTTGAAATCTTGCCGCACCTCGCGCCGGATTTTTCGTACCTCGACATGGCGTTCCACTACATGCAGGACAAGCTGCTTTCTTCTTTTTTGGCCGTAGACCCAGAGGGTCTATCCAACCCGTCGGATTAGGCGCGTACTGATAGGCGTTCATCCCGCCTAGCAGGCCAATAGGATCAGCTGTTATGTAACGTGCGCCGTCCGGGTCGTAATACCGATGCCGGTTGTAATGCAGCCCCGTCTCATCATCAAAATACTGCCCCTGAAACCGTATCGGATTCCTCACCCCCGCCTTGTACGCGGCCTCACTGATCG
>Ga0265797_10006480_pt1 | contig 16492 bp, 22 predicted proteins | sample P2T30metagenome_FD_192433 | JGI IMG/M metagenome (GOLD analysis project Ga0265797, IMG submission 192433) | Plant litter microbial communities from East Loma Ridge, Irvine, California - P2 T30 | ecosystem: Environmental > Terrestrial > Plant litter > Unclassified | place: USA: California... | reverse complement strand
TGCTGGCTCTGCGGTGAGACGTGCGAATGCTGCTTGGACTGCCTGTCATGTTGCGATTGTGATTGCGACTGTTGATTGGGTTTTCGCCTTATTGTCGCTGCTACTACTGGCACTGCTACTCGTGGTTTCCTGGCGTCTGGGCGACGGCGACGACGACGACGACGACAACGATGGACAAGGGCTATGCAAACATATTGCACCCACTACATTTCTCATACTGGTCCAAGCACATATATTCATGGGGGCATTGGATCGTGTGTGTTGGGTTTAAAGGGGAAGGGGGGGTGGGAGAAGGTATTGTTTTTCGCGCAGAGGAACAATGAGCTTTCATGGAGTTTAGTGGTGCTGTTTTCTAGAATTTATACACCAAATGCAGTTCCTCTTCCTTTTTGCCAATTTTTGCTTGGATAAAGACAGAGTGGGGGGCTATCTATGCATTTCATCCAGTACGCTTCTTTATTTGCGTGCCAAATGCTGTTTTGGTTTCAGCGGTGGGGGGCGAATCAGTGCGAAGTGAGTGTCGAAGAAACCGAATTAATGGAGCCCATGTGTGAATCCTTGTTGAGTGTGTTGAGCTATGGTGGTAAGTCAAGGGCTGAAGGCGCAAAGACAGAAGAGCAAACTTTGCTCAAAACATGTGAGCAACGATTGAGGTGTTGGGTTGAGACTCTTCTTAGCATTCTACCACTAAACGAACGAAAAAGCGACCAGCAACAGAGCACTTGTACAAAGAAGGGCAACTCAGAGAAGCACGTTCCTGAACCGGGAAGCCCAAAGGAAGCGCATGGATAAACGTTTAGTCATCATATTCTTCCTCAAGCGCCTCTTGATACTCTTCCTGCGCCTCGATGAGCTCCTGGCGCTTCTCCTCTAGTGACTCGCGGTCACTGCTTGAGATAGAGCTGCCATCCGCGTCGTGAGTAGGAACTGGGGGCGGCTCTTCAAAGGCCGGGTGGTTCTCGTATGGGTCTGATGGAGGGGGAGCGCCATATGCAGGGTCGGCGCCATATGCGGGGTCAGCACCGTATGCGGCGGCGGCTGCTGGAGCGGCTGCTACAGGAGCTGCTGCTGCCGCTGCGGGCGGAGGTGCGTAGGATTGATTCTTTTCATCATCGCTGCTGTCATCGGCTGGAGGATATTAGTGAACATTCTACATTGGACAAAATCATTTCTCCTGCTTGAGCGAGTGTGTGTGTGTGAGTGGGGGGACGCACCAAGTTGGTGGCCGATAAAGGCACCAGCTGCGATACCGCCTACACCAGCGGCCGCGAGCATACCAGTAGAGTAACCCTTCTTCTTCTCAGCCTCATTTGTCGCCTTCCCACTATCTGTGTAGTCGTGTCCCTGGTGGCCTCCGGTGTTTCCAAACAGGCCACGTTCATCGTGACCTGCAGGTGCCATATAAGGTGCGCCGACTGCTGGGGGAGCATAAGGGCCTGGGGGCATGTTTGAGGGCGGGTCCCATTGCGTACGTCCTGTGGCTTGCTCAATGTAGAACCACCGCTGACTGTTCTGATCCCATTGCTGCGTCCATCCCGGTGGCATTGGTGGTGGTGCTCCGTATGGAGCTGGTGGGCCAACTGGCGTGGGCGCCTGTCCGTATGGCTGCTGTTGAGGGTAGCCTTGGGGTTGGTAACCCTGAGCTTGCGGTGGGTAGCCTTGGCCTTGAGGCGGGAATCCATATCCTGCTTGTGGTGCACCCTGCGGCGAGTAGCCTTGGCCTTGAGGTGGTTGTTGGCCTTGAACCGGGCCACCTGGTGCACTTTGTCCATAGTAGCCATCGGAAAGCCCGCGGTCACCAGGAGCAGCACCGCCTGGGGCACCACCATACGATGGCTGGGGAGAAGCTTGAGGCGCACTTGCTTGAGTATCTTCGGGAGTTATTCTGGAGCTCTCTACTGAGGTATGCGCCATGCTTACCAGTGGGCTTCTTGTCGTCGTCATCTAGCAACTCCTTCATCTTTTTCTTGAGGAAATCCATGGTTCCGGGTTATTACTCGGCAAAAGCAGAATAGATGGCGGTAGGATGCAATGAATTGAGGAAAGAAGAGAAGACAATGTAAGGTGAGCGTTTAAGAAGACATTGTTGTGAGCGGGGTGCAGAGGGGGGCTTTTAAAGGGACCTTGGGACGAAGTGGGCATCACCCGCTGTCTGCGGGGCATCTCATCGCACTTTCGGGGACGCGCCGCTCCAGGTCCATTCAATCAGCTTGATCAGCCTGTACAAGCTTGGCGAAATGCAGAGGAAAGAAGCTGCATCGCGTAGGGTCGTGTCCAATCTTGGCCCCTCGACTAGCAAGCGGGTTGGAAAAGTGGGGTGATGGAGCGGCCTGGCACTTCGTTGCGGATAATCGGAAGTCTATCATGTGTGGCTGTCAGGTTGATAACACTTGGCGTAAGATGTTTGATGATATCGTTGCCATGGGGTTCGGTGTCTGCTGAGGGTCTTTCTACGGCAACGCAGCCTGAGACTTGATGGAAGTTGGGGGACGATGCGAGCATTATGGCGGATCTAATCGCATTGCTCGGTTCTAGAGAAATTGGGCGATGATGTACATTCTGCTTTGTCAAGTAGGTTTTGCGGCATGGGTTGGTGTATCGTAAATGCTTGATGTGAGCAGGTGAGGCTTAGCGATGCATGCGCCATTTATTGTTCAGCCACGCGTGCCACACTACCAAGCCGTGAGGCTGCAGCCGGTCCGTGTCGCGATGACCAGGTGCGGCATTCGCCAAGCACCGCAGGCCGGATGATGTCAGCAGAGAGCCACAGTTGCGAGCTGTTGCATATTCGTGCAAGTGTGGTGGGTGTGGACATTTGATCATTCTTCCGGCCTATCCTGGTTTCCAAGGACGGGGTGTCAACAGGTAGCAAAACGAAGGTCCTAGTGCGTGCGTTGCGTGTTGTGAGGGAGAAAGCAATATGATGGAATAGAGTTTCGTAGGCGTGTGTCAGGCGAATGTTTGTCGGGGGTCAAACAGGCCACGGGAATAGTTGGCAAATGGATCCATCGGACTGGCATGTTGACGCTGAGCAAGTGCGACCAACAGATCATGTTGCGTGTGTGACTGTGGAATGGGGGTGAGTGGGGGTGTTGTGTAGTCTGGGGGGTGTATATACTTACTGTATGCTGCTGACACGGGACACGGGACATGGGACATGGGAAAGAGGAGCCATGGTGATGGAATGGTCCGAGGGACTACCCGGGCTGAAGAAGGACTAGCCGCACTGAGGAAGGCAGTACCCGAGCTGAGGCAGGTACGATGAGGCACAATGAGGCAGCCTCCTCCGACATGTCCTGCCAGGCTGGAAAGGGCGGCCGGCCCAAGTCTCATTCAAGACACGATAACGTCTCGCGACGTTCACCTTTCACTGTCCGGGTTGCAGACATCGGATATCAGAAATCGACGATGATGGCGTTGCGCGGCTACGCGCGAGTGTGTTGCATGTTTGCGGCCCGGTCTAGACCGTCGTGTCGATGACGTGCCGGCAGACTGGACAGCGCACCCTACACACCCAGCGGGAATTGCGTGTGCCAAATATTGCATGCAGGGCATTTTACAATCCCATGGACGGCGTCATACTCATCATCCCCAGCACAGTGGAAGGCCCTAAAGTAGACAGGGACAGACCGGTCCCAGTGGGATCGTGATCGACATGGACACACGCCAGGCCAGCACTTGGAGCGAGATCTGCGTTGCTGCTCTACCCTACTGTGCACGCTCTGCCGCCCAAGGGAGAGCTGAAAGGACTACCCCCCAAGTCCTAGACCAGAGCATCATCGAATGGCCTGAAGATTCGCCATCCGTCACTCTGCCGTCACGTTTGCAGCTCCCCACGCCCCATCGCCCCGTGTCTTTCGCTCGCAAACTGCACTAACATATCCATTTTCAATCGTCGCAAGTCGCTCGCACCGTCACGATACATAGCGCGCGCAACGCCCGGGACGATAACCCGTGTCGACTGCTCGGCGTATACGCGGTCAAACTGCATGTTAGACCATCTAGAGACGAGGCTGCACCACACCGACCTTTGCAACGTGACCAGTGAGGCAGCGTTCAAAGGCGTTTGCCTGGTCTGACGACTTGTATTTCGGCGTTTCTATGTGGGAGCCGCGTTCCATCTTCACAGGTAATGACACGGCGACGGCTCTAGACTCCACCCAAGCACAGCGCAGCACCGACACGGGCCAAGATCGCGAATCTTTGGTAAAAACACCAAACACCCCGGACCCGCCCTATCCCCTGGACCCATTGTCCAACCTTCCCGACTTGCTGCCCCCATGGACCCCCAAATCGCCACTTGCTCATCGTGACTGGATCAAGCACCTCGGCTCTGCGCCGTCGCTGCATGGCAGTCGACGAGACAGCGGGAAACTGGTCGCCTCAACACCACCTGCTACGCTTGGGACAAAGCGCCCGCCGCCCCTCTTCACAAACACCCCGCCCGCATCGCGACACCCCGAGTCCGCCAGCGAGCCTCTCCACAAGCGTCGCAAAGTCCTGTCGCGTTCGCGCTACGCCCTCCGCCACGCCGATTTCACAAAGTCCGCTCAATTTCGGCACGACAATCAGCCTCCCTCGCCCCTCTTCTTCTCCTCCCGAAGTACTCGCCCACAACTGCCAGCCCGCTTCTCCAGCTCAGAGGCTGCTGCCAGAATGCTCAGTAAAACCCACGAGGATAGTGGCATCAAGACGGTCACGCTTGCAAGAGGCACATTCAGCGGCCTGAGCCCACCAGGCCCCCCAACTGGCCCAGGTGCGAGGTCGTCGGAGCGCTCGAGTCTGGCACGGACAGCATCCCCGGATTCGCGCGACAAGAGCGACCCGCTGCGCTTACTGGGCTCGGTCAGTATAGCCGAACTGCTCGAGCAAGATGGGCGACCAACATTCATTGTTGACATGGGTGATTTTGCCAATTACACACCCGAAACATCGCCTTTGCAGATACTCTTTGCAAACAGTGCCCTTCGCTCAAATCCGTCAACTTGGGAATTGGTAGCCGGAAAGCCGGCTGACTCTCCTCTGGAAAATTCCACTTCACATGCCACACAGCAGTTCCGCGGCTGGTTGCTGAGTACCACAATTCCAGGCGAAAATTCAGACGTGAACCCTCCTCCGGTAGACCATGGCGGCATTGTGTGGTCATGTTACACGTTACGAAGACGCCTGCGCGTCGTTTCTGGTCTCATATCTGCACCTGCAATAGTCTTACCCGCCGTGGACGCACCAAACGACTTTGCCATACCCTCAACACCATCCGCAGATCTGGTTTGGGGGAACAATGGCGAGAAGAATTCTTCATCAGCTCAAAATAACGAACCACAAGATTACTTTGGTAGCACTGTGCCCATGGTGTCTCGAGGAGAGCCCACACCCCCAGTATCTGCGCCCCAACCCACCCCCAACTCCAATCTTCCAAAATTTGGCGAGGACGGCAGTGAAGCTATCCCACGGCCATCAAAGATCGACATGCCGTCGATAGAAGATTCTTCTTCTTTTGCAAACGAGTGCGTATTGCGAGCTCAAACAGCAGGCGACGTTGACTCTTTTCGCAGAGAAGTTCACAGTCCTCATGAAGACAACCAAGACATGGGCTTTTTCGACTGGACCAGACTAGCATTATCACCGTCTCTGCCCAGGCATATTCAATTCGCCCGGTCAATAGACTGGGCCTCCACACCTTTGGGCCCGATCGAATATTGGTCCAATGACCTTCGTGCTATGTGTAATCTTATCATGTGAGTTTGTTAGTAGAGGTGCGAGAGCCTGGAGGTCAATACTGACCCTCACAGGGCGAGTCCCCACCCAGCAGCCATGTACTGGGGCGACGAGCTTGTAGCCATCTACAACGAGGCTTACATTGGTAAGTCGCACTTGCCACCCTGCATCAGTAGCCATTAACCGTAAGACCAGGACTCGCAGGCCAAAAGCACCCCGCGCTAATGGGACAGAGCTACAAAGTCGCCTGGGCGGAGATCTGGAATGAGGTCAAGGGCGTCTTTGCAAACGCACGTCTAACTGGCCAAGCGACGATGAAGGACGACGATTGCCTCTTCATGAAGCGTAATGGCTTCCTTGAAGAAACGTACTTTTCTTGGTCTATTATCCCCATGGTTGGAGAAGATGGCACCGTCATGGGCCTGTACAACCCAGCCTTTGAGAAGACACGACGAAAAATTGCCGAAAGACGGATGCTGACACTTCGCGAAGTCGGGGAACGGACTGCAACTGCCCGTGAGATAAAAGGCTTCTGGGATCAAGTGCTGATAGCATTGACCGAGAACGAATTCGATACGCCAGTGGTCATGCTCTACAGCGTGAATGACGAAAACGACAGTGACTCGTCCTCGTTGCATTCCAGTAGCTTGCTCGGTTCCAAGCAGTGTTTCCTCGAGGGATCATTAGGTGTACCAGATGGTCATCAAGCAGCTCCTGACCAAATTGATCTCAAAGAAGGACAGGAAGGTTTTGGGCCCGTTTTCCGAGAAGTCATGAAGACCGACAAACCCGTGGTCGTGAGCATCGGCTCAGGGGACTTGCCATACGCCATGATGGAGGGGCTCGAATGGCGAGGATTTGGAGATCCTTGCCGGGATGTGGTGATATGCCCAATCCATCCCACCACTGGCGAAAACATTCTTGGCTTTCTCGTCATGGGCATCAACCCGCGAAGGCCCTACGATGATGACTACAACCTTTTCGTCCAACTATTGAGCCGCCAACTGGCGACGTCGTTGGCTTCTGTTGTGCTGTTCGAGGAGGAAATACGGAGAGGTCAAAGGGCAGCCAGGCTAGCCGCAGAAGATAGATATCATCTGTCCACCCAGCTTGCTGCACGCACGCAAGAAGCTCGTGAAAGCGAGACGAGATTCACGCGTATGGCAGAGCTCTCGCCCGCAGGTCTGTTTATCGCCGATCACGTTGGAAGAATAACATACTGCAACGACACGTGGTACGAGATCGCACGGGTACCAAGAGAACCAGAGTTGACCGACAGATGGATCGACTTCGTCAAGGAGGAGGACCAAGGCCTCATTCTGGAGCATTGGAAGGAACTTGTGAATAATACGACACCTATCAATATCGAATTCCGATTCAAAGCGCCTTGGGAGGATCGAAACCGCAACAAGAGTGATACGTGGGTTTTGTTCCAAGCCTTTCCAGAGAAAGACGAACACGGGCAGCTTAAGAGTGTTTTTGGAAGCATCACTAATATCAGCCCACAGAAGTGGGCAGAGGGATTTCAGAAAAGGAAAATGGAGGAAGCAGTGGAACTCAAACGGCAACAAGAAAACTTCATTGACATTACGAGTCATGAGATGCGAAATCCTCTTTCCGCCATCTTGCAATGCGCCGATGAAATTAGCACGATCTTGGGAGATTTCAGGGCTTCCGGTTCAAAAGTCATGGATGCGGGTATCCTGGCTGATTCTATTGATGCGGCGCAGACAATTGCCTTGTGTGCACAGCACCAGAAACGAATTGTTGATGACGTCCTAACGCTGTCGAAGCTTGACAGTGCAATGCTCATGGTATGTTTTCTGCGTTGTCTACGCGATGTTTGCTAACATACTGGTCAGGTGACCCCAGTTGACGCACAGCCATTGCAGGTTGTCCAGCGTGCATTGAAGATGTTCGAGGGAGAAGTACAAACAGCCGGCATCCAGATGGAGTTTGTCCTTACCGATTCTTTCACGCGGTTAGGCGTCGATTGGGTCAAAATTGATCCGTCGCGAGTACTACAAGTATGATCTGACTGGTCAGATGATTCGAACAGCCCACTAACAAAAGGATAGGTGCTCATCAATCTCACCACCAATGCAATCAAATTTACCACCACAGAAGAAACAAGAACTATTAAAGTTGTTCTCTCAGCCTCCCGCGAGCGACCATCCGCAAGCAGCGCTCCCACTGTCAGCTACTTTCCCATGCGAGCCAAGCGAACAGATCAGACTTGTGGTCCCGACTGGGGTGATGGCGAAGAGATTTTCTTGGAGTTTGCAGTTCAAGACACAGGTCGGGGCCTTAGCCCAGAGGAGAAGAAGCTACTATTCCAACGATTCTCCCAAGCAAGTCCGCGAACACACGTCCAGTACGGTGGATCCGGCCTCGGCTTGTTTATATCCCGCGAACTTACCGAGCTACAAGGTGGCGAGATTGGTGTGTCTTCCGAGGCTGGTAAAGGAAGTACTTTTGCCTTCTACGTCAAGTGTCGGAGAAGCAGTGAGCCACAGGAGCCTCTGGAGGTTCTCCCAGTAGCAACGCTTTCACGGAAGGTTTCAAATGCAAAGGACCGAGGAGGAACTATACTGCCCGCGTCATCAAAGATCAAGGACTTTGCGGCGCTGCACGATAAGGGCGCTTCGGCACCAAAGCCCAAGACGAAGAAGAGGGAGCTCAAGGTGTTGATCGTAGAGGACAATCTTGGTGCGTTGCAGAATCTAATCACACATTGATGCCTGCTCACTAATTCGTGCTAGTCAATCAAAAAGTCCTCCAACGGCAGCTCCATAACCAGGGAATCCAAACTATCGTCGCAAACCACGGCGGCGAAGCTCTCGAGGCCCTGAAATTGTCTAGTTTCTGGGCCTCCCCATCTCCCACGTCGGCAACTTCTTCTCCCACTGACATTTCCGTTGTTCTCATGGACAAAGAAATGCCTGTCATGGATGGCCTACAATGTACCTCGAAGATTCGCGAATTAGAACAACACGGAAAGTTAAAAAGTCACGTTCCAATCATTGCTGTCACAGCGAATGCAAGAAGCGAGCAAATTGCCACCTTGCTTGCAGCGGGCATGGATGATGTTGTCAGCAAGCCCTTTAGAATTGGCGAACTGATACCCAAAATTGAAGAGTTGGCGAATAGATTCAAAGATAAACCAAGGCTTCCAGGCGAAGTCAGTCTAGTGGTACCGAGTTCATCAAAGTAAAACGGCCACGTTGCATGCGACAACGATATAGTACCATGTGTTGGATAGGGCAAGAAATGATTTTCTTGGGGAACTTTTTTTTTCGACGCGATAATGGATATGAAGAAGAGCATTGCTCCAGATGGCGTTTAAGAGTTTACCACATGTGGGGGGAGTTTTTTTTTTTGCATTGGGCGGTATCGAACGGCATGCGTTTGCAGCCTTTTGTAGGCAAACGGGAATTTTTGTTGGGTTACATACGCAGATCAGATATACCCCTAGGACAACGATTTTTTTGTTTGGCGTTGGGGAAAAGCGGAATATAGACGCACGGACAAGATGGATACGTGTGGCAGAAGATTTAAAGACCAAGTGTCGAATCTTTTTTTTCCTGTATTAACATGCAAGATGGTGAGTCGCGTAGCCGTATTGGATTTGGTTACCTGATGTACTAGGCTTTCTGAGAGCGATTTCTGTTCTCGGGGGGCCGATTACTCTGCCAAAATCACTGCTATTTTCATTTGACATGATTACTAAATGATTAGCTATGGCTTCGCACTTTGGAGTTGTACATCAACACTGGCAAACCCATTTGGACCGCATACGTCTGTCTGAACTCTCCGAGACACAAGTATATGATAAGAAGTCAACCCCAACGGATATAGCTTCGATGGCTAAACAAAATCTCAAGTGCTACGATGACGCAGCATGTACCTGCTGAGCATGCAAATCAACGGTATGTCTTGCATGAACGGATCCGTCAACATTATGATTTCACGTGACAAAGAGGGGAGGAGATGATCGAGTCTCAGATACAGGCAGGCAGACACTCACAGAATGACTCTGTTCAATGGTCGGGCAAGCGTATCATTGAATGTAGATCTGGCAGGACTGCGAGACCTCGTCGAATTCACACACGATATATACCTTGTATTGAGATTGACGGAAGCGTTTTTTTTTCCTCCTTTTCAGTGGGCATTGTTTCCGTGTCATGGACAAGAAACTCAAGCAAGTCGCGGGGAACGTGCCAGTATCGACATGATCCTGGGCCGAACATTCATCATCGATAGAGAACTGTTTGTCTTCGCCGACCTGGTGTTCGTGATTGATTTGACATGGCCCGCACCACTACCCAAAGGTAAGTAGTCATCCCATCTGTGCACAATGATCCAAGATTCACCTAGCCCAGAGACCAACCAGAAGCCATTACAGACTAGAGAAACAGTAGGTAAAGCCGCACGCGAGCGTTGACGCGGGAAGACGGTGACCTCCAGAGCAAGTCAAGTTACATCGCACATGAGTCGCCTGACTCGATGACTACCACAACTCATCCCTCGTTCCGCCCAACACCCTTCAACGCAATCCCAGCCAGGTAGTACGCACATCGGGACCGGGCAAGGAAATGCGTCGCAAGTTTTGAACGAGGTCGCCGACTAGAATCTCGCAGCTAGCGTCTGAAATGAGCAGCGCTGTATCTCGCAGCACATCAAAAGCTTGCACGTTGGGAATGCATTCCCTTCCAATAAGACGTGACTCTCGCATCTGGAAGCCAAAATGGACAATATACGCCGTATGCGGAAAGCAAGGCTGCACGTACTCGCCTGACCACCAAAAGCTCAATACCTTCTCCATGTAGTCAGCCACCCGTTATCCGAACCTGCGTCCCACCCTACACAATCTACCCACTACCCACAACAACAAAAAACCTTCTCTTCCTTCTAGCTTTTCCATGTACACCCATCCATCCATCCACACACACACACATACACCCCACGAACGGGGGAAACCTGCACTACCCAACACCGCTTCTCGGCACCCCCAATTCCCCAAAGCACCCGCACCTCATGCACAACCCAATTGTACAAGAACAAAGGACCCACAGTACGAACCCCCTGCAGGAAAGAAACACATGCACCTCGCGATCCTCAATCACACACCCAGCATTCCCTCCCTCCCGGTAAAAAGAAAGAAAGAAGTGGAGAGACGCTCCCATGGACAACCTTGATCTCTCATTTCCACCGCTCCATCTGTGTATGTGTGTGTATGCTGTATGTTGTACGACAAACCTGCTGACCGGCCGATTTCTGTGCGTCTGTGCAACATGACCAAGAAGCGTCTGCTGTGTAACGGTGTAAAACGCCGTCTTACATTGCTGGCTCACTTCTCCCCCCCCCTTGCGACCCAGGGTCCAGATGCAGCCGAGAACCTGTGGTTTGGAAGAAGAAGAAGAAAAAAAACAATCCGTTTGTTTAACTGCATGTTGTGGCATGTGAGCTTAGTGGAACGGGGGGGTTGTCCGGGTACGTAGGATTGGGAAAGAAGGGGAGGTGTGGGGGGACGCCGTTGCACTGTAATATCACGTGTTTGCTTGCAGCGGAGGGAAGGGAAAGCGAGGCTCGAGCAGGTGCTGCAGCTGCAGCTGCAAGTGTGTGGCAGGGATGCATTGTTCAATGGTGTGGTAACGCAGGCTCGAGCGAAGGAGTGAGGGCGTGCATACTTTTGTTTCGACTGCGGATGCGGAAGGCGCGCATGAAAAATGCAGTACCTATTTTTACACATGCTACATGTACTGTGCGTGAAATACATCTTGTTTCAAAGCAGTGGTGATTGATCATTATTAGCCCATGACACCTTCCCTCCAAGCTTAATCAGTACAGAGTATCTGGTACATGATCCCTTCAATGGTTATATCCAGAGCCTATTCACATGCACAAGCAACCGTATACACACCTAGCTTGCCGTCATGGAAAGGCACTCGGGGTGAGTGAATGTAGATGCGAAGAAATGAGATTTCTGTAATGACTGGCCCTGGCGTGAAAGAAAAGATACTGGTGTTTAGAATTATCATTAACAAACCGCCCGAGCGAGGAATAGTCTTTTTGTCGCAAATCATGTTGGACGCACTGTAGTATGAATCAACAAGACAACCCCTCGCAACACAAAATGAGTGAAACAGGCGAGAAAAGCGGTGAAAAAAACCCGAAAGGTGAAAGAGCATGCAGTGCCAAAATGCATCAATGGAAACATTTGCAAAGGCTTCCAATATGTAAAAATAAATAAACTCGTATGAGCACCATCAGAATCAAGAAAAGAACGAAGAAATAGTGCAATTTGGCCCAGTTAACAGCAAAGGTGAGTACGGCCACTATCAATAAGTGCTATTGAGGTTGCCCATCGAAGCGCGGTGGAGCTGCACGTTTCGACTCTGGCATGACTCTCGGTGTATGTTGTGCCTGCCCGGTGAGTTGTGTGGTTGAGGCGGACCAAGAGGCGTATACCGGTGGCCGCTTACGAACGTACAGTCGTTCGATGGATCATTGCCGGATGAATGTCGCTTACGATTGGTATTATAGCTATACAAACTGGTGTGAGAGCTTTGACGGGCCATTTCGGACGAAGCAGGGGTTTCACGAATACAAGAATACTCCTCCGACACTGGCGTAGAAGCGCTCATTGCTTCGAGAAGGCTGGAGGTACTAAAATTGAGTTGGATCTGGCCCCCGTTGTTTGCTGAGCTCAGACCTTCCCCAATCGTTGTGGTGGCTGGAAGGTAACCCATTGCACTTTCCGTGTTGTCAGATAGTTGGGCTGAAGCCATGCCCTCAGTTGTACCGTCGGAAGAATTCGCCCCAGAAATGCTAAGCTGGCCATCTCCTTCGACGCCCCAAGGGAGCAAAGGTTTCGCGAAAGACCTCCTATTGTCAGCAGTAGAGCCAGGAATTGCCTGAGCAGAACGGAGGCGTTCATCTTGCATTTGGTCTACAGCGTTACGGCTATTTTGAGCTGGACTTGGCTGTGGCATCGGAAGTTGTCTCTGAGGCGCATTGGATTCGGATTGGTGGAAGTGTCGCGGGTGAGGCCTCTCTGGTATCGATAGGTGCAAAGCAGACATGCCAGTGTTCAAAGGGGAGATATCTGATGATGTGGCCAGACGGATGTTATTAGTAGAATAAGGCAAGCCAGTGAGTGACTCTTGGTCAAAGTATGTGCTCCCATGCTGCGGATTCTTGACGGTTGTAGAGTATCTATATGCTGAACCATAGCTATTCGTATTCGCCATCGGTATGGAAGTTGGTAAATAGGAAGGCTGGTGGCCAAGATTGTACGCTTCAATGGGCGATGTATTCTCTGAACAGGGAACAGTCCAGCCTGAAGGGTAAGCGGGTTTCGTGTCGAGTTGTGGGTAATGCTGGGCCGGCATCTGGCGTTGGTAGATGGTGCTACTACCTCCTGCAGAGTAGATTGGCATCACATTGTGGGGGCTGGCCATATTACTCAGGCTTTGGGCCAAGCTCAAATTATCCATGACTTTGTGAGGAAGGTCGGATCCCACCTGCCGAAGTCAGTGATGACACACAATGCATAGAGCTACAACCTACTCGATGAAACTGGCAACGCGCTGGTTCAACGCCGGCTGATATGCAATTTTGGCACCCAAGTCCCGTCCCAAGGTCACCACTACAACGTATCTTCCTCTTACGGCAACGCGCGCACTGCATCATAGATCAGCAACAGACACAAGGAAAGCAATGATGCATAGACCCAGAGAAAGCCTTAGGATGGCTTTCATCGCATATAGTTGCACTTGAGGCAGCATTGATGTGCTTGATAACTTACTGCTACTGCTATACGGCGTCTAGCCGGGCCGTTGTCCAGAACAGACTCTTCATGTCCCACATGGGCTCGGCTGTGCAAATTGCCTACTGGACCGCCAACAGGATAACCGCGGGGGTTTGCTCTTGTATTTTGAGCGAGCGCGAGCGGATTATTGCGTTCATTGTAGATGTAGTTCGGATACGACACATTATGCGGTAAGCATCGTCGCGAGCCGTCGTACTCCATGACGGACATGCTCGCAAATCTATGATGATATTAGCTGGCTCGGTAGTTAGGGACACCGAGTTGCTCACGTACGATAGGCTAATACAAACAAAGGTGTCTGTTGGAGAAATGTGTGAAATTGATCTGGGTAGCGTTCGCAAAGGAGTGGCCGATCGAGTAGGGGAACTCAATCGCCGGTAACTGGGTTGTGAACCTTGCTCCACGGAGAAGTAAAATCGACCGGTGAGCAGATCAAACAGCGATCGACTGGAAGGACAAGTCTTATAGCCTAAAAGAGTTGAATGTGCATCTGCCGCGAGGCTGTAGTGGAAGACCGAGTAACTTGCTAATGTCGTGGGAAAGGTGACGTGGCTGAAGTTTTGCGAATGAGTGTCATATGTGAGTTCTTCTAGAGCTGCGTAGGATCCTTGAGTACTAAAGTGTTTGTATTTTCAGTAAAAGGCTGCCATGGTCGCTGCTATTGCGGGAACCTGCATGCAGATAGCCACCGCTCCGCCGACAGGGATCCAGAAGCATTCGCTTCAAAACGAGCATAGTGCAGGCGCTGCGGAGAACAAAAGACAGTGAAACATTGTACGGCCGAGGTCGTGTTTTGATCCCACTCGATAAGCGCCAGAGCCGATGAAGACGTATCTGGATGTATTGACTTCTTGACAACCGCATACGAGAAAAGCTGGTGCGTTCGCCCAGTACGAGATATGTGAGGCGTTATCAAATGGTAGGGCCATGCAAACAATCATTCCTTCGCACCGTACCAGTGCTTGTGCCTTCCACCAGGCAGACTTTTTCACAATCAGTCAGATGTTTGCGACCTGCATTGTACTACCGCGGAACAGGGATATGAAGCACAGATTCGGAGCTTTAATTCGATGTGCCTTTATCCAATACAAGCGTGCAAAGCTTCTACGGGGGTTGAAAGTATCTCAGGCATCTGACTTGCGCTGTGCGAACGCTATGACGATAGTGATACATGGGGCCCCGATCAGCACATGTAATCTTTCTTAAGTGCCGGAGTAGGATTCGCCTATAACAGGTTCTGTAAGGGTTTCCTCGGGGAAATGCCATGATAGTTCAATCACTTTTTGCCAGTCCGAATGGCTTGGGGTGAAACGTACCTGCAGCTACTCAATGCATATGTGAGCAATCCTTGATTAGATAGCTGTAGGGTGAAAAACTACCTAAGATTGAGGGTATAATCACGTCATCTGCAAGCGTTGCGCCCGACGAAGCCGACGTCCTGGTTGAATGTGGTTGCCGAGAGTAGGGATTGGACTGAACGGCCTAACGACTACAAAGCCGTGTGCATCATTTTCCATCGTGCACCGTGCCGCAACTACTTCTGACAGCTCCACGATGAGCGGGCAGACGGGGAAGGCTGGGAAAGAGTTCCGACGGATCCTATTCCATATCTAGATCGCGTCGGGCGACGCAGTTGTCCTTCGCCACGGCAGGGATTCCTACACTGACATTAAAGACTAGCCAACGATAACAACTCCAAGAAAGCCCCTAAATCATGACAAGGACCTATGCAAAATTTGTAGAGCATCTCCATCAGAAGTTCGAACGTGTAGACCTTATCATCTCGAGATTCGTACTGGCGGTTTCCACACATGGGTGCTCCAAACAGGCATAGTTATTTGCATGCACACGTTGAGGAAGTAAAAAACCCCTCCATGCGATAGACCAATGAATTTAGCAAACGCCAACGCCAAGGAGTAAGCAAACGCCAACGCGCAATCTTCACAGGTGATGCGCTAGGGAGACGTCCAGATTGATCGCGAGAGACCAATGCTTGATGTGCCTAGACCTGCTCTGGCGTTTGAGCTGTGTCACACGACTGTGGCATCGAAGTTTTCCCTTCACTTTGTAGGCCCGTGGGGTGGAATGACAGGGCAATTGCGAGGCTCCGTGGGTCCATCGATCCTGTGCATATCTGTATACGGTATTTCGTAACTGTGCACGAGAGAGGTAATGGACGGCGGTCAGTGTCACCGTATCCGTGATTGGTACCCAATGCAATCTCTCTCTCTCTGTGAGCATGAGGGCTGGCCATTGCTAGTGCAATCACCGTCAAAATGTGTGACTATAGCAGCAAGCTGAACTCTCACAGATGTGAGCTATCGCCATCACGGGGCTACAGTAAGAGGCATAGAGAAGCGAGGGGTAGAGGCCCGTGTCCAGGATTCTAGTAGCCGTTGACGGGGAGGCATACCCGATATGATCGACCCCGACATTCGGTACAGCTGAGCACTCTTTCTTTGGCTAAGTAATCTCGGCATGACGGGGCCGGGGAATTCGGATCGATGTACAGTACAGCAGGCAAGGCAGCGACTTCCCGAAAATTGAGCAGGGATGGCCGCGTACAGCAATCAGCGATGACGGGTGACACTCAACGGCCCGCCTCTTGCAAGCCTTCAAAGCTCTTTCCAGCCAGCCTTGCTCTTTTCGTACTAAGCTTTGACAGCTATAGTATCCTGCATTTCACGGCGCGTCGTCAAGTCGAGTTGTCAGTGCAGTAGTGCGGCTGCACGCTGCACGTACTGGTACATTAGAAGCATCTCCAAGGTGTGAATGGATGGAACTTGGCGAGGCCATTCATTTTGCCAGAGGGTGTGCGGAAGCACGTTGCCTAAGGAATATTGACCGAGCAGCTTGCGAGACCTCAAAGGTGGAGAACAGAAGGATGTACCTGGGGCTAAGCCATTCTAGGCGCTACGTCATGATGACTAAGCGAGAAAG
>Ga0265797_10006479_pt1 | contig 16496 bp, 10 predicted proteins | sample P2T30metagenome_FD_192433 | JGI IMG/M metagenome (GOLD analysis project Ga0265797, IMG submission 192433) | Plant litter microbial communities from East Loma Ridge, Irvine, California - P2 T30 | ecosystem: Environmental > Terrestrial > Plant litter > Unclassified | place: USA: California... | reverse complement strand
TGCCGTTCACATTACCGCTCGTATCGAAGAACAACTGGCTCGTGTCTGCTGTGGGCTGTCCATCAATTTCTGACAGTAGATCGCTCTCCATCAGGAAATGCATCTTTGCGATAAAGGATGCAGGACCAAGGGAAAGTCTCGAGCGCGTCCACGTCGAAGACAAGCTCAAACCGACTTGGCGTAGTATGCCGATAGCGTGGAAGGGCCGACCATACATGATTTGCAGCTGTACTGCGACCATGAGCTTTGTGTTTAGCATGAAGTCTTCCGCCTGCGAGTGAACCGTCCAGAGTCGAGTAAGTGCGAGTTGAAAGCATTTCCAAGAGCTCGCGGTCGTTCCGTAGTCGCTGGTAGGATCCGGACTGAGATAGTGAAATGCTACTGACAATAGAAGTAGTAGCGTCATCGGAAGTTCGCTCAATCTGAGGTACCCGCCGCCTTCATCGGGCTTCCTCATAGGTATTTGACTCATGGCATTCTGCAGCGAATATGTGGGAGTCATCTGCAAAAGGAAGATGATAGTTTGTGGGACCAGGTTGGTCTGATGGTATAGTCGTTGGACATACTCCACGATGATGTGTGGCCGTACCGTGGCGTCCGCGGCGGCTGCGAGGTTCTGTTCGAGACTATGGTCTGCTTCGTCGCATTGTCTTTGAAATTGCAGAGGGTCAAATCCGTCAAGGGAGAGATTAATCCTTAGACGTGGCCAGTATTGATAGAGCTTGTGGGACGCCGAAGTGTGGAAGCTCGGCATTGGCACACGCTTAAAGGCGCCATCTTCCTCCGGAAAACCGACACTTGTGTGTCTGGCCATGGATGCTGGCGGGGAAATCTTTTGTTGCTCGAGCGCCAGTAGACGGAGTTCGACAGCATTGAGTCGGTTGGTCAGGGCAGGGTCGCTGCAGCGCACGTCAGCTGGGCAATCCTGTGAGCCGCGCTCGCTTCTCAAATTGATAGGTTCTGACACAGTTCCCAGGATTGGTAAATTGATAGGCGCGGTGCAGCGATCATCTCGCAGAGTTAAAGTATGAATCATCTCACTTTTCTGGTACGCTCGCCGGCGTCCGGTAGATACAGTCCAACTTCGCGTTGGTACAGTGTGTACACGTCGGTCTGGCGTGCTGTCAGGTCTTGGAACGTCTTCGGATCTCTATTAGGTGAGGCAAACCTCTTTCCGTCACATCGGGACCTACGAGTGGATGTCAGATACCGACATGGCGGAGCTTGATCGCATTGGAGGCGATATACTTTCTGCGTCTACACGTGTCACATGCTAGAGAGATCTTACTGCGCACGGCGCGGCCGTCTCCCACAGGACTCTCGGCTTCAAAACTTGTGGCCATGGAGTCAGAAGCTCATGGCAAGCGACGTATCCGTGCTGGGTCCGGACGGAAGGCTGCCTCGGGAGGAAAGCGTGGATATGCAATGATGGTGAAGGCCGCAAGATGCGTCAAAAACGGCAACAAACAATTAAGGTCGAAAATAGCGGCTGTTGGTTAACGGTTACCTAGCGATGAAGATCGATCGCCAGCCGGTTCAACGCCAAACTTAGCGCTTTTGGACTTTACGCTTGGCGTGTTCGAAAACGCCTAGTCAAACAACACTTGCCGGGAGAAGACGAAAAGTGAAGAGGCTTCGCACCACTCCAGTCCATTCAATATGTCGTCGCGCATACCTGTAATACCATGAAGCAGTAGCCACAACTGCAGGCTGATTGGCTGTATGCGATACATGTATGTATGTATGCTGTGTGCTGGCTGCGGTCTACACCTCCGATGTCGTTTCGCTTGTTGCCGACGGAGACGGGAAGGTGGAATCCTGGACGGACTCGACAATGCGCACAGCCAGAAGCAATCAAAAGATGATCCTGATGTGTTGGTTTATCCCAATTGGCGCTCCTTCTCGCTGCACTGTGCAATTTCAAGTCCCCTCATAGGTGATCTTCGAGGATCACATTAGCGAGCCACTCAGCCTCGTGAAGGACAGTAAAATACGAGCCGACCAATGAGAGCGATTTGAAGATTGAATTCGACTTCCCATGGCTGCAACTCCATCGCAGGAACGATGGAAATAAAAACTGCTCCACCAAAAGGATTATCAACGTCCTGTCACGCTGTCAAACGACATGCTCAGCCTCGTATAACACGTCTTCTTCAGTGCTGTAGCTGAGCGAAGGATGGCATGCTTGCCATCTGAGTAGAATGCTTAGACATGCAGTGCGAGGAGCATACTGCACGCAGAGACATGTATATAGAGCTGCAAGATGCCGCAGTGTTTGGCAAGATCAACAGCCAGCTCAGTACCTAGTATCTCCTCTCAAAGACACTCTTGCAATCATGTTGCGCCCTTTTATTGTTTACTTGTCGGTTTTGCTCTCATCCGCACTCGCCTACTCACCATGCGCAATCCAAGGCCGCGATTATCCAGCGCCGTCAGGACTCTCCGACGACCTGGGTTTCCAGGATATCATTGAGAGCATAGCGCAGAGTCTGGCCAACGCGACTGAGCAGAGCAATGCCTTGTTGACTCCCCTCAAGTCCAATGAGACAAGCTACTCTGTTCTCGTCTTCGATTCCAACTCCACGCTGCTCTCGTACCATCACACAGCCGATGCTCCTGCACTTGCTCCGGAAAGTGTTTCAGAAGTCAACGGTAAGGTGTTCGTCTGAGGTCATTCTCGTAATACGCACTAACACATTAAATACAGACGAGACGGTCTACCGTGTGGGAAGCATCAGCAAGCTGCTTTTCCTCTACACATTCCTCGTTGAGGTTGGCCACGCTCACTGGCATCGACCCATCACCGACTTTGTCCCAGAGCTCGCTGAAGCAGCCGAGTCCTGCTCTGCCGAACTAGACCCTTTGACCTGCCCCGACTGGGATGAAATCACACTCGGAGCACTCGCAAGCCACCTCGCCGGTTTGGGGCGAGGACGTCCTGTCACACCGGCACCAACTGTTATTGGTGGAGTACCTGTCACCGATCTTGGCCTCCCACCTCAGCCACTGGTTGGACTTGTGCAGTGTGAGAGCCAGCCATGCACGAGGGCAGAAGCTCTGCGCGCATTCCTGCAGGAAGCACCAGTCGAAGCGGCCTTTAGCACTCCGATTTACTCCAACGGCGCGTATCAGATCCTGACCTATGCCTTGGAAGCCATTACCAACAGGACAATGTCCGACATGATTACCGGTGACATCTTCTGTCCTCTCGAGATGAGCGATTCGAGTTACGCACTGGAGAATGGCACGGCCGGCGTGATTCCAGGAAGCGTCGCCTTGAGCGGATGGAACATGCCTTTGGGCGATGCTGGTGCCACTGGCGGCATGTATTCCAGCTCAAGAGATATGGTCAAGTTGGGACAGTCGATCATCACCAACACGCTACTCTCTCCAGCTTCGACTAGGCGATGGCTCAAGCCATGGGCTCACACGTCGGTTTGGCAGCAAGCCATGGGCTTGGCATGGGAGATTGCGAGGTGGCCTGTCGATAATCGTATTGTGGATGTCTACACCAAGCAAGGTGACCTAGGTAAGTTCAAGTTCCGTAAGCGTTTTCTACGGTGGAACCGTTAGCTGACCACGTAAACAGGGGCTTACCACTCCCGCTTCGCCATCATCCCAGACTACAATGTCGGCGTAGTAGTCCTGACCACAGGCAGCGGTGGCGCAGCCGCGCAGATGGCGCTCTTCGAAACCGTCCTTGCAGATCTTATACCTGGTCTCGATGCGACCGCACGATCCCAGGCCGAAGAGAACCTCGCTGGAATCTACACCGCATCATCGCCAGACATCAACACTACCATCACGTTCGCCACTGAGCCCTCTCTCCCCGGCCTCAAAGTCACCTCATTCATCTCCAACTCCTCCGACGTCCTCAGCATCCTACTCGCAGCCGCCCGAAGATACCCCAACCCAGATATCCGCCTCTACCCTACCGAGCTCGTGCGCAAGACAGGCGATGGCACCGAGATCAGAAAGTATAACGCCGTTATTAACAACCCGGACGCCACGTACCCGAACAACCAGATCGAGGCGATGAATTGTGTGACGTGGGCGACGGTGGACTTGGACGTCTATGGCGCCGTCGGCCTCGACGAGGTCTGGATTGAAACGGATGCAAACGGGAAGGGAGTCGGCGTTGAGACGAGGGCTTATGGCGCGAAGATGGAGAGGGCGAACTAAGAGACTGGCTTAGTTGACAGGTCGTATGCAAGGGAGAGAGCTCGATCTGATAAATATGAAGTCTTCAGAGAGAAGTCATCCGGGCCATACCCACGGTATCACAAGACCTTTCCACGCAATTTTGACCACACAGTAGCGCCGTGAGGTATTCAGCCATTGTGCCAAAGTGACTTTACTGAGGCCTAAGGTTGGTTTGCTAGGTGTGAGCAGATGCCTCGAGACTGCTACCTGCACATGTTAGTAGCTGGTGTACTGGCGCATGCGTAGTCGCGAAAGATCGGTACAGCGTTGAGCAAGCGTTTGTAAGACGTGCAATGACGATGTAGATAGTAAGAGAATATCCTGGTTTGGCGCTGCTCTCTATCGCACCTGGCGCGTCCACGCCGCAAGCCAATCGCAACCGCACATGCTGGCTTGACCTGTATTTTTTCTCTCCCGCGCCCATTTGCACCCACTAGTTTTCTTCTTTCGTTGTTCTTTGGCGCGTTTGTATCATCGCACGAGTGAGAGCCTTGCCGTTCGCTCACCAAGCTGCTGCTCAGCAGCCGGATATGTTATCAAAATGCTGGAGTCGCGAGAAGGTCTTTGCTTCTAATCGAGTGGGTAGCGCCCCTGGTACGTTGGTAGTAGATTAAGAAGTCCCAGTTCGTTCTATCAAGCGTGTGATAGCATCCAAGCGAGGTGTGAAATATACGGCAAGGGGCGAAAGGGCATGGAGCATTACTCAAGTATTAAGACAGTGCGCATCCATATCAGTGGTGATATCACCCTGTATGGTGCGCCATCCGAGCGAACGATGAACCACCAGAGGGCGCCCCGCGTGGTTCGAACAGGGGATGGATGTAAATCCTACAGCCCGGTGTACAACAACAAACCCCGATGCGGCAGTTGGGGATCAACATGGGTAGCTTCGCGAGGCTGAACTCTGGGAAGGCACCCGTGCCGTGGCGGTTCGCACAAAAGCGTGAGGCCACGCGATTTGGCGGGTGACAAGTTGAGTGTTCGGATCAGTTTGTGGAAGAGCACGCCTGGCACCGCACGGCTCGGACAGCGATGACGAGCGAAAGGAGCGGCGCACAGACAAGGGCGAGTCGTGCCCAAAGGTCTGGATGCGCGCACTAGAGCACATGTGTGTGGAGCAGAACAAGCTACGGGACTCCGGGAGTAAGACAATTCTGCGACGCCCTGCCGTTTCGGATGGTGACGGTGACCAACCGAGCGAGGGTATCGCGGGAACAGGAGAGGGGTTGTCATGGTGCTTTGCATGAACATCGTCAGCAGTAAGGAGGAGTGCAGTTGGCGTGCGACGACTCGGATGAAGAACTGCCGCCTGCATTCATGTGTGCAAGACAAACAACAAGCATCAGACTTCCTCAAGAACCACAAATGCACACACGACACGTCAAGAATCGAGACTCGTCACTCAACAAAAGTGTGGCCCAAAACTCTAACGGAACCAGTCAACGGTCTCCCGGAGCAGGTGAGAGTTGCATTAGCGCAAGGTACTGCGAGCCGACGATTGGGCGAAAAGGGCTTTGCGACCTTTTGCATGAAACCAGGAGCGCGCTTAGTTGGTACTACTTTGAAGCGCCTGTCCTTCTTTCGCCTCCGTCTCGTCTTTCTCTCACACGCTGACACGCAGCACTCACTCACTCACTCACTCACTCACTCACTCACTCTTTGACCTTTAGACGCTCTCTTCTTCGCTTCGCGCTGCCTGTGGCCTGCGCCTGCAATTTCGTTCTCTTGAACCCCACATCATTCACTCACTCACTCAATCACTCACTCATCGTTTGCTCGCCTGAGACGCCGCCTGCGACACTACACTACCCAACCACATTCCTTCAGAGATTCGACATCCAATCCGACCGGTTCGATTTTTTCCAACTGCCAGGCGACTCACATCCCTTCTTTTGGATCTCAAGAGACATCACCTCCTTGCGACCTTGCAACCCGGTGATCACATCCGAGACATCGTCCACCTGACCCGTTGTTCGTGACAATATCTCAGTCTTCACACCTGAGACACCATTGTGATCAACAATCTATCTCGTGACAACAAACTCTCTGGCCCGGACACTGTACTCTACGAAATCCACCTTCACTTACCAACCAAACAAACCTCGTTCAGCAACATGTCCCTCGCACGCGCTTTCACCCTGCGCGGCAAGAAGTCCGAAGCCAACATTTCTGTTCCCATGGGTCGCGCTGCCAGTCACCGCAACGGCAAGCCCGTCAACCGCGCCCAGATTTCTTCGCCTGTTGCGCTGGTCTCGACCACCAACATGCTTTCCTACAGCGCGCCAAACATCAACGGTGCCTCCGCGAACTACCGTGTATTCTCTGCCTCGACCGCGTCCTCCACCTCTGGCGAGGAGAGCGACGCCAGCACTAACAGCATCCACTCGAACGACACAAACACCGACATGTCTTCCGTCGACGAGTCTCCGATCTGCCCGGCGCCAAACCACCTGAGCTCCTACTTCCAGCCCGCTGTCGACACTACCAACAACTCGCCAGTCCACTCACCGAGCCTGTCGACTTCGGCAACCTTCGAAGCGCCCATCTTGCCCCAGCGCGCGGCATCGCACTCCAAGTACGCTCACGAGTCTCTCAGCCGCAAGCGCTCTGTCCAGCGCATGCAGTCGCCCCCAACCAGCGCACGTGCTAGCTCAGAGTTCACTCCCAGCCTGGGCGCCTCAGTCGAGGCACCCCGCGACAACCCTTTCGGAAAGGAGCTTGAGCAGCTTGACGAGATCGCAGAAGAGTTCGGCCAGACTGTTCGCAACGCCGAGTATGATGCCGACACCGCATACATGCGCTCTCACAACCTTGGCGTGTTCGCCGCATCAGACTACTTGAACGAGATTCACGGCATGATCGCCGAGACCTTCCACGAGCAACGCGAGGCTTCCGCCTGGTTCTAGACTCGCCATCATCAATTCACATGTCCTGTTCTGGCAAGCACCCAGACAAGACTCAACTTACGATGGTGTTCTTTTAACGACCGACGGCAGGGCACGTACTACAGTCTGTACAATCACCGCCTACGATACATTCACTCATTTTTATACCGACTACCAACAATCATTAGATTGCACACGACCAACCGGCAGGCTTTCCGTACATCACGAACGATACGACATTTCTTATCTTCCGGAGCCGCACATCGCATTCTCGGCCCACGGTCGCGCGTGCGCGATAGAGGGTGTGGAATATGCGAATAGGTGCGGCTTCTCGAACAAAAAGGGGAACGCAGTCCTTGTTGAAGGTCCAGGCGGAGGACCTTGGAACACAGGAGGCGTTGTCATTGGAGGCTTTGCTTTTTTGAAAACTACCCCGGCTTGCGCAGAAGCAGCCACTCGGCTGCAATACATTGGGATCATGGGATGCGCAATACTCCCTTCCTTTCTTTTCCTTTCCTTTCCCTTCCTTTCCTTTACTACTATTGTCGATTTTCAGACCTCGAGGCTCAACCTGACTTTGCTCTCCACGAGCTTGCTCAGACTCCTCGAGGCTTGTGTATGTGTGCATTGTGTTTGTCCATACAGAAACGAAGCTTTTCCACACTCATGCTACCTGCCGTCAATGGTCTCACCCGCATTTGTGCACTGGTCAGTCCTTGTTGGTTGCGTAACATGTCGATCCGGCATTGACAGCCGATCTGAACGCCCCTGCGCGGTTGATACGATCAAAGCGCGCCAATTGCCTGCCCTTAACAGGTGATCATATACATCTTATAGCAGTTTTTCCATCATGTGCATGTAGTGCATTTCCAATGCAGTTCTTACTGGATCTGACCTCACGTCATGATTGTGCACTTGCTGCTGCTACACCCACTAAAGGCGCACGATACTTGGCGAATTCGATCATCGATCCAGGATCGCTCTGTGGCGTGGCTTCGAAGTTCACGCAGTACATGAACTATCAAGCGGAAACATCGAGACATTGGCCGCTTACCTGTACTAAAGCAAAGCAATCTTCACGAGCGCATCCTTGTCATGTATAGCCGTTGAGTGATGGGTGTCACGGGCGGACGGCTATCAGAGGCCCGGGCGCCACGCGTGATTTTCTGGGATGGTAGTACGCTGTAGTCTGTCGCACAGATACCAGAGTAGTAGTATCTCAGGTAGGGCTAGGGGCGGGCTTCTGATATGGGAGAGTGCGCTACTGCGCGTGACCGACACTTGACCATCACGTGACAGGGAAGAAAATTTGCAAGTGAATTGGGCTTCCTGGATATCCCGGCATGCTATGCTATCTTGGCGGATGATGAGTGGCAAGGTGAATGATGTTTCTCGTAGAGGTGTAGCTGTTTGTTTTGCAACGACGGGTCTGCATTTGCGTTGTTGAGGGACGTCATCCAAATGGAAGGAAGGCTCCGCTAGCTTTATTGATCGTCGGAGGCATTCACAGTTTTCCTTGTACAGCGTCTCTGCCACCAACACCACCTCCCTCGAGCCAGCTTCCAATTCACTTGCGAAGTCCACGCGAGTTGCATACATACAGTACCTCCCACATAAAGTGACATTACCTAGCGTTGCAAGCGCGCGCGTGTGTGGGCTGATCAACGACAACTCAACTCACGCTAAGCATCGACTGCCTGCCCCTCCAGGTCAAATCTTTCTACTCCACTCGCCGGCAGCAACCCGCCGAACCCTCATAACAAACAACACCGAGCCCGGCCTTTCTTCAACAGTCGACCGCCCATCGCGCGGGGTCTTGCAACACTCTCACCAACAACCGACATCGCAGGAATGGCAAACATGGACATCGACCACACGCGCAGCAACAAGAAGCCGCGTCTGCTCACCGACAGTGAGAGGGACAAGCTGGATGAGTTCGTCGACTCGATCCATTACTCATCAAGGTAAGTCGCCATCACTGTTCACCGCCATCTGCTGGCACGGCGCTGACAATGCTGTTCGCACACAGGTACAACGATGACCACAACGAATACCGCCACGTCCAACTCCCCAAGGCGATGCTCAAGGCTATCCCCAAGGACTACTTCGACGGCGCGCGAGGCACCCTGAAGCTGCTGTGGGAAGACGAGTGGAGAGGTTTGGGCATCACACAAAGTCTGGGTTGGGAGCACTACGAGGTGCACGAGCCGGAGCCGCACATTCTGCTCTTCAAGTGAGAACACCCCGCTGGCTAGCCAGATACCAAATGGGAAACAAGCGCGCGAACATGTGACTGACCATCCTTGCGTCTAGGCGACCAATGAACTACCAGGCACCGACTCACTGAGACGAACAACTCTGGACATCATGGATCGACAACGGAGCTTGCTAGGCAGCCGTCGCCGACGAGGTGAAGTGCGGCAACATACCAACCGCGAGAGCGCATTATGCGAATCGAAGGAGAAGTAGAAGAAGAAAGAAGCAGAAAAAGGCCGGGTCAGTTGGGCATATGCCGGGTGTGCATTGGCATAAGCTCCTAGCGAGCGAACGCGCTTATCGACCCGAAATTGACCGGCCGGCTACCTAACGAAATCATGCATTCAGAGGGGGATCACGAAAAAAAGGACAAGTAAAGAATTATCAGCGGGCGGCTTCCAGCGCGAAAAAAAATGGACCACTTTCCAGCGTCCGCATTTGCACATGGAGCTTGCCTGACTTTTCTTCTTGCCAGCGCTTTGTCTATCTCTTTGCCTTTTGTTCTTGTCACACGGCAGACGGAAATTCTGTCTCTGTCCCTCTTCTACTTCACTCTTAGGATAGATTTCTGTCCATAAATGAGAAAATCACATAAAAAAGTCAAAAATCGCTCTACGGGAACACTGGACACCGATACCACTACATTCGTCATGCAAAGGATCGAACACATTTCTCTTGATGGTCCTATCAAACTGGTTCGTCTGTTAGGACGACACGGGGGCTCGGCGATCTATCAAGAATAACAAGCCGTCTGTCTAGATTCTTGGTCAGTCCTTTAGACGTCGTTCTAGACATGTTACGTAGATGTTACCCCTATATCAGAGCACATATCATGGATATTCGAGCCATGCGAATGTGGGATTTCCGCGTCGGTCGTGTCGCATTTTCTTGTTGAAGAGGCTCGAGGCTCGATTGTAGTACAGACCTACTACATTGCAATTGCCGTCTACCGTATCCTCAGACATGTACACTGGGTCGGGCATTTGGCGTGAACTAAGTCGGCGATGTCAATTGACCAAGGCGTCCCCCGATCTACTAACGAATCTGTCAACCGTGTTTGCGGCGTGAACACCTTTGTTCGAGCACTTCGGTAGCCATTGAGAGGCGGTCGCGAATTCAAGGATATTGCATCTACAAACTCCTTGGTCCACGCTCGGAACCAGATAACGCACGAGCGACCGCAGGCCGGCCCCATCACATCCAACTGGACCGGCGCGGAGGTGGAGGTAGCGATGGATTCAATTATCAATCGAGACGAAAGCTGGGTCTCTTGCGCGGACAAAACTCTGGCCAAAGCACCTATTCACGTGCCAATGCCGTCCTTCCATCCCCAACGGCCATGTCCAACGTTTATACTTTAACTTTAGTCTAACCACACCCCGCGCAGCGCCCCTTGTGTAGCAGCAGCTCCAACCTCTCCAGCTACCTGAACGACAGCATATACAGGATGTCGCGTCCCAAGCCTGTCGCGACGGCCCCGGAGCTTGCTGCCGGTAGCAGTGGAGGGGGCATGTTGAGTCGCTCGCTCGGGTCGAGCTGGAGGGATCTGGCCCCGATCGCGAGGGCGAGCTTGGAGAGGGATTTAGAGGGCGAAGAAGAGGAAGAGGAACGAGATGGGGAGGAAGACAGTGAGGAACCAAGCGACGAAGATGAGGCAGCTGGCGGCTTGCTCTCGAGCTCGGCGCCTGCCACAAGGCGGTATTCGCTGTACCAGTCTTATCGACGCAACAGCTTCGTCGGGAACAGAGCGAGAATGCCGGTTGAGTTTGGAAGTACTGCGAGGGGGAGAGGCAGTGTGTTGGGGAAGACTATGTCAAAGGTTGACAAAAAAGCAATGTTGGAGGAAGAGAGGAGCTTGTTGAGAGACAACAACCTGATTCCCCCCAAACATGCTCGGGGAACGGAAGGGGATAGGACGCGAAGAAAGAGCTGGTATGGTATCCCTAGGGGAGACGGAAAAGTGGGAGAACAATCAAGAGGTGTGGAAGCTGTAGGAAACGTTTCTGAACAGGCACCTCTGCTGGGAGATCCGAACCAACCTTATGGTGGACAAGCCGACCCGAGGACGATTTCGACACGTTGGGAAGAAGCTGTGAAAGAAGGCAAGATCCAAACAACATGGCAACGCGAGGCCAAGGTGCTGTCCGGATATGCCTTTCCACTCATGGCAACTTTCCTGCTGCAGTATTCGTTGACCGTCGCGTCTGTATTTGTACTCGGTCACATAGGCGCTACGGAGCTAGGAGCCGTCAGTCTCGCGAGCATGACCGCAAATATCACGGGCTACGCTATTTACCAAGGCCTTGCCACGAGTTTGGACACCCTCGCTCCGCAGGCCTACGGCAGTGGAAAGAAGAAGCTCGTTGGATTACAAATGCAGAGGATGATTTACTTCCTTTGGGCCGTAACGATACCGATCGCCATCATATGGCTACTAGCAGACAAGATCCTCCTCGCCATCGTTCCCGAGAAAGAAGTTGCGAAGCTTGCTGGCCTCTACCTGAAGGTCGTTCTTTTCGGAGCTCCCGGTTACGCCGCGTTCGAAGCCGGCAAGCGATACGTACAAGCCCAAGGCATGTTCTCGGCTTCCCTGTACGTCCTCATAGTCTTGAGCCCTTTCAATGCGTTCCTCAACTGGTTCCTGGTCTGGAAGCTGAACCTGGGATTCATCGGCGCACCCATCGCCGTGGCAATCACCGACAACTGCCTCCCACTCGGACTCTTCATCTACGTCCGCTTCTTCAGCAAGAATGGCATGAGCTGCTGGAACGGTTTCACGAAGAAGGCCTTCCACAACTGGGACCCGATGGTGAAACTGGCTCTTCCTGGCGTGCTCATGGTCGAAGCCGAGGTGCTCGCCTTCGAGATCCTGACCTTTGCCGCGTCCTATTACGGAGTCGAGGTGCTCGCCGCGCAGTCCATCCTAGCGACTCTCACAAACATCACGTTCCAAATCCCGTTCCCGCTGTCCATTGCAGCATCGACGCGAGTCGCCAACCTCATAGGCGCCACTCTCGTCGACGCGGCGAAGTTGACCACGCGGGTAGCCTTCTTCGGCGCTTTCATCATCGGCGTCTTCAACGTCGTCCTCCTCAGCGCGCTTAAAGACTACATCCCAAGATTGTTCACCTCAGACGAGGAAGTCGTGCGCCTAACGTCCGCCGTCCTACCGCTCTGCGCGGCGTTCCAGCTCTTCGACGCCCTCACTGCACTTTGCAACGGTATATTGCGAGGCATAGGGAGACAGCACTTTGGCGGTTATGTGCAGCTCTTCTGCTACTATGTCATCGCAATGCCTATCAGCTTTGGCACCACGTTCGGGCTCAATTGGGGCCTGGAGGGTCTTTGGACTGGTGTCGCCATCGCGCTCGGGCTGGTCTTCGTCGTTGAGTTTGTATATTTGTCCAAGACCGATTGGACTACCAGCGTGGAGGAGGCGAGACTGCGGAATATCCAGGAGTGAGTCAAGTCCTCACCAATGTCGTGTACATACAGACGCGTAAAGTCGATTAATATATATATGTATAACCATGTTTTTTTCCCCACAACCATATGTCTGTCACGTCACATCTCTCGCATTTCTCCCATCTCGGTCCTTCTTTCATTATTGTGCGAAGGCGAGTTGACGGAGGCAGGGTGTTCATGTTCACCAAAAGTCGACATCTCTTCATCAAATTCCCCAAGCTCATCATGCTATCTCATTCAAGCAATACACCTTTGCCGTCCATATGATAGTCCATGCAAGTGGTGGTTAATACTCCCTAACCTCTTGCAAGCACACGCGTACTCTGTTGGGTGCGTGCAGCAAACGCTTCATCTGGGAGCTGTTCTCACCATCACCATTCTCGGCCGTAGTCTCGTCATCGCCTCGCTTCTAGCTAAGGAGTTCCTTGATGTCCTCGATGCGCTGCGTCTTTTTCTCGTCCTCACTCATCATGCCGAGGGAAGACGCGAGGAACTTTTTGCGGTCCTGCACCTACACGCAGTCTAAATCAGCACAGATTCTGCAATGAAGATATATTTGAATTCGACAGTGTTTCAAGCTTACCTTGAGCATCTTCTCTTCGATACTGCCTTCCACCACAAATCTTGTCACGTGAACCTCTTCCGTCTGACCCATTCTGTGCACGCGGTCGATCGCCTGTGCTTCGACCGCAAAACTCCACCATGGGTCCATCATGAAGACTCGCTTCGCGCAAGTCAGATTCAGACCTACACCGCCGGCGCGTAGCGAGAGGAACAGAACTGTGAACTTCGGGCGATTTGCAAATTCGGTAAGCACTTTTGCGCGTTCTTTTTGCGACATTGAACCGTCGAAGCGCAAGCAATCAATGTTCGCTCCGGCCAAGGCGGGTCCAAGGATGTCAAGGAAAGATGTGAATTGGCTGAAGATGACAGTCTTGAGGAGTGGGTCGGATTTGCGAAGACTCTTCAGCTGTTTTAGGAGAGTGTTGATTTTGGCGGAGGACAGAGTGTTGACTCGGCGGAGGGTGATTCTTGGGCTGACTTCTTTCTTCTTTATCGTTTGAGGGCTACCGTACATGTCGTCAGACTCCTCGCTCTCCACGGTGAACGCACTTGCGAGCGCGTTGGCACCATCATCTGCGAAATCCTCATCCTCGTGTCGGATGACCTCGAAGACGTCGCGAGCGGTGATGGGCTCTCGGCAGTTGAAGCAACGCGGAAGTTCTCCTTTACTGCTTTGGTGCTCGATGTAGTCAAGCAGGCACTTCTTACATGCCGAATGCCAGCACCCGGTGACCGCTTGCTCTTCCATGGGCTCCTCGCTGCAGATGGGGCATTCCATATCCGTCTCGTCTTGGATCTGCTTGAGGACATGTGCGCCGAACTTGCTTGCATCTTGTTCACCTTCGTCCGCTTGGAAACGTTCCAACAACGCGTTGAGGTCCATGTCGTCGGCCAAACCGTTCGCAATGTCTGCAGCTACTGCAGCGTCCTCTTCATCTGCAGCAATTTGCTTATTGCGTGTCAGCATGGGATGGCAACAGCTCTGCCTTAGACGTAGAATTTGTGCGAAGATCGTTGTGTAGCTTTTCATCAGTGTTCCGGCCTCCATGTTGGCACTAAAGGCCCGTTTTGCTCTTGCGAAAATAAGCTCATAGACTTCTCGTTCTGGATCGGACAGTTTGACTTGTTCGATAGTGACGGTTTTCGGCGGCAATGGAACAAGAGCTTCACCGTCGGGCGTCTTCATGTCTTTCGTTCTGCGCAAGACGATGGGCTCAAGCACAGTCTGCACAACATCCAAAGCGCGAACGAAGTCGCCCTTCTCGAACGGCACGGTGATGAAAGTCTTCCAGAAGCTGAAATTATTCCAAGGCTCCACACGCAAGAAGCGGACCAAGCTGAACAGATCCTCAAGCCTATTCACAATGGGCGTTCCAGTGAGGACCCAGCGATGTTTTGCTGCCAGCTCGTAGCAAGCCTTTGCAGTCTTGGACTGTCTATTCTTGATCATGTGGGCTTCGTCCAGAATGATTCTCCAGTATTCAAGACTGAAGAGTCCTCCGTGTGATCCACGGGCACCGCCTGCAGCGGCCACGGCGTTGAATTCGCTGAGGATTGTACCGTACGATGTGATGATGACGTTGGGCGCAGATGCAACGTTGGCGGCCGAGCAAAGCGTCTGGAGATTCATACTCTTCTCGCTGCCGTAGTATACCAGCACCTTCATTGTACCTTCTTTGGACGCCTTCTCGGCTTCACTTGCCCACTGTGCAAGCAGCGACATTGGTGCAACAACAAGCGTGGTGCCAGGCGCAAATTCGACACCGTTGCTGTTTCTACCCAGTCTGGGCAAAGATGCGACAGCGTCGTCTTTCTTCACGCCCAAGACTGCCTGTTGCTCAGGCGAAGTGTGAGAATGTATCAGGGAGAGCATCTCGATAGTCTTACCAAGACCCATCTCATCTGCAAGGATACCGCCGAGACAGGTTTGCTCCTGTACTGGGAAGTCGAGGCTGAGCTCACCACTGTAAGGGTTGACATAGAAACATGTCTGGCCGTCTATAGCAGGGAGATCTTTGTCATCTGCATCTTTGTTGGGCCAAAGATATTCTTCCCACAGTGGGTGCATAGACATGTCCTTGTGATCCTGCTTTTGGCTTGTCTCCTTCGCCATCATCCAATGCAAGGCCTGCTTTTGGTACTTACGCAGATCCATAGTGAAGGTGTCAGCTGGCTGCGCTTCAGGGGTGTTGAAGTCGAACGACTGAGCTTTCTTGTAAAGGCTGTCAAGCTGATCCTGCTCAAGTTCCTCGCCCTCCTCATTCTCTTCCGAAGGAGGCGAGGATCCTCCATTCTCTGGTGTACTGCCTTTGCTCTTCTTGTCCACTTGATCATATTGCTCCGCAATCTCAGCAGCCTGCAAAATGCCTTCCTTCTTATGTTTGGCAGTCGTCTCGTTGATTTTGGAGGGATGCAGATTGATCTCGGAAAAGAGCTTCACCAGTGCAACCTGCCGCAACCGTAGGTCACGTTCGTCGGACGACTCTTTGGCTTCGAAGATCCCCGTCTCTCGGTTGTTCTCTGACGGTTTCAAGAAGTTGCTGGCTTCGAACGCAGAGTGAAGCATGTAACATCGTAGCTGCAAGTACACGGTATCATTTGTCCGTACTCTCTCAGGCGCAAAGATGCAATGTCCCTCGAACGTGCAAAGTTTCTGGTCCAGTAGTGCACTTATCCATGCAGCAGTCTCCTTCTCTAGACGTCCAATCTCCTCGCCACGAGCATTCGTAAAGCGCACGATCATATCCTGCGTCTTCCTCACGACCTGTCTAATCTTGCCGCCTCTTCCTGCTTTTTGTTGCAACGCCTGCCTTTGCCGTTCGATTTTTATCACGTCGTCTGGCTTCAAAAGACCAACGCCGCTTCTTGTGGTCCATCCTGCCACACCCAGTGCTCCAATGTAACGCTTGGCTGGCATTGATCTCAAGGCAACAGGTGTTGCGTTTGGCGTTCCAGATGCGTGTGGCGACCCACGTACTCGAGGTGTGGCCTGCGTGCTGCTGCTTGGAGGATTTGCGAATGGTGACGACGGAAAGACACCAATACTCGGCGCTCGAGACGGTGCGGATTGTGGCGGTGCAGTCTTCCAGGAACCGTCAAAGTAGGCGTTGATCGCTCTTTCCA
>Ga0265797_10006478_pt1 | contig 16498 bp, 14 predicted proteins | sample P2T30metagenome_FD_192433 | JGI IMG/M metagenome (GOLD analysis project Ga0265797, IMG submission 192433) | Plant litter microbial communities from East Loma Ridge, Irvine, California - P2 T30 | ecosystem: Environmental > Terrestrial > Plant litter > Unclassified | place: USA: California... | reverse complement strand
CTCGACCTGCTGCGCGAAGGGCAGGGCGGCGACAGCCGCACCACGACCGTCACGCTCAACGTCCCGATCGAATTGGGCGGCAAGCGCGCCGCACGCATCGATGCGGCGCGCCAGGAGGGCCAGTTGGTGGCGCTCGCGCTCGAAGCACGGCGCGCCAGCGTGCGCGCCGAGACCGCCGCTGCCTTCCACGAAGTCCTCGCCGCGCTGGAACGCGAGCGCATGGCGCAGGAGCTGGTCGCGCTCAGCGGCCGCGCGCTGGCCGCATCGGCCAGGCGGGTCGAGATGGGCACGCTGTCGCCGGTCGAAGAGACCCGCGCCCGCGTGGCCCAGGGCAGCGCCCGGATCGAGGCACTGCAGGCCGCGCGCGACCTGGAAGGCGCGCGCATCCGGCTGGCGACGCTGTGGGCGGGCGATGCGCGCGGACTGACCGTCGTCGCGCCGCAAGCCGTCACGCTGCCGCCTGCGCCGCCACTGGACCAGCTGCTGGCCCGGCTCGAGGCCGCGCCGGCGCTGCGCCACGCACGCGGTCAGCTCGAACACCGGCAAGCGCTGGCGCGGCTGGAAAAGGCGCGCCGCGTCCCCGATGTCAACGTGATCGTCGGCACTCAGCGCGAGGGTCCTGACGCCCGCAACCGCGCTGTGCTTGGCGTCTCGGTCCCGCTGCCGCTGTTCAACCGCAACGACGGCGCCGTACTGGAAGCCCTGCGCCTGGTCGACAAGGCGCGCGACGAAGGGGATGCCGAAGGCGCGCGCCTGCGCTCCGAGCTCGCCCAGGCGCATGCGCGCCTCACTGCCGCGCTGGCCGAATGCGCGCTGATATCGGACGACATCCTGCCCGGCGCCGAAGACGCCCAGCGCGCGGCGAGCCGCGGCTTCGAGCTGGGCAAATTCGGCCTGATCGACGTGCTCGATGCCCAGCGCGTGCTGGCCCAAACCAAGAACCAATACCGCAGCGCCGTGCTGGAAGCGCATCGCGCGGCGTTCGACATCGCACGACTGCTGGGAAGCCCGGCAGTCCAGGAGAATCCATGAACAAGCAGCAAACCAGGGTCATCGCCATCATGCTGGCGATCGCCATCGCGCTGGCCGCCATCGTGCTGGTGCGCGACCGCGCCCAGCCGCTTGGGGAAGAACACGGCGAACAGGAACACGCGCACAGCGACGAACACGGCGAGGAAGAAGGTCATCAAGACGACGGCGTCATCCACTTCACCGAACAGCAGGTCAACGTGGCCGGCATCACCCTCGCCAGTGCCGCTCCCGCGCGCCTGGACACCTTCATCCGCATGCCGGGCCAGATCGCCCTCAACGAAGACCGCACCGCCCACGTCACGCCACGCGCTGCTGGTGCGGTGCGCGAGGTGCACGCCACTCTCGGCCAGCAGGTGCGGCGCGACCAGGTGCTGGCCAGCGTCGCCAGCGCCGACGTGGCGGCCCAGCGCGGCGCGCTGGCAGCGGCCGAGCGCCGGCTCGCCTATGCGCGCCAGGTCCACGCGGCCGAACGCACGCTGTGGGAAGAAAAGATCTCGGCGCGCCAGGACCTGCTGAAGGCCGAGCAGGAGCTGCGCGAGGCCGAGATCCTGGCGAACAGCAGCCGCCAGCAGCTGCAGGCGCTCGGCGCGATTGATGCCGGTTCCTCCAACCTGCTCAAGATCCGCGCGCCATTCGACGGCGTGATCGTCGAAAAGCACATCACGCTGGGCGAGGTGGTCGGCGCCGACACCCGCGTGTTCACGCTCACCGACCTGTCGACCGTGTGGGCCGATGTGGTGGTGCCGGCGCGCGACCTCGACCTGGTCCGGGTCGGCACGGGCGCCGTGATCCGCTCGATCGCTTCCGATACGACGGCGCCGGGCAAGGTGAGTTTCGTCAGCGCGCTGGTGGGCGAGGAATCGCGCTCGGCCAAGGCGCGCGTGGTGCTGGATAATCCCGGCGCCGCCTGGCGTCCGGGCCTGGCGGTGAACGTCGACATCGTCACCGGTTCAAACGACGTGCCGGTGACGGTGGTGCGCGAGGCGATCCAGACGGTCGATGGCCGTCAGGTGGTCTACAAGCGCGTCAAGGAAGGCTTTGTCGCGCAGCCGGTGGCGACCGGCCGCTCGGACGGCAAACTCGTGGAAATCACGGCCGGCCTGCGCGCCGGTGAATCGTATGCGGGCGCCGGCAGCTTCGCGGTCAAGGCCGAGCAGGGCAAGAGCGAGGGCGGCCATGAACATTGACGCCACCACCCTGTTCGACCGCCTGATCGCCGGTGCGATCGCTAACCGCTGGCTGGTCATGCTGGCGGTGCTGGCGATGGCGGCGATCGGCGTCTACAACTACCACCGCCTGCCGATCGATGCGGTGCCCGACGTCACCAACGTGCAAGTCCAGATCAACACCGCGGCGCCGGGCTACTCGCCGCTCGAGACCGAGCAGCGCATCACCTATCCGGTCGAGGCGGTGCTGTCCGGCCTGCCGCACCTGGAACAATTCCGCTCGCTGTCGCGCTACGGCCTGTCGCAGGTGACGGTGGTGTTCGAGGAAGGCACCGACATCCAGTTCGCGCGCCAGCTGGTCAGCCAGCGCCTGCAGGACGCGCGCGAGCAGCTGCCTGCCGGCGTGGTGCCGGCGCTCGGCCCGATCGCCACCGGCCTCAGTGAGATCTACCAGTGGACAGTCGAGACCGAGCCGGGCGCGAAAAAGCCGGACGGCACGCCCTACATGCCGACCGACCTGCGCGAGATCCAGGACTGGATCATCAAGCCGCAGCTGCGCAGCGTGCCGGGTGTCACCGAGATCAATTCGATCGGCGGCTTCGACAAGGAATACCTGGTGGCGCCGAATACGGCCACGCTGTCGTCGTATGGCCTCGAACTGGCCGACATCGTGCGCGCGCTCGAGCGCAACAACAGCAATGTCGGCGCCGGGTATATCGAGCGCGAAGGCGAGCAGTACCTGGTGCGCGCGCCGGGCCAGGCCACCACCGTCGAGGACATCGGCAATATCGTCGTCACCAGCCTGCGCGGCATCCCGGTGCGGGTGCGCGACGTGGCCGAAGTGGGCATCGGGCAGGAGCTGCGCACCGGCGCGGCCACTGAGAACGGGGTCGAGGTGGTGCTGGGCACCGTGGTCATGCTGATCGGCGAGAACAGCCGCGCGGTGTCGAAGGCGGTCGATGCGCGCATGCTCGAGATTAACCGCAGCCTGCCGAAGGGCGTCAAGGCGGTCACCGTCTACGACAGAACCGTGCTGGTCGAGCGCGCCATCGCCACGGTCAGGAAAAACCTGATCGAAGGCGCAATCCTGGTGGTGGCGGTGCTGTTTTTCTTCCTCGGGAATCTGCGCGCGGCGCTGCTCACGGCGATGGTGATTCCGCTGGCGATGCTGTTTACGTTCTCGGGCATGGTCGGGAACAAGGTCAGCGCCAACCTCCTCAGTCTCGGTGCGCTGGATTTCGGCATCATCGTCGACGGCGCCGTGGTGATCGTCGAGAACTGCGTGCGCCGGCTGGCGGGGGCGCAGCACCGCCTGGGACGTATCCTCACGCGCGAAGAGCGCTACGCAGAGGTGTTCGAGGCGGCGCGCGAGGCGAGAAGACCACTGATCTACGGTCAGCTGATCATCATGATCGTCTACCTGCCGATCTTCGCGCTCACCGGCATCGAGGGCAAGATGTTCCATCCGATGGCCTTCACCGTGGTGTTCGCGCTGCTCGGCGCGATGATCCTGTCGGTGACCTTCGTGCCCGCTGCCGTGGCGCTGTTCATCGGCCGCTCAGTCGAGGAAAAGGAAAGCCGCGTGATGCATGCTGCGCGCCGCTGGTATGCACCGGCGCTGGACTATGTGCTCGCCAACCGCGCCGTGGCGCTGGTGTTTGCCGGCCTGGTGATCCTGCTGGCGGGCCTGATGGCCACGCGCCTGGGGACGGAATTCGCGCCGAACCTGGACGAAGGCGATATGGCGGTGCTCACCATGCGTGTGCCTGGCACAAGTCTCACCCAGTCGGTCAAGATGCAGCAGCAGATCGAGACGACCCTGATGCGCGAGGTGCCCGAGATCGCGCGCGTGTTTGCCCGCATCGGCACCGCCGAGATCGCGTCGGACCCGATGCCGCCAAGCGTGGCCGACAGCTACATCATCTTCAAGCCCGAGAAGGAGTGGCCCAAGCCGCGCCGCTCCCGCGCCGCGGTCGACGCCGCGATCCGCACCACGCTGGCCGGCCTGCCAGGTAACAGCTATGAATTCAGCCAGCCGATCCAGCTGCGCGTGAACGAGCTCATTTCCGGCGTGCGCAGCGACGTGGCGGTGAAGGTGTTCGGCGACGATATGGGCACGCTCGAACGCACGGCGGGCGAGATCGCCGCCGTCCTGCGCCGCGTCCCGGGCGCGGCCGAGGTGCAGGTCGAGCAGACCAGTGGCTTGCCGATGCTGCAGATCCGGGTCGACCGCGAGCGCGCCGCGCGCATGGGCCTGAACATCGGCGACGTCCAGGAGATGATCGCGACGGCCACCGCGGGCCGCGCGGCCGGCACGCTGTTCGAGGGCGACCGCCGCTTCGATATCGTGGTGCGCCTGCCGGAAGACGTGCGTGGCGACATCGATGCGCTGCGCCGCCTGCCGGTGGCCCTGCCTGGCACGCTGGAAGGCACGCGCAGCTTCGTCACCCTGGGTGAGATCGCCAGCTTCGACATTGCGCCGGGCCCCAACCAATTGAGCCGCGAGCAGGGCAAGCGCCGGGTGGTCGTCACCGCGAACGTGCGCGGGCGCGATATCGGCTCCTTCGTGGCCGAGGCCCAGGAGCGCATCGCGCAGGAGGTGCGCATCGCGCCTGGCTACTGGAGCGCCTGGGGCGGCCAGTTCGAACACCTGACGGCCGCCACCGAACGCCTGCGCCTGATCGTGCCGGCGTCGCTGCTCTTGGTGTTTGTCCTGCTGTACCTGGTGTTCAACAATCTGCGCGACGGCGCGCTGGTCTTCACCGGCATTCCGTTCGCGCTGGCCGGTGGTGTGGCGGCGCTGTGGGCGCGCGGCATTCCGCTATCAATCTCGGCGGCGGTGGGCTTCATCGCGCTGTCCGGGGTGGCGGTACTCAACGGCCTGGTGCTGATCTCGTTCATCCGCAGCCTGCGCGACGATGGCTTGCCGCTAACAGAGGCGGTGCGCCAGGGCGCGCTGGCGCGCCTGCGCCCGGTATTGATGACGGCGCTGGTGGCCTCGCTCGGCTTCGTGCCGATGGCGCTGGCGGTCGGCACCGGCGCCGAAGTCCAGCGGCCGCTGGCCACGGTGGTGATCGGCGGGGTGCTGTCGTCGACGGTCCTGACACTGCTGCTATTGCCTGTTTTATACGAGTGGACCCACCGCGAACGTCCGCTGCGCGGCGGTGTCGCATTCATGCACAATTTTTTTACGAGAAGGAGTAAAAATATCCGCTAGACAACCGTGCGCCTCTATTGCCCAAAGTGAAAATGGTATAGTTGGATGTTTAACAGAATTTAGACCGCGTCGGCAGCGCAACACCGGCTTCGACGCGGCGCCAAACACCATTACTAGGGATAAAACAGATGAGCATGAAGGATTACGCGGATCGTATCAGCCAGACAATCCTGGACCAGGAGGCCGCCATCGGCGCCGAATGGCTCGCCCAGCTTGAAGCGCTGAGCGTACGCAGCAATGCCGCCGCGCGCGAACAGTTGCGGTCGCACTGCCACCAGTTCCTGAAATCGTTCGGCAGCGCCACCCGCAGTGGCGAACTCGAGAATATCGACCACCGTTCCTGGGACGAGGTGCGCGACCTGCTGGCCGACATCTCGTCGACCCGCGCCAAGGCGGGTTCGACCCCGAGCGAGACCGCCACGTTCGTGTTCTCGCTCAAGCAGCCGCTGTTCGCGCGCCTGCGCGAAGCCTTCGCCGGCGACGCCGAGGGCCTCGCTTCTGCCTCGTGGGTCGTCACGATGCTGCTCGACAAGCTGGGCCTGTACACCATCGAGGTGTTCCAGAAGACCAAGGACCAGATCATCGTGCGCCAGCAGCAGGAGCTGCTCGAGCTGTCCACGCCGGTGGTCAAGCTGTGGAACGGCATCCTGGCGCTGCCGCTGATCGGCACCCTGGACTCGGCCCGCACCCAGGTGGTGATGGAAAACATTCTGCAAAAGATCGTCGATACCGGCGCCATGATCGCCATCATCGACATCACCGGCGTGCCGACCGTCGATACCCTGGTGGCGCAGCACCTGATGAAAACCATCGCCGCCGCGCGCCTGATGGGCGCCGACTGTATCATCAGCGGCATCCGTCCACAGATCGCGCAAACCATCGTGCACCTGGGCGTGAACCTCGAAGACGTGATCACCAAGGCCACCCTGGCCGACGCCTTCCTGGTCGCGCTCGAGCGCACCGGCGCGGCGATCACCATCAAGCAAGCCTGAGAGCGCGCGCATGGAACGCATCCCGATCCTGCGCATGGGCGACCTGCTCCTGGTGACGATCCAGGTCGACATGCACGACCGCCTCGCCATGCAGTTGCAGGATGACCTGACCGAGCGCATCGTCAAGGACAGCGCCAAGGGCGTCCTGATCGACATCTCGGCGCTCGACCTGGTCGACTCCTTCATCGGCCGCATGATCAGCAATACCGCAGCCATGGCGCGCGTGCTCGACGCCCGCACCGTGGTGGTCGGCATGCAGCCGGCGGTGGCGATCACGCTGGTCGAGCTGGGCCTGACCCTGCACGGCGTGAAGACCGCGCTGAACGTTGAAAAGGGCATGACCCTGCTCGGAAAGAGCTACAAATAATGACTGGCGCGCAAACCGAGGCCGTCCTGTTCGACACGCCACTGCTGGACTACCGTGCCCAGCAGCGCACCGGCCGCGTGACGCTGCCGCTGCGTTCGGACGACGATGTGGTGGGCCTGCGCAAGCAGGTGCGCGAGCGCGCGGTGGCGATCGCCCTGTCGCTGGTCGACCAGACCAAGCTGGTGACCGCAGCCAGTGAGCTGGGCCGCAACACGATCAAGTACGGCGGTGGCGGCGAGGTATATCTCGACGCGCTCGATGATGGCATGCGGCGTGGCATCGGCCTGCTGTTCGTCGACGCCGGCCAGGGCATTCCCGATATCGACAACGCACTGCGCGATGGGTTCACGACTGGTGGTGGCCTGGGTCTCGGCCTGGGCGGCTCCAAGCGCCTGGTCGATGAATTCGACATCGACAGCCGGCCGAAGGAGGGCACCGCGGTGCTGATCGTCAAATGGAAACGCTGATCAGTTCACAGTCCGGGCAGATCGTGTTCGCCGTGTCGCATGCCAGCGACGTGGCGGCGGTGCGCCGCGTCGGCCAGAAGCTGGCCGATTCGCTGGGCTTCAGCGAGACCCGCGCCGGCCAGCTGGCGTTGATCATCACCGAGGCCGCCACCAATATCCTCAAGCACGCGGGCGAAGGCGAAATCCACGTCGGCCCGGCGCAGTCGCCGGGCGCCATCGGCATCGACGTGCTGGCGCTGGACAAGGGGCCTGGCATCGCCGACCTGGCCGGCAGCCTGGTCGATGGCGTGTCCACCGCCGGCACCGCCGGTACCGGGCTGGGCGCACTGCGCCGCCTGTCCGACGAATTCGATGTGTATTCGACGCGCGGCGACGGCGCCGCCTTCTTCATGCGGCTGTGGCGCGACACGCCGGACCCGTGCGCCTGCGGGGTCGAAGTGGGCGCGCTGTGGACGCCGATCAAGGGCGAGGAAGCCTGCGGCGACGGCTGGGCGGTATCCTGCGACCGCGACGGGGCGACGCTGCTCGCGGCCGATGGCCTTGGCCACGGCCCGGACGCCGCACGCGCCGCCAACGCCGCCATCGGCGCGCTCGGGAAGCGCAGCGCGCAAGGCGCCGGTGAACTGGTGCATGCGGCGCACGAGGCCCTGCGGCCGACCCGCGGTGCGGCGCTGGCAGCGGCGCGCATCGATTTCGAGGCCAACGAGCTGCGCTTCGCCGGGGTCGGCAATATCGGCGCGGTCGCCATTGGCGAGGTGCGCCGCGCACTGGTCTCGCACAACGGCATCGTTGGCCACAATATGCGCAAGGTGCAGGAATTCACGGTGCCGTTCGAGCAGGGTGCGCTGTGCATCATGTATTCGGACGGCGTCCAGACCCAGTGGGACCTGGACAAGTATCCCGGCCTGCAGGGCCGCAGCCCGGCCCTGATCGCGGCGATCCTGATGCGCGATTTCATCCGTGGCCGTGACGACGCGATGGTGCTGGTGGTGCGCCGCCTGGCGGGTGCGAGATGAATGCCCAGCGCATCCTGAACGTGGGCCTGGACAGCGACCAGGACGTGGTGCTGGTGCGCCAGCGCGCGCGCCAGATCTCGGCCCTGCTCGGGTTTTCACCACAGGACCAGGTGCGCATCGGCACCGCCGTGTCCGAAGTCGCGCGCGGCGCCAGCCACCAGGGCCCGGGTGCGCGCGCACTGTTCCAGTTGCGTGAGAAGGATGGACGCCAGCACCTCGAGGTGCTGGTCAGCGCGGGCAGTGCGCGCACGGGTTTGCACACCACCGTGCCGGGCGGGATGGAGGCCGAATCGCTGCGCGAGCTGGCGATCGTCACCGCGCACCGCCTGATGGATGCCTGCGAGGTCGATCCCGGCGAAGCCGGCGCGTCCACCGTCACGGTGCGCAAGGCGCTGCCGCGCCATGAACACGTCACGTCCGCCAGGCTGGCCGAGATCGGCGCGCGCCTGGCCGACAGCCCGGTGTCGAACCCGGTCCACGAATTGCAGCTGCAGAACCAGGAACTGCTGTCGACGCTGGCCGAGCTGCGCGAGCGCCAGGACGACCTGCTGTCCCTGACCCGCGAACTCGAAGACACCAACCGCGGCATCGTGGCGCTGTACGCCGAGATCGAGGACAAGGCCGAGCGCCTACGTCGCGGCGACGAGATGAAGTCGCGTTTTCTGTCGAATACCAGCCATGAACTGAGGACGCCGCTATCGTCGATCCGCGCACTGGCCCAGCTGCTGCTGGACCGCATGGACGGCGACCTGACCGACGAGCAGGAACGGCAGGTGAAATTCATCGCCGGCGCCGCCAATGACCTGTCGGAGCTGGTCAATGACCTGCTCGACCTGGCCAAGATCGAGGCCGGGCGGGTCGAGACCCATGTCGAGCCGGTGGTGGTCGAGAACCTGTTCCGCGCGCTAAAGGGCATGTTGCGCCCGCTGGTGGACGAGTCGCGGGTCGAACTGATCTTCGAGCCGTCCGGCATCGACGAACCGTTTTATTCGGACGAAGGAAAAGTCTCGCAAATCCTGCGCAACTTCATTTCGAACGCCCTGAAATTCACCGAGCACGGCTCGGTGCTGGTGTTCGCCGCGCACGACCCCGAGGCCGACACCATCGCCTTCGCCGTGGCCGACACCGGCATCGGCATCAGCCACGACAACCTGCAGCTGATCTTCGAAGAATTCAGCCAGATCGAGCATCCGCTGCAGCGCCGCAGCAAAGGCACCGGGCTCGGGCTGCCCCTGTGCCGCAAGCTGGCCGAGCTGCTCGGCGGGCGCGTGGAGGTGTCGAGCACGCCCGGCGTCGGCTCGACCTTCACGCTCACGCTGCCGCGCGTCCTCGCGCAGGCCGCGCCGCCAGCACCCCATGAATCCTGATGGAATAGCTCCATGAATAGCCACCCGACCCAGATTCTCAACGTCGACGACAACGATGGCGCCCGCTACGCGAAAACCCGCATCCTGCTAAGCGCCGGCTTCGACGTGGTCGAAGCGGCCAACGGCACCGACGCGCTTGACATGGTCAAGCGCCTGTCGCCGGCCCTGGTGCTGCTCGACGTGAAGCTCCCCGACATCAATGGCATCGAGGTGTGCCGGCGCATCAAGGCCGAATCCGACAGCAGCAGCGTGCTGGTGCTGCAGACCTCGGCCGCGCTGACCGGCCGCGCCGACAAGATCCGCGGCCTGGAAGGCGGCGCCGACAACTACCTGGCCGCACCGATCGAGGCCGATGAACTGATCGCCAACGTCAATGCGCTGCTGCGCATGCGCCGCATCCAGGTGGACCTGCGCGACAGCGAGGAACGCTTTCGCCAGCTGACCGACAATATCGACGACGTGTTCTGGATGTTCTCGGTGCCGGGACGCGAGCTGGTCTATGTCAGCCCGGCCTACGCCACCGTGTGGGGCAGCAGCGCCGAATCGCTGCGCGAGCTTCCCGGCGGCTGGCTTGAAGCCTTGCACGCCGACGACAAGGCGCGCATGGTGGGGCGCTGGGAGCGCCTGGCCGAGGAGCCTCATTATGACGAGGAATTCCGCATCCACGGCGCCGACGGCCAATTGCGCTGGGTGCGCGATCGCCTGTTCGCGGTGCGCAATTCGCGCGGCGTGGTGTACCGGGTGGCGCGCATGAGTAGCGACATCACCGCGCGCAAGGAGATGGAAGGCTTGCTGCGCACCGCCGACAGCAACAAGAACCAGTTCCTGGCGACGCTGGCGCACGAGCTGCGCAATCCCCTGAGCCCGATCCGCAACGCAGCAGCGCTGCTGGGCGCGAGCGGCGACGGCGCGGCCGAGCGCCAGGCTCGCGCGCGCGACGTCATCACGCGCCAGGTCGACCACCTGGCGCACCTGGTGGACGATCTGCTGGATGTGGCCCGCATTTCGGAAGGCAAGATCGTGCTGCGCAACGAAGAAGTCGACCTGAAAGGCGTGATCGCCCAGGCGATCGAAACCGCGGCGCCGCTGATCGCGGCGCGCCAGCACCATCTGGATGTGCGCCAGCCGAACGAAGACATCTGGGTGATGGGCGACCCGGTGCGCCTGGCCCAGTCGGTCGGCAACCTGCTGCACAATGCGGCCAAGTTCACGCGGTCGGGCGGGGCGATCGTGCTGGGCGTGGAGCTGCTCGGCGCGGATGCCGACCAGCGCGTGCGCATCTCGGTGCGCGACAACGGCATCGGCATCGACGCGGATAACCTGCCGCGCATCTTCGGCATGTTTGCGCAAGCCGCGGTGCCTCCGGACCGCGCGCCGGAAGGACTCGGCATCGGCCTGTCGCTGGTGTCGCACCTGGCGGAGCTGCACGGCGGGCGCCTGGAGGCGGACAGCCCGGGCATCGACCAGGGCAGCACCTTCACGATCGAATTGCCGCTGCTGCGGATCGCGGCAGTCCCGGCCAGCGTGGCCGAGCCGGAAATCCCGGCCGGCGCCGACTCGGGCGGCATGCGCGTGCTGCTGGTGGACGACAATGTCGACGCCATGGAGATGATGGGCTTTTTGCTGGCCGAGATGGGCTACCAGCCGCACACCACGGCCGACGCCGGCGAGATCGAAACGCTGGCGCTGCGCCACAAGCCGCAGGTGATCGTGCTCGATATCGGGCTGCCGGGTGTGGATGGCTACCAGGTGGCGCGCCGGATCAAGGCCAATCCGGCGCTGGCGCATATTCGCCTTGTGGCGCATACCGGATATGGTTCGCCTGAAGACCGGCGCCGCGCGCAGGAGGCGGGGTTCGATGCGCATCTGGTCAAGCCGGCGGAGTTGTCGGATCTCGAAGCGGCGCTGCGGGGTTAATCGGCTTTAACTCGTAGGGTTGGCGCGGCCGGCGAGGCGGCTACGCCGCCGACGGTCGATTATTATCGGCTCCGATGTCGTGCCGGATGATGTCACCGCCAACCATCACCGGGTCGGCGGCATAGCCGCCGACCCTACGCGAGCAACGCTACGGCCTTTACCTGCGCCCACAAGCTACACCCCGGCTCGATCCCCAGCTCACGCCGCGACCTCTCCGTAATCCGCGCCAGCAATGGCGTCTCCCCGATCTTCAAGCGCACCAGCACCTGGCCAGGCGACGCCGCCGGCCCCACCGCATCCACGATCCCCGGCAGGATGTTCGTGATGCTGCTCCCGCGCGGCCGCTCGAGCGCCAGGCTGACGTCGCGCGCATGGATACGGCAGCGCACCCGGCTGCCGACCGCGGTTTCGCGCCGGCCAACCAGCAACGCGCCGCCGGCAAACGCCAGCCGCGACAACCCGTCCTCATCCTGCCCGGCCAGCACGGTCTCGATCATCACGCCCGCGTCGTCCTCGAAGTTGGCCGCCAGGTCGAGCCGCGCCAGGGTCTCGGACAAGGGGCCGCTGCCCAGCACCCGGCCTTCTTCCAGCACCACGAGATAGTCCGCCAGGCGCGCTACCTCGTCGGCCGAGTGGCTGACATAGACCACCGGCAGCGCCAGTTCGTCGTGCATGCGTTCGAGGTAGGGCAGGATCTCGAGCTTGCGCTTCATGTCGAGTGCCGCCAGCGGTTCATCCATCAACAGCAGGCGCGGCGAAGCGAGCAGGGTGCGCGCGATCGCCACGCGCTGCCGTTCGCCACCGGACAGCGTACCGGGCTGCTGGTCGAGCAGGCGCGCGATGCCCAGCAGTTCGGCGACCGGGTCCAGTGCGAAGCGGCGCTCGGATGCCTTGAGGCGTTTTTGGCCGAACTCGAGATTGGCGCGCACGTCCAGGTGCGCGAACAGGCTGGCTTCCTGGAACACATAGCCGATGCCGCGCCGGTGGGTCGGCACGAACAGGCCGCGCGCCTCGTCCTGCCAGACCTCGTTGCCCAGCGCGATATAGGCGCCTGGCGTGCGTTCGAGGCCGGCCAGCGCGCGCAGTACCGTGGTCTTGCCGGAACCGGAATGGCCGAACAGGGCGGTGACGCCCTGACCGGGCAGGGCCAGGTCGACCTCCAGGCGAAAGGCGTCGCGCTCGACGTTGAAACGCGCAATGATCCCGTTCATCGGCCGCTCCTGCGCATCGATTGCGGATACAGGGTGTACAGCACCAGCAGCACCACGAAGGAAAACACCAGCATGCCACCGGCTAGCCAGTGAGCCTGGGCATATTCCATCGCTTCCACGTGGTCGTAGATCTGGGTCGAGACGACCCGTGTCTTGTCGGGGATATTCCCGCCGATCATGAGCACCACGCCGAATTCACCGATGGTGTGGGCGAAGCCGAGGATGGCGCCGGTAACAAAACCGGGGCGCGCCAGCGGCACCACTACCGACCAGAAGGCATCCCACGGACTGGCGCCGAGCGTGGCCGCCACTTCGAGCGGGCGCTCGCCGATCGCCTCGAAAGCATTGGTGAGTGGCTGCACCACGAACGGCAGCGAATAGAAGACCGAGGCAATCACCAGGCCGGTGAAGGTGAAGGATAGCGTGCCCAGGCCGAGCGCCATGGTGGTCTGGCCGAGCGGACCATTGGGGCCCATTGCCAGCAGCATGTAGAAGCCGATCACGGTCGGCGGCAGCACCAGCGGCAGGGCGACGACCGCCCCGACCGCATGGCGCAGGCGCGAGCGGGTGCGCGCCAGCCACCAGGCCAGCGGTGTGCCCAGCACCAGCAGCAGCAGGGTGACGACGGTGGCCAGCCTGAGCGTCAGCCAGATGGCGGCGAAGTCGGACGCGTCCAGCACTGCTTAGACTTCGTAGCCGTAGGCGCGGATCATGGCCTTGGCCTTGTCGCCTTTCAGGTATTGCAGCAGGGCCTCGGCGGCCGGATTCTTGGCGCCCTTGGCGAGCAGGGCGGCGTCCTGGCGGAGCGGGTCGTGCATCGCACTTGGGACGATCCAGCCCGAGCCCGAGGTGAACTTGCCGTCGCGCCAGACCTGGGACTGGGCCACGAAGCCGAGTTCGGCATTGCCGGTGCTGGCAAACTGCCAGGCCTGGGCGATGTTCTCGCCCTGCACGATGCGCGGCTGGACGGTCGCGCCCAGGCCGAGCTTGTCGAGGGTGGCCACTGCCGCCGCGCCGTAGGGGGCGGTTTTCGGATTGGCGATCGCCAGGTGTTGATAGCTGCCGGTCTTGAGCACGGCGCCATTGGCGTCGACCACGCCACCCTTGGCGGACCACAGCACCAGGCGGCCGGTGGCGTAAGTGAAGCGGCTGCCGGCCACGGCATGGCCTTCGGTTTCCAGCTTGGCCGGGGTCTCGTCGTCGGCCGCCAGCAGCACCTCGAACGGCGCGCCGTTGCGGATCTGGGCGTAGAACTTGCCGGTGGCGCCGCTGGCGACGATGGCCTTGTGGCCGGTGTCGCGCTGGAACTCGGCGGCGATCTTTTCCATCGGACCGGCGAAGTTGGCGGCGACTGCGACCTGCACCTCGCCGGCGTGCGCCGCTCCCGTGACGGTCAGGACGGCGATCAGGCTGGCAAGGTGTTTCATGGTTTCTCCAATGCGAAGGTCGGAACATCTGGTAGCCTGCCGGGTGAACTGTTCAGCAAGCGCTATGTACTTGAGTATATAACGTTGTGCGGACGCGCGACAACACAAGGATGAGCATGGATAAAGACGGGCAGGGCGACGGCATCGCCCTCGAAGGCAAGGTCTGGATGACGGTGGGTGGCGAGAACCTTGGCGGCAGCAACCGGGTCGAACTGCTGGCGGCGATCGGGCAATCGGGCTCAATCACGGCAGCGGCCAAGGCGGTGGGTCTGAGCTACAAGGCCGCCTGGGATGCGATCGACACGATGAACAACCTGGCCGGCGAGGCGCTGGTCGAGCGGGTCACGGGCGGCAAAGGGGGCGGCGGCACGCGGCTGACAGCGCGTGGCGCGCAGCTGGTGGACAACTTCAGGACGATCGAACAGGTACACAATGATTTTCTACAGCGACTCAATCGCCAGGCCGGCGAGCTGGCCGACGACTTCGCCCTATTTTCGAGGTTCAAGATGAAGACCAGCGCGCGCAATCAATTCTTCGGCACCGTCAAGCGGGTGGTGCAGGGGGCGGTGAACGACGAGGTCGAGCTCGAGATCGCGGGCGGGCAGGCGATCGTCGCCATCGTCACACGCGAGAGTGCCGAGAACCTCGGCCTGGCGCCGGGACGGCAGGCGTTCGCACTGATCAAATCGTCGTCGGTGATCGTGATGACCGATGGCGCCGGTGCGCGGCTGTCGGCGCGCAACCAGCTGGCTGGCCAGGTGGCGCGTTTGACGCGCGGCGCAGTCAATTCCGAAGTCGTGATCGAACTGGCCGGCGGCGGAAGCATGGCGGCGACGATTACCAACGAGAGCGTCGACGCGCTGGGGCTGCAAGAGGGCGCGGCGGCGACGGCCTTGTTCAAGGCGTCGAGCGTGATCCTCGGCGTGCCCGAGTGACAACTGCCGGCGCGGACGCCGGCAGTCTGCGGCGGCTAACGGCGGCCCGCTGAACGCCTGAGCCTTGACAGGGCCAGCAGCGCGATGCCCACCAGGGCCAGCGTGCCCGGTTCCGGCACCTGGGTGCCATCGTTGACGATGGCGCGGATGGAGACGATTTGCAGCCAGTCATCGGCGGGATCGGAACCCTCGAAGGCCGGGATGAAGAAACTGATCTGGCGCACGTCGCCATCCTCGGCATTGCCCGAGAAATAGTGAATGTTGCTGTCGCTGATCGTGGTGTCGGTCTCTTCGGAGTAGCTGGCGGTGACGCGTCCGGCGATGAGCGACGCACCTTCCAGGATGAAGCCGAATTCGACGAAATGCAGCGGCTGCAGGAAGTTATAGGTGAGGGTCAGGTAGCCGTCCGGACTGCCGAAAGGACTGCCGCTGATCGTGAAAAAGGTGCCTTCGCCGCCGACGATATTCGGCAGGTTCTGGTCGAGGATCGGCGCATCGGTGAAGCGGTAGCCAACCTGGTTCGCCGAAGCGAACTGCGAAGCAACGGCAAGCATGAACATGAGCATCAGGCGTTTCATGTGGACCTCCCAAGGTGAGTGGCGATCCCCATGACGCAATGTGCGTGCCCAAGAGTTAAGTTTGATTTTTATCAAACAGTTACATAGCTCTATGCGCAGTGGATAGGTGCGATGTAAATATTCCCGACATGCTCAGTCGGCAGTGCACAGCAGGGAAAGCTGCTGTGCCGCGACCAGGCGCGGCGGCGGATCGCACTGGCACACGCACAGGTCGTCGCTGAGCGCATACGGCTTGCCGTTGTCGCGCGCTGCGACGCGCGGGCCATCGAGCGCGATGGCGCCGATTGAATCGCAGGCAGGGCAGGTGACCTGGTCGCCTTCGAGCGCCACCTTGACGCCGTTCAGCGCCAGCAGCGAGCTCGCCGATGTGACCGTGCCACCGGCCGTCGTGCTCGCGCCGAGCGTGATGTAGTGCCGTATCGCCATGGTGGTCTCCTGATGTTCGTGACATCCCAGCATAGGCAGGATTCTGCATTCGGCCGTTGCGCGCCGACACAGCCCGGCCGGGAACGCACCCATGAAAAAAGCCCCGCAAACTTTGCGGGGCCCGTGAGATCGTGCAGGTCCGGATTATTTATCCGTCACCGTGAACTCGCCATACGGTTTCAATTGCTCATCGAGCTTGGCCGGATCACCCACCACCACGATCGACTGCTTCTCCGGCGCGAAATACTTCTTCGCCACCGTGCGCACCTGTTCCGGCGTGACCTTCTGGATCTTCGGCACGTACTCGCCCAGGAATTCCGGCGGCAGGCCGACCAGCCAGTTGGCGGCCAGGGTATTGGCGACCGCGCGCTGCAGCTGGT
>Ga0265797_10006477_pt1 | contig 16499 bp, 9 predicted proteins | sample P2T30metagenome_FD_192433 | JGI IMG/M metagenome (GOLD analysis project Ga0265797, IMG submission 192433) | Plant litter microbial communities from East Loma Ridge, Irvine, California - P2 T30 | ecosystem: Environmental > Terrestrial > Plant litter > Unclassified | place: USA: California... | reverse complement strand
CCGGCGGCGCTCACGCACTCGATCGCAGTTATCCACTCTTGTCTGCTCCCAATCTGCTTCCAGCTACTCGCTTCGCGAACATTGACCAAGGCTCTTAACGACTGACTTGCTCCGACAGCGGAAAGGCATGTGCTCGTTCGTTCGAATAAGGTGCCGCGTTCGCTTGTTTGTTTGTCAATTCAGAGCTTGTTCGTTTGTTTGTTCGGTTCGTTCGCATAACTTCCGATTCAGGAAGGAGGTACACTATCTCGTTCTGATCTATCGTGTGCTTCCTGATATCTCAAACTCAGTGAATCTAGTAGTCCTTGCTCAAACCGATTCTTAAGACACTGCGTCGACTCTGCCAGATCATCAAGCGTGTTGAATCGATCTTCGTTGAGTACATGCTGTGCCTTACTGAACAACCGTTCATCTGCAGCGCTGCTAGCCGGCGCAGCGAGAAGGTCGAATGCCATATGGCTGAGTGTTGGATAACGATGTTGATTCTCGACCCACCACCTCAGAGGATCCACCTTCGAAGGGGCGCGGGCCTCCTCTGCGTATTGCACATAGTCGCCTCTGTTGATAAACTCGTCCTCAATACACATATAAGCTTCGTACTCGGACACGTCTGCATGAACCCTGATTGACAATGCTGGGCGGCTCTCTTCGCCAAACTGAACCTCATACTGGCTATACATTCTTTTCAAAGCCTTCGTAGCTGCACTAATCCATGCTGGATGAGTCCCGCCCCACTTACTTTTGAACCACGCCATTTTGAAGTGAGGATGTGCAAAGATCGAAGCTCGATACGCGGGTACTTGATCTGTAAGCGTATAGTACTTGTTGAGTTTCTTCCACCCGAGATTGATTGAAGCTTTGAAGTGCGTTGACGGCAAATGTCGGTGCTTTTTCTTCAAATTTTCAAGCTTCGTCATCAAGAAATCGATAGTTCCAAGCGCGTCGTAAAGGGCGCCATGCTTACTGGTACCAAAATCCAATTGCACAAGGAGTGATTGAGACCTCAAAGGTACGAGCAGGTCGCGAAGTTGCTTCAGCTCGGTCCAGTCATCCATTGTGAGGACGTCTTCTTCGACAGGTTCTTCGTCATCCGTACGGTAGTGGGACTGATACAGATCAATAGCGTCCTTCAAAACGAAAGCACGCTCGAGCATATCGCACGTGCTATTCCATTTGATACCGCCATTGATAACAAGGTGTAACAAGCGCTCCGCATCCGGCATAGCCTCTTTCTGCTTACTCTTGAAGAACGCTCGTCGCGCGGGTGTGGCGCGCGCGTGTAGCATGAGGTTATGTAGCTTGCCAATAGGCCCCTTCTTTCTCCAACCTGCAAGCTTCAATTGCTCATCTTTCGTGCGCAGTACCTCCTCGAACTTGGAGACAGTAGAGGTGCCTATGCCAGCATCAGGGTCATCGCTGTGCTCGATATCGTATTTGGCGTCCAAGAGTACGTCTGCAACGCAGTCCACGTCGACGCCGTAAAGGATGGCTTTACAAACGAGGTTTATGATATGGCCGGTGCAGCGAAGGCGCTGTTTGATCGGATTGATGTCGGTGACTTCGGCAAGGAGCTTGAGAGCTTTGTCGTTACTGGTAGCGTTGTCGGCCATGATGAAGGCGATGCGATCGAGAATCTTATACTCGTTGGGAACCTCGTACAGCTGTCGTTTGATCTCCTCCCCAGCATGAGACCCGTACGTGTTTCTGAGGCTCAGAAGGATCACCTTTGGCTTAAAGTCCGCGTCAAGGAAGTGCGCCATGATGGCTAGAAGATCCACCTCATTGCCGCTCTTCCACCCATCGAAACTGATAGTGATCCGACTTTTTCGGTTAGCTAGCAGCGTCGTGATAAGCGGCTTCGCAGCTGCATAAGTCTGTGTGATCCAATCGCGTGTGGTCCTTGGGCTTTGGGGAAACCATGGCGACAGTGCCGGGTTGCGGTAGGTCGCGAGACCGAGAAGTGCCGACGAACAGGATCTTCGGAGGGAAACGTCGTCTGTGACCACATGCCGCACGAAATGATAGATCCAATCACTTTTATCGTAGGTGGCGGCTTGTGCCTCTCGTTGCTCGAGCATGGTCGTTTGGCGGAGGCGGGTATCGTATGCATCCTGCTCTTGGGCCTTCTTCCTCCGATTCACCAGCTTGGGCATCTCTAACCCATCACGATTGTAGCCATGCTCACTGAGATGTCGCTGCGCTACTGCCGTTGGTTGTGGATCGCAGAGAAACAAAATTGGCTGTCGTTTGTTGTAGCAATGTTTGCACAGCCATAGCCTCTTGCCACTAGACGATCGAACGAGGGCCTCTCAATGCTCAATATTGGTCTTTGGGTCGGCATATATCCAGCTTGTGGTTGATCGCTTTGTGGGAGGCGCTGGCTCGTAGCCTTTCAAGAGGTCTCCTTGCACGAGAAACCCGCTTGTTGTACGACGGCGTTGGTGAACGGTCTGATGGCCTGGTTGAGGTTGGAGGGGTAGAGATGTCGGTGGGTTGCAAGACGTCGGGGGAGGCGCAGTGACGCCGTCGGTACACATGTGAAAGGTATGAAGTAGTGAGACACCGCGTTGTTGGCACAAAATCATGTACGCGTCTGATCGCGTCGCGTTGCTGCGGGAAAGCGACAGGCCGGAAGCTCCATCTCCGGCAGCCATCCGAAGCTGGTCTTCTAACCTTAAACCCTAAAACCTCGACTTACCCTCACAGTTTTACTAAAGCAAACTTCCATCAAATATCTACACCACTGTTCGCAAACAAGCGAACGAACAAGGCCGATGTGCTTGTTTGTTCGCTCCATGGCTTTTGTTCGTTTGTTCGTGACGAACAGAACGAACCGAACGAACAGTGTTCATATGTTCGTTCACTAATCAGCCTGCTGACACCTGCCTCGGTGATCTGGACGAAAATATCGAAGCATCAAATTGAGTATGATAAATATCACAAGAGATGGCTTCGACAAGCATCTATTGAAAAACACATGCAATAACTGTATAGTTGGGCAGACTTTAGGAACGTGGCGCATCACAAAGTATTACACAAGAGTACATCGCATGCATCATCTCTGTCTTGAATCACCAACAACGTATCAATCAGTAAGCTCGCTCAATTGCAGACGCAGCATTGTATGGCTCCCGACAACCTGTTTCAATTCCTGCTCAGCTGCCTTAATTTGATGGATCTCGTTGATAGTGGCTTCCAGCTCGCTATTTGCAGTCGCAGCTGCCCGGCGAGCTTCCTCAAGGAGATTTATGAGCTCCGTCGCTCTTTCCTTCGCTTGTCCGGCGTTTGTTTTCATGACTTTTTTGTCAGGTGCCCTCAACATTGACAACACATGACAGACTGATGTAGAAGGTTCCTTTTGAGCTTTGGTAGGTTCGCAGAACGTTGGTTGATATCTGTTGCCTTCGCAGCGTGTATGTCGCGCGGTCCGCAAGTACAATTATTCTGTTCGTTTGTTTGTTTGTTTGTTTGATGAACACCCTGGTACAATATGCAGATATTGATCCGACGCGAGCCAGGTCTAGTCGCAATGCATCAGTTTGGTTCTGTGCAAGGGGAAATATGCCTAAATGCCGTGGAGTTTCGCACTCAGGCGACGCTCTTTCTGCTTGCTTTCAAGTGGGAGGCCCACCGCAATTTTGCCAAGAAGTGCGCTACAATGCTCAAGACTTTTGGACGATACAACATACAATATCGCTTCCAGCATGACGCCAAAAGGAAGGCTATGTCAACAAGAATCTTTGCTGACACGCAACGGAGGAATGTGGGCAGGCCTTTTGATCGCCTGCCAATAATTGCAAACAGTTGTAACTACGCAGTCCGCTTCGTACTGCAGGAGATGTTCAAAGCAAATCATGATCTAAAGCTTTGCCTGCTCACCATGGGCCTGCTCAACGGAGAACTCCTCCGCGACAGCCGGGACATCAAGAAGTTGCCAGCGGAGATAAATATCACCAATCATATGCAGTACATCACCTTCAACAAATTTGACCCGCCCGCAACGGAGAGGCGTTTATCGTACCTGAAAGCTTGCCGACTTCATCAAGTGTCTCTACAAAAGGCAGGGATCTGGACAGAAGGCATTATATGGGTCATCAAAGATACCCTGCTACTTCCTCAGTCGCCCAGTTGTCCTCAAAGGAGTCGGAAGCGCCTCCAGACTGGACTCAGCAACTTTCAACGCAATCGCCTTCTTCAGTTGGCTGATATGCTAGACACCTCGGGAGCTGAAGGGTCGGCATTTGCGATACGAAAGTACCTCAAAACTGATTTGATCTTCAAGAATCTCACAGCAGCGAAGAAGCATATGGATGTCATGTCGAAATCGATAGTAGAAGCCATGGATGCTGGCACGCCTCTACAGATAGCAGGTGCGGATGGCTCGAGCGAGGCCTGTGGTATATTCGTTGGTAAGCATAGCCAGAACATGAAGATCTTCACTTCCTGGCACGCTGGTATCGATGTGGACGGCAGATGGCGCCAGAGTCACGTGTCGCTTGGTGTTGAGGTTCAGAATAGCACGGGTACGCCGTTATTGGACACTGTCAAGTGGGTAAACGGACTGGCTTTCTTCAAGCAATGTGAGCAGACACCAGTCATTTTCGAATGGCCACGTATATGGGTTGAGAGGACCTATCGATAGTCTGTTAGGCACGCGTCCAAGAACAAAGCTTGTTCACCCTCGATATCATGCATGCTCCAATGATCTATGTCAGACGAGAATGACAGACTGAATTGTCCGCACAGTCCGCATACGCCGTTGAACTTCTTGTCCTTCTTCGAGACTTGGACAACCCTGCTGATGAAGACTTTGTGTGAGCTTTGCGCAGGGCGGTCATCTCTGATGATATAATACAAACAACGTGATCGATGTGGATTGCACGAATTCTGAGACCTGGGTCACGAAATCCTTCCTCATAGCATGTAAGTACCTTTTCGATCGCTGCGTTGGACGCTCTTCAAACATCAGGAATGGTATCTCTACGACTCGAGAATCTTGCAACTGATGCCAATCTAGAGAGCGTAGTACTGTACGCGGCGATATTTGCTACATATCCTCTGCATACGCAAAAAGCATGTATGTACCTCCATATACCTCTGACAATGCCCAATAGCTTTGGTAGTTCGATGTCTTGATCTCTCCATGATAGGCTTCGACACACTCATAACTCCATTTCAGATTCCGTCTCGCCGTCATCAATGCTACGCGCATCTGGTCCGCTTCCATTCAGGACCGTCTTATCTGTCCTGGCCACCAAGCTTGACATTCCGCGTCGCTTCGCTTGTTTTGGCTTTGGAAGCGATAACATCCTGTTCTGCCTCTTTTGACTGACTCGAATTTCTTCCGATCCTACTACACTAGATCCTGATGGCGAGTTGTTGATGGTTGTAGCCTGATGTTGTGGACTGCGCGATGCCGAAGGTCTTCGTGGGTTGATGACTTCGGGTGGCTGACTTCTCGATGCTGAGGACTCTCGTGGTTGCACAAACAACGATTCTGGTCGTGCAACCTGCTTGAGCCGAACGACATCTAAGTCGACGTTCCGATACCTCCTCCATTTCGCAGTGAGCTCCCCATCCTGGAAGACTTTGTCGAAGGGTGTATTCTGCAGTTGTTTGACGACGCGTCCATCCTTGGCGAATATCGCATAGAACGCCGCAGATAACCTAGACACTTCCACATACAAATACACGTGACACACCCTTTTGCCAAACATAACAGTCGAATGCGGTAATCGCTGCTCAAACCTCCCAAACTCGGTCACCTTGTCGACATTCGTGTAGGCAAAGTTCTCGACATTCCAGCCTTGGATGATGGCTTCATCAGAAACTCCGGCCGGCGTGCCAAAGACTGAGAGGTCAAGCGATGGAGGCTCACCGCCAGTAGCACTGAGCTCAAAATGTATGGGATGTGATGCTGAAATCCTGTCCCGTACATTCGCCGTGTCATTCATGTCTTGCCCTTGCGTGCATATTCGGACTACGGTATTCCGTCCTTCCTCATCTGTGTTTTCGTCTGGATCGCTTCTCAGCCACAACGATACTGGTATCTCGTGCACGGCAAGAATCTCAGGTTTGTCTGCGATGCACATTAGACCTGCGAGGACAGCGGTGCTACGATGGTTGTCAGTGACTGCTTTGAACTCGATCCCTGTCTGCACGTACATGTTCGTTTGCTTGTCCTCGTATACTGTCGCTGCGGGAAAATCCTGACCAATGAGTTTTCGGAAAGCTTTGAATAAGGTAGGGCTTCGTGACCCCCGACCAGTCAATAGCGCGTGGACCCCGATGTCGTTTTCGAAACGGCCGGCAAGCTCATCAGCGTCCTTGAGTGTTGATCGCGCAAAATTAGGCCGGCGCCGATCTAGGCTGTGATTGGCCAACTTGGCGCGGCCCATGACTGTCTCCCATTCATCTTCTGTGAGTCCACACCGCGAAGATATCTCAGATTCTGGCTCCGATTTGAAGTACTCGTCGATGCACTCAGAAATTTCCCAGACGTTGCTCTCAGCAGACATGGCGCCGTTAGCCCTGTTAATAGCTCGCACCGCATCTTCAACGGCCATGTTGATCTCTCCAGCACCTGCGGGATAATCCTTCCATCGATGGACCTTATACTTCGGTCCAGGTGCGACCTCGGCCAAGCCAACGTTCTGTCTAGAGTGTTAGATCTGATTTAGGAGTCTTGAGGTTGGAAACATACCATGCCAGAATGGCCGCAGTCGATCACAACATACACCCCTTCAGCTGATGCACTGCCAGTATCGCTAGAGATCCGGCCTATGATGCTGCTCAAGCACTCATCCACGTGTTCGAAGTGGGCATCAGTCCTCACGCTTCTTAAACTGAGCATGAGCTCTTGTACATTGCGGTTGGGCCAACGATCGCTTATGTTCATGTATATCTTGAACACCTCGTCTCTCCCTCCGATGACCTCACTTATCATGTGCCGGAAGAATGCGATCGCTATGTCTTTAGAAGTCATGCCAAGGGCCATCGCTTTCTCTTTCTGAAGATCTAACGTTCGCTGGACGTCGGGAGTGGTTCCTTCGTCCGTGAAGACCAATTTTGGGTACGCAAACATCTCCCAATCACCAGGGTTCCGCTTCCGAGCGCGCACAGCCGCGTGGCCATGGAGTATTTCTCTACCCTCTCCCCTCTTACGTATCGCCGTCATTGCCGGTATTGCCTCCGCGCCCCCTACACTGCTTGCGCTGACACCTTGCGCCCATCTGACAAGATCCCATTCACCACCCGGCTTCTTCACCATCGCCTGGCCGTTAGAAGCGCCGAGTTCGATTGCGGCAGTCCATGCTGCGCGTTGGACTGTTGGCGCTTGGGGTATGGGTGTGGGCTTATTTTGAGGCCTTGATGTCGGAATGTATTTCGTGCGCGCCATGAGGTCGCCAGTCTTCACGCTGGGTTGAAAAATGGGGCGCAGTGTTCGACGTTGGCGACAACGCGCGTGTGCAGTGCTCCAACGAGACGCATTGGACGCGGTGCACGAAAGTCCTGCGGGTTGCTGTAGAAACGGTCGTGGGCTTGACTTTTCGTGTGGCAGCACGCGTAATATGCAGACTGGGCGCAGCGCGCATACTCGTCGAGACCAAGCAGCCCGACTGTGTTCAGATTAGCCCAGTACATTCAGTCAAAGACCGTCAATAATTGTTATATACTCGAATCGATCATATAGGCTACTAACTGAGTACGCTCTCGCAACTATAAACCAGTTTGTTGACGTCAGTGGTTGTTCTTAAGTTCGCTGTAGCGAAACAATGCGGTATCAACTTCGGCGTATGCTGCATACCGGGTGCACTTCGCATACTGGTTCTGTTGTAAATGCTTGTGCGACTGCCACTGTCTTCCGCTCGATACACTACTCAGCAATACTGACTTTTGAGCAATCCGGTCTCGTAAATCTCTATTTATAGTTCTGCCCTCTCAATCAAAGAGTATCAACAATCATGACAGCACCTGCTAATCGCTCATCCTCTACAGTATCTCTGCACTCGGTCGACCCTCACTTGAGGCGGAGCTTTTACAGACGCTTCCCCACAACAAGAGAGTCATATAATAGGTCAAAAGAACAAGAAGTTCTCGCTACTATCTCTGGAAGTACCGACTGGCAGCGCATGGGAAAGCCTTACTTCCGACACGATGTGATCACAGGCATAGTCTTTCGCGGAGCGCCAGCAAGCCGATTATCTCCAGCATGCCGCATCACTGTCTGCGTCCCTTACGAGGTCGCTTTCCATGTTGCTGTTCGTATCTTGAATCTTGTAGTCTATCGTTACTATCTGTCAATAGCTAAGTTGATCACAGGCTATGGAACACCTCGATTCACACACGCTGTTCTCAAAAGGTGAGAAGCCGGATAGTGTTGAATCAACCATCGCTGCAAAGTACACGGGAGTCGACCGAGATCACCTGAGGTTCATCAGACGGCATTGTTCACACTGCAATGCTGATGCAGGAGATGCATTCGAGATAACATTGGATTACCCGGCGATTATACGCAGCCTGCTGATGGCCTCTCGCACCCTCGACCCTAACTTACACCCACCAATGAGACTCGGAGACGCTGTATCTGGTCGACAACGAAGGCGTGCAGTTAGTGTCGGCGTTGATGTCGTCGGCTTGAGATCTACTGCCCGATATTCCACGGTGTTCTGGATCGGCTGCGAAGACAAGATGGTATCGCCGGTCTCCACACAGACACTTCGGCACAGCGATACTGCGGCCTTGAACAGTGCACATGTACCAAGCTGCTTCTCGCTTGATCGTGCAGCAGAACTTCTCTCCACAGTGGGCCCGAATTTCATAAGTACAGACAGCGAGCAAGTCACTGCTCACCAGTCCATTGTAACTGCAGCTATCCTGGATGACAATAACAAAGGACAGGTTCAATATCGAACTGCCAGCTGGTTGCAACGACAGCTTGTAAAAGATCCGTCAGCGTTAGGTCAAAGGGCGGTATTGTTGCTGGCATGGCGAAAATACAATCCGGAGCACTCGACTATCTTGTTGGATATCTATAACCGAGTGAAGGGCTACGAAACAAGCATGCTACGTGTCTTCCCTTCGAAAACGGAGCTTGAGCACGCGCATGGGAAACTTGACGACATCCGGGCCCTGGACCAAATCGCCCAGTGCGCACCGACAAGCTGGTCTTTTCGCCCAATCACTTGTGATTGTACGAGCACATGTCGCATTGGCAAAGCCGATGTATTGAAACGTACATATAGCTGTGGTAGTGAGCACGTCATCTTGCGCCCAACATCGTCCGACATCACGAGACATCTCAGGTGTCTAACAGATCAACGCAGGACGAGAAGACGAAAAGCAGCGCAGTACACGGAACGATGGTTTCACCAGGAGTTCGTGCAAGACCTCCGGCGAATAGGCGAGTTCAGAATTTTCATTGTCACTGTGAGCGACACGTTGGCAACGCGTGGGCGAAGAGGAGTTGTGGTTGAGGTGGTGCATACGCTCGAGCTCGAGGACAGGGAGCTCGTAGTCACCGTCCTCCCTTCTTCTCCGGCGTGGCCAGGGGGAGACACCACATACAACAAGGTCGATGTCTACGAGCTGAAAAGGTTTGCTCTGCATGTTTTCCACGCTTTACGAGACAGACCTGATTGGGATACAAACTTTGAGTCCCTCGAGATTGGAGCCCGACTGGACATCGGCGTCTCCATGATGGGCGACGTATGTCAGTACTTCGTGAACGAAATCACTCGGCTATATGAAGCAGATTTCTTTGCAGAATGGTTGTCGCAGCCTGGAACGCACATATGCAGGGCGGTAGCAATGGCTTTTGAAGAGGTCTTCCTTCTGGAATCTACCGGGTAGACAATGGATTTATTAACGAACGGAGCCATAAGTGACAATGTACCAAGACTTGGTTTCGACAGAACTTCAATGGCAATCAGGGCGTGCGTAGCAAAGTTACATTTAAGCTCCACCGGAAAGTTACGTTTGAAACGACATCGTATGTAGTTCGTGATCAGGGTAATAAAGACGAGGTAAATTTCAACAACTTACGGGAACTCGTTACATAACATGCTCTGTGTTCTAGTACTGCTACTATGAAGTACGACGCAACGACGAAACCTCCTGTCTGAACAGCAAAATAAAGAGCCTACTTGTCACGTTGCCGAACATCAAATGCGCGATGACATTACAGTGCTGGCCTAGTGGAATTATCTCTCCAATCGACTGTCTCTAAGTTGAGATGATTACCCAGAAGTGACAGCAGTCAAATATTGGAAAATTACTCTAACACTAACCCTAAATATATGCTTGTGCTCGCAGCTTCTACCTGAACAAATTCTGTTGAGCAATGCACAGAATGGGACTTTACTCGACGTGGGAACCAGCCTAGTCCGTTCTCTACCTTTATTTTCCACAGATTCACATACACATCGTTGACAACTGTCAAGCCTGGACTGGGCCAGTTCTGGCATATCGAGTAATGCCAAAGGACAAGATCGCCGCGTGTGGCTAGATCAGTGATAAGAGAAAGGTTCGATGGGTGTCTCTAATGTGCATCCAACAACCTTCTTTCGACATCACACAAGGCACGCCTTCCACGGACCCGAAGGGTGCGGCTCTCGCGTGTGCTTCGCGCGACTCCCACAGGTTCACTTACGGGGTTATCTGAAGGTGGAACCCTGCACATATAGAGTGCTGAACTGTGAACAGACCCTGGTGTGTAGAGCAAGACTCCAGCCGGGCTGGAACAGCGGACAGCGCCGAGCAGGAGACAGGAGAAACAGAGAACTTCAAAACACGAGGAACAGTGTGAGGAACGCATGAGAGAAGTGCAGGGAACGATTCGAGGATGAGGTAAACAAGGGTAGTGCACACACAAGATTCGTGCAGAAAGAATACTAGTCGAGCCCAGAGCATGTTCTGCAATGACCAGAAGAAAGAGAAAGCGGAGTCGACTTGTTGAAAGGTTCAAGTCGTTTGGTTATATTACTTTGCAATCCTAGACCGTAAGGGGTACAACCTACGGGACACAACTGCAAGACTTACGAACATCCACGGCTGCATGGTCATTGTCACTGATATAAATACGAGACATAGCAGGCCTTCCAAATCAGGAATCTTGGATTAAAGCATAATTGCGTAGGTGCATCCAAAGGGTTTGCTTCCTATATATCCTCGGTATCAATTGGTAGAGCTTGAACCCTTACGGGAAGCTTCTTGGATGATATCTCGCGATCATCTCACCATCCAACTATATATTTTGCCAAGTTAATCTAGATCCGGCTTCGCCGTTCACTGGCGAACCCAACTTATCTGACTCCATGCTGCGTCCTCGCATATTGCTCGAACCAGAATTGATGTTGATCTACTTTGGAGCAGGGGATAAATTCTGTAAGCGTGGCCAATTGGTGATTTCGAATATCGTGTTCTGAGTCCCGACGTCCGCCTTGGTGCATTTATAGTGCACCTACGAGCGCACAGAGTAATAGAGGGATATAAGAAAGACCCAGAATTGTACATGAACGAATTGCTCGATAGTCTATCAGGGGCTTATAGGTTCAGGGGACCACAGAAGCAGAGCGTGATGGCACGTCAAGTCGACAATACAGATTGCCTTCGCCACACCATCTTTGTCCAAACGGCCAAGGTCCTGACGAACAACGAGCATTCCACATCGACAACCTTGAGTCTGTTGCACAGCCAGATACCTACATCCTCATCCGTTCTGCCTCGATCTCCCGGGTCGCTGTCCTCTTCCATCGCAGAATATGCATCGACACGGTAAGCTTTTTCGTCACAGTAGAAGAGGCCGATCACTGTGTCGTAGATCAAGTTTCCGTATTGACACTTTCTGCCAGACAACTTCCATGCTCCATCTCCCCATCGCCACCGGTCACAGAATTCACGTGGCCCACCGCATTCTGGACAACCGTATCGTGGTTTGAAGCCCTCTGAGTAGATGCTCTCGCTCAACTCCCTGTGCAATTGACGTGCACCTCCTCTGTGACAGTTCTTGAGAGAGTGCTTGATCAGGGTACCGTGGAGCCCTTTTCCTGCGCAGAAGCTGCATTTGCCGACCCACCACTGGAGACATCGTTTCCAATGGTTGATCTCGTTCTGGTCGTCCCAGCCCGTCGATGTTGCGTCCTCCCCCTGATCAACCAGGGGAGACCCGTCGATTGCTTGGGTTCGCGATTGTCGGCGGAATTGATACGCATACACCAGCATCTCATAGATAAATAGTAGTCTCATGACCCATTCGCCTTTAAAAAGTACTCTTCCGCAGAACCAGTGGGAGACCTGATTCTCGGATGCAAAATTCACCCCATCGCGCTCTGAGATCTTGGCGACTAGCAATTTCCCAAAAATCTGATCGTCATACGAACAAAGCGCGGCAACGACGTCTCTGAGTACGGGCCGGTTCTCGCAGTGGCCATCCGGACCAGATGTGGATTCCAGTTTGTTCTTCCAGTATATCTTCTCTTCTTCTGAAGATGCGACTTTCATTTGCTCGAACAGTCTCATTTCATCACAAGGAGCATCTGTGTGACTACACAGACTGCAACACCCGCGCTCGCCAACGTGAAGTGGTATGGGTAATTTCTCTAGCCAGTGCCAGATGGCTCGCGCTTGTTCGCAGCAAGCCCAGAGTCGACATTCACGCAGGGTATGATCAGGCTGTGGTTCGTTAGTCTGCAGGAAGCACAGCTGGCAGCCAACGTTGGACCATTTGCGCAGCGAGTCTGAGACTCTCAACCGCTCATCATCGTGGAAGTAGCGATTCTTGCGCTCTTCTTCATCCCGTATTGCCGTGAGTATACCTGTTCGCTCTTCCAGAGTGTCTGTCTTCTCGAAATGACTGACTTGCCCGAATAAGGCGGAGCACGATGGCCACGGGATTAAGGGGGCACGTCGCAACGTCTCGATCTCGGCTGGAGTGGCCCATGGGTTACCAGATAACGATGGATCGATCTCTGCTTGCGCACAAAGCTCAATATCGGCCCAAGAGTGGTACCTAGTGGAGTCCGACTGTCCGGGTTGAGCTGCATAGTCTACGTGCTTCTGCTTCTTAGGATGTCGAGCATCGGATATCACCGAAGGCGCGCTTCGTTTCCTCGTTTGTCCCTCCCAATTCGGAGAATCCTTGTCATTTCTACGCACAAGATCGGCCACTGGAGTACCGATATCTTGTACTACGGGGTCCGTGGCGAGCGCGTTTCTGGTGCTGACACCGAAAAGTGCATCTGATGGAGCGGGTGCCAATGAAACTCGGTCAAGTTTCAGAAAGCGGTGCCATTCTTCGGAAACCCATTTGTACACCCTCAAGAGTGCAGGCTGGAGACTGTCCGGAAACGCACCGTCCAGGCCATAGCTGGTGCCCCTTTGAATTGGCCGATGGCCACTCTGCCACGCGAACGCTACACCTCTATCTGCTTCCAATGTGGTGTCGTCATAGCGGTTGAACGGTTGGCTCATTTGTTTGATGTGCTTTTCCGTGATTGCGATGGTAAGCTGTCGATAGACCCTCACGCCCAGCGCTACACCTGTCGCGCTCTCAGTGCAACTTTTCAACAATTTTGTCAACTCCTCGGTCTTTCTAGGCTCGTGAGGGTTCGCGGTTGATGGGAACATTACGGGCGTGTCTATGTCCAACCCCAAGCAGGTGCGATGCAGCATGTCGCAAAACCGGCGGATGTAAACCAGGTACTGGTATAACAGAGGCGCGAGGTCGTCTGGCAGGTATCTGACCACGAAAAATTCCCTATTAGTGGCACGTCGAGCTTTGTTGACCTGTGTCATGATCGCAAATTTGCCTTCGTAAAGAAAAATGCCTCTTCGATTGGCAGCACTATTGCAATGAGCCACCGCCAGCAAGTCTGTCCCGCGAGGCATCTGCCCTCCAAACAGGCTAATGAGGAGCATGATGGATCCCTGGAACTCTCTTTGAAGGTCCAGGTACTGACGAACTGCGCGAGTGTCCCAGTCATCGTCGGTCAGGAGACCTTCTGCATCCGAGAGACATGCGCGTCTCGAAAGCTCAAGGTATGCATCTGTCAAGCCGTTGGCGGGATCTGTGACAAAGGAGTATCCGTACGATATGTCAGAAAGTACATCTCTCAAGGTCGAGATGTCAATCGATGGGCTCCAGCGATACATCAGACGGTCGCAACAAGAGATAGCGTGCTCCAAGGCACCTCGGCCGATACCTCTGAACTGTGCCATGGTGAGCGAACCGTCGACCCAGGACACAGTTTGCCCATCATCACTCCAGTGTACTCTGAAAGACGGACCATCAGAGCGACTCGAAGCTCTACCGTAACTTCGAAGACTCAGAAGTTCTCCCATTGGGGCTTGCGAGCCTAAGCACATTTTCTCCACTCGTACGCCGTTCAACACCTCGAGTTGTCCGCGGCGGGGTCGAGCATCTAACCCAAGCATAGGGTGTGGAAAGCGTGGCAAGCTGATCTCGAGGAGGACGAGACGGATGCAATGTATGAGTCCGGAGAGCTTCGGAGTGTAGTTGGAAGGTCGCTCGAAGGTCAGACCATCCATCGATATGCCTAGCACGCTGGCAAAATAGATCAACAAGGTCGAGCTCGGTCTTCCATCTTCGGATTCTTCGGTGACCAAAAAACGCATTAATTGTAGTACGAGATCAGCAACGACTTCATCAGGGGTCCCAGAGGAAACGCAAGCGTGCAGCTGTGAGCCGTTCCCATAGAGCCTTCGTCTGTCGCGAGGCTGCGTTGCTGTCTCTACAGCCCTTTCTATTACATCCGTAGGCACACTACTCGTATGGTCATATTCGTAGTCCCCGTCTTCGGATTCTTCGGCATCTTCGCTCATTTCGTCTTGCGAATAGTCGTCCTCGTCCTCGTCCTCGTCCTCATCATCATTGTGAACGGGGATTTCCGAGATTGGTTCGTCGTTCCTAGTAGCCATGGTATCTCGGCCTGCAGGAGGTTGGACTTCATCGTTGAGTGGAATTGCAGTCCAGATATCGTGGGACCAGATCTGCTCAAGCGCACGGCACTGCTCCTGAGTCATTTCTTTGCGTATAGGTACACGATTATTCGAGGCTTGAAGCCGCCACAGGCGGATGCAGAAACAGATGCATCTGCAGATAAGCCGCTCATATGTTCTTTCTGAAGACGACCTTCCAGTCAACATAAACGGCGCTTTGTAAGGGCGGTCCGGTGTCTGACTACGGAGCCAGCAACGAATGGAGATATCCGTGTGTCGAACAGTATTCCTGCAACTCTCCAAGGCTATGTGTATGCCGACGGCGATACGGCGCAGTCTCATCTCGTCAGCCGCCGGGCTCCGTAGTTCACTGTCCTCGTGTTTGCCGACGAGTAGGTCACCATCCATAGTGTGGCTAGGCGTTCCGCTCAGCTTAATCAGGATGGCACGATCGCTGCCGGCGAACAGCTCATTCCAGCCCGTTCGATGCATCCAATTGTTTACCAAAGTCATATCGCTACCACCCACGTCAGAGGAAGTATTCGCCTGCTGAACACTAAGTGCTCTATGTTCAAGGTTATGGAGCTGCTCGAGCCGTTGGCGGCGCGAGATAGAGGTGGCATCCAATCTACCCATGCCATCTGGCGATTGGATGATCCAGAAGCCAGTAGCCCCATTCTCCGACCAACTCTGGAGCCACAGAACCTCACGTTTCTTCAAGGCGTTCGTTGCATGGGACCCGCCGTGTTGTCTTCTCATGTGTCGGCCGAAAAGTTCGCTGCTGGTGGTTCAATGTGGACAGAGTCCACACGAGTACCCATGACGAACGGTAAGCTGCGGGTGGGCTAGGGAATGATCGGGTCTTGTGGGAAGGGACTTAGGGTCGGGTAGATGGAGCGATCGGACGACACTCGTGAGAGCAGCACGGTCTCGTAAAGGAAATTTGTGCTTAGCAACATGCCTTGTTACGGAGTCTGGGTGGAGGGCATATTTGCAAATCGTGCATAAGATGCACGGTTCTGGGGAGTTCAAATGCAGTTTCAAAGTGCCCAGATACTTCGAAACTTGAGGCAAACAGATGCCACTGGCAGGTGGATCGGAGTGGGTTGTAGAAGACAACATGGGCAAATATCTGAATATGGGGACCATTCCCTGATTGTTATCATGGCGAAGGAATAGGAGGATGAGGACGCGTGTTGGTCGCGACAGCAGATTGGCACGCGTCCGTCGCATGATTTTCGCGTATTCATTGCGGGGAGCAAACGTAGTGTAAGCCTCGCTGGAACGTCCTACATTCCAAACGAGCAACAATTCCGAACCCTGAACGCACGGGTCGTCATCCGAGGCGAGCGCTGGAACGTATTACGTTCCAGCGTGCCATGCCTGTGTAGGCAATGTCGCCGTCAAATACAACATCTGTACGCCACTTCCCGCTATCTCCTTCAACTGCCGTACCTTCGGCCGCCACTGATCCGTCGATTCTAATATCACATGGCACTCGTCGATCACGATCCTTTCCAATTGGTACGCCCTCTTCTTCT
>Ga0265797_10006476_pt1 | contig 16502 bp, 27 predicted proteins | sample P2T30metagenome_FD_192433 | JGI IMG/M metagenome (GOLD analysis project Ga0265797, IMG submission 192433) | Plant litter microbial communities from East Loma Ridge, Irvine, California - P2 T30 | ecosystem: Environmental > Terrestrial > Plant litter > Unclassified | place: USA: California... | reverse complement strand
GGGAAAGTTAAAGTGGCGTTTTGTAAAAGTGGAGGTTCAAGGAGGAGGTGGAGGTCAGAATGAAATGTCAATGTGACATCATGGATGTCCTCTTCTGTGCTCTTTGTGACGGCTAATCCTCCCACACTTCAATGAATGCAGCGTCCTGAAGCCAGGCATCGTCTGCCTGAAAGCACTGAACGGCACCACATGGCACACTCGACCGTTGGCGGCACCCACGCGCGCCCCCGGCCTCAGATCTGGGGGTACCACTAAGCGAGCCACGTGATGACGACTCGGAATTTCGTCTGTTTTAGCGACAAAGATGTCCAAGTACGAGTAGAGGAGAGCAAGCCACTAACGAGTACCATTACTACTGCGCCATGGGTGCCATCGACAAGAGATCAGATTCGCCGACCGAGACCGAGCTTGGGGCTGCGTCGAGGGAAGAAGAGGCCAAACCAATCGCGCCTATTGTAAAGACAGATGCTGTTTTCGGAGAACTTAATGGTGATGGACCGGATTTCCGTTCGGTGAGTATTGTCGCTGGCAACGACGAGAAGCGAGAATACTGATGGTAGACTGGTTGGATCATGTCCGGTATCATCATGATCAAGACTATGATGGGTCTTGGAGTCCTTTCTATCCCGGCCGTGTTTGACACGCTGGGTCTGATTCCTGGAATTATCTGCCTGATCGCAATCGCACTCATCACGACATGGTCCAGTGTGCAGATTCAGCATTTCAAGATCAATCACCCTTCCATTTATGGTGTGGATGACGCTGGGCATATGATGGTGGGGCGGATCGGCAAGGAGATCCTGTACGCTGCCTTTATTGTCGGTACGTGATCTGTCCATCCATATAGACGCTAAGCTTATGTATGCAGCATGGATCATGGTGGCGGGATCAGGTATGATCAGTACATCGATTGCTCTGAACGCTGTATCGACACACGGTACCTGCAGTGCGGTTTTCACGGCCGTCGCCGCGATTTGCACATTTATACTGGCAAGTATCCGCACGTTGAACAAGATCTCGTGGCTCGCATGGATCGGAACCGCCAGTATATTGATAGCGAGTGAGACATTGTCGTTATACATACTGCGGTCGAGCTGATTGTAGCTCTCACGCTCACTGTAGCCGTCGGGGTAGAGGACCGACCAGCAGCAGCACCGCAGGATGAACCATGGACCCCGGACTTCAAATTGTTCAAGAACCCGCCGTTCCATTCCGCCATTGCTGCTATTGGGTCGCTCATCTTCGCGTATGGAGGTATCCCGGCCATGTTCTCAGTCATCGCCGAAATGAAGGAACCTAGGCATTTCCAAAGGTCACTCGCTTTTGCCCAGATCACTCTAACGGTCACCTACCTCGTACGTATGCTCCGATATGGAACAAAAAGACTTGGCTGACGGTGAAGGTGGTCGGAATAGTCGTATACCGTTACTGTGGTAGTTACGTCTCGAATCCAGCTCTCGGCAGTGCGGGAGTCTTAATGAAGAAAGTGTGCTATGGGCTCGCTCTACCCGGTGTACTGCTCAGTACCGTCCTCATCACTCATGTATGCCTTGTTTCGAACTCAGTATCACGATTAGATCTCTGACTGTCAGTTCCCCGCCAAACTACTATTTGTCCGCATCCTACGAAATTCGAAACACCTTACAACCTCTACTCCAACTCACTGGATGACCTGGCTAGGGAGTGTAGCCGTCATCACCATCATCTCTTACATCGTCGCAAGCGCAGTACCAATCTTTGGTGGACTCGTTTCTCTCATTGGTGGTCTACTCGTTCCCCTCATGTCGTATCAACCGATGGGTATGATGTGGCTGTACGACAATTGGAATGGCCGTAATCGGAAAACTTGGAGTTGGAGAAGTGGATTCGTCTGCAGTATCAGTCTGATTGTCTTTGGATGCTTCATCATGGTGGCTGGGACATATGGGTCTATCGTAGAGCTCATTGACTCGTATCGCGAATCTGGAGGAACATTGGCTTGGTCATGTGCCGATAATTCCAATTCGGTCTGATGGGTTTCATAAATGTCGAAGAGAATGCATGTACAAATTTAGTATCTTTATAAATGGTCATTGGCGATGCGCGTTCTGCGCTCCGGATGAGCCCGTCTTTGGTGTCACCGAGAGCTTCCTCACGCCGGCAAGTGTAAGGATGGTGCTCTTCAGTGTTTGGTCAGGGGGATGATGACCACCGCCACCTGTAATCATAAGTCTGTTGCTGGACGACCGGATATCTTCTGGACCTCAACGAGGCTGGCGATAGGCATACTAGACTCGCCAGATCTCGTCCGTGATGGGCACGGGGTCAATATACGTCTCTGGACCGGAGGGTCCCGCGCAGCAATATTATTATGTACATCACCGTGCCCGAGATGCCCTGGTAGCGCAGTGGTAGCGCAACAGACTTCGACGTCTGCATCGGCAATGATATCTGTAGGTCCAGGGTTCAATCCCCTGTCGGGGTTATACATCTTTTGCTTTTTTCTTGTTGAGGATTAATGTTGAGGATCAATGTTGGATCTATCGTTGAGAGACACGTCAGGAGCCACGGTGTGTAGGTACACAAATGTGACAGCACGCAATCTGAAAGCGCGACGACGAGTCATACATGTCCTTATACACCAGGTGCTGATACAGTCACTACAAAAACGTACAAACAAAGGATCACGTCTTGTATGGGGCAGGCGAAATCCCTTCAATCAATGCCTTCAGTCTAAGAGCTAGGCGCTTGGAGTGGTATCGAGAGTATGGCAAGTAGCCGACCATGATCCAGAGACCCAGTACACCGGATTCACGGTACGCAGACTTCAACTCGCCTTCTTCATCGACACCCCAGATTGGTCCACACTGGTCGGCGATCTTGTCGCCCAGTGTCATTCGGACAGAATCGATTGTATTGGAGAAACCAGTTGCGAAAATGACCAAGTCGTATTCCTTCTCCCGACCTCCAGATAGTATGACTTTATCTCTAGTGAACTGCTCGATATGACCTTGTTCCACCTTGATCTTGCCGGCAATGATTTGTTCGCACGCTCCTGCCTCGAAGTAGAACCCACCATTTCTAGTCTGTCCCAAGGTGCCGTTCCCGGTCCCTCGTTGACCGCGCCAAGTCTTGAGACCTTTAGCGTGAAGACCGTCCAGTAGGTCTTTGTCGAGATCCTCCAGGACTTTGGCGTTTCTTCGGCCAAGCTCTTCTCCGGGACCAACGGGCATAGCGAAAGCCAAACGGTCTTGCTCCTCGATATCGGGCCTCTTGCCGTCTTTTGGCTCGTATCCTCCGATTGCTCGAGGAACAGAATGAGTCAAGGACATCACATACGTGGGAGATCGTTGCAGCATGGTTACGTCGATACCTCGTCGAGCGCAGTCATACGCGGTGTCGAAGCCTGAAGAAGATGTACCAACGACCAGGACACGTTTCCCAACAAAGTCTCTAGAACTGTCGTGTGCGGAAGAGTGACGGGTGATGCCTCCGAAGTCGACCATTCCTGGGACGACTGGGGTAGTTGGCACGCCACACAGAGAAGTAGCCATCACCTCACAGATCAGCATGGCATCCTTAGAATATGGGGAAATCAACTTACAACGTGTTTGGGATGCAGGACCCTTTCGTCCTTTCCTTCTTTGCTGATCGTGACTGTCCAGAACCCTTGATCATCCTGTTCGGCCTTGGTGACGGCAGACTCGGTCCAGACCGAGAGCTCCATGGCCGAGGCATACCACTCCATGAAAAGACCAAGCTTCTGCGCCGGGGTGTAGGTTGGCCAGTGCTCGGGGTAGGGGAAGTATGGGAAGTGGTCGGCCCAATGGGGAAAGTGCAGGGATAAATACTCGTATCGGTTTCGCCATATGGCACCGACTTGCCTGGATCGCTCGACAATGAGAGTAGATACACCAAGTGCTTTGAGTCGAGCACCAAGAGCGAGACCACTAGGTGATGAGCGATTGTTCACATTATCAATAAGACTTACTTCTGTCCAGCACCAACAATGATAACTTCAGGCTGAACACTATCCACATCTTGTGCTCGCTGCTTTTCCCAACTGATTGCGCCAGTCATGTGTCCATCTCGAGGGTCGAGTTCCGGGAACTGTAGCAACGATTCGATTGAAGTGTGCATGGTCCAGATCTTCCAGCCCTCCCTGGTATATACAGAATTGATCACAGCTGAGGCATTCACCATGGGGGTGTCGAACGTAATGCAAAATTGAAGGAAGTCAAGATCGTGATACGGTCGCTGAATGGAAGGAGTTGGAGTCAAAAAGCGGAAGTTGCTGCACTGCGTCAATGGTAACAAGTCGCTGGCTGCTCGGAGGATGTTTTCCCTAAAGTTGAAAGTTCGATAGTCCCAAGTGAAAGACAGCTTGTCTCTCCAGACGCCTGAAATTCAGCCTGGGGCGGTATGCGTGGTGCGGTTTCTTACCGTAATCGAGAAACATCCCTGCGAAACCGGCAGCGTCTCCTTGTCCAAGGACTCGCTCCAAGCTCTGCATCAGGGAGTCCGCCTCAGCTTGAGCATCTATATCTTCGCGAATATCGATACCCAGCGCGTCGATAGTCGGAAGAGCATGGTTGTATTTGAAGTCGTACATGAAGTTGTCGGCAACAGGAGGTTTGTGATCCTCTTCAAGCTCGACGTGGCCTGACACTACTTTGGCCTTCAGATCGGCAAGGTTGACTTGGCCGAACGATTCGGGCAATGCTGTTGCTGTGGGTGCCATGATAGGTGTGGGCAGGTGAGATGTGTTGTGCGGAGGTGAATGACTTCGAAAGCTCTCACATCGTCTCTTCATATAGCTGCAGACGTCGGGCATCTCCGGTCGCATTGCTGTTGCCTACAGGAGTGAAAGCCGATGAGCGGGAATCCAACGCCAGTGCGTTCGGACCGGGGTCGCATTTTTGAGTACATCTGCGCAATCTGGTGAAGCAGATTCGGCGAGTTTAGGGTTTCGAGAGAAGGTCAACTGAAAGCAGAGCACGTGGCGTGTCCGCTATCGGGGATGCCGGTTTGGCGATTTCTCCGCATCGGCAAGCTATCTCGTAGACCAAACCTCGAACCAGTTCGTATATAGTCGTATGGGTCGCAAGGGCACAATGGCCCACGGTAACGAGACTCTTATAGCTTCACATCAGGCAGCTTTACGAGATGCACGTTCAAGACAAGAGTGAGTACCTTGAGTAACACAGTGTTCACCACTAAGCTTCCAGCTTTTATCATTACTGGGGGATGTGGATCCATTGGAGGGAGCGCAGCTAGGAGCATTCTGGAGAAAGGTGGGAGTGTCGTGGTAAGTACAACACACTTCTCAGCAGTCTGAGCTCATCGATATTCAGATCTTTGATGTGCTACCTATCGAAGCCGGCGAAGCCAAAGTCAAGACCTATCCCCACCCCGAGCGAACCTACTATTACAAAGTCGATATTTCCGACCTTGACCAGGTACAATCTGCATGCAATGAAGCTTTGAAAGTCATACCAAAAGGAAGCTTGGCTGGTGGAGTACACTGTGCAGCTGTGGCGACATCCAGGAAATGGAGCAACAAGATGGTCGACAGTATCAAGGCACGTCATTCGACTGCACTGCTACAAGCATGGTTCACTGATCCGCCAGGACTTCAAAAAAACAATGGATATCAATTCTACCGGGACTTTCATCATCGACGCCTGTGTCGCGGATGCGATCAATTCCCAATACCCCGACGAGGGCGATTTCCCTCCTAGAACCACTGAAGAAAGGGGTGTCATCATCAACATAGCTTCCGTTGTGGGATGGCCTGTGCCAGCTCGATGCCTTACCTATGGTGTATCCAAAAGTGAGTAGCGACTACATGTGTTTCACTCGAATGTACTGATTAAATCAGCTGCCGTTCTTGGAATTACTTCTGGTGCAGCCGATTTCCTTGGTCCAAGTGGTATCCGAGTCTGTTCCGTATCCCCGGCTGTCGTCGCTTCGGCGCTTATGGGGCCTGACCGTATTCCCTACTTCGAGTCGGAATTGGAAGCAGGAGTCATCTTTCCTCGCCGCACCTCCCAACCCTCGGAGGTTGCACATGCCATCTTATACCTCATCGAGAACTCAATGATGAACGACTTCCACATGAAGGTTGACGGAGGATGGCGTGGTAGCTCAAACTGGGGTGGCGCTCAAGACCGTCAGTACCGCGTCATCATATCGATGTGTAAAGTTGACACCATCTAGCCCGATCGAATGCGCCCTCGTTGGAGTGAGTCCGAGGATTTCAAACAGGACACACGTAGTATTCAAGGTAGTGACATGCATCGCGGTCAGGCAGAGCTTCGTCTCTAGCTGCGTCACGAGAGATTGTAACGATTGGGCTCCATCAAGGAACCAGACGTAGGCAATGACAGACCTGAATGACAGACTTGAATGACACACATGACTCTGCATACGATCTCGATGCAAGTCCAACATAATCAATCTTTAACCCCTCTCGCTAGATTTGTCCTCGAGACGACCAGCACAAGGTATGCGAGGCATTGTTTTCTGGATTACGTTGGATCATATCATAGGTGACACATCCCGTAACTACATGTATGTCTTACTCATAACGAAAGGTTCCCTACATGTCGACTTCGCTCGATCCCAATGTATCCCAAGTTCCTGACAACAAACAGTGCTCCTCCATCTGATCGGTTCGGCAACATTTCTCCATTGTAATCGGTCTTTGCGCTTGTGACGTAGAGCTCGTCGAGATCGCTCCCTGTGTATGTCAGATTTATGGGCCAGAATGTGATGGACAACGCACCACCAAATACGACGCAGGTCATGTGCCATGCTGTCGGGAAATCGATGACAACGTCCATCACGCCCTCTGGGGACAGTCGAATCACCTTACCCGCTTGCCAGCGAGCCGACCACACTCCACCTTCCGAGTCCATGCAGAGTCCGTCTGGTTCGCCGAACTCGGAATCATCGATATGAGAGAAGATGCGACGGGCACTGCATGTGCCATCATCCTGAGTGTCAGTATGTATGTGCGGGTTTTGTGTATTTGTAGACCTACGGTGTTGTAGTCAAAAGCCAGTATATCCTTATTCCAGCTATCAGTAAGATACCTGAAAGTCAGCATTAATGCTAGTGTTTCGGCGTGGAAACGTTACATGATACTACCGTCTTGACTCCACCCCATGCCATTAGAACATGATAGGCCATCCATTATGGCGGAGCATTTGCCGTGGCTCCCAAGTGAGTACAGTTTCCCGACCCTTTGGTGATGCTCTTTCCCCATAGTTCCAGCTAGAAATCGACCGACTGGATCTACCGCTGCATCGTTGAATCGTTTCTCAGTAGGCCCATGAGCGATCCGTGGGTTGGTCTCGATTGTAATAAAAGACTGTGGCGATGATGTAGGTGGAAACGGCAGGGAGGAATCGGGTATGTATAGGAAGTGATTATCGGAAGTTCCAAGTAACTATGGGTTGATTTAGCTGTCACAACACTCACAAACAGGGCGTCTTACTCCTTGACCGCTCGTGGTCAATGCCAACGAGGTGATCTTGCTGGGAAAGCTTTCAAATCCTATGATGCCCGATGCAGGCTCATAGGTGTAGACGCGATTCTTGTCAATGTCAACGAAATACAATCGCTGCTTGAAGACATCCTGGGCATGAGTTTTCGCCACGTGACATCACGTACCCACACACACCCTAAGAAATAAGCTCAAGTCAACCTGCTGACCGTACTACATACCTTCACCCAAGATCATGCCTAGCCTCAGAAGGGGCTCCTCGACTGTCTTGTACAATACCATGGTGTATATTGTCCTTACAGAGGCGGGTCAGCTTGCCATATCGACTCTGTCAGCTTAATATCACCAGAACTCCGCGATGGCGGACTTGCCGGAGAAGTCCGAAGCAGTATAGCTTCTCGCAACCACCGCTCCAATCTTGTTTTTGCCCTAACGCCATGTCATCGGAGAACGACTCACGAGATAAGGAAGAGAGCGGTAGCTCACAGCGGTCTGGAGGGCTCTCTGGACGCAAGCGAAAACAAAGGCAGCCGCTGAGTTGCGCAGGTGAGTAGTGTGATGCTATCGACGGCTGTGATTATGGTCACTGGATTTACCAGCAGAATGTCGCAGACTGAAGTTGAAGTGTGACCGTGTTGGTGAGTCAACACCTCACTATGCTGGACATTGTATGATCTGATCATCAGTTCCGTGTGCCAACTGCGTACGCAGAGGGTGTGACGAGCTGTGCCCGAACGACGCCAGGCCCCCCAACAAGGCGTGAGTTGTTCCTTAAAAGCTATCCACTGACCTGGCAGAAACGCCGAGGAGACCACCGAGCTCAAAGCAAGACTGGAGGCTCTAGAACTACTACTTGGCCAGCACGGGGTCATGCCGATCGGGGGTTTGAATACCAAGCGCGAGGATGCCGAGCCAGCCCAACCCACAAAGCGCATCCATATCGCCTCAGCCGCCGAGCTTCCTATCACCAACACGATTGCCCGACAGCGCCAGTCTGCGTCAGCACTCCAGTCGCAAACGTCGCACGAAGACATTAGGCATGGTCGTAATCTGACTGCCGGTGCATCCGGATCCGCATTCGATATGACGATGATGATGGATCGGCCGCTAGTCTTCGACTTCAACACGTCGCCATATGACGACATGGCTCAGTCACAACAGCAAGCAGATACTTTTCCGGACCTACCCGCACGAGCGGGTTCGCCTCGCGATCTTGGGCATGGCACTCTTGTGATGAGCAAATCGGGCGCCTCATCCAAATATTACGGGCATACCGCAGCCAGCGAATGGCTCAAAGACGTATGTGGCGCAGCAAAAGATCCTTCGCGCTGACATGCTAGCAAGAACTCAACGATCTTGGTGAGGGTTCTAGCCCACGGCCGTCGAGGCTTCCATCTCCTGTGCCGGCTATCCGCCAAAACGAGCCGAGCGTCTTCCCCTTCTCTTCGCAGAGCACAACAACAAGCATGTCGACCTTGATTTCCGGACTGCCCGACGTGTACGAGGCAAGAGTGCTAGTTGACTCCTACTTTCGTTATTTTGCATGGCAGTATGTCGTCTGCCAGTATTAAAATGCTCCTCCTTACAGCAGCTTTGATGTTGCTCCTCGACCCGCAATCGAGAAGCTAATTAATGAGACATATTCTGTCAAGATCGCTAAATCGCCCGACTTCCGAGCTGTCGATCCCCAGAACCTAGCACTGCTTTTCATCATTCTCGCTGTTGGCAGTCTCCACAACTTGGAGCTGCCACCAAATGACCCGTCGGCCGACGAGTATCTAGAATTATCGAAACACTCTCTAGCCAAAGCAGACTTCCTGACACGGAGCAACATAGCGGGTATTCAAACACTGGTGCGTATACAAGTGTGAACATTACTGACTTAGCAGCACGTCATGGCCCACTATCATCTGTAAGCCTTTCATCTGGGACACCAAGTTGACCGATAGAGCAACAGAGAAAGGCAGGAATGGTGATTCCGCTTGGCCGCTGTGGGGAATGGCTATGCGCCTGATGCAAGCCGTATGCTACACAAGAAGAGAATCGAACTGACTGTAGATGGGGCTGCATCGAGATGGTAGCAAGTGGAATCTTGACCACGATACCGTCGAGGCTCGGAGGTACGTAACCACACAGGTCACAGCAGCTTACTCAATAGGCGTGTCTTCTGGGAGGCCTTCAGCGCCGATGTGTTCCAAGCAAATTGCTTTTCCCGACCGTATGTTCTCTGAAATTGGTCTTCTGAAGGGGCTGATGCGGCTGCAAGAAGCTCGATCGCGCTTCAATACATCGACACTGCGTTCCCTTTAGATCCGAGCGACCCAGGTGCCGACCCTAATCTGCGCCATGATCTGCTGAAATTCGAGCTCTCGAAGATATCTGTCCAAGTACTCGATCATGCCATGAGAGTCGACGCGCAGCCGTACGCGAGTGTGCAATTACTGCACGACAGGTTGTACGCTCCCTGGTCTCCTCGTAGTGCATAAGTTCTGATGAACAGGGCGCGATTCGAGCGGGACATACCGTATGGTCTGAGATGTCGTACAGTACTCCTAGCTCTGCCCTCCGTATACCATGACCCAGAAACCGCTATTCGAGAGAGCCCAGAATTAACGAGAAAGGACTTGCGCAAGACACTGCAAGTGAGTATCCGTATCATTATTTGTTAACACTCGAACTGAGATCCTTCAGCAATTCACACTAGCGCTCAACGTTTCCGAGAGTTTGCTGTTCCTTCATCGCCCCTACTTTGCGCGAGCATTGCACGAACGCAAGCCCGACCCAACTCAGACTGAGTTTGGACAATCTTACCTGTGTGTGGTCGAGAGATGTAATGTGAGCTTTTAAGAAGCGATCGCTGCCTTAAATACTTACAACAGGTCATGATCCAGATATGTACCGCCATCTACCCGATTCATCCGAGTGTCATCTCGCGGCATTGGTTCTTTTGGGCAAGTCAAGTCCTGCACCAGAAGCTCACCCGCAGTATCATGCCTTCAATGCGGCAGTGTGTATGGGCACTCTCGTTCTGCAAGATCCTCGAAACGTACTGGCTTCGTATGCCCTGTACTTGATCGATTCCGCAATCACTTTGTTCACCAATATTGTGCAAATCAACTCGACCACCCGCGTACTCAGAAATCTTGAATGGCTTTTGAAAATACGGCAGCGTGCAAATTCGCGGATCTCTGCCGCTGCTTCTTTCTCTCAGCCCGACTACGCTGCTCCGTCCACAGACGAGGAGGATGATGCCGGTCTCATCGGCTGGAGGACCCGACTTGTACAGCGACTTGGCAAAGGGACTCAGCTGGCGACTACCATCATACCGAGCCAGTCTGCCGCATCTCCGTCACCCAACACTGCCATGGCGAGGACCATCAGCCAGGCTCTGCAGAAGCACTTCGTCCCAGATGGCAGTGGGCAAATGCTACAGCCTAACGAGCCAGCGCCGAGCGGCAGTGATCAAGGGACAGATATGCTTGTGCGTAATCCTTCGGCAATTCACCAGTGGCATCACTGATGTACCAGTTGCACCAGTTCTGGGATCCGATGATGCTTCAGGAGCAACCGAGCTCGAATGGCGATACGCTTGGTGTAGGTACCCATCTTCGCGATACAGTGACTCAGCTGACCATGCAGTCACTTGACTGGTGGAACTGGGATCCGTCCACGATAGGTCTGAATGGAGGAAATGGTTGATAGCTTTGGAGGTATATGCAGAGTGTCCTCCCGAGACTTATGGCGAGCATGGTATATGTTGCAAACGACAGATTTATCAGCGCTTCCAATGATGCGACAAGTGGCCGGGATCATCTGTTGGGCAAGTGATGGCTCAGAGCCCGTACGGCGGACCGCTCGAAGTTGTCCTTGGCGTCCGAAGTTTAGTCCACTCCACGGATTTAAATCAACCTAAGATTCCGAGCATCGGTCTCGATGGGGCTCCAGCCAAGTAGACCGGTTAACGGGAAGGGGCTTGGAAGGAAGGAAGTCGGGAGAAGTAGTGTCTTGCGAGCGGGTGTGCGGGCGACCCTAATTGCAAGCTATATAAGGTTCCTAGAACACTCAAGTCGGCGCCATACCCTCGACAGTTCGCAATGACTTTTGAAGACATACAAACTACTCCCGGGAGCAGGGCCTCGGGTTTGCAATCCAATTCTCAACCAGCTTTGGGTCAGAGCCAGAAACAAGTTGAACTCGATCATCTTGAAAAAGCTGTAGTGGACAAAAACACCCAGTTCGTGGTGAGTCAAGAGATACACAACAGTTCGCTTGTCTGACAACTCGTAGGACGAAAATCTGGTGAGAGCCGAAAACGAGGACAAGGTCACACCCTACCTGATATTTCTGATAGCCGTGGTGAGTGAGGCTCGGCATAGCAGATTCTTTTGATTGACTACCTCCACAGGCTGCCATCGCTGGTTTCCTCTTTGGCTACGACACAGCGGTTATTGGAGTCGCCCTCCCTCACGTTGGCAGCGATCTCGGCCACCCCCTTACTAGTGGAGAGCAAGAAATCATCACTGCTGGCTGCACAATTGGGGCCATCTTTGGTTCCGCCGTTCTCGGCACGCTAGCGGACCGACTCGGCCGCAGGATGTCACTATTCATTGCCGATATATTGTAGGTGTGGACTGTAGCTTAGTACACGAGACTGATATCGTTCAGCTTCACGGTGGGCGCAGTGATCATTGCCGCCTCATATTCGGTGCCACAGATGATCGTTGGACGACTCATTCTTGGAGTTGGGGTCGGAGCGGCTGGGGTCATCGGCCCGTTATAGTGGGTCGTATTTGTTGAGCGACACTGACTGTTCAGTATTGCCGAGCTCGCACCTACCGCCATCAGGGGCAGGTGTATTGGGACAAAGTAAGGGCATATTGGGTCTCGAAAGCAGCGCTAGCTAACGTCGACCAGTGCCTTCTTCATTCCTTTCGGCCAGGCAGTGGCCAGTGCGATCGGTGCTGGTCTAAATGATGCCAACCCAAGCATGGCTTGGAGACTGCTGTGTAGGTACACTGGCTGAAGAGCGAAGTATTGGCTCATTGTGCAGTCGCTTTAGGGGTCGTTCCCTCGGTACTACAGCTAGTACTTGTACATTGGTTGCCCGAGAGTCCTCGAGTTCTGATTCTAAGAGGTCAAAACGACAAAGCCCGTGTGGCTATCCGCCGAATATACCGGGACGCGACCGAGAACATCATCGATCTCAAACTCAGGATCATTCAAGAGTATATTCATCACACCACGGTCATGCAGCGCGAGTTCGGGTTGTCTCAGCGGATACAGCGATTCTGGACTCACAAACCTTATCGACGAGCGATTATATGCGTCTCAGGCGTCCAGGCATTTGGTCAGTTGACCGGCTTCAACACCTTGCTCTATTACTCTGGGACCATCTTCGGTCTACTCGGCCTCGCGAATCCGGCAGCGGCTAGTCTCATTCCGGCAGGCGGCAACGCACTCTTCTTGGTGCGAGCAAGATTGATAGTGCATCTCGATGAGGCTGATGAATACAGTTCATCGGTATGCTCGTGGTGGATCGGTTTGGTCGGCGACGATTGATGGTCACTTTCATTCCCGGTATGATTGCTGGTCTTGTATGGGTGACGGTCACGTTTATATTCATGACTGGTCCTACTGGCAACCAACTCGACGCTTCAATAACCTACACGATGAAGTTTGTCGGCAATGTTCTCGGCGCTCTAATCCTGTTCACATGCTCATTTGGGTTGACCTATTCCCACATCGTGTGGTATCAAAGCGAATTCCTGGCTCTCGAGATCAGGGCTGCAGGGTCGGCAATCGCCACTACCTGCTGCTGGTTGGCGAATCTGGTTGTATCGATCTCCTTCCTCAGCATGCTCAATCATATGACCCCGATGGGTGTCTATGGATTCTATCTGGGTCTGACCACTATTGGATACGCCTTCGTGCATCTGTGCTACCCAGAGACGCGTGAGTTTTGATTGTTATCAACCTCGTGAAGTTGCTAAGATCCCAGGGGGGCTTTCCATCGACGAAACCTCCCTATTGTTCGAAGACGGTTTTGGAGTCAGAAGGGCGAAACAGATGCATGCCGAGAAGCAAGAGCTTTCGAAGAGATTCCGTCACGAGAGCCATGGTGTATAAGTGGGAAGATTAGGCAGACATTGAAGATACCGCGAGTGAAACTCCCACGGTTTGCCAAGAGATAAGGATTTAAGTAGCCAATCCGTAGGGCGGAGTACATGGGAGTCAAATGATAACGATGATATTGCTGTTTCTCTCTTAATCGCCCTTGGCTTTGCTCTAGCCGAGAAGTCCGTTGCTCAAGCGAACGCTTTGTCTCTCTTACCCACTCTATGCTAGATCTCGGAAGCTCAAAGTGGGGCACAAGCGGTCGTAGCGGCTGAGTATTCAGGGTTTTGTATTACGCCACATGCCGGAAGCTTTCGGTGCCGGACTAACCTTACTCTTGTCATTTCCCACCTTCAGGCCATCGATATGCCCCACTCATGCATGAGCCGGTATCTTCGAGTGGGGTCAAAGTGGAGTGGGCGGCAGAGAGGAATAAAGCGGGAATGGGAATCGGATAGCCATCCATTTGACGGTCTGATAAGTTGAAAGCTATAAAGACGATCAGCTCCCCGACACCACTTCTCACCCTATCACCTTTAGCAGTATCAGCTATCGATTCGACCTAGACACCCATACTGCACCGTTACCGATATTTCGTTGACAATAGCGATGGTCGACAAAACAATGGCGGAGGACAAAGGCTTTGTGCGAGAAGATGTAGTGGGTGCTCAGTACTCTGAAGAGGAGAAGAGGGTGCTCGATAAGCGGATCAACCGTAAGATGGATCTTAGGATCATGCCATGGATCATTGTATCATATCTCCTGAATTACCTGTAAGTCACCGAAGTCTGTCGTCCACTCAGCTGATGATCCAGGGATCGAACCAATCTCGGTAATGCGAGGACACTGAACAACGATAAGCCGGGTCATTCACTTGTGGAGACTCTGGACCTTCAGGGCGATCGATATCTGCTTGTCGTGGCCATCTTTTTCATGTCAGTCCAAACACCGACGTGTGTCCCAGAGTCTGGCTGATACCCAGCCCTTATGTCCTCTTCGAATTCCCTTCCAACATTGCCATGAAATATTTCACCCCTTCCCGATGGATCTCTCGAATCATGGTATCATGGGGTATCGTCACCTGCTGCACCGCCGCCGTGACGACTTATGAAGGTCTCATCGTCTGTCGAGTATTTCTAGGAATCGCCGAAGCTGGGTTCTTGTAGGTCAACCCGGCCTGTACCTTCTCCCTGGTGTACTGACTGTGATAGCCCAGGTTGTCTCATGTACCTTTGCTTCTGGTACCCTCCTAGCGTCCGGGCGACTCGTATGGCCTTCTTCTCTGCTTCAATCACTGTTGCTGGTATGTCTTGATTGGTGTATGATAACGCGATACAGATTTCTGATGTCCAGGCGCTTTCGGTGGTCTTATCTCGACCGGAGTTGGATTCATGTCTGGTCTAGGTGGTTTGTACGGCTGGCAATGGCTGTGAGTATCGCCCGTGATCACAGATGTGTTAAGACTCATGTACGCAGATTCATACTGGAAGGAATCCCAACCGTGATTATCGGAGTTCTGATCTGGGTATGTCGCCTACTCGTGCCCGGAGCTGTAATTGATTGACAAACAGTTCTTCCTACCCAATTATCCCGAAACTGCCATGTGGCTCACGGACGAAGAGCGAGCTTGGGCGTGTGAGCGAATGGGTCCATATGCGCCAAGGGGTACCGATTCGCACTTCAACAAGGTTGATTTCGTGAATACCCTCAAATCTCTCGAGTTCTGGCTCTTCTCCATCACTTATTTCCTGCTGGCTAATTCCGGAAACGCTTTTGGGTACTTCACCCCAACTATCGTCGAGACCTTGGGCTACAGAGGATGTGAGATTTCTTTTACATGTCGAAGTGACTAGCTGACGATATAGATATGGGTCAGCTCATGACTGTCCCACCTAACGTCATGGGCTTTATTGCTATTGTCGGAAACTCGTACTGGTCCGATCGACGAAAAGAGCGACCTACCCATATCCTCGGTGCCATCGCGTTCGTTATGATCGGTTGGATCCTGCTCGCTACCGTTGACGGAGTTGCTGGTCGATATGTCGGAGTATTCATGGTAGCTTGTACCAACGCTGCCATTATACCATTTGTCGGTTTTCTCTCGGCCAGTTATAGCGGAGCTACCTCGACTGCCATTGCTACTGGTGGAGTGTAAGCAATTTCATGATTCGTCTCCTGGGGCCGTGGCTGACAATAACAGTATCGCCATTGCTAACATCTCCGGAGTCGTCACCCCATATGTCTTTACTGCCGCGACGGCACCTCGGTATTACCCCGGTCTATGGACTTTGTTTGCCATGCTAGGAACAGCTGCTGTCTTGGTTGGATACTTGTGGTACCGACTAGGTAGCTCGTCTGAGTACAGAGGACCAAGTGAAGAACAGAAGCAGCAGGACTTTGGCGGGAAGGGTGATGTAGAGAGTCTAGGAGAGGGACGGCATTCGAATGAGAGACTACCTGCTGCCGAGCTGGTTGACAACTACGAGCATCGATGAGGAGTCAGGGGCAGTCAGGAGTTAGCAAGTACATGTTGGATTGTCAAGTACACCACCACACCAGTAATGCATATTATATCATACCACTGACAGACATTTTGCAAGTCATGCCTCAGACAAGCGAGTACCTTGTTCACGTGACTGTATGACGTTGGTCCGGGATGCTCAGGAACAGGATAGTCGGTCGATGATTAAGCAATTTCGACTTTTTGTACACTTAGTTTCATCACCATCGAACATGCAGCGATATATCATCACCAAGCAATGTGGAGTCGACGGTCTTCGTCTGGAGAAAGATGTAGAGGTACCACAATTGAAAGGACCGAATGATGTAAGTCACCCAAGATCGTCCCAAAAGCACCAGACACAGACTAAATCCTCAGATCCGAATCAATATCAAAGCC
>Ga0265797_10006475_pt1 | contig 16503 bp, 17 predicted proteins | sample P2T30metagenome_FD_192433 | JGI IMG/M metagenome (GOLD analysis project Ga0265797, IMG submission 192433) | Plant litter microbial communities from East Loma Ridge, Irvine, California - P2 T30 | ecosystem: Environmental > Terrestrial > Plant litter > Unclassified | place: USA: California... | reverse complement strand
AGTCGGCAAACCGCGCCTTCGCGTAAAAAGTTGTACATGTGTACTTCCTTCCCTCTCCATCTGTCGAAATGAAATTGCTTTTACGCCTGCTGCTGTTGGGGCTGCATTTGCTGTTGTTGTTGCATCAACTGCGCTTGCTGCTGCTGCTGTTGCTGATGTTGCTGTTGCGCAGGTGCGGCTAGCGACACGGCTGCGAGGGTATCAATTGTCTGTGACAAAGGAGTGTTAGTTCTACTTGCTGCAGCTGCTGCGGCGTTGGCCTGCTTCTTCTTGTTCTTCTTCTTACTCGTAGTAGGAGCATTACCCGCAGACACCTTGCTGGTCATCTCGCCACCGCCAGCATCCGCGTCAGGCCAGTCGAACGTCCAGCCTCCGCCGGCAGTGAACGGAACCTTCTTGATGAATTGCGATACATCTGCTTGCCTTCTCAATGCCTCCAAGTAACCTGCTACCTCTCGGAGCACATCCCCTTGCATTTGCTCTGGCGTAGCGCAGAACTCGGGGATCTCTAGGAGGTTGTGCGGCTGCGCACTCGCCTTGAGCGAAGAGTCGTCAATCAGCACTGTGTTGTGCTGGCCGAAGCGACTGCCGGCCTCATAATCTGGATGGAAAGACTGGATCTGACTTCGACTCCACACAAGCTTCAGGTTCTTGTATACCTGTACGTTCTGCTGATAGTTTGTCGGCGAGAGTCCAAAACTGTCGCGGGCCCATTGAGCAACGAGCTTCGACCGTAGATCGTTGTCCAATGCTTGGCTGACTAGAGACTTGACGTTGTCTGGCCTCGCGCTCGACCACACCATGACCTTGAAGTTCTCAAAGAGGTAGCGCAGGAAAGGCTTCAGGTATGGGCGCTCGATCATAGTCTTGGCGTTTTTATTGGGGCGGAAGAGCACCGTGCCGTTGAGATCCAAAATTACCAGCATTTGGCCCGGTGTCTCGTTGGTGGTAGGCTCCGCAGCGGCCTGGTCCAGATACTCTTGCGTAGGCTGCGGCGCAGGGAGCATGATCTTTTCATCACCATAGCGTCCCTTCTTTTCGCCGGCCGCTTTGGGTGCCTTGGGTGCTTTGGGAGTACTGTGAGGTTTGTTAATTCGAGAGCACTTGGCTTCAAACGAAGCAATGCGGTGGAGGGTACCATACTCTTTCTGCTTAGCTTGCCCGTTGGCAGTAAGCCCAGACTTTGACTTCTTGCCTGGAGGAGTTGGTGCCCTGTTCTGAGTATTAGCGGTGCGGCTCTTTGACTTTAGACCCTTCAACAAGGCATCGAAAGCATACTGTATGTCCTCGTTCCTCGCTCCATGCGGGAAATTGGCCTGCTGTTGCATCATATGGTAGGGCGGGCGGTTCGGGTACATCTGGTTTTGCTGGTGAGGCATAGGCGGGGGCCCACCGTGATGCGCCTGATGTCCGTATGGTTGCTGGCCAAATGGCGGCCCACCAAACGGCGGCTGGCCATGAGGCGGCATGTGTGGAGGTGGGCGCCCCGCAAAGGCCTCTGGACCTAGCGGGAAAGGAGGCGGCGGCGGTGGGTGATGCGGGTGGCCGTTCTGCACCATCCAGTGGTGGTATGCCATGGCTTGCTGGTGAATTGCGAAGTCATGGTGCTGGTTGCTGAACATGTGCGGGGGCTGCTGGGGCGGCGGCGGAGGCGGCGCAAAGTTCTGGTTGAAGAAGCCATTCGGCGGCCCGTATGGTCCTGGTGGTGGTCCCTGGAACTGAGGAGGGGGTGGTGGTGGAAGCTGGTTCTCGAAGGCGCCAAAGCTCTGCTCGCGACGGTCAAAGCCGCCCGGGCGGAAGGGCATCGCATTCGGATTCCATGACTCGTTCATGCTGGCGCTTGCGGAGGCAAAGAGCGGGCGCCCGTGAGGAGTGCTGTCTCGACCTGTCTTGGTCTTGAAGTTGTCGGTGTTAGTGGAGGAAGTTGCGACTGGAGCGCAGTGGGGGATGCTGTACCGAGCTGATGCGACTGCGGCCATGGAGCACGTGCGATAGCGACAGACGCTCGGCGGGACGGGAGAGGTGAGCGGTGAAAAGCCTGGTGAGGTGAAGACGGAGAGCACGCAGCATGAAGCCCAACGGTGGAAGGCGCACTCGAAATTTGGGCGCAGTTGCCTGTCTGTCGGCCCTGTCGGCGAATCAAACCCCCGGCAGGTGGGGTCCACAAAAATGTTGGTAGACCGCGGCGAAGAAGAACGCGACAGGAACCCGATACCAATACACCCTCAACAAGCGCTTTCACGGCGACATCCTCAAATCTAGGCTTTACGATGGTGCTCGCAAGCAAGTTGGATCGCACTCTGCGCGCAGCCGAAGACAGCTCAGACGCCGAGAGCTACTACGAGGTCACCGACCGATCCTCTTCTGCGTCTGTAATCGAGGCAGATGAGGGCGGTAACGTGATTAGTTCAGATGGCGAGGAGGATAGAGAATCAGGAGACGAGGATATGGTAAGCCTCCAAGACTTCTACTCTGCCAGCGCATGCCGCTAACATCACCAAGTCAGACGCCTCCGACGATGACCAAGTAAAAGCGCAAATGAGCAAAGTCTCTTTTGGAGCACTAGCCAAAGCACAAGACGCCATTTCAAAACAACAACCCGCAGACCGAAAGCGAAAACGAGGCGACGACACATCTAAATCGCAAGAGGACAAGCTGGAAGCGTTGAGGGAGCGGTTACGGCAGATCAAGGCTGAAAAGCTTGCGAACGGTGCACAGCCCAGCAAGAAAGCCAAGACGGACAAGAAGAGCAAGAGCAAAAGTGAGAGCAAACGAGACACTCAGGAAGCCGACGAGGATGGAGACTCCGACTCCGACGCAGCTCCAAAAGCGCGCTCGAGCAAACACGCACCCGCTGTCCAGTCGAGCAAGCGTGCGGTGTCACGTAAGCGGAATGTAGTCGATGTGAAGAAGCCAGTCTTCCGTGACCCCCGGTTCGACAATGCCTCAGGACCCCAGCCGGATGAGTTTGTGGTCAAAAAGCGTTACGATTTCCTCAACGACTACCGAAAGTCTGAGATTTCCGAACTGCGCCAGACTATAAAGAAGACGAAGAACCCGGTCGAGCAGGAGCAGCTGAAGAAGAAGCTACTCTCTATGGAGTCGCAACAAAAGGCCCGCGAGAACAAGGACAAGCTACAGGAGGTGACACGGGAGCACAAGAAGAAGGAGAAGGAGCTTGTCAAGGAGGGCAAGCAGCCTTTCTTCTTGAAGAAGTGTAGGTCCACTCAGTTCCCTCGTCTCAACATGCATGTACTGACATTATGTTCCAGCCGAGCAAAAGAAGATTGCATTGGTCGACCGCTTCCAGAACATGAAATCGAAGCAGCGCGAAAAGGTCATCGAACGCCGTCGCAAGAAGGTCACGGCGAAAGAACGGAAGAACATGCCCGACGAGCGCCGTACTGCTCAATAGCCTGTACGGGCAATTTTCGAATACTTTCAACCTTCGTCGCCTGCAATCAAAGATACCCCTTCTTCAACGATCTGACAACTCTGCTATCGTCTTCTTTATATTCATTCTCTTGGACAGTGACTTTCCATCATGTCACGAGTAATTGATGAGTGCACGATCCGATTATCGTAAGATGCGGCGTCAACTATCGCGTTGTCCGCAGTCAAGCACAGACAGGGGATGGAGATCTAGGGCGGCCTAGATGAAGCTTTCCCCAGATCTGCACTAGTCAGGTACACCTCAAGCCTCACACCAACCCATTCCATCGTGACGCATTGTCCATTCGATACGCCACGAAGTCCCTGCGTGTCTTTTGTAGATGTGCTAGAGTTTTTTGGGTTATCTGATCAAGCATTGCAGCGTTTCCATTGCGAATAGACCTATTCGAGTCAAGTTTCTATCCACAACTTGGCAATCCAGTAGGGAGCTTACACTTTCGCGGGTTTAGATCGAAAGCCATTTCGCTTCTGTGGTCAATGGAGACTTGCAAGTGGCAGCAATGGAAGCAAAGTCGCCGTCGGAATGCCCGAATGACCTCGTCTGGCCCTGCTTCAGCTCAGCCATCTCGAGCGCCACGAAGATGGCTCTGTGGGTAAACCTCTTGGAGTTGTATATATGCTGTCGCGGTCTTCTAGTTTAAAATTCACTCAAGTCATCTTCTTCTCCAGTGGCAGGAACAAACGTCCACAGTCGGCCCAGAATCGGAAAACTTCATCAAGATGCGCACATCCATCACCTCCCTCCTTCTCTCTTTGGCAATTGCCAGCTCAGCTCAGGAAGAGATTCCCGGACTCACTGACGTCAAAGATTCGGGGTGTCAACTCATTTCGCCTCTTGTCGATGAGCTGCGAGCGGTGCCGACAGCTGCGGAATTCTGTTCGTCGCTCCTGGCCATCCCGACCGTCACCGTCACTTCTAGCGCAATAAGCACATCAACTGTCATTTCAACTACAGACACCCTTGAGACAGCTACACTCACGGAAACTTTCACAAACACCGACGAGACTACAGTCACTGGCACTACCACCTTGACAGCCGATGCAGTCTTAGTAACCATCACCACGTAAGTCACCTCACGTGGATGCCGCATCTACACACCCTAACATGCCTAGGACTACCGAAGTACAGCTATGCCCAGCGACAGCAACGATGGTAACTGTGACAGCCGAAGCACCCGTCAAACGCGATTATGTGCCGACGCTCAGTTCCACCAGCACATCATGCACTAAAAGCAAGAAGCCTTCAACTACTGCGACTCCTTCATCTACATCGACGAAATGCTCGAGCACAGCGAGCTTGCCGGTCGTGAAGCCCTCCAGTGCGGTAGAGGCACTATCGTCGCAAACGCTGAGAACAGTGCAAGCATCGCATTTGGCCTACTCAACTGCATTGCAGGCGTCGTACACGTACTCGAGCGCGATAGAGCCGGCTTACTCAACTCTCTCAAGCATCGTGGAGTCATCGGTCGCAGCGACTTCAATCGCTATGGAGACATCTTCTACAATTACCCTCAGCTCTGTCGAGGCTTCTTCCACGGCACCTTCCAGCACCACAGAGTCTTCTTCCATCGCACCTTCCAGCACACCAGAGTCCTCTGCCATCGTACCTTCCAGCTCCATCGAACCATCATCTACACCCACACCCATCCTCCCACCCCCAACACTCTGCCCAACCGCCCCAGAAAGCCTTCAGCAATACGAATGCGCGCAAGTCACTAAAGCCTGCGAATGCCTCTCTCTCGCAACCCATACCGTTACTGTAGTCGTCAGCAGCACCGCCACCGAAACTAGCATCTCGACTTCTACCGCCTTCACCGAAACTGTCGTCACTGTGACCACCACAGCGACCCAGAAAATCGCTGGAACGGAAACTTTGACCCCGACTATGACGGTTGTTGCAACGGCCACCACTACAGCAGGACCAGACTTCCAAACCGATCCTAACAACTGCGGCGCGTGTGGTAATGTCTGCGCAAGTGGCGGTTGCGCTCGTGGGCTGTGCACGAACCCAAGTTGTGCCCCCTCTTCCTGCACCAAGTATGTCTACTGCGGTTCAGGATGCATCTGCGGTTCCGTCGCTGGAGGTGGCGGTCTGTGTGTGCCGGGATCTACTTCCTGCAACAGTCCCCAGTGCAAGGTCAATGAAGACTGTGCGACCAATCAGCTGTGTGTTGTAAATACGTGCTGCAGAGGTGGTGGTGGTATTTGTGTGAATGCGGTAACTACATGTTCCAATGGGAATGCGCCGAGAGCGTTATTTGTTAGAAGACCATCTGGCGAGACTATTATGGGATGAGGGATGTATAGTTCCCGTTATATTTTCTATGTGTAAACTTCACCGTAGATTTAGTTTAATATCAATTTCTGGTGTCAAGAGTGGACTCATGTGTACAGTGGGTAGGCATTCGAAGATGATGAAGGTAATGATGTTACAATTGCAAACTTCAACTACAGAAAAAACCCAATCCCTAAAGGCTACTAAGACATTATTCTCTCTTTTTCGAAGTGAAAGTTACCAAGAAAGAAGAGAAAGATGGAAATGTCCCGAAAACCCCAGATCCCAAACGCCGGATATATATTCCCCCCCTACAGAGCAGAAATCATGCAAATTGAATCCAAATGTGAAGGTAAGTGGCGAAAGATAAGACGGCCCAGCCTACGCGCGAAGAGTACCGTAGTCGGCATTCGTCATCTCATTCGGCATCTCCTTGAGGCTGAACTTCTTAAAGTCCTTGACAAGACCATTATCCTTGCTCTTCAAGTCCTGTCCAACATCCTTGCCACTCTGCTTCGACTTAGGCTGCGGGCGTTTGCTCTCATTAGTCGGGCTCTCGACGACGGTATCCTCAGAGTCATCTGCCTCCTCCGCGCGCTCAGCCCTGACATCATCATCGATCTCCTGCTCAGCCTCCTCATCCAACTTCGCAGTCTCCTGCTCCACATCGACGAGGTCCTCAGCTTCAGCCGGCTCCTCGCGCGCATCAGGCACAACCTCCTCTTCAAGACGCCAGTCCTGGATCGCCTTGATGATGTCAACGGCAAGCTGTCCGTTCTTACGCAGCGCCTTGTCCCAGTGCGCAGGGATACCCTTCTCGATAACCATCATGCGCGCAACAGCGTGGACGAGCATGTGGCGCATGGGACTGCCCTCCTCGGTGTTGGCGTAGATGTATTGCACGCGACGCAGACCGGGGTAGCTGTCGCTGTACTTGTACCATTCGCGGACGACCTGCAGGACGTCGGCGACGAGGCCGGGTATCTCGAACTTCTCGGCCATCAGGTACAGGTCGAAGCAGACGCCTAGGTCGGCTTCTTCGCGCGGGACGGGCAGCGAGGAGCTGTAGAGCCAGCCGACAAAGGTCTTGAAGGGCGCATCTTCTTCGTCCGGCAGACCGAAGGATTGCGTGCGCGACGCTGAGTTGGCTTTGGAGTAGAAGATCTTGCGGAAGAAGGGGGAGTGGTAGCAGAGTAGCTTCTCGTGCAGGATCCAGTGCGTGTTCTCGGGGCCGACGTAGATGTCGACCATGGAGCGGGAGAGGAGCCTGTGGTTGGTGCGTTAGTTCGTTGCGCAAGGGTTGGTAGGTAATGCAGATGCGCAATCCCATCTCATCGCGAACGCGACGATGCGCGTCGCGGCGCATTGGACGCAGGGATAACGTACTCATGGAGCTGTTTTTCCTGTACGCCAGACATGACTTCTGCGGTTCTATCTCGGTGATGTGATGAGATGATCAGCGACCGTTGACGATCGATTATCCGTGTTCCCGTCGGGTGACGATGCGCGAGAGCCTCAAGCGAATAAAGTTTCAACGTCCCAACGTCGAAATACCGTAGGAATTAGTAAAGTGGTAGATGGTATTAGATGCAGCGTAGATGGCAAAAGGGTAGAAGTAATGCAGGACAAAGAAGATGTGGCAGTGCCAACTTTAAGACCCATTCCCAAACCTGCGCGAGGTGGCCTTGTCCCAGCCCCGTATGACGTAGCTTCTTTTTCCGTCGCGACCAGTCGTCCAAAAAGAGACGGGTATGATGCACGTCTGCTGCGCCAGGCGGCACGCTTCCTTGACCCGTACCCCTGTTCTTGTTTTCTCCCGCCCCGTCGCACATTTGCATCCCCGCTTAGTTTTACCCGCTAGCCAGGCATCGACGAGATCGAGAACAACTTAATGCGCATTTTCATCCATCCACTGCCAATGCAGGTTTTGGGACGGCATTGGCGTTGCATGTCATTTCGCTTTTGGATGATGCATGTGTGCGATACGCGCTGTGTTGGGAAAGGGGGGGCTGGGTGTGCGTGATTTAGAGGGATGGCATGCGTAGGGGTACGGGGATTGGGTAAGTGTGACGTTTGACTTGTGGAGATGCGGGCTGCCAGGCGTGTTCTGGCCCAGGTAGGCAATAGATTGGTGAACAGTAGTTCTGTCTGTTCTTTGGGACGGGCTATTTCTTGTCTTCGATGGCTTCTCAGCCAGTCACTGGAGATTTGGGGTTTTGCGCGATCCTGCGCTGGTCATCTCCTTCAGATTGCCCGTCCGCATCCAGACGAGGACGGAATGCGCTCCAATCACGAAACGATGTGCTCGACGCAGGGCAACTATGGTGCTTTTTTCTTTTGCAAGAACTTGTGATACTCCAGCCTCACCGCTGCGCCGGTCTCTGCGCACTCATGGGGTGCTTTTCCTGCACCCTGGCAGGCAGTCCCCCATCAATTTCGACATCGTAGTCGCGAAGTCTCACAAAACTACTCAATTAGTTTCAACTTCAAACCACACCGCGAATGCCAACTCATCGCCTAGATCCCAACCTCTTGATTTCCTTCCTTGGCCGAGCACTGCTCGAGCCGCCCCGTCGCAGCCTGGTCGCCGATGCCTACCTATCAACAGCCAGGAACATGCCAGCACCCCGCATTGTGCTAATGCGGGTCGCACTTGACATCGCGTGCTGTTACTCTCTTTAGAGCTTGGAGTGTTCAAAAAACAATCTACTGACATCGTACTCGCGATGCGCAAAAGGTAGTGTGCACCAACCCCCCCGTTACTTCCGCACAATGCGCACAACACCAGCCTCGTTCTTCGAAACCTCAACATTGCTCGTATCGTGAAGAAAAGGGAAAAGAAAGAAAACCTCATTTACGGACAATCAAGCCTTATGCCTGGCCGTCAAAGCCGAAGTAAGAGACTTGCGAGACCACCTGGGCACACCCGCCATCCCTTACCACATCACTGCTTCGAGCGTACCAGCCCCGTTTGTTATTACCACCTTTTATACTTAAACTTACAGAGTAGCAAGATAAGGGTGAATCAATGTGAATTTACTAGCAGATTAACACAGTCACCGTCGTCCTCGTTGTAGCATGCGCAGTACCTAGCGAGTATCAAGGTGTGACAAATTCAGCCTTCGTACTATAAGTTTTTTAACTTTACCGTTTCTAGAGCTTTGTATAGCTTCCACAACTCAGATTTTGAGGTCAGAGCGGGCTTGAATAGACGCAGAGTAGCATAGCTTCTACACGAATCAAATCCATGGAATAACAGCCCTTCCGCTGTCTCCGTCCTTTATCGTCACGTTTAACAATATTTAATATTGCTACGAAAGGACTTTCTAGATCTCGACCCGGAATCGTCTAACTTTCACAAGGAGACATCATGACCGATCTTAACCTACCAATACAACACAACATGCGACACCCCCATTCCACACCGGTGCCACAATTCCCTCTTCCTCCTCCAGTAATTTGAAAGCCGTGCAACGTAGCTTTGAGCAGACATCAAGGGCGGTCACCTTCTGCGTAGTTTGTCCGAGCTCTGGCTTCGGATCCGAAGGATATCTCCGTTAGGTGGCGCGATCACCACATGAGGCAGTTTGTCGAGAGCCGTCGATTGCTGGTGTCGGATCCGAGCCATGGGTCGTGGGCCTGTTGCTTGAGGAGGTTGAATAGGCTATTGAAGAGGTGAGAGAATGTGCGCTGTCGGGATGTCGCGGGGAAAGTTGGTTGAGGAGCACATGGATTGAAGCTGATATCACAATCTATATTGTTACTATCTTGCAACCTCCGCTTTACGCGGTCATAGGTGCCGAACAGAATGGACACAAGGAGTTTATTCGTATTTGCAAATCTGAAATGAATGCTGACAAGAAGGTCCAGGAGGCCAGAACAATGAAAAGGCTAGTTGCTAGCGAATAGAGTGGTATCCTGCACTGCATCAAAAGACCTCTTGTCCCTCGCCGAACCATGTAGTGCAGATCTCAACGACGAGGCGTTTCCTCTTCGTACATCAAGTGCATCTTAGTCTTCTTTCGTTGTTATCGTCGACCAAGATAACTTAAAGTAAAGAGCAGGTTCCTCTCGGTCGAAAATGATGTGTACACTTGGTCTACCCGCTTCACCTTATTCACTAACGTTCTGACCCGGTCCTTAGTTTATTAGTAGTAGGTACTTGATACCTGAAGAGGCTACACAGTGCGCTTGGAGTGTAATGCTCTGTTACAGAATTCCATGGTATCAGCCCTTAATATCGTGAAGTCCTCCTTGTTAGCTTTTCGAACTAGACAGCGGAGTAATGTCCGAAATTTGGTGTTCATTCTCTTCTGTTAGGGGAGTGAGTAGTAATCATACACTGACAGGGTGCGAGAAATCTACGACTGAGGGTGATAGCTTATGTTCCGAAGTGTCTTTACCTTAGACTCGTCACTATGGGGAATTTCGCGGATACCTTCATTTCTCTGTGCTCGGATGTCCACCATCCCTACACTGCTGAACCGGTCTAATTTTAAGTCACACAGAGAGGATCTTGATACACTCGGCATCGTGTTGGAAATTACGACGCGACACAGTGACGCTTTTAACACGCGAAACGAGTATCCTCTTCGAAGCATGTCGTAGCATTACCACAGCCGTCTTGAAGACGCGCAACTCCGAAGGGGATGGACTAGCGTCCGTCGCACGGTGTCGAGATGGATATACGCAGTGATACGGAGCGGAGTGAACTACGCATACGCTAACTGGACAGTCAGCCCCCAAGTGAACAATGACGACAACACCGCTACGGCACCTGTTGAGCGGTCGCTTGCGCGGTGATCTCCCGAGTGCCGTGTCCCGCCTTCTCCTGAACGGTTCGTTGGGTGAGTCCAAGGTCTTCGGGTCGGCCATTCGGTGCCGCTTTGGGAGTTGCGTTCGTGTAGTCTTCTCGCCCGCGATGCTCGTTCCACCGGAGCGTCCATGTTGTGAGCGGAGTGCGTACGTAGAGCCAACACTATGACGAGGGCGATCCTGCAGCCGATCTGCTGTGTATCATCGACACGTCCATTCGGAGGATACCTACAATGCTGGGTGGTAGTAGCACTGCAGACAGCGTAGTGACATGTTACCGTCGCACAATAACCGTTCGAAGCAAAATCTCCGAAGTCTTGTCGTTCGTGCGCGCGTAGGCATCAAAAGGGTGATCTAAGTTCTCGCGCGATCTGCCTCCGATGAAACAGCCAGTTGGGAATAGACTCTGGCGAACGCCAAAGACCCTGATCGCCATTGTGATAGTGAGTCACTGGCGGTGACTCAGTGGCAAGCCTCGTCGACGTTGCTTTTGTTCAAGGCGCACGACAGAACATGATCTACGCCGCAGATCAAACATCCATCTACCAAGCCACCCACACGGCGATGTTCCTCCGGTTCGATCCCAATCCGTCCAACTGCATGGCGCTGTCCACCTCGGTACGACTACGGAAGCCGACCAAGTATTGGTACAACGACAGATGCTCGCCGCAACGGGTGCATTCGGCTTGAAGCGGGTGCGTGAACGTGAAGTGGAAACGTGGGACGGCAGATCTGCGTGACGCAATTACCCAGCGAAGAAGGTCGCACACGGGTATTGTCGTGCGGGCTGCATCTGGGGCAGCGTAGTCGGGCATTGTGATGAGAGAAATAGCAAGGGGCGCAGGTGCGTTGGCAAGGTTTCTGTGCCGCATGCAGTTTGCAGGCTGTACACGTTGTGTGCGGGCCGTCAAGCATGTCATTTGCCGAAGGTACTGTCACTTCACTCGACCTGTTCACTGCTCTGCGCCACAAGAATAAAGCGTCGGCTTCATTCCCGAGCGTGAATCAAGTACCTCTGGACAGGGTGCCAAGAGCGTTTATGTGAGACTTGTCCCAACAGATGGCAGTAATTGCTCATTCCCAAGGGCAGGGTAATGGCACGCGTGCTAGAGTGCAGCATGGCTAGAGGTAATACGATCACTGCCCAAAATAGAGCCTTGGGCGATCCTTTGCTTGATTGGACGGAGTGCGACAGACAGCCCTATCCCGGTCGCTCGGTTGGATGCAGCAGGTGTTAAGCCCCACTGGTTCCATATTGGAGAAGCGATGGTGTGATTACCGGATGCGGATGGACTGCTGGAAATTATCCTGGAGGGGTGTCGAGTCGGTACCTGATCGACCTATCGACTGGGGATGTGGAAGAATTCAGAAAGACCGGCGGCTGAGCGGAGCGGACAGTAGCGAGAGGAAAGAGTGTCACTGATGAGATGAGCATGTGTAATGCACTTGGCGATATATCAGGGTCTTGCCGTGATGGAGAACAAAGAAATGATTGGCATTTCACGGGAATGTGGTGGTCGGCGACGAAACGCGACGGACAGTGCTAGCCGAAGCATGGCTGGAGGATAGCGGCAGAATCGAGGGTCTAGATAGACACGGCATTGAGGCAGTTTCTGCGCAACGGTCGGAGAATACTTTGTAGGATGTGACTCCGGTGGTGGGCGTGGGAGCTGTGGCAACGGAGAGTGTATGTTTCAGAGTTGCGGCTCTGGTGAGTGGGCTCTTTGTGAGAGATGAGTCAAGAAGGAAGGAGCGACAGGCCGTGGTGAGGAAGGCGCATTTGGAGCCAGGAGAGGCCAGGATGCAGAGGACATGTGACAGGCAAGGAGCGCTCAATCCCAGGACCGGGCGAACGTTGCCGGCCACGTGTGAGAGATGCCGACGCCAGACCCTGGTTGTGGGTGAATGACTAAGGGCAGCCCCGACACGGCGAGGGGGCGAGATTGTGAGAAACAAACATCGGCTAGCGCTATTGGAGAGTTGGCCTCGCTGAAACGCGAGGCCATGAACGATGTTCCTGGCCAATTAATCCTTTTCCGGTCCGTGTCGATGGCAGCTGCTTTGAGCGTGGTCAAACCGCTGATGCGCCGGCGTGAAACAAGTCGAAGGCTCGTCTAGGGCCGGTCGGCAGGCATGCGCTGGCGGGGGTGCGATTGGCTGGGGGCGCCATGCAGCGCGTTACAGGCCCATTGCCAATATTTGGTGTTGGCCAGTCGTGGTGGGTGAGGGTTACGGGCAGCTGGGACGGCGCGGTGGAGTAGTCAGCCTCGAAGCCTGCGCATAATAGTGCGCACGAGATGATTGAGGTGAATGGAGGAAATATTGGCGCAGAAACGACGGTCGCAGGTTAGCAGCGCAGATTTTAACAGTGGGCGCCATGGATGGCAGGCCGCGGATGCGAAACAGTGGGTTGGTGGGTGGCGTGTGTCTGGTGCAGCGAGCTCCCGCAGACGACGCGACCATCTGCTCGCCCTAGGCGTCCCCAACTGCTGCAGCGCATGGAGGGCCTGGCATCGAGGCTCGCGATAGGGCGGCCCACGCCAACCGCCCCCCGGCTGGCGTCTGGAGGCACGTCGTCTACTGCATGCCAGCCGCTGTACCCAAGGCTCCCTGTGCAAACACAAGTCTGTGCGGGCCATTTTTATCCCCTCCACACCCGCGCCCCAAAAGAGCGCGCTGTGCTGTTGCTTCTCTTGTCGACTGCGCGCGCTGCTCCTACGTCGAATTATTTCTGCCTCTCCGCCCCAGTGCATAACGCGCGCCCGCCCATCCCCCCGGCTGCGCCCGCTTAGTGTTGCACCAGCCTCTAACCCGCCCAGGCTGCCCGCAGCCCTCGACGCTTCGTGTAGCGGACTTCCTACAAGACCCTGCCACCTCACCCTCCTACAATCTATCTGCCCCTCCCACCGCAACCCACGGACGCCCACACGCGACCATGACCACCGTTGTCGCCAATCCCCCGGCCCCTGCCCAGCATGCGGCACCGGCGCCCACTGACGGCGTCGGCTCCTCGAGGACATATGCTCCCATCGCGCCCTCGACTCTCTCTCCCCACCAAGTGACGCCCAAGTCTCGCTCTCAGCTGCCACCTCAGGATGCTTCACCTACCTCCTCCAGTCCAGGTGCACACCACAGAGCCGAGACCAAGCCCTCACCTTTTTCGTACGTCGTTTAGTCTTTCCTCAAGATCTTCTTCCTCGTCATGCCGTCCTCCTTCGGCCTCCTCTCCCACCTCCACCTCCATGTCCCCTCCCCACAGAGACATCATGTCCCTCATGTCTAACCGTCCCTCCTCTCGCAGGTCTCGCGGCCCAGCCCCCAAGATCGTCGTCAAGAAGGAGCCCACGTCGCCAGACATGCCTGCCACCACCCGGCACCGCCCCCAGCGCCTCAACCTAGCCAACCACAACATCGTGCACTCCTCCGGTGCCCTCACCGCTCGGCCCTCGGGCCAGGGCAGCGCCAACCTGCACGATGTCGGCATGGCCTGCCTCTCGCCCGGCTTCCACACCCAGGACCCCGGCATGCGCGAGCAGCTGCAAAGGAGCTTGGATGTAAGAGAGCGTCAAAGGCAGATCATCGAAGCGCGCCAGAAGGGCGGCAAGGGCGGACCACCCCAGATGGAAGACACCAGGAACACCGAGATTGGTGCCTTTGGACGCACAATCAAGACTCCTTCCACCTCCCGCCGGAAGGGGCCACCACCGGGTCTCTCCATCGCGCCTCCCTCGCATGAGACTTTCTCGAGCGACCGTGTAATCCAGTCGGCGCCGATAAACCAAACCTTCACGGGTCTTCGCGGCAACGCACCTCCCTCGCGACAGCTGGCCAATGGCCCATCCAACCTGTCGCAATCATCACACATCCACCACGTCCCCGCACAGCAGACCAGCAACCGGTTACCGCCCATCTCAGACGTCTTTCCAGAGCCCCTCGGAACAGCGCGCAACCCCTACCACCATGGCAGCCCCGGACACTCATCGCATTCCAACGTGCAGCCCCCAATGCCCTCACCGAGCTTTCCGCCCCCACAATTTACACAGCCGCCCCCAACCTCAAGGCCCCGCGAGTACAAGTCCGCAGAGGAGGCTGTTCAACAACTATCCGGGGGCCGCGAAGATCTCCTGCCCCGTCTAGTCCACTACGGCGGCCACCAGCCCCCAACACCCCCGTCACCAATGCCCAAGAACGGACAATCAGCCTACCCATCGCGGCCTGATCTGCACCGCAGTGGCAGTTCACGGAGACGCGGCCGCGACGAATACGAACAAGACAACGGTACCCCGCCGCTGGGTCGCCAACAACCTCGTCTCGGCCCCTTCGGAGCCGGACGGGACTCACCAGAAACTCAACTCAAGAAGAAGGAAGAATTCATTGGACTGTGCGCAAGAGCTTGGGATCTATTTCACTCATGATGATACCCGGCCTCGGCTTTGATCTCGATAATTACTATTTCAGCGACAAACTTGCAACTTATTCTCATCTTTACGGCGCAACATCACTCTCGCTTTACCACTATTATTCTTCAGCCATGCAGGTTCGCTTTCAACGCCGCAACTTATTACCCCTTCGTATTCGCAATGTTTGATTTCAATACGTCTTTGTAAAAAGCGCCAGCGGTCTAATTTCAGACCCGCAGGGTTATACCCAGACACACGCACGCACCGCCATTTCCATATGTTGTTTCCTTTTACCATTTTCTCAAACCTCGAGTTTGAGTCTATTCTGGAGAGATTATGTTCATATGAGTTCAAGGATGATGGGCATTTTCGGCAAAGCAACTGTTTTGCTATACGTGGCTGAGGCCGTCTTGAAACACACCATGTCTCATGACCATTCTCACTTTTCTTCCTTTCCTTTTTTCTCTCTCTCTTTCTACTTCGCCACTGAAACCGAGACTCCTTTTTGAGGCGGTGGATCTTTTTTTGGTTCTTGTTTTGGCATATCCCGAATGTGGAGGAAATACCTTTTTCGATTTGTTGAGAATTGTGTGTTAATTCTGTTAAGCACGCGCAAATGTCTAGTGGATCGGCGGACAGAGAGGCAGGACAACAGTTAAATCGGAGTAGCGCTCACGCACAGTGACGCACTTTACCCTAGCTGCCACAATAAGAATGTTCAATTTTTGCACCGATTTTACAAACTATGATGGTTTCGGTGCCGTGACTACGTGGTTGCATGCGTTGATTGGTGACACGCGACAATACCTTAGTTCCACTTAACTAGACTGCGGAAATTCCATTGGACGACAACACATCGTATTTCCTAGTCTTGCAAGTCGGTGTGCTTCATACATGGACCTCAGACAACGAATGCGCAGAAAAGACACCGAGAGAGTCTAGCCCCCCGGTATACCAAGACCACCGGATTCAACCTCACACCGCACACGTGAGACTACACGTATGTATGCAATGCTAATCATGCCCCCTGTTCTCCACTCAACACACGCGACAATAGCAATGACGTGCGCATCTCAAAATAAAGTGATTGCGATATTCACCATACCCACGACTTCTCCTGTCCATCATGTTTATCATTTCGTCATCGTAGACCTTGTCTCCTCCGCGGATGTTGTTGATCTCTGTCTCTCCCCACTATTTCTTGTATCAACATGCCTGTACGAGCGCGAAAATCGTAGATCTACTTGAGATCGGAATATGCAGCCCTACGCCGGGTCTATGTAACAGATTGATGAGCATACAGCGGGTTGGCAGTTGTCACGAGACTACCATGACCGACCGCGTTTGGCGGGCAAATCGCATCAATCCATGATAGACAGGTGGAACAGGGTAGGAGACGGAGGGACTTCGGGGGGTTGGCAGGTGTGATATGTAGATGTGATAGATGTGAAGTTGGTGATCTTGAGTGTCTTGGTGATGAGGGTGATTCGGGATGTGGAGGACAGGCAGCATGGACAGAACATCCATCTCATGCGAGAACGACGCATTGCGGTGATGATC
>Ga0265797_10006474_pt1 | contig 16505 bp, 12 predicted proteins | sample P2T30metagenome_FD_192433 | JGI IMG/M metagenome (GOLD analysis project Ga0265797, IMG submission 192433) | Plant litter microbial communities from East Loma Ridge, Irvine, California - P2 T30 | ecosystem: Environmental > Terrestrial > Plant litter > Unclassified | place: USA: California... | reverse complement strand
ACTTCGCGAGTGTTTCTTGCTTCGAACGTACCGAGATCTTTCCACTTTTCCGGTTTCACAGGGTAACGATCAGACACAGAAATGCGGAAGTGTCTGAATATGGAGCTGAAGAACTCGTAATTTGCCAAGACGATGGTGTCGACCAAGATGTCGTTGCAAAGTTCAACGATGAGAAACTTGTTGGGTGCTGAGCATACATTGAGCATGTAGCTATCTTTATTTTCCACAAGCACGGACGAGCCAGACTTGCTCTCGGGATTATTCTTGAGGATTGTCGCTGCGCAGTCGAAGGAGGCGTAGTTGGTGCGCTCCTTGCACGTTTTGCCTGCATCTTTCGAACGTGCTGTCTGCGGAGCCAGCGATGCTTGACCATCTGGTGAGTCGCTAGCGCTGCTGGAAGATCGCTCGCGGTTGTCACTCTCGTGGGATGCGCCGAATCCGGAAAAGTCTAGTTCGATCTCGCTCTCTTCACCCAGTGTGTCGAGGGCGTTGTTAATTCCAGGCCGCTTTCGTTCTCCATTAAGTGGCTGACTGCGCACACCAATGTTGTCAGGCGACTGTCCGGCCTTGACAAGGTTCTGTCTCTTCCAGTCTTCGAAAGATAGGAAGTTTGCATTATCCAGTGGCGAGTCCGTCTCTACCTCTGGCTCTTGTATGACAGGAGTTGGTGTCTCGACACTACTGGCAGTAGTTGTATGATGTGGTTCTGGAGATACTGTCTCGGGCTCGGTCTCTGTGCTACCACCCGTGGTAGCGTTCTTACTTGCAGCCCTCACACGATCATCCACAGAGCTTCCACGAGATGCCACCGAAGAAGGGGTAGATGTTGGTACATGGATCGCGGAAGCTGTCTCGGAAATATTGGCAGCAATCGCAGAAGCACGGTCCGTTCGTAAGCACTGCTGTGGCAGAGTGTGGGTTATGTAGTTAGCCGTCCGGCTAGGGCAAGTCGCATTATGTGAGAAACTCCAGCCGCCACTCAAGGAGGAAGCCTGAGAGCCCGCGGGCAGGCTCGTTGTTGACGCCCTGATATCATTTCGGTCGCTTTGCGCATTTGTCGAGCAGATGCCGTATAAATTTAGAAGCAGAAGGACCGAGAGGCGGAGAAGTTCAGGCATGTCGCTGTTGCATCCTCGTCACGGGTCCTGGGATTCCACGCAAGTGGCGCAATCAGATGCTGCCTGCGAGAGAGCTTCGTCCTGGAAAAGAGCTCCTCTAGCAGTCTCGCAATAGCAACGTGGCGAAAATGCGGCCGCCCCTGGCGTGAGTAATCTCCCCAAGGCTGAAGTCGTCGAGAGGTGGTCGCTGCCCGAAGCGGGATTGTTTCGAGTGGAAGCGGTGACCCTTGATCTACGTGCGCACCGACTCGACTCGCTTGTTCTGAGCATTTCTTTGTTACATTCTTTGCGGCACCGCACTTCTTGTGGACGGAAGAAAATGCCACATGTTCATAGTCACGATCTGCTGCACATGATATGCCACTTTTTTTTCTTGCTCGTGATGGGCGTGACAGCTTGCTTGGTGGCGAAAATGGCGGAGGCAAACGCTGGAACCCACGGTTTCTTACATGTTTGAGCAAGCAGATGAGGCAACATATGCATCCCTTGCTCGTATGTTCACAGTCGGGCGGTGATAAACATCAGGTCTCGAATCGAAGTACGGCTGCTTAGAGTTTGAATAATCTTGTTCAGTCTTGAGATTGTACTCAACAAGGCAGTGAAAGTAACATCTTTAAAGTGGCACGGCAGCGCAATGAGTGCACGTGAAATCAACCGTGCAATGAATGGCGATGATTTCAACCGGACGCTCAAATAAATCAAATAATTGTTGAGGCGAGAGCGAGATACATGTACGGTACCTCCTCCCACACCTCCATTCTCCATCCATACAGCCTAAGAATATCCAGTGGGCTCAACAGCGTTTAAACGTACATAATACACTAATCCGCAGCTAATGCATTATTGTGTCTCAACTCTGGCGGAGTATTGTTTGCTTATGCAAGCCCATATCAATCGCACCACAGTCCATGAATTCAAGCTTCGTCGTAGCACACACCGTGACTACCCAACATCCGTTGTCGCACGGCGTAATGGCCGGTCTATTGTGGACTTTGTACCAGCCTGAAACTTTGCAGCTCAACTGCAGCAGCCATGATGCCTGAAAGTGCGCTGATGAATTGCGGACCACTTGCTCACGAGGATGTTCGAAGGATTTTTGCCTTGGCTCTTTAGTTATTCACCGCTACTGCGGTTGTGAGAGAATCCTGAGGCTGGAGTGAGACAGACAGGTAAGGTAGACTGTAAGCGGCGATTATGTATCTCACTGGGAACGAACCCGACCGGTGACGCCTCGCTTTGGTGCATCGGGCATGTGCTGCCTGCCCTGCGAAACACCTCACCTCATATGCCCATGGGCGCACTGCCTCGTTGACGCGCATGTACTGTATGTATGTATGTAGACGAGATGTAGCAGCACGCACTCTCGCGGAATGTGTAACCCGCGAGGCCGCCGGAGGATCTTTCAGCATGACAGCCCAACGGCGTGGTCGCTACTAACTGCTAACTGCTGGACCTGAACTCTGATTTACGGCATTTGCATACAATACGCGGCCCATGTGGCTCTCGACCTGGTGTGTTGGGGGGGCTTTTTGCCATTGCGCATGACAATCTATCTGCATAAGGTTTGAACTTTCACATCTGCCCGGCTCGCTTGAAACGAACGAACGCGATCAGTAGACTACGAGTAACGAGGCTAGGTACCCAGGGCCAGCTCTTCGCAGATTGGGATCACTGGGATGGGTTATTGCCGCGTGCATGTACCCAGGTACCTCTACCATCGCAGGCTGCGAGGCTGCGCGTTTACCATTGGAGCAAGGTGGATTTGGGCACACGACGAGATCCTGTCATCGTGCAGACGAGGTACCTGCAGCCGTTGGCCTTTTCGAGCGGCCTGCTTCGAAGGCTGCAGTAGTCGTGCTTGCTGCTGCGCTTTGGGCTGGCGAAGGCTGGGTGGATGGATGGATTGCACATCTCGTGTGCAAGTGGTTCATGCGGAGGGAGACACGGCTTTTTGGGGGACTGGAGGCGGCGCGTCTGCTGATGGGCAGAGCTCGAGCTTGCGGCGTAGATCGACGCCTGGCTAGATTCCTTTGAGGCCCTCAACGACAGTCTACAGACCAAGGTGGCCCGCCGGCTCTGCAGTTGAAGGAAATCTCACGAGGAAATCCGGCCCGCAAGGCATATCGCACCAGGCCATGTGTATGTGCCTGTCCAGGACAATGGGAGGAACAGGTGTTCGGTGTGGTGATGAGGCGAAAAAAACACACGCGATCGGCCAATGGCAGAGCAGGTGCCAGCTGACCATACGAAGCGCCAGCTGCACCCAAACAAGTGGTGCAGCTGGCGTCGTGTGGTGCCCACAAGCTGCCGAAATTACTCTACAGAAAGCTCCATCGTCGAGCCGTGTGAAAGACGCTAAATGGGCGCGTGATTTGGGCCCTGCGAGTGACGGCATCTCCCCCAACTGACGTAGCGAGTGAAGTGTGTCGAGAGCAAAACTCCCCGGACACACGGGCGTGAAGACATGGATATGGGAAGAAGGGATGTTGAAGAGAACATGGGAAGGCATTGGTTAGGCGGGAAAGGGGGATATTTTAGACGTTTCTGCTACCTTACGTGTTGCGCGTATGTGTGTGTTTCGCGATGCCGGCGCTCGAGGGAGGCTGCCGGAAGGCTGTCGTATGTTTCAGAGGCCTCGAGACCTCTCAGCAGCAGCAGTCCAGCAAGTGCCAAGGCCACAACCTCACGCGCGAGCGCATGTGACCTGTGAGCTCTCTGGCGAGGGCGGTTTAGCGGCCCCACTCTCATTGTGCTGGTGATGGTGTTGGAGGAGATCTGGTTTGGGTGGACGTGCTTGTGCTTGCTTGCTGGCAGCGATCGATGGTGGATGCGCTGGACGACAGCAAACGGCGCGAGTGAGTAGTGTTGCCTGCGCTGGCTGAATGTATGCTATATACCTTCCAATGCTAAGCATGTAGTCATCAATGATTATGGTTAGAGAATAGTAATACATTATTTACCTCCACTACCTAGGGCTGCGAATGGCACGTGAGGCTGCATGTGACCTGCGTGACCCTGCCATCCGCCATCCGTCGAACCCACTCGCGCACTCCCGCCGCTGTCTGGCTCGCTCACTCTCGCAGTGGATGAGGGGTTTGGCCTGCGCTCTGCATCCGCGCGCCGTGCACATCCAGTAACTCACCTTAGTTACCTCGACCAGCACCGCCGTCTGCCACTCTGCCTGTTGATCTCTGCCCACCCACTACTGCCCACCACTCCGCCGCTACCTTACCTTGTTCATCATCACCGCACGCACGCACGTACTCACAAGTCTATTACAGTGCTCCTACTGCTGCAGCCAGCCCGCGCGCTGCTGAGTCCGCCCACGTGCGCTACCAAGTCATCACCGGCAAGGCGTCGCCTGCCTCCCAAAACACCACATACCCAGCCGCTCGGCGCCCAACAGCGTCTCCCGCCTCAGGTTGTTTCTAAACAACACCACCACCCTCGAACGCCGCTCCGCCCATCAGCTGCAGTCACTCTCCGCCCCGCGCGAATCACTCACACTTCACTCGACACGCTCTCACGCCGCTTCATCAACAACCCGACGCCGACTTTCGCCCGTCGACCCCACTCCGTGACCGCCGTCACCAACACCTTCTAGCTATCACCCTCCACCCTTGCACACAAACACACACGTCGCCATGTCACAGAACCGGCCGTCGGCCTTTTCGAGCCTGAGAATGGGAGGTATGTGGAGCTGCCCTTGCCGCCTCGCTCACTTGCTGTGCCGCGTCCAGTGCTGACCACCCTAGCAGAAGTTATCCGCGAGAAGGTCCAGGACGGCCTTACCGGAGAGACGAAGGAGATGCAGTACACTCAGTGCAAGATTGTCGGCAACGGCTCTTTCGGTGTCGTCTTCCAAACCAAGCTGTCGCCTTCCGGAGAGGATGCTGCTATCAAGCGCGTGCTCCAGGACAAGCGCTTTAAGGTGCGTACCACCAATGGCCTCGAGCAATGCTCCCCGTCACATTCACTAACTCCTCCCAGAACAGAGAGCTCCAGATCATGCGCATCGTCCGCCATCCCAACATCGTCGAGCTCAAGGCTTTCTACTACTCCAACGGAGACCGGGTACGCGATACAGATACACTCATGGGTGTGCAAACAGCTCTGATGGCAGCGCAGAAGGATGAGGTGTACCTGAACTTAGTTCTCGAGTTCGTCCCGGAGACCGTTTACCGCGCCAGCCGCCACTTCAACAAAATCAAGACCACCATGCCGATCCTCGAGGTGAAGCTCTACATATACCAGCTCTTCCGCTCGCTCGCCTACATCCACAGCCAGGGCATCTGCCACAGAGACATCAAGCCGCAAAACTTGCTCCTCGACCCCAACTCTGGAATCCTCAAGCTTTGCGATTTCGGCAGTGCAAAGATCCTGGTGGAGAACGAGCCGAACGTGTCCTACATCTGCTCACGTTACTACCGTGCGCCGGAGCTTATTTTCGGCGCGACAAACTACACCACAAAAATCGGTATGTTATGTGGATGTGAGCGTGAAGCGGAGCAATTGGCTGACAAATAACAGATGTGTGGTCCACTGGCTGTGTCATGGCCGAACTCATGCTTGGACAGCCTCTCTTCCCCGGCGAGTCTGGTATCGACCAGCTTGTGGAGATCATCAAAGTGCTCGGCACCCCGACTCGCGACCAGATTCGCACGATGAACCCGAACTACATGGAGCACAAGTTCCCACAAATCAAGCCCCACCCGTTCAACAAGGTGAGAGTTTGCGATCTTCACAAAAGTCCCGTGACCAAGGCACTGACATCACATGATTTAGGTCTTCCGCAAAGCTGACCCCAATGCAATTGACCTGATCTCAAAATTGCTCGAGTACACGCCCACTCAACGTCTCTCCGCTGTCGAGGCCATGGTCCATCCGTTCTTCGATGAGCTCAGGGATCCCAACATCAAGCTGCCCGACTCTCGCCACGCCAATGGCGCACCCAAGGACATGCCCAACCTTTTCGAGTTCACTCACCACGGTATGTTGCACTTCACTCACTTCACTCACTTCACGAACATGGCGACTAATACAATTTTTCCAGAGCTCTCAATCGCCCCTCAGCTCAACCATCAGCTTGTCCCCGCATACATGAAGCCCATTCTCGCCGCCAAGGGTCTCGACATCGACAACCTCCAACCCTTGACCAGAGAGCAGATGGCCGCCCGCCTGGATTGAGAAAGCCTCTCATCGATGAATAGCAGGCAACAAGCTGTGAGCGGGAACACAAAAAGCCTTCGGGCCGTGAGCAAAAAGCATTGAGCCACCCATCATGAGACCCACGCAGCGATGCATTTTGTCTTTTGGATCAAGAAATACGGCGTTGCTAGCCCAGTATGCCCAGGCGCCCTCAGGGCTCAGGAAAAATGGGCAGAGTGGACTGGAGAATAAGGAGTGGCAACTGGAAGGGGAACACAACGAGGGCCAAACGGGAAGCGGGGAAAGCCTTCAAAGTCAAACAGGAATGGGACAAGAATACATCTGCTTTTGAATGCTGAGGATTTTGCGATAACGAGCGAGAGAAAGGAAAAAAGGCTTTTTGGTTGCTCGTTGCTTTTTTTGATTCTGCCTGTGTGTGTGATCGGTTGTTTTTTATTCGAGTCAGTCTCAGCTCTCTGCAGCAGTCGGAAATCTGCAAGAAGGCCGATCAATTCTTCTCTCCTCTGCTCTCTCTACTTCTCTTCTACTCTCACTGATGGTTTGTTTTGGCGTGCATTTTCCATGAGGTGGCTTGTGGATTGGGAAAAGGTGAGAACATCGGCCGTGATTGGAGCACAACTCTGAGATGTTCTCTGTAATTCAACGGGCCGCCATTCTTCAAATGTTCGGCCAAGAATATTCCTCTGGGTAATACGTACTACTGACTTCACGTCTGTCTACAGGTTGATGAGCGGCGACTACGAATGGATCAACTGTGGGGAGCACTTGGCTTGACTTGGAATGATGATGGGTTTGTTGAAGATCTCTCGAGAAAGGCACTACTCTCTGGTCTTTGGCATTGGCCGGTGGAGGTTAAGTGAACAGACGGCTGGAGAACGAGTATCTGGGAGAAAATTTGCTGAGCGAAGAAGAGCCATGGGCGCTTCTAACAGACACTTTGTCGTTGCACTCGCCGCCGCATCAGCAAAGGCACCACGACCCGGACTCGACTCACTTTTCCATGTTGGAGAGCTGCTTTCGCGGCATTGATGAAAGCAGTCGGAGCTCAATTGATCGCGGATGAGCAGTATATAAGAGCTTGCGCGTGGAGGCTTGACCTTTCATGCTGATATCAGCGTTGAGATGTAGCACATGATAGCTGGATTCTCAGCGAGACACGTCGCTAGCTTCGCAGAATCTGACTTTGGGGATATCTATATGGCTAGACCCTCGCCACCACAATTCCACCGCAAGAGCCCCAGCAATTCGCTCCGGATTGTGAAAATCTCGGCGATCTGGCCAGCTGTTGGAGAATGCACACTGGCAGCGTGGTCTGTTCCAAGAAAGTCTTGACCTCGTCCATGAGTGCTCTCCGATTGTAGGTTCCGAGCCTGCGCCTGTACCAGCAAAAGCGTGATTCTCATCACCTTGCGAAACACTCTCTGGAATTCCGTGTTCAAAGTAACGATACACGCCTCGTGAGCGCGGATGATGACTTCGCACGCACGCTTAACAGACTCATTCGGCCCGCCGTGGACTGAAGACATGCGATCGGCAAAGAGCAGCAGGATCAACGAGCCGTGGAAGAGATATATGCCGAAAAGATATGGCATGAGCGAGAGCTCCGGATCGTCTTGCAGGATTTGTGAGACAACCTCAGCGGCTTTTATGGCGCTGCCGGCACACTCGTTGAATGAGGGCGAGGTGATCCAGTCGCTGACACTATTTTGAAGTGGGGAGCTTGCACTTGGACTCGATGATCCGAGCAAAGTTATCGCGTCCCATTCGCCATGAAGCAGAATGCGAAGAACGCAGAGGATGAAACGAGCGTAGTAAATCACTAAATGGCATCGCGGATTCAAACGAGAGCTGCGAGGTACGGCACCTCCCTCGCTAGGCGAAGTTGCAGAAGCGACTGTATGACCCGCCTCTGATGGCGATTGCTGATGGATTGGTGCTGGAGGAGTCCACGCTGTGTTTTTGGTAGGGTGGCCGAGATTCTCGATACTCTTATCGCATAGATCTAAGCGCTGTGCAACTGACGTTACGAATTCCGCACGATTATTTGCGGTAATGCGAGGATGGCTCTTTAGGCGTCTCGTGGTTATCACATCGCCGAGTAGGGCCATCAATGGTAGGAAGTATTCGAAGAAGCCTTTCCCGGATATGACCAGGGATGGCCCTTGCTGCCGCTCCTCAAGTGAGACATTTTCGATGGAGCGAGTGGCCAGTGATTGCCACTGATCCTCTGGAAGTGGCTGGAAGACGAAATGTTCTCCGTCCACCAGGAGAGGCTCTCTGTTGTAGGACAGGGCCAGGTGTCGATCCAGACAGTACAAAAGCCAGAACGTTCTACGTTGCTGTTCTTTTTGATACGCACTCTGGATGGCAGTGCCTGTATATCCACTCGCATCAGGGGATGTGACAGCGTGAGGCGAGTCTAGTTGATGCAAGCTCAGTTGCCGAGCCCATTGAACAGCTTTTTGCCACCAATACACGGCAGAAGCTTTCATGTCGCCGCCTGAGACCATGATTGTCATTAAGATGACAGAGAGTATATCGTCCGAGGTCATGCCTCCGGCTTGCGGCAGACTGATACCAAGTGTAGGTGCAGCAGGTGATTTCTGCCACTCAAAGGAACCTTTCAGAATTAGCAGACTCTTTGAGAGCATAGTAAATCGAACCTACGTGGCATAGGACTGTGTTCGTCAGCATCACGGTCACACTGTATCGCCAGAACAAGTTGTCCAAGCTGGTCGCAGATTCTCTTCCGCGTCACAGGTCGAAGGAGAGCGGGCAGATGGGCTGTGTGCGCGCTCACCCAGATCATCGTGACCAAAAGAAACGGGGACGGCGAGCGAGCGGACAGGGGATCCAGGACATCTCCTTTGCTTAAGATGGGTGTGAGGACGTATGGGGACGCTTGGTTGAACAGTGAGTCGTCCGCGCGAGCGAAATAGGCGTGCAGAAGCTTCAATGCTGTTTCTGGGTGTATGATGTCTTTGATAAGAGGGAGGATACTCTTGAGACATGCATACTTGGGATCAACTGTGCTGCCTGCGATGTGGCCTGTCGATGGGAGAGCGCGGGATAGCTGCTCGGGCTCTTTGGTGGATTGAAAATGGGCCTTATCTGAGTATGCGATCACTGAGCCTCCCACAGATGGATGTTGCTGGTGGGTTGAGCCGCATTCATGACGATCAGTGCCAGGTGACGAAAATGGTTGTTGCACAGGCGTCTCGAATGATATCCGTGGTTCTCGATCTCGATGTGCTCGTACACTCGCACCATATTCCAGCGATGCCCAGGGCTCTGAGGTAATTTCATCTAAGGTACCATCCGGGAGAGGGTAGGAAAGATCAACGCTATTGTGATGCTGGATGAGACGGTGGTGGCCATTCAAGGAAGCCGGTGGATGACCGTCTTCACTGGTCTGCTGGTCAATGACAGATCCAGCACTGCCAGGCTGTACTGGCACAAGGGGTGTTTCATCATCGTTATCATCCAGTCGAGGTTGAGTACGTGGGACTTTGCGGCCACGTCTTTTTAGAGTCCGAGCGAATTGGCAATCGTGTCCGTATTCTAACACTCAAGTGTGAGTCGAAGGGAGTTCAAGGCTGACTAGCGTGGCGCTCACCTCGACAGCGACGACTTGCGAGGCAGGATATCAGTACGGGACATCGATACGAATCCGATGAGGTACGAAACGAGTACACGATGCACGTGATCGTTGCTCTGCTCGCCCGGAGTACCTCCTAAAGAAGTCGACTTACCATGGCTTGTCTCCGAAACATCGGACACGGGCGTGAGCACAAACGTCACACGCTACTGGCGCTCGTTTCTTCTTTATCGCCGGCGACATGGGATTCTCAGTACGCAGAAAGCACGTGTACCATTCGATTTACCCGCAGATGTCTTTTCATATGGATTCTACCCCTCGACCGGCGATTTGTCTTCCGTCGAATGTGGGGCCAGATCATGTGGCCATTGACTTCGGACATGGCTTCATGGGCGAGGCTGCGGACAGAGCTATTACAAATAAGGCATGCATTTGGACAACCTGTTCCATTGCTTTCAACGCCTCAGCAGCAATCCCACTTGTTCGAAGATGCTGGTGATGGCTCTTGGTCGTGGCCGTCTACTTATGCCCTCGGCGAATATCGCTCTCCTATTACGCAACACGACATCATCACGTGTTCTGGCGCACGGACTCGCATTGTGCGTTCAGCTCTCACGGATCGTTCTTCCTTGCCCAGATTGATTGAAAGAACAAAATCCTTCCCTCGCTATCGCCCATATTACAGCTCTCGACTCATGAGCTTGATCAATCGTTCAAGACGTTTCTCGGCTCAGCCATCCTTTATTATTCGTTCACTTGTGACAATGCCTCGGAAGACAAAATCCCCCGACGGATATTTCATCTTGGCGCAGACTTTCGACCGACGTTTAGCTTCGCGAGCTTGCGACATCTCCTGCGACCTTAAACCTTCTGTTTGTAGCTCTAGACCACCTCGCCTTTTGTTGGGTTGACAATCTTAGCGACGTGCAAGAGATGATCGCTGGCTCACTGGCTCAGTGGTCAGATATGGCTGTTATGTTCTTTAGACTGGCTGTAACACACACTCTCTGACATTCTCGGTGACCAAGGTAGACCGGCGAAAATGTATCGATGCAGCTGTGGAGGCCAAGAAGGTGTGGGATACTAGACAGTTCAGATGATTGCTGATTACTTTGTTCACAGCTAGCTACATGGGCCATTCACCAGACAAACTCCTCGCACTATTTGCTTTGAGCATGACAGAGACTCTTCCAACACCATGTACGAGCTTTTGCGCATCTATGCGGCATACGACGTTGATGTCTCTTGTTGCCCGCAACACTGCACAAGTCAGTCGACCTGATTTCCAGCTTAGATCAACAGTAATCCCACCACGAGCACGCAATCCCGTCACACTGCCTTCCTCTTCCCACTCCTTCGGTAGGCACGGCAAAAGATCAAGAGAACCCAGATTTTGACTTTGAAGCAACATTTCCGCAATGCCGGCCCCAAGGCCAAAGTTGCCGTCTATCTGGAACGGCGGATGGTTGTCAAAAAGGTTTGGAAGGATCGACTTACGCATCATCGCGTTAATCATATCGTATGCCTTCGATGGCTCTCTGAGACGCGCAAAGAGGCAAATGATCCAAGCAGCACTCAAGCCAGTGTGGCCACCACCTTCTGCCAATCACCGCTCCAGAGTGACCTTTGCGGCAGCTCTGTGCTCAGCTGATGTGATGCTATTGCCTGGATAGACGCCGAAGAGATGAGAGATGTGTCGATGGCCTGGCTCTGCTTCTTCGGAATCCTCCGTCCATTCCATTATCTGACCGTGCTTGCCAATCGAGGGTTGCGGCAACTTGCGCAGGAAAGTGCTGTAGATCTCGCTTGGCTCACCGAGCAGCTGACTGGCCTCGAGGCACGCCGAGAACAGCTCATGGAGGATCTGAGCATCCCAAGCCGCGCCGACGCAGATTGTTGCGGTTTCTTGCGTCCCAGGCACGATGTAAGAAATTTCGCAGGATACACTGGGCGAAGCAACGAGCCGATCGTCCTTCTCGATCAGAAAGTCCACGAAAAACTCGGCGGCGTCACGGAGCACAGGAAATGCGCTCTCCAAGAATGTCAGATCTTGCGTGAACAGGTAATGCTCCCAAAGGTGCGTGCAAAGCCAAGCACCACCGAACGCCCAGTAAGTTGCCGGCAGCCACCGGTCTTGTGGCGAACAGTCAGCCCATATATCTGTGTTGTGATGGACGACAAAGCCTCTGCAGCCATACATCTCCTGGGCAACCTTCTTTCCTCGGACTGCGAGACGTTCAATGAAGGCCAGGAGCGGCTCGTGACATTCTGAGAGATTCAACACTTCTGCGCCCCAATAGTTCATCTCCAGGTTGACATTGGGTGTGTATTTTGATCCCCAGATAGGCTGATGATCCGGATTCCAGATTCCCTGCAAGTTCGCTGGGAGACCTGAGAATGAGCACGACACCAACAGGTAGCGACTGTACTGGTAAAGCAAGGCGATTAGGTCATCATCCCTCTCTCCGCTCTTGACCTGAAGGATTCTTGCATCAGTCGGTGTTTCGGACTTGTGGCTCCCGCCGATCGTCAGAGAAGATCGAAGCATAAGCGGCTTGAACAAGTCAACGTGTCGAGACCAGAGCTCGTCCCATGAGAGCTTGGAGGTAGCCTCAATCCTGTCCAGAACCGGATCATCAAGGACTCGAAGCCATGGTACCGCATTGGCAGCGTTGTCAAACTGTACTTCCTCTTGCTTGCTGCTTTGATGACATCCAGCTCTTGGGGTTTCGATCTTAGCATGACGAATAGCTTGTAAAGTGTTGATCGATTCATGGACTACTTCAGAAACCCTCAAGGCGCTCATCTGGGCTTCTATGGTGCTCCGGCCTCTGTGGGAGGTATCGTGGCAACATTCACTTCTGGCTATTTGGTCGACAAGCTCGGCAGGCGGGCTTTGTGTGCACTCGGCTCTGCCATTGTCATCTCAATGGCGATCATGCAGACCTTTGCCACTTCGTTCCCCATGTTCACCGCTGGAAAGATGATTCTTGGTTTCGGAGCTAATCTCCAACAAGTCGGCGGACCGGTCTTGGTTGTCGAACTTGCCCATCCAAAGTCACGCGAAGCCTTGTCGTCGCTCTACAACACAAGCATATACATTGGTCTCATCGCCGGAGCCTGGATCACCTTCCGCACCTTCCGCATTGATCCGAACTGGTCTTGGAAGATTCCATGTATTCTGCAGGTCGTCCTACCTAGCTATCAGTTCTTCATGATCTGGCTTTGTCCGGAATCGCCTCGTTGGCTAGCTGCAAAAGGCCGTACGGAAGAAGCTCGCCAAATTTTGATCAAGTACCACGGAGATGGGGCGTACAATCAACTCGTTCGGAGTGAAATGCAAGAGATCTTGGCCAGTCTGGAGATCGACAAAACTCAAGTCAAACTCAACAAAGATGGACTGAAGTCCATTCTTGCGTCCCGCGGGAACCTGCATCGACTATTCATCTCATTCGTTACAGCTGTAGCCTCGCAAGGTGCTGGATCTGGCCTCATCTCTTCTTACCTGCCGGCTGTTCTCGATCAGATTGGATTCGAAAGTTCCGCCGACAAGACCCTGATCAATGGAGTGATTAATATCTGGTCATGGGTAATCGGTGTTACAGCCGCACTCTTGATACCTAAGGTCAAGCGCCGCATCGTTTTCTTGAGTGCAACCTCAGGTATGCTGGTCACCTTCATCATCTGGACAGCATTGTCGGCTCGCTACATCGAGCAGCCTAGCCGCACGATGGGCATTGCGATCGTTGCAATGATCTTTCTGTACAACCTCTTCTACTGTGCGTGTTGGCTGCCGCTAGTGGTCGCTTACCCCCTCGAAACGGTAACGATCAAACAACGAGGTCTGTTCTTCTCGTGGACAGTGTTTTGCATCAATGCGTCTTCCTTCGTGGTAAGTTTAAAGTCACAGATCGGGAACATACCAACTCACATGCCAGCGTTACTAACAGCCATGCAGGTCAACTACATCAACCCTATTGGACTCCAGAACATCTCGTGGAAGTACTACATCATCCAGACCATCTTCATCGCCATCATTTTGATTGTCATTTGGTTTACATTTGTGGAGACTAAAGGTCTGACGCTCGAGGAAATTGCGGTCAAGTTTGACGGAGGAGAGGAATTTGACACCGCTGTTGCTGTGCAAAGCTTCGAAACGAAAGATGTGGACGAAATCATTCGCATCGAAAAGACTGCGTGATCATCAAGAGGGACTTGGAGATTAGGAAGTTGAAATATCATGTATCGAAGTTGGTTGCCTTGTTTTGTCCATATGTCTGGTCAGACTTGTCTTAGGCAATTTCTTTCGTTCGTCATTCTGCGGGTGGCGGTTTTTGCGCTTGCGATTGTAGGCTCCACGATAGCAAACATATGTCCAAGCTGTTCGGTACTGTTATGTATGCTGCGCGCAGTCTGATCGCTGAAAAGGCACATGGTGTGGTGGAGGTGGATCGGCTGATGACTTTAGCTTCCAGGGGCTGAAAATAAGGTTAGGGTTCACGGGAGACGGGTGGGTCATGAGGCTGCGTTGATTGGCTGACCTCTGCGAAGGCCGCCGCAAGGCGTAGGTTCACGAGGTCCAGCATACAAACACAGTCCAGTCCAGTCCAGTCACAAGAACCACCACCACGCGTGACTTACTCCAACAACGGCACCCTCCTTGCGGCTTCGTCAAGTGATGCTTCCATCAACTCCCAGTCAGGTTGGAGCTTGATCCTCTAGCGCTGCTTTATTACAACACCAAACACCTTCCCGCCTCCCCAACTCCCCTCTCCCTCCTCTGCTCTGGCCAAACTGTGCTGTAGATAGTTCTCATTATACAAAATGCAACACCTTGTTGTCCTTTTGCTCGCGTCCCTAGCCTTTGCCTTCTCGCAACCTCAGCAGCAGGTTCTGAACAAGAACTCTCCAACCAAGTACTCCGTACAAACCCCTCCCCTAGACACCGACTGGACTTATGATGTAGGCATAGACCCGTGGCCCCAGTACCCGCGCCCCAAACTCGCTCGATCGCAGTGGCGCAGCCTGAACGGTCTGTGGACCTACTCGAATGCGTCCGGGTTGCACGAGCTCAGCCACCCGCCATTCAACAGCACCTTGTCTCACGAGGTATTGGTACCTTTCTGCTTGGAGAGCGGGTTGTCGGGCATCCAAGCGGCCCAGCCCATCTACTCATGGTACAGGACCACGTTCAAAGTGCCGCGGAAATGGAGCGGCGACCGAGTCCTCCTCAATTTTGGCGCCGTTGACTACGAGGCCACCGTGTTCGTCAACGGCCACAACGTCTCACTCCATCGCGGCGGCTACTCGGCTTTTGCAGTCGACGTGACCGATTACCTGGCGAGCAGGCACAAGCATAACGAGCTGTACGTAGTAGCTCTTCCGACCACCGTCTAGATGCACGAATGTCGAAGATGCCAGCCTTGAACAGCAGCTGAAATTCATTGTCCTAGCATTGTCTTCGTCCACGATCCTACAGATGGTCACATCATCTCCGTGGGCAAGCAGACACTTACACCATCGCACATCTGGTACCGACCCTGCAGTGGCATCTGGCAGAGCGTGTTCATCGAATCCGTCCCCAAGAACCACGTCACCGACCTGCACATCACCGGCGATGCGAGCGGTCAGGTGAACTTGACTGTATCCACCTCGACGAAGAAGTCCTCAGTCGTGGAGATAACTGTCAGCGAGAGGGCAAGTATACGCTGCCCGAAGTGGTTTGTGTCGAGATACTAATAGCATGCAAAGGGCGGCAGCAACGAGACCCTGACCACGCATAGCGGCACTTCCGACTCGCCTATCACATTCGGCGTCCAGTCTGTGGAAAATTGGTCGCCAGACTCTCCGAATCTTTACGATGTCACCATTACTGTTGACAAGGATGTAGTCCAAAGCTATGTTGGGTTCAGAACCGTGCGTAGAGAAGAGATCAACGGAGTACAGCGGATCATACTCGTGAGTTCATCCGGGCAAACCTCATACTCGAGTTCGGCGCAATTGACCATGTACAGAATGGCGAGCCGATATTCACATTCGGAACACTGGATCAAGGTCAGTAAGCTGGCGGTGGGTTTGGCGCAGAATTGTGCGAAGTATCGTCTTTCTTGTGCAGTTTTGACTGACTGTATATTGTAATCTAGGTTACTGGCCAGATGGCATTTATACAGCTCCAACGTACGAAGCCATGACCTACGACATCAAGACGCTCAAGCACCTTGGCTATAACATGCTTCGAAAGCATGTCAAAGTTGAGCCGCCATTATACTACGCCGCTGCTGACGAACTCGGAATCTTGATCATGCAAGACATGCCGAACCTCGCGCCTCAAAGGTGGCCGAATGAGGCCGAGCAGAAGGAATTCCAAAGGCAGCTTGAAGTCGTCGTCACACAGCTGAGGAGTTACGAATCTATCTTTGCGTGGGTCAGTGATAACTCCTAGATGTCCAAAAAACTTGTTCAGCATCATATCCAGCTGACAACATTCCCGACACAGATGATCTATAACGAAGGCTGGGGCCAAATCACCTCGTACCACCCAGAGTTTGCCCTGACGGAGGTCATCAAGACCATCGACCCCACGCGCCTCGTAGATGCAGTCAGCGGCTGGCACAACCACG
>Ga0265797_10006472_pt1 | contig 16512 bp, 16 predicted proteins | sample P2T30metagenome_FD_192433 | JGI IMG/M metagenome (GOLD analysis project Ga0265797, IMG submission 192433) | Plant litter microbial communities from East Loma Ridge, Irvine, California - P2 T30 | ecosystem: Environmental > Terrestrial > Plant litter > Unclassified | place: USA: California... | reverse complement strand
TAGCGGACTACTCGTCGGTAGCGCGCTTGATAACTACGATGGCTACCACGGCCACGGCGGCCACGCTCAGGATGAGCTGCGTAGACGAGAAGTTTTTAGAAGCCTTGCGCAGCAGGGTGCCGCCGTTTTTGAGCAGGTCGTCCATGTGCTCGGTTTTGCCTTGGAATACATTCACGGCCGCCTCAAAGGTGCGGGCGATGTCTTCGGGCATAATTTTTTCGATTTGTTGCAGCTGGTCAGCCATGGGAAAAGCGAGTTTGGGGTGAGTTGGCAGGTGTAGGGCTGGCTAGCCAGCCTTCGGGAGCTTCTACGCAAAACGTCGCGCCGCGTTCCTGCACAGCTTACTAAAACTCGCTGGTGCCGAGGCTGGCGGGTAGCTGCCAGGCGCGCCCCAGCCAGCGCTGCACCGCCCGCCGCCACCCCGGCAGCGCCCGAAACTGCGCCTTGCCCTCGGCCAGCGCGGGCACGTCGAGGCTAGCGGCGCGGGCCTGCCAGCTGGCTAGGGTAGCGCCGGGCCGCGGGGCAAATAGTTGGGCCAGCACTGGCCTTATCTCCTTGAGATTCCAGTAGTGGCAGACCCACGGCGCGGCCTCGCGCACCGGCCCCGAACGGGCCCACACTATGCTAAAGGCCAATTGCTCCATCACGTGCTTGGGGTAGAGGCGGTACAGCTGCTCGGTGAGGGCTAGCACCTCGGCCAGCCGCGGCGCATCGGCGGGGCTGCGCAGGCCCAGCACACCGGCGTTGTACATGCGGGTTGCGGGGCCGATAGTGCCGCCGGCCAGTGCCGCGCTGCCGGCTCGCTGCAAGGCCCGGTTTATCTTGCGGTTCAGGGGGTTGCCATCGCCCAGCCGGCCTTCGCTCAGGTGCATAAAGCGCTCGCCCTGGGCTAGCGCAGCAAAAATCGGGGCCGCCGATTGCGTGAAAACCGTGTCGGTATCGACGTACAGCAGCTCGCCCGCGTAGTGCGCTGCCGCGTGCTGCAATACCTTGATTTTTACCCGGTGCACAAAGTCGATTTCACCCCGCCAGGCTAGCCACTGCGCTGGCTCTATAAAGACGTAGGTTACGGTAGCGGCCTCGCCCAGCACGGCCTGGAAATGCGCCGGCTGGTCGGTATACACCAGTACGGTGGCCCCGGCCGGCTGCCGCAGGTAGGAGAGGATGCTGAGCAGCGCCTCGTTGAGAATAGCGGGGCTGCCGTAGGCTTGGTAAATAAGGTAGTGAGCCATGCCGGGCAAAGGTCGGGGCGAACACCGGCTATCGCGCCGTAGCGCGGACTTTTAGTCCGCGAGTAAGGGGTCCCGGAAAGCTCGCGGACCGAAAGCTGGTACTACCACCCAAAAAAAGCCCCACCAACCGGCGGGGCTTTTTAGCTTTTTGCAGAAAGAAGGTAGGTTAGTCTTGTTCGTACACCTTCACCACAAACACGAAGTCTTGCAGCCGCTTCACCTGCTGCGAGCGGGCGGCGCCGGCTAGCTGGTTGGCGTGGGGCATGTGGTAGGGCTGGGTGGTTTGCTTATTTTTGAGCGAATCGACGAGGCGCACCAAATACGACGACTTGGTGGCGAAAGCCGCGCTCTGCACATCATCCTGGCGGCCGCTGAGCACGCCGATGAGGTTGCCCTGGCCATCGAGCAGCGGCCCGCCCGAGTTGCCGGGGTTTACCGGAATGCTTACCTGGTAAAACGCGGTGTCGCCGCCGAAGCCTGAGCGGGCGCTCAGTGCACCTTCGCCATACACCACGTCTTCGCGCGGGTAGCCCAGCGTGTACACGCGCTCGCCCAGGTCAGCCTGCCCACCCTTGAAGGTGTAGGGCAGCTTGCCGAAGCCCGCAAACTTGGCGTCCTTAATGCGCAGAATAGCCAGGTCATGCTTCACGTCGGAGTACACCGTTTCGGCGTGGTAGCGCTGGTGGTTGCGGCTCTCAATCAACAGCGAGTCAGCGCCTTTGATAACGTGCGCGCTCGTTACCAGGTAGCCATCGGCCGTGAGGGCAAAGCCGGTGCCGCCAAACTTGCCGGGGTTCACGGGCACCGCCGTGCTGCCATCGAGCTTGGCACTCAGTACGCGCTGGTTTTGCTTGATTTTATCCAGCTCGCGGCGCAGCATGGTATAGCCGGCCATAGAGTGCCCGGTTTGGGCCGAGCGCCACAAATCGAGCCCTAGCAGCGTGCAGAATACCGCCAGCACGGCTACCGAGGCGGCTACGCCCACCGTGGCGCGGTGCCCGCTCCAAAACTCGCGCAGCCGGCGCTCGGTGCGCGAAATGCGCAGCATCGGGTTCACGGAGTGGGTGAGTGCCGGGGCGGTTTCGACTAGTGGGGTAGCCTCGGCGGCCAGCATAGCCTCGTGCAGGGCCCCGATTTTGTGGCGGGTGCGGCGGCGCTCGGCGTAGGCGTGCAGCGTGCCCGCAACGTCCTGAAACTCGGCGTAGAGCTGCCGCAACCGGGGCTCGGCGCTGAGCCGGGCTTCGAGGCTAGCCCGCTCACCGGCCGCCAGCTCACCGCGCTGGTAAGCTTCAAAAAGGGCGTAGTAGTCGGCTTCGGTTTGCATCTTGATTTTGTCCTCCCGTCGATTATGCTTCGCAAGCTGCGCGAAGTATGACAGATAAGGAGAACGGGTTAAGCTTCTTTATAACTGGCAAAAAACAACTTCTTCAGGCGCGTTAAGCACTTGTACTTCTGGGTTTTGGCGGTGTCGGCATTGGTGTAGCCGTGCTCCGCCGTGAGGTCGAGCATCGATTTGTCGAGCAGGTAAAAGCCTTCGAGCAGCGAGCGGCAGGGCTCGCCCAGGTGGGTGAGGGCCTCGCTCATGGTAGCAAAGCGCCGGTCGCGCTCTTCGGCTTCCTGTAAGTCATCCTCGGCCCCCGTGTTGAGGTAGGGGCCGTACTCTTCCTCGTCGAGCAGGCGCACACCGTGCAACCGGCTCTTGGTAGTTAAGCGCTTGAGCCACAGGCGGCGGCAGACGGCGTAGAGGTACGTTTTAATCTGGCAGCTAAGCTCTAACGAGCCTTCGCGCACCTTCTCATAAAATACCATTACGCCCTCCTGGTACACGTCGCGGGCATCGTCTTCGGAACCGCTGTTTTGCAGCACGAAGTGCGATACCATTGGCCAGTGCAGGCGGTAGAGCTGGCTCAGGGCCCGCTCGTCGCCACCGTGAATGGCTTTGATGAGTTGGGCGTCGGCGGCCAGCGCCGTGGTGCTATCCATGTTCATTCGCTTCGGGGCTTAATGCAGGCTAACGGGCATTAGTAACCCATGAAAAACTTTTTAAAAAACTTTTGCAACCGACGGGTTACCTATCCGTAGGGGCGGCATTAAGGGCAGCTTTTCCGCTAAACCCTTACCAAATTTACAAGATGAACAACCTGCTGAAAGTATCTGCCCTGTTCCTGGTTATTGGCATGACTTCGTGCGAGTCGAAATCGACTACCGAAACCACCACCACGACTCCCGCTACCACCGAGTCGACCACGACCATGAGCACCGATACCGCTTCGACCATGACTGCTCCGGCTGCTGACGCTACCGCTGCTCCGGCCGACGGCGCAATGGCTCCGGCTGCTGGCGCTACCACCACTGGTACCACCACCACCACCATGACCGAAGAAGTTAAGAAGTAATTACGGCTGGGCCTAGCCCAGCGTAGTTTCTGCCTTAAAGGCCCGCGCATTGCTGCGCGGGCCTTTTTTATGCCTATTTAGTCGAGTAGCAGCAGCTGGTTATCCTGCCTGAGCAAGGCTAGCGCGCTGCCAAAAGGCCGCAGCTGACGGATGTTGCTGAAGTCGCGTTGTTGCCAGGTATCGCCGTTGTTTTGGCTGGCCAAGACTTCGCCAGTGGCGGTGAGCAGGTAGCCCCTGGGCGTGCCCGGTAGAAAAACTATCTGCTCAAAACTATTAAAACCCGTTACGGGCGCCGCCTGCCAGCGGCCGTGCCGCAGCCGCAGCAGCGCCCTGGTAGGCAGCGGCACGTAGAACAACCGGCCGTGCGCCACGCGCGGCTTACGGTTTTCGAGCGTTGCCCACAGCTCGCCGCTACTGGCTTGGGCTAGCGAGTGCACGGCCACGGTATCGGGCACCTCTAGCAGCCGGGCGGGCGGCCGCAGGCTAGTCGGCAGCGCGTAGATGTTGCCGGGTGTGGCACTCAGTTCATTAGCCGGGAATGAGGGCATGCGGTCGGTGCCAAAAACCAGCAGCTGCGAACCGTCATTCGAAAAGGCAAAGCCGTTGATGCCCCGGCTCGTGCTGAGCCGGTACGGGTGCTGCGGCGTGTTGTGCGCCAGCGCTTTGGTAAAGGTGGTGTCGGTGCCGTAGAGCCAGATGTCGCCATCGCCGTGCAGGGCCAGGGGGCCTTCTTCGGCATTGGCGTGGGTGCCCACCAGGAAATTTTGGCCGATGGCCGTGAGGGCCGTCGTGTAGAAGCTCGTCGGAATCTGGTGGGTTTCCCAACTCAAGCCGTGGTTGCGGGTGATGGCGATAAAGGCCGTCTGCTTTTTATTGGGCAGGTAATAATGGTAGTTGCCCGGCTCCAGGCGCGTGCGCGTGATGAGCGTAGTGGCCGGCGAGTCGAGGTCGGCCTGGCGGTACGCCTGCCAGGCGGTGCTACAGGCAACTAGTCCAACGCTTGCCAGGCTAGCCAGCCCTAGCGCCAGACTACGCAGCGCCCTTTTGCGCCGCAATGAAAACACTAAAAGGCCGAGCGTGAGCAGGCTGCCCCAGCCGCCGAAGCTGCCCTGGGCCGGGGTAGGTTGCCCATCCAGCGCATTGCCCACAATAGCCCCGTACTCGGGCGAGATAAAGTGCAGGTGCGAGATGCCAAAGCCGGCGGGGGTAGCTACTAGGGTAGTTTTATTGCCCACGAACTGGTACAGCTGCCCGTCGCTATCCAGCGCTAAACCCGAAGAATCGGTTAGAAACTGAAAGTCTCGGATGTGGTGCAGGGCGGCTAGGGTAAAGGTTTTCATGCAGCAGGAGGAGTAGCTTAAGGCACCGGAAAGTTGCCTGGCGGGCCGCAAGAAAAGAAAATTAGCCAGCTACGGCGCCGCAACCAAAGCCAGCAGGCTAGCTGCAATGCCCGGCCAGGGCTGGTGCAAATCGAGCGTGACGATGCGCACCGGGTGGCCGCCCAGCGCGTAGCGCACGTCCACGGCGGCCGTGGCGGCGGGGTACAGCAAGATGCCTTCGAGGGCCTGGCCAGGGGCGGGGCGCAGGTTTTGGAGGTAGGCGTAGAGCTGATAGAGGTGCGGCGCAATGAGGCGCTGCTGGTTGTAGCGGGGGCGCAGGGCGGCGGCGTAGTACTTGGTATCGAGAATAATTTTGCGGCTCGGGCTCTCCAGCGTGGTATCGGTGAGCATGGTGGGCAGCAGCGCCAGGTCGGGCGCATGCGGAGCCTCGGCCTGCCAGGCAATCGTTTCAGTAAATACCCGGTACTGGCGCTGCTCACGGCGGTAAAAATTGCGCACGGCCTGCTCAAACAGCCGCGCCATAAGCCGCTCATCGCGCCGAAAATCGGTGAAGCGACCCCGCTCGCCCTCGGCTGGTGCGGGCAGCGCGATTTCATAAATCAACTCGCAGATGTGGAGCAAAAACGCCTCGGCCGAGGCTAGCCGCTGCCGACGCAGCGCCGTAAAAACCGGCGCGGCTGGGGCTAGCGGCTGCACGCTGGCTGGCAGCCGGCGCCGCAACTGGCTCACTTGGCGGCGCAGGGCTAGCGGCAGGCCGGGGTGCGTGGCTAGGGCGGCCATGGTACCGGCCAGCAGCTGGTGCAGCGGTTGGTTGGGGCTCAATTCGTCGAAGCTGCACACGGCGCGCCCTTGCGGCAGCAGGCCGCGGCCCAGCGTAGGAGCTAGCTCGATACGGCCGCGCAGCTGGTTGGTTTCCTGCGTGTTGCTAGCGAAGGCTAGCGGCAGACCCTTGCGCAGCAGCTGGCCAGCGGCGTGTAGCAGCATCTGCGTCAGTAGCTCTAGCGGGCGGTGGAAGGGCGCTGCCTCGGTAGCTTGCAACACGGCCGGCTCGGGCAGGCGCTGCCAGGCGTAGCACAGCAGGTAGTAGAGCGTGGCGAGCGGAATCATACGCGTGTAGGGTAAGCGTTAGCTTGCCTTTATGTGCATTTCGATGGTTAAAAAGCAAGCTAAAGCTCACTCTACACGCCTTCCAGCAACCGGCGCAGTTGGCCGGTGGCCTTATCGGGCTGCTCGCGCCAATAGTCAGCCAGCAGCGGGCCTATTTCCTGCTCGAAAATCAGGCGTAGCCACGCGCTAGCCTCGGCCGGCTGAGCGGGCGGCGCGCAGAAATAGCTGTGCCCAATCTCAAAATCGGGCCCTAGCTCGGGGTCGGCGGCAATGACTTCGTTGAGCGCGCTCATGCGCTGGGTGAGCAGGTCGAGGAGCGGCGCGGGTACCTGGCTAGCCTTCAGCAACTCGCGTAGCGGCGGGCCAAACTGCGGTGCCAGGCCTACGAAGGCGAAGCGGCGGCGCAGCGCGTAGTCGAGTGGGGCCAGCGAGCGGTCGGCCAGGTTGAGTGTGCCGATGACGTACAGATTATCCGGCACGAAGAAGCGCGGGGCGCTGGGCGGCGCGTAGGGCAGGCGCAGGGCGTGGGCGGGGCCCCGCTTATCGGGCTCCAGCAAGAGCAATAATTCGCCAAAAATGCGCGCCACGTTGCCCCGGTTCAGCTCATCAATAAGCAGGAAATACGGCTGGCTAGGGTCTGCCGCGGCGCGCTGGCACAGCAGCGGCAGCACGCCGGGCACCAGCTGAAACTGGCCTTTCGGCCCCGGCCGGAAGCCGAGCATAAAATCCTCGTAGCCGTAGCCGGGGTGAAACTGGATGAGCTCAATGCGGCTCTCGTCGCGGGCGCCGAGCAGCAGCCAGGCCAGGCGGCGGGCCAGGTAGGTTTTACCAGTGCCGGGCGGGCCTTGCAGCAATAGCGCCCGGCGGCGCTGTAGGCCCGCTAGGGCTGCTTCCAGCTCATTATCAGCAATAAATAGCTCAGCTAGGGCCTCAGCTTTGGTGTAAGTGGGTGGCGTGGTGGCGTAGGCGGCGCCCGGCTCGGCGGCCAGGGCGGCTGAGCTTTGCAAGGAGTTTTCGGAACCGGTGTAAAGGTCTTCGGCCTGCTGCTCGGCAGCCTGGCCCTGGTCCTGGGCCGAGCCGGCAGCCAGGATGGGTCGCTTGGCTACAATGGTGAAATCGAGGGCTTCGAGCAGCGCGTTGGTGGGCTGGCCGGCGCCGTGGGGCCAGCGCGCCTTGGGGTCGGACTGCGCCAGGCGATGCGCCAGCTCGGCCACGGCGCGCGGCGGGTAGCGGCGGCCCCGGTACAGCAACTCGTACACGGTGCTGGGCGGGAGGCGACGGCCTTCGCGCTCTATCAGGCGCAGGGCGCGCAGCACTTGCTCGCGGGTGAGCGGGGCAGCGGGCGGTAGGGGTGGAGTAGCGGCGGGGGGAGTCACGTTACAAAAGAACACCTACTGGTAGCGAGTAGTGCGGGTTGCGGCGGGGTATCTTGGCGGCCCGGCGGCCAACTTCGCGGCGCGCCGCTGGTTATCTGGTTTATGGCTCAGCAACTTCCTCCCGACTCCGCCGCGCTCAACGCGATTATCGCCTTCCAAAACCTGCCCGCCGAGGTGCTGGCCTGGCTCAGCGAGCACGGCGAGCTATGTCGCTACGCCGATGGCGAAACGGTGGTGCGGCCTGGCGAGCCCGCGACCCACATGCTAGCCGTGGTAGCCGGGGGTATGCAATACTATCGCCCCGCCAGCGGCCAGCAGGGGCCAGTCTTTCGGGTGGAGGCTAGCCAGGTAACGGGCGTGCTACCCTATTCGCGCCTCCAAATTTCGAAAGGTGAGGGGCTAGCGGTGGGCGAAACGACGCTGTACCTGCTGCCGCGCACCGAGTTTCCGGCCCTGGAGCAAGTCAGCCCCGAGCTGGTGCAGCGCTTGGTAGGCATTATGAGCGACCGCGCCCGCGATGAGGTGCGCGCCCAAGAGCGCGACGACAAGCTGCGGGCGCTGGGTAAGCTCTCGGCCGGCCTAGCCCATGAGCTCAATAACCCCGCCGCCGCCATTGCCCGGGCCGCCGATGTGCTAGGCAATATGTTGAAGGACAAGCCAGTGCTGCTCAAAAATCTGCTGCTAGCCTGCCCACCCGCCGAGGCCGTGGCCGCGCTCCTGAGCGCGGGCGTGCTCGAAACGGCCCCGCCTACCCGCTCGGCCCTGGCCCGTGCCGATTGCGAAGACGAGCTGGCCGACTGGCTCGAAATTCAGGGTTGCGAAGATGGCTACGCCCTGGCACCCAGCCTGCTAGATGCTGGCCACACGGCCGCTAGCCTGGCGCCGCTCGTGGCGCCGCTGCCCGCCCCGGCCCGCCCGCCGGCTCTGGCCTGGCTCGAAGGCCACCTGGCCGTGGTGCGCCTCACGCGCGACATTCACGAGGCTAGTCAGCGCATCAGCACGCTGGTGGGCAATGTGAAAGCCTACTCGCACATGGACCGCGCCGGCGGGCGCGAGCCGCTCGTCGTCACGGCCGGTATCGACAGCACGCTTAATATGTTTGACTTCGCGCTGCGCCAAAAAAACGTGCGGCTAGCCCGCGAGTACGCTCCCGACGCACCGCTGGTAACCGCCGAAGCTGGACAGCTCAACCAGGTGTGGACCAATCTGATAGACAACGCCATTGATGCCCTGCCGGCCAGCGGCGGCGCGCTCACGGTGCGCACCGTAAAGCAACCCGGCGGTGTGTGCGTCAGCCTCATCGACAATGGCAGCGGCATTGCCCCCGAGGTGCTGGCGCATATGTTTGAGCCTTTCTACACCACCAAGCCGGCCGGCGAGGGCAGCGGATTGGGCCTCGACATTGCCCGCCGCATTGTGCAGGAGCACGGCGGCCGGCTCGAAGCCCACTCGGAACCCGGCCGCACCGAATTTTCGGTGTGGCTGCCTGGTGCCAATGTAGGGTAAGCTTTAGCTTGCCGGCGCTTGGATTGGGGAAGAAGCGCAACTGCCCAGACGCCGGCAAGCTAAAGTTTACCCTACGTAGCTATGCGGCCACTTTGTCCACTCATCCACTAGCCCGGCTTTTACTGGGTTATTCAGTATATACGCTATAATGCGCTCCAGCTCTTTCCCATCACGCACCACATGGTCGTAGCTTTCCCGCTGCCAAAACGCTTGCCCCTGTCGACCAAGCAACTTGTTGGCTGCCACGGCCGTGCGGCCCTTGAGGCGCTGCATCATCTGGGCAACCGAGAAGGTAGGCGTGTCGGGTAGCTGAACTACCAAGTGAACATGGTTGACCATTAGACAATAAGCCAGCACCACTACTTCCAGCTCCGCTAGCCGTCGTGTTTCTTCAGCTACCAGGTAGGCAATGGCCGGCTGGGCCAACCAGTCGGGGCCATAGGCTGCCTGGTCCAGTAAGGTATCAAACTTGGCGAACTGCCGCTTTTTGACAGCAGCGATAGCTGCTGTTTGCTGCTCCGGCAGCTCCGCTGCTGCTTGTAAAGCCAGTTTTTGTTCCTCCGCTAGCTGTTGCATAAGCGCGGCGGGTAAGCAATCAGCCAGCCGAAACGTAAAGAATATAATCGCCCCCGTTGGCAAAATATGCGGCAGCCGCCGCTGATAATGCGTCTTCATAAAAATGTAGGGTAAGCTTTAGCTTGCCTTGCGTTACCAATCGCACGCACCAAACGCCGGCAAGCTAAAGCTTACCCTACATTTCTCTATGAAAAAGCCGATTATTCTCACCGTCGACGACGACGCCCAGGTGCTGAGCGCCATCACGCGCGACCTACGCCGGGAGTTTCGCCAGGACTACCGCATCCTGAGCGTCGGCTCGGGCACCGAGGCCCTGAGCACGCTCACCGAGCTGCGCGCCCGCGCCGAGCCGCTGGCCCTCGTGCTGGCCGACCAGCGCATGCCCGAGGTCGAAGGCGTGGAGGTGCTCACCCGCGCCCGTGACCTATTTCCGGAAGCTAAGCGCGTGCTGCTCACCGCCTATGCCGATACCACGGCTGCCATCAAGGCCATCAACTCGGCGCAGCTCGACTACTATTTGCTTAAGCCCTGGGACCCGCCCGAGCAGCTGCTCTACCCCACGTTGCACGACCTGCTGGCCAGCTGGCAGGCTAGCTACCGGCCGGCCTTCGCGGGCCTGCGGCTCATTGGCTTTCAGTGGTCGCCGCTCTCGCACGAGCTTAAGGATTTTCTGAGCGGCTACATGGTCGGTTACCAATGGCTTGACTACGAGAAGGATGCCGAAGCCAAGGTGCTGCTCGAAGCCAATGGCTTCGGGGCCGACGACCTGCCGGTGGTTATCTGCCCCGATGGCAAGGCCGTGGCTAAGCCCGATAAAATCGAGTTGGCCAAGCACCTGGGCTTACTAGTTGATGCCCAGCAGGAACTGTACGACGTAGTGGTTATCGGCGCCGGCCCGGCGGGGCTAGCCGCGGCCGTATACGGCGCTTCGGAGGGGCTGAAAACGCTCATCATCGAGCGCCAGACGCCCGGCGGGCAGGCCGGCTCGTCGTCGCGCATCGAAAACTACCTGGGCTTTCCCACCGGCCTCAGCGGCGCGGAGCTAGCCCATCGCGCCTGGACCCAGGCTACCCGCCTCGGCGCCGAGTTTATGGCCCCGCAGGAGGTCGTGAGCATGTGCATCCAGGATGGCTATAAGGTATTGACCCTGAGTGATAAGAAGGAGATAAAAGCCCGCGCCGTAGTGCTCACCACCGGCGTTAGCTACCGCACCCTGAATGCGCCGGGGCTCGACCGCCTCAGCGGGGCGGGCGTGTACTACGGGGCGGCCCGCACTGAGGCGCGCAGCTGTAGCGCGCAGCCGGTGTACATCATCGGCGGGGGCAATTCGGCGGGGCAGGCGGCTATGTATCTGTCAACCTACGCCTCGCGGGTGTTCATCGTCATTCGGGGCGACAACCTGGCGGCTAGCATGTCGGCCTACCTCATCGAGCAGATTGCCCAAACGCCCAACATCGAAATAATGCCCCGCACCCAGGTGCGCGAGGCCTGCGGCGAGCACTCGCTCGAAGCCGTGGTGATTCAGCAGGAAGGCCATGAGCCCGAAAAGCGCCCGGCTAGGGCTCTATTCATCTTCATCGGCGCCAAGCCCAGCACCGAGTGGGTGTGTGACCTGGCCATCTGCGACCCCAAAGGCTACCTGCTCACCGGCCGCGACCTCGTGACCGACCCGCGCTACAAAACAGCCTGGAAAAAAGACCGGGAGCCTTATCTGCTAGAGACTTGCGTGCCCGGCATGTTTGCCGCTGGCGATGGCCGTGCTGGCGCCATGGCTCGGGTAGCCTCCGCCGTGGGCGAGGGCAGCATGGCCATCAAATTCGTGCATCAATACCTCGATGAGTAGGGGTAGCGTAAGCTTTAGCTTGCGAGTGAGTGCAGCGAGCAGGGCGTATGCGACCGTCACTGCTCGCTGCGCTCACTCGCAAGCTAAAGCTTACGCTACACTGCTTAAATACGCAGCCCTGGCCTCGTCTAGTAAGCTTAAGACTTGACTACGCTGGCTTTGCAAGGTGGCTAGGGTAGCCGCCGGCAGCCGCCGCACCCGCAGGCGCTTGAGGCGGGCGCTGAGGGTATTCCAATAGCCTAGCGCGTAGAAGCCGGCTAGAGGTAAGCTGATGACAAACAAGGCGGTAAGGCGCCAGTCGTGCGTGAGCCAGTGCTGCACGGCGGCCGCCTCCACAGCGTAGGCTAGCGGGAACGTGACCATGCCCACGCCCAGCATAATGGCGGCGATAAACTCGGTTTCCTTAGTAGCGCGGCGGGCTACTTCGGCGGGTAGCTTATAGGGTAAGTAATTGGTAAGCAAGCCATAGAGCCACACCGGGAAGCCCAGAATCAGGTGCAGATCGTCGGCGAGGCGGGTGCCGGGGCGCTGGCTTTGGTCAAGGTCATCGTCGTCGAGCTTGTGGGCGGCGAGGCTAGCCAGGTAGGCGCTGAGCGCGGTGCGCAGAGCGGCGAGCCGGCCGGCATCGTGCTGCTCAAACCAGGCCACGGCATCGAGCAGGGTGCGGCTAAGCTGGAAGTTGTCGTAGAGCGTGCTCGGGTCATCGTCGGGGTTGAGGTGGTCGCCGAAGGTGCGCTCGACCTGCTGGGCCAGCTGGTCATCATCGGCGGCGCGGCTGATGACGAGGCGGCGCGTGAGGCTGCGGGTTATCTCGTCGGTCAGCTCATCGGCGGCGGCTTCGGGGTTCTGGTGGTAGCGGGCGGCGTAGTCGGCCAAGTTGATGGGCGGCGCCACATTTAGAAAGACATCGGAGCGGAAACGGGTGGGGTCGAAGTAGTTGGTGCCCACGCACACCAGCTTCAACCCCAGCTTGAAATCGTGCCGGGCCTCGGTGCCGAGCGCAATGCGGGCGGCGCCGGTTTTGAGCGGGCGCAGGCGGCGCTCGCTCACGCTGGTGCCTTCCGGAAAAATCATGACCGTGCCGCCACGCTCCAGGTAGTCGTAGCAGCGGCCGAAGCTGGCTTCGTTGCTGGCCGTAAGCTGGGCGGGCGTGAGGGCGCCGGCGCCTTCCGCATCCTGCCGCCGGTAGATGGGAATGCAGTTGCCCGAGCGCATAATAGCGCCCAGAATGGGGTTCTTAAAAAATGTGCTCTTGGCCAGAAACGCGATGGGCTGGTGGCGCTGCACGGCCGTCACGAGCGGGTCCATGAGCGTGTTGGGGTGGTTGCTGCACAGCATGAGTGGCCCCGGCAGGCGCAGGCGCTCGCGGTGGCGCACTTCGAGATTGCGGAAAAACACGCGCAGCCCCACGCGCACCACGGGCTTCATGAGGGTGTAAAAGAGCATAGGCGAGCAAGATTACGCACAAAGGGCCGGCTGCGCTGGCAGCCGGCCCTTTCCAGGCTTTACAACTTAGCAGGCCTAGTAGGCGCTGTTGAGTTCGTCAAGGTTGTTCGGGTTTTGGCCACCCGACGTCTTCGAGTCGTAGCGGCTGCCCGAGGCCGGGCCCTGGTCGCGGCGCTGGCCGCTGCCAAACTGCGAGTCGCCGTACGAGCTGTTGCCGGCGCTAGGGCCGTGGCTGCCCGACTGGCTACCGAAATCGTTGCTGTGCGAAGGGGACGATGTGTACCCGCTGCCCGAGTTTACGCGGCTGCGGCCGGGCTGGCCCTGGCCAGCGGCCGAGCCGTAGCGCGAAGCACCCCAGGGGCGCTGGGCCCGGCGGTCGTAGTCGCCATCCTTGGTGTGAGGCTGGTGGTCGAAGGGCGAGCGCTGGGCCTTGTGGCGGTAGTCGCCCTTGTCTTTTTTATGTTTTTTCTTCTTGCCGCCGCGCGTAATCAAAAAGGCTACCCCAGCGGCCACAAAGCCAACTACCGCCGCTTTCTGCGTGGTGCTCAGGCCGCTTACGCTGTCAACAGCTTTGCTGCCCAGGTCTTTGGCCTTATTGCCCAGCTCTTTGGCAGTTTGGGGAAGCTGCTGGGCCTTATCGCTGATGCCCGAGTTCTCGAGCCATTTTTTGCCGCTGGCTAGGGCATCATTTAGCTTGCCTTGCACCCCACTGGCGGTAGGCTCGCTATTGGGCGTGGTGAAGCTGGTGGGGTATTTGCCGGTGCCGGTGGCATGGGCCGCCGTAGTCGAAAACTGGCTCTCGCCGGCGGACGATGAAGTGTCGGGCGAGCCGATATAAGGCGAATTGCTAGTAGAAGAGCCGTTTGCGGGCTGGGTGGGCGTAGGTTCCATGAGCGAAGAAAAGGAAAAGGTAAGGTGTAGTGGCTACCGCGCTGGGGGTAGCTGGCTCTGTATTCGTAAGTTGGCGCCCATAGGTTGCGGCTGGCTAGGCCGTGCGCGGCACGGTGCAGGCGGGCAGCCAGCCGTAAGCCTGCTGGCAGCGGGGGCACTGCGCCGGAGCCGGGCCGGCCAGCAGCTCGCGCACCGTGGCGCAGGAGTGGCAGGCGTAGAGGCCCGCCTGCGGCAGCTCGAACAGCGGGTGGTGGTATAGCTCGGGCCAGATGGGCAGGCCGGGGCGTTCGTGCTCAGGCTCAAAGAAATAGACACTTACCTCGCCGGTAGCTTCTAAATAAAGGCGGCGCACCTGGCCCAGGTGCTCGACCTGGTAGGGGCGCAATTGCCCAAATAATTCCTGCGTCGTGAGGCTAGCTTTGGTGAAGGCCGCAAGGTCAATCTCGCCCTCCACAACAATGAGCTCGGGCGCGCCCTCAAACAGGCGCTCGATGCGCGGGTGCTGGTCGATAAGGTAATTAAAGAACACGTAGAGCGCCATTACCACGACAAAAACCACCACCACGTACAGCAGCGGCACATCGTGGTAAAAGGTGGCGTCGCCGCCCGCCGAGCCCAGCACCAGTATCAGTCCAAACTCAAACAAGGATAATTGCCGCACGCCGCGCTTGCCCGTGATGCGCAACGCCGCAATAGTGAGCACAAAGGCGAAGATGCTGCGCACTAATACTTCCCACAGGAAGCTAGCCGGCGCCTGGTCCGAAAGGAAGAGGCGCTGCCAGTCAAACGGGGCTATGTCGGCGGCCAAAAGCGCCAGGCAAGTGATTGTCATAGTTGCTGATACGGCCGAGCTGCTTCCTCGTTCACTCAGCCTGGGCCTAGCTGCGCGGTCCGGCTTCTTCAGGCACCACGCAAACAACTACTTGCCCTGGCCGTTTCTGTAGCGTAACCTCGTCTTTTAGTGCGCTAGCCATGTTTCGTTTTCAGAATAAAGTTTGCCTCGTCACGGGTGCTACCTCCGGCATTGGCCGGGCCACGGCCGTGCGCCTGGGCCGCGAAGGCGCCACCGTGGTGTGCCTGGGCCGCGAGGTGAAGGCGGGCCACGCCGTGGAGGCCGAAATAAAGGCGTTGGGCAGCGATGCGCTGTTTATCAAAACCGACGTGGGCCGCGATGCCGACCTCGTGCACGCCGTCGAAACGACCCTGGCCCGCTTCCACCGCATCGACATCCTGATAAACGACGCGGCCATGATGACCTACACGCCCATTCTGGAGCTCGACCCCGCCGACTGGGACCAGGTGATGAACGTGAACCTGCGGGCGCTTTTCCGCCTCTGCCAGCTCTGCGTGCCGCACATGCAGGGCGGCGCCGTGGTGGCAATCAGCTCGGTGCACGCCTTCCAAAGCACGCCCAACGTGGCACCCTACGCCGCCAGCAAGGGCGGGCTGGAGGCATTTGTGCGCGGCCTCAGCCTCGAAATTCCCTACACCCAGGCCCGCATCAACTCCATTGCGCCGGGCGCCGTCGAAACGCCCATGCTGCGCAACAACCCCAACGTGGTGAACGGCACCGAGAAGATAACCGGCCAGGTCGGCACGCCCGATGAGCTGGCCGCCGCCATCTGCTTCCTGGCCTCCGACGAAGCTAACTTCATCAACGGCAGTACCCTAGCCGTGGATGGCGGCCGGCTAGCCCAGCTTTAGCCGCCCCCTTGCGCCTGGTAAGGGCTAGCCCCTTCGGAATGCCTGACGCGTTCTGAGGCGGCTAGCCCTTTTTTAGGGCCAGCTCTTCCATAAAGCGCCGGGCGCCTTCGCGGGCCTCTACCTCATACTTATTCTGGTAGTAGCCCACGCGCGCCGACTCAACCAGGTACTTGTATAGAAAGCGGAGCGTGCCCAGGTCGCGCACCTGGCGCAGGTGCACTTCTTCGTGCGCCACCCACTCGGGGTCGGCCAGAAAATCGGCGCGGGTAGTACCGCTCAAATGCACGGTTTGGCCCAGCACCATGGCCACGCGTGGGGCGCGGCCCAGCACCAGCCGCGCAATACGGGCCAGCGGCGAATCAACAAAAGTGCGGGGTTCTGACATTGTATAAAATTCGGGCGAATCTACGAGTAAAAATACCGGATGGTTGCAAGCGCAAATAAGAAATTTTAGCTTTTATCAGGTACTTTTTAAAGAAATGCTGTCTTTTTTCAAGAAAGTGTTTGGGTGCTTCAAATCTTATTGCTTAGCTTTGGACGAACGCTACCCTAGTGGATTTCTCTCAAAAGGTAGTTTTTACGCCTTCATTCACCATTAATTCTGGCTGCATTTGCAGCACTGCCTAGCGCAACAGTCTACGCCTTTTTGCATTCCCGGTCAGCCAGCTCGAGGGCGCTGGCCGGTGCCCACCCCAACGACGGACAATGAAGAATACCCTGCTGTGTTGCCTCGCCGCTGCCTCCCTGGCGCTCTCCTTCTGCTTCGAAAAAATGCCCGCTGCTTCGGCTTCGGCTGGTGCCTCGGCGCCGGCGGTAGCCGAAGCATCTTTGCTTTCGGGCCTCACCACCGGCGATACGCCGCCGGCCGACGAGCCGCCCGCCACCACGGCCTCGCGCGACTCGCTGGCCTATGGTTACTACGACCAGACGCTGGGCCTCAAGCTGGCCCACACCGAGAACAAGAGCCTGCTGCAAACCGTGACCGACTGGCTCGGCACGCCCTACAGCTACGGTGCCGCCTCGCGCCGGGGCACCGATTGCTCGGGCTTCGTGAGCCAGGTATTCAAGAAGGTGTACGGCATCACGCTCAAGCGC
>Ga0265797_10006471_pt1 | contig 16513 bp, 12 predicted proteins | sample P2T30metagenome_FD_192433 | JGI IMG/M metagenome (GOLD analysis project Ga0265797, IMG submission 192433) | Plant litter microbial communities from East Loma Ridge, Irvine, California - P2 T30 | ecosystem: Environmental > Terrestrial > Plant litter > Unclassified | place: USA: California... | reverse complement strand
GGAACCGGCTTCTTGAACTGCCACCTCTCCGCCTCGGGCGCCCGCTCCAACCAGGTAATGTCTTGCCCTTCCGTTTGATAGAAGACCCACGTGTAGTCGCCGACTTGCATAGCACTCATCCGGGTTCCTGCCAGACCCGCGAGACTCGCTGGGGGCGAGAGACCAGAGCTGTCGTTGCTGGTGTAGAAGTCATCCCAGTCCATTGCCGCGACTCGGATTCTGTTGGTGGTGGCGTCTTGGAAGAAACTGTAGTTGAGGTTGAGGGAGACCGAGGACGCCAGGTGGACGTTGCGGATTTCGTGTTGCGCTATGAAATAGCCGTCGTCAGTTCGGGTGCTTTGCATGGTTTGTTCGGATATGCTGTTGCTTACCTTTCTGCCAGTTTGTCCCTACATCCTCGGACGCCTGGTACCAAATCTCAAGATTGTTCTCGGAGTTCACCAGGCCGAGATAGCGGTAGGCGCCTGTGCCTCCAAAACAGCCGACCCCTGCGGCTCCGCTGTAGCCTTCCCAGGTCTGCTGCCAGACCCACTCGTCTTCTTCGGCCCGCCACAGGTACTCTTCGACTGCTGTACTGTTCGAGGCGTAGAAGAGTCTGATGGGGGCGCTTTCGTCGAGCGCACTCGCGCATGCCGTTAGCCCGACCAAGTCGCCATCCCACGTAGTCAATTTAGCTTCGGCAATCGAGCCCTCTGTCCATCCGGTTGTTCGGTTGTTGCCAGAGCGTTGGCGTAGCAGGTTGTCAGAGTCAACATCTGGACAAATTATCAGTACACGATATATGCCAGAGCACGCCGACATCGCCAGCAGCACTTCAGTTCCGCGCAAACTCACAAAACACATTCCAGTAATTCGTCCCATTCGCCGTATACTGCACCGCAGATATGGGTGTGCTGTTCCTAGCGTCCGCAGCGACCACCAGCAGATCGTCGGGGCCTTCTTTCCAGGAGTAATCCGAAGTTTGGCGCATCCAGTGAATCTCACCAGAATGGTGCTGGAAGTAGACCACGTGGCTGTATTCGTTGGTGCGCAAGATGTCGTCCCAGTCTTGGGTAAAATTTTGCCAGATGTACGAGATGCCAGATCCGTTCCATGCGCCAGTGTTGGTGTAGTAGGATGGGTCTATGGTGCCGCCGATTTGGAGTTTTTCGACTGCGGTGGTGGCTGTGGGAGAGGGCGCTTGTGTTGCAGTGGATGTGGCGTCTGACGGCGAGGAAGTGGTCCCAGACGTGGAAGACGCTTTGTCGGGTTTTGATGAGGTTAAGCCAGCTCCCAAGCCTACTGCGAGCCCGATCGCGAGCACCGCTGCAACAAGAATGGCCCAAAATATTGTCGGTTTGATTCCGCAAATTTTGCGGCTCCTGGCTGGGTTTTGGGGTTCTGACTCTGACCAATCTAAAGGTACCAGCGGCGCATGAGGGCTGCTGACAGACTGCGATACCTCTTTCTCATTTTCTGAACTGATGACCTGTTTCTCGCTGTGATCGGGGTTGCTGGCAACTTGTTTGTCGTGTTCACGGGCCGGTGCCACCTCAAGACCAGGCTGCGCGAAGAGGTCGTCCTGAGAGCGGTACGCCATGCTTGAGACCAGGGTATCAGATTGGAGAGTCTTGTCCGAGACTGTGCATAGAGGTCCCGCAGAGGCAGGAATCTAGCAGCAGTCCATGTAGATGGGATGAAATTCCGAGCAAAGCTCGTCGAGGCTGCACGTTCGTCTATGATAAAACGCGTTCGGCAGTTCGCCTACTCAGCCCGGCCATGATGCCTGGCAGCGTGGGACGCGTTCTTCCAGCTGTGGCACGAGGGGGCGAAGGGGGGCTAATATGCGAAATTGTTGCTGGCACCAGTGCTGGGGTTATCGTGCCTGTTGTGCATCGAAGGATTGCTTAGATGCAGAAATATATGAGTCGGGTGTTAGAGAGCACACCTGGCTAAGGCGGATTGGGTCCTTCGGGTGTTCAGCTGTGGGCACTTGTCCGGTCTTAGCGAGCTTGATCCTTCGAGTTGCAGGGGGTCACACCCAGGCTGTCAGCTAGCCCAGGAAAAAAATGTATTCGGTCAGTAATCGGACGATGAGTGTCTGAGGCCTTGAGTCTAGCCAAGGCGTACAGCAAGGTGTGAATGGACTTTGTGGTTGAACTGGATTTCCAGAGATATTTGACAGAACAACTTCAACCGGTACAGTGCCAACATGCAAGTAGGGATAAACGTAGTGCAAGACGACAAGGGCCTGCAGCGTGGCGCAAGTACCGATAAGTGATCGCTGAGGAGTGCTGCATGTGGCCGCAAGACAAGGTTCGGCAGGGAAAGATGAAGTCGCCGTCATTATTACAAGGAGAAAAAGAAACAAATTGAGAGTTTCGCCTGTTCAAAATACCTTTGATTTCTCCACATCCGATGCAGCAAACGGCGGAAAAGGTCTCCGCCCAAGGATCGTTGGCCCGAAAATAATAATCAACAACCAAGTCCCTAATCCTTCCCCTTCTCCTTGACCTCTTAACACTTGACAACTTGCTGCCCGGCACTCACTCATCACCATGCATCTTGCAAGTAACGGCGACGCAACAGCAGTCCTCCCACCTCGCTCCGAAGTTCCTTGACTCGGAAAGTCTGACAACGTATTTTCCACCCATGATCGAAGTTCACCACGCACTCAAGAAAAGCGGAAACGCAATGCAAAGGGCGCGATAGTAGTGAAGCGTGCGTGCGGCCGCTGCAAAGGGTAGGCGGGTTTTCACTTGTCGCCAAAACTAACGCCACGGCGGTGGGGACATGATAACGCGAAAGGGAGGGACCAAGTGTGATACCAGGTAGTGTCCAGCCCTGCGAGTTCTGTTTTCGCCCGGAGAGGCGCGTTGTGTACATGTAGTTTGCCATTCTTTCACGCGAGGGGGTCAAACCTCTATGCATGTAAAGTTTCAGTTAAATAGCGAACTGAAAGCTTCTGGCGTCGCATCGGTTCCCCAAAACAGAACGAGGCGCCTCCTCACAGCGTTGACAGCGATCACGCCATTTAAGCTCACAAGACGTGCATGATACAAGCAACGGTAGCTAAATCTTATAGGCAACTCAATCCTCTGAGTAGTGCACATCCTTACTTCCTCATCTCTCTCTTCTTGTGTTCGCATGGCAAGTAACTCTCTTCGCATTTGCTTTCCAAGAAACGATTAAATGAATTTCGATGTATATGGTATATGTATTATGCCGTCCGTTCCGAGCATGAAAGCCAACAACAACAACAAGAAGAAGCGCTTCCGATCGCCAGGCTAACAGAAAGATTCTAAAGAGGAACATTGCAGCCAAAGCAGGCAGCCGCTCCAAGCGCCTTGATATGTACGAAAGTGGAAGACAACCAACAGGAAGAAACGACCAAAAGTGGGGGGGATTTTTAACGACAAACATGCTGAATGCAGGGAAAAGAAAGGATTTGTCCTCAAACTCGCTCGGGTGCGAGACAGAGAGGATAAGTTGACATTTCGCGACCTCAGAAGGTTCCGTATTCGGACTCGTCTTCCGCGATCGATTGCAGAATGCTCGCCGTCTCGGCGTCTTCCACCGCATGCTCCTGCATGACCTTCCGGCCCTGGACGACGACGTAGACGACCAGGACGATTCCGATGATGCAGGCGACTCCGGCCAGGAGCGCATTCAAAGGCATGGGGTTGTTGTGGAAGATGTTGTGGCTCGCGGCGTCGATTGCGGGCTGCATCAGGTTCACGAGCCCGCTGAAGCAGATGATAGTGCCGTAGACGCGGCCGAAAGTCGCGAAGCCAAAGACCTTGGCGGCGTAGTCGCTCATAGCCGAGTAGTAGAGGGGGCGCAGCAGGCAGAACAGGATCACGTTGATGTAGCCCGCCCACATGTAAGGGAGCGAGCCGAAGACGCCGATGGTGGAGATGAAGGCGACGATGATGGCGAGTAAGGTCGCGGTGCTGACGCTGTCGAGCAGGATGCCGATGATCGGGGTCGCGAGGACGCCGCCTAGGGGTAGGGCGACGTCGAAGAAGGAGTTGATTTGGATGGATGCCGTCTCGGAGCCGAGCATGTAGTCGTATTGCCCACGGATGGTGGCGATGAAGTAGTTCATGCGCAGCATCTGCAGTACCGTCAGACCCGTCATCAGAATGAACCAGGGAGTCATCATTTGCTCGACGGCAGGTTTGCCATGGAGGGCTCCCCAGACACCAGAGGCCTGCAGGGCGGCTGCCTCGTTCTCTTCACGGCGGGCACGCTCCTTTCTGTCACCGAGGAGCTTGTCCAAATCTGCAATCTGGGACTCGCGATGTTCGCGGCGGCCTCTACGCAGGCGCGTGACCTCGTCGTCGCTGAGATCATCATCCGACGAGTGGACCTGGATTGTGTCAGCGAGAACACGCAAGGAAAGACTACAAGACAACTTACATCCTCATAGACATTCTCAGCCTTTTCCAGCTTACGTTCAAGTTCTGGCATGGTCTTGTAGTTGTCAGGACTCATAATCGTGAACTGCGCAACGAATATCAGCACCGGAACCGCCAGGTACCCAAAGAAGAACTTCTGGGGCGAAAAGCTGCCCTCGGAGCTCTGGTACGCAAGTCTGTAAAACAGAAAGACGGCGGCCGAGGCGTCAAAGGCGCCGGTCACGGTCGCTACAATCGTGCCCGAGTACTTGGGGAAAGCGTTCGCGATCTGGAAGGACGGCAGGAAGATAAAGGTGCCTCCGAGCGCGAGCATGACATTGGCCACTACGAACCCGTCGAACTCGGGGAATTCAAATGCGTACCCCATCAGCAGAGCGCCGGCCGCGAGGAAGAAGCTGCCCAGGACCGCGCACACTCGGGGGCCGTAGCGGTCGAGGATTGTACCGACGGGGAGGGCGGAGACGTTGCATGTTGTCGATGCGATGGCAAAGAAGAAGTTGAGTCTGAAAGTCTTGTTAGCTAACGCGTTCTCGAGAAGGCGTTTCTTGATGGCTGGAGAACTCACCTCAAATCTTGCTCAAAGCACACATCCACATCATCCGCCAGCTCCTCCGCCGTGCAAAGCTCCCGATAGACACCCACATCGATCAACACCGGCTTCAACGCCGCGAAACCAAAGACAATGCCCGAAGCCAGCCAGCAAGCCACTACAGTAAACACGACCTGAGCTGTGCACGAAAAGTCAGCAAGTATTCATTGCAACATCAAAAGTTCCGAGAAAAAAACGTACCAATACGCTTCGCGGTGGAAACCTTATACGCCGTCACGGTCTTCAGAGGGTGATGGGCGTGGTTATGGTCTTGCTGGGGAGCATCCTCGGTGGGGACCGGATGGAAAGCATCGTAAGAGATCACACGGCGGACAGACCTGACAGTGCCGCCGCCATGATTGAGCTCACGATCCGGACCGTCGATGGAAGTAACACGATGGATGAGGGACATATGGTGTCGTCGGTGTGAGAGAGTGTTTCTTGTGCTACAGAGACGCTTGGCAAGTACGATGGGATCGCGAGGAGCAAGGCAAGGTAAAGCAAGGTAAGGCGAGGTTAGTAGTTAGTAAGTAGTAGTAGTTGAGACGCGGGTGGTTAGATGTGCCGTGCTTTGCTGTGCTGTGCTGTGATGTGGTACGAGGGTCTGTTGAAGGGCTCGCAAGACAAGGCAGTGGCAGTCAGATTTGTGTCCGGTTCGGTGGCAAGGAAAGAAGGTTATGGAAGACACAGCATTCGTGGTCGCGTGACAGTCGGAGTCGGAGAGAGACAGACGAGGGGGCAGGTTATGGGAAAGAGGCAGCAGGCTTTGCAGCAGGGCCGCCGAAACGTGAGACGGCCGCTATCGACGATTCTAGAGTTCCCAAAGCGCGAACCTAGACCATTTTGATAGTGGCACGGACCACACTCTGGACGGAGTTTCCTTTCCGAGCGTCATGTTGGGGCTGGCCTTGTATGCGTGAATGAATTGGTTAGATTGTTCGACCTGCGCGAGTTGGCCATTGGGAATCTCGCCAGTCATGTCTGTCAATTGCTGACTGCATGATACCGCACACACACACCGGCTGCTGGCATCAATGCCCCGGTTCACGACAGTCGATTTATATTACCCGAGGCTGCCTCCTCCGATGCATGTGGGGGAACTCATCCTAGTTCATACGCTAGGTGGTACGGGTGGGTGCCAACGTCGATGGATTTATTTCACGTGTCACGCCGTTGTCGACCACGACTTGTCGTGTCCATTCGTGGTACTGACATGTTTCGCAAGGATCATTGATACCGACAAGTCATCAACCGAGATCGATTCAGAAGCCCATGAAAGGCCATGCTGAGTGTTAATAAAAGCTACGCTCGGCTGTCAGCACGATCGCGGACAACAAAAGAAAAACAATGCAAATCCCGACGTCGCACGTCACGAGCCCTACACAGATCAGTCATGTATACAGTACGACCTGTCTCACCGACTATATCAGAAAGTCTGATTTCTTGCCACTGCAGCTGCACACAAGAACCATCGCCTTTCAAACAACGCGTGCAACACCGATAAGCGCCGCCATCAACCAATCAAACACGGCTGCTAATAACGTCAACAATACGCAACCCGCCGCAACCGAGAGCCCAGCTCGATTCTGCAGCCAAGTCTGCTGCTGCTTTCCATCCCCAGATCGCATCATCCCCAAATCGCATCCTTACTGCGCCCACCGCCGCCAATGGTTGGAGGCGTTGTGATGGTATAACTCCATGCCTCCTCTCCGTCGACAAACAGACGGTAGTGCAAAATACTCTGCTCGCTCGTCGATGGGCTGGAGATCGACACGGCGCCGAACTTGCTGTTGCCGTCCGGCAAGTATTTGATGCACACATCTGACACGTAATCTGGCGAAGTCGAGGACTCCTTGTAAGTGCGAATGGGCGCGTAGAACATGTTCAACGGCGAAGCAGAAAACTCGTGCACCGTTGCGCTCAAAGGCCAGCGCTTACGTTTCGTCTGGACTGGAACATGGGCGTAGCTGTCTGCGTCCTTGCGGTGGAAAGGGTTCTCGATCGCTTGATGAGCTGCGAGACCCACGACTTCTTCCTTGCCGTCGGGAGGTGGCGGGAAAGCTGTCGCGGCGAACTCGTGGCGGTCGCCGGAGAGAACGACCACACCGATGCCGTCGCTGCGAAGTCCAACATCCCACATTGCTTCGAGGATGATTTGACGCTCGCCGAGGTAACCGCGCCATGTGTCTTGCGCGCCGAACCACCAATTCTTGGTGAAGGGGATGGAGCTGATGAGAATCTTCCAGCGCACGCCCGAAGGCTCAGGCTGTTTCAACCAGGCGAGAAGGTCCGCAAGCTGAGCCTCTCCCAACATCGTCTTTGTCGGCTCGCCGCTGAACGGATCAGAGCCGTTGTTCTTGTCGTTGGGAGATCGGTAGCGGCGCGTGTCAATCATGAAGAACGATGCCGGTCCTTGAGTGAACGAAAACCAACTTTCGTCTGGTCGCACTGCAGGTGGATTGACAGACGTGTGATAGAGTGCGTATGGGTCGTAAGCCGCATTGAACACGCCCGTAGTGTTGCCGTCCCAGTCGTTGGCTACCTCGTGATCGTCGTAGACGTGAATCCAGGGGAGGTCTTTGGTCGCATCTTTCCAATCTGGACTGGCATACATGCGGCGGTACTCCTGCCTGTAGTCTTCAACGCTCGATCCGAATCTTCCCGGAACGTCGATGTAGATGAAGTCTCCCAGAAAGACCATGAATTGCGCCTTGAGATTTTGGATTGCGCGGGAGAAGTGTTGTAGCCCGGGATTGCTCAGCGGGTGTCGGAATGGCACATACGGGAAGTTGTTCTTTAGGCAGGACGAATGGACAAAGGTGAAGGTTCCGGCGTTTTCAGCGCGGTTCGAAATGTGTCCTGCTCTTGGTGGCGTCGTGAAGTGGCCGGTGTGGTTGTTCGACGCAGCCCACTGGTATTTTGTGTCCGGCTTCAGTCCAATCAAGGTGAGAGTGCCGGTGAAGTCGGTGCTCTCGTCGAGCCAGTCGATCTTCCCTGAGGATTTCCACGTGGTGTCACTTGCAAGCATGCCGCGAGCCATGGGCGGGTCTACATTCCTGTAGGACACCGAGATGGGGTATTTCGCTGCATCTGTCTCTCGGATCAAGATCCTCGCATCGTTAACAGACACGTACCCAACCCGCGCCATGGACAGATCTCCGGAAGGATGGAATACAGCACCGCGATAGACCAGGTCGACTGTCATGAGCACCAAGGCAAGATTGATCAGGAAAGTCAATGTAGTCCAGAAGAGACTGGTAGGACTTGGCAGACCGGTTGTGAGAGTCTTGAGCACTTGCGGTCCTTTTTCGTTGACCACGATTGTTTCCTGAACGTCTAGTTCGGCGATGGGGGTTTCGGGTGGCGTGGCGTCCGCGTAACGCGAGTCAAAGTCTTCGTAGGCGTCATCTTCGTTGATCTCCCGGGTTACGATGTCAATGTCGTCAGAAATGATATCGTAGGGTGCAGTGTGCGTGAGGTTGTAGATGAACGCCGGGACGTATGCGGCGAAGAGGGTATAGATCAACTTTGGGAAGTGCTGGGCCTGTTAGCTGCGTTGGACAAAAGGTTGAGGAGTTGGTATACGAACGTGACCAGGAATCTGTTTGATGGCCAAGCATTAGCTAAGATCTATTGCAACTGATGATGTGCATGGCCTGGGGCTTACCCATCTCAGGAATACGAAGGCAAAAAGTCGCAGGAATATAGAGCTTGTAGCCGTGATGTACTGCGCGGCATTGTTCAGATCACCCATGGCTGTCATGCACGTGTTCACCAAGGATTGATAGTTATCAGGATGACATGTCGTCTATCGTAGAGAGGAGCAAACAAGACATGGGTGTAGACGCGTTGAAGTCTATCTTACGCGGTTTCCGTTGTCAATCTCGGTGACGTCAGCTCTTGCGAACATTGACCGACGTCTTTCTTGTTCCCCCACATGCAGTCTTCCACGGTTCCTCCATTCAACAACGTCCGCATCTCTCATGCCATCGTCAGCGAACATCATCAGAACAAGATCGTGCCCACGGCCAGTCAAGATCGCCTCGGCATGATTCAAATTCACGAGAGAGCTGATCTTCAAGCGCGAATCAAGGCTCATTGGTTCGCGTGAGGGTCTCTATCTCATCAGGTTGGCGGGCTCAGCAACGTCTTCCGATTTGCTAAGTAGTTAGTTCGATGACTTGATTGGTAATACTTGATTGGTGATGCAGAACTTATAACGACAGGGCATACTAGTCCTCGTTCCATGAGCTTACTTCTGAGAAACTGGATGCTTCAGAGAATGACCGCAACTCCCCCAAAAGACCACCCGGTGGCCTTATTCATAGCTCACGAAGGACCGAATCTCATCAGTTTCTGCTAGCGGCACCTACACCGGTCAACGCCGCCTCTCCATTCGGCGGTGATGCCGAAGACGACGACAGTGAGTCCACGTTCAGCCATTTCTGTGCATTGTTCTCCCGAACCTCCGAAACGACATCAGGCGCCCTTCTCGCATCACGACGACGGCGTCGGAAATCGTCCAAGAATCTGAAGATCGCGAGCGCGATACCAAGCGCTAGCACGGCACAGGCGACACTGAAGCCACGACGGTAGAGCGGATTGTCGTCTTCACGGAAGATCTGTGCGCCATAGATGCCGGCGATGTTGGCGCCCATGATCACCCTGCTTGTGTATCAGCATCCTCTCTCGAGCCCTGACATATTCGGCGTGTAGCACGGCACAACTTACAACGCCATTGCTAGTGCACGCTCTTCCGAGTCGTCGCAGGTAAGACTCATCCAGGAGATATTGAGGGGGTGTGAGAAGGTGCCGAAGACTTGTGTCCAGACGACGCCGAAATAGCTCACGTTACGCTTGCCCAGCTCGGTGAAGCCGCGGTTGAAGATGTAGCCGAGCAAGTGCATGCTTAGCCCTGCGATTACCGTCTCTCCTCTCCGGTTGCTATGGGTGTGTTAGACATTCTGCTGGACCTGACCAAGGACTTGGAGATCACTCACTAGCGATCGGACACGTATGAGAAACCAAATGACACGGGAATCTGGATGAAGAGACCGACGGATGCCAATGCGTTGGACGTCAGTGACGGGAAGCCAAAGCTGCGTACGATTGTGGGAGCGTATGTGTCGAATGCACGCTGCGGTCCATTGTTGCAGAGAGTGATGAGGAAGTGAATCCACATGCGCCAGCCGGTGAACTACTCTGACTGTTAGCAATGGGACTCTGACCACTTGTAGCTGGCAAACGCCGACTGACCAGCTTCTTGAACGCTGCGAGGCCAATGCGTTTCTTCTTCTGCCCTTTCATCGGGTCGTCCAACAGAACACGCGCGTTTAGGATATGCAGCTCTCTCTCGGTAAAGATTTTGACATTCGGCAGGAATGTGCTCCGAGGCTTCTTGAACGAGTCCGGCAGGAACAGTCCTAGTACGACACCACTTGCGCAGGTGAAGCCGCCCATCAGCACGAAGAGCCAGAACCAACCCGGTCGTCCCGCCACACCTCGCATGTGGAGGATGCCGTATGCGAGAAGTTTGGCCGACGCCTGACCGAACTGGTTTCCGAAATAGAACACCATCACTCGCTTGGCCGTTTCTTTCCGAGTGTACCAGGTTGACAAAGTCCACAGACCACCTGGAATAAACCCGGACTCTGTGACTCCGAGGAGGAAGCGCGTGACGATGAAGGAGGCGTAGTTGGTCTGCCATGCTTGGAAAGTGGAGACGGTGCCGAAAAGAAATAACTGCAGTGTCAACCACTTGCCTGGGCCCACCCTGTACAAGACCATGTTGGAAGGGATCTCGAAGAGGACGATTCCCAGGGAGAGCATCTGCTGGCCGACGTTGAACTGATTCTGATCGATACCAATGTCCTCTCTGAAGTTGTCCGTGATTGCATTCGCCATGTTACCGCGGTCCAGCTCTGCATTCGGATTAGACGAACTTCAATCTCACCAAAGAGATATTGACTTACGCAGGCAGAAGAATCCCAGCGTCAGCAAGGGCATGATCAAGAGGTCCAGCCTATCGATAGTGTCAGTCGACGACACTTTGGTCCCTGGAGGCAACGCCATACTTCCTCTTTGCCTTCTTCTCTTCCTCGGCCGTCCAATCCCGCTCAATGGCGGCATTCAGCGATTCGTTTTCCGGCGTAGCCACGTAGCTGGTGTCATCCTTCGACGGTGGCGGAAGGTCAACTTGCCCCATGATTGCGGCTCGGTCAAAACGATTTCAATATCCAATATCACAAGACGAGCATCACAAGAGATAACAACAACGCGCGAGAGAAAGGCATGGTTATACCATCTTCACGCACCCGAGCCCTGCAGCAAATCTTGCAATGCCGCGCCATGGTATCATCAGAAGGCGTAAGGCAAGAGACGACCCAGAGCCACAAAGAACGTCTTGGGACGTAAAAGGCGTCCTGGGCAAAGCTGGGTAACAAAGAGCTCATTTGCTCGTCGACGGGATCTCGCTGCTCGGCGTGGTACAGCCCTCCATGCCATGCAACAGCAATCGAGTATGTCGCCATAATGCTATCAAGGATGCGTTTGCGACGGGGACTCCATTGGGCTGGCGAGATGCGTCGAGTGCTATCGAGACAGCAAAAACACTGGAATGCTGATGTTTGCTTTGGTTTAGCTTGTCCACCGTTGTCCGGTGGTGTTATCCTTGGCTCGAATTACGTGATCGTTCACCATCTTGGCGGTGATGCTCCAGGGACTTTTCTTTTCTCGCGTGGACGACGCTCTGCAACGCTCGCCCACTCGAGTCGTGGTTTTTCTTGGTCCCTACTGCATTGTGTGTTCGTCCCTGTGAAGAGTATCTATGTTGTCGATGGGTTGCCGGCGATCTGTCCGTCCGCCATAGGGGGTTCGAGGGTTAGATCCGGTCTCCGAAGAAAGTAACCACAAAGCATTGCTGGGGCTTCAATAGATTATGATCAGCAAAGCGTTTTCGTCTGAGGTGATCTGACTGTATCAATCGCATCATTGCTCGTTGACTTTTCGAATCGCTCCAAAAACGTGCATCGATCTGTTTGCAGTGATAAGGGTCGAAGCATCGGCAATTTTGGCTTTGCGCCCATCTTAAGGCGTTCACTACTCCGCAATGATGATCAGCACGATCTCGTAATCTGTGCATGAGGGTTGAGAAAGGATCAATATAGTTTGATGCACGTGTGATCGTATAGTCTAGCCTTCTGTGTTCGCTGATCGTCCGATGTTATTCCCGGGAGATATAATGCATGCTTCGGAGATGTTCTGCTTTGGCATGAAGAGCATGTCATTATATCGATTAATATATACGTATTGGTCGTATGAAGCCGAAATAACAAGGAAAATGCTCAGCGACTTGATGTCCCATCATCGCGCGGGTGTTCGTTTGTGTACAACGCGCAACGCGCAAAACAAGGTAGGAAAATGATCAAATAAACATATCGGGGTATCGTGGTCTTACTTTGTCTCCTTCTCACGTCCTTCTCTTCTGGTCTCTTGAACCTCAACCCTTCAGACCTGGCCGGCCGGTTTCGACTCTCGCCCGGTGCCTTTCCAGTTTAGGTCGCTCATCGCGATCGAGTCTTCCTCGTGTGAGTAGCGGGTTCCGACAATGGCAACAGCAGCGGCCGCGTGTGTGTTGTCGGCAGGAAGAGGCGACCACTGCGACTTGTGGTCCATGGGGGGCATCTTGTCGACAGGCACAGTCAAGGACTCGGTCGACTGGTCCGAGTCGTGGTTGAAGGTCACACTCGTGTCTTTCCTTACGGTGATCTGGTGGCTTTTGCTCGTAGCATGTCCCATGGAGTTCCCGGTCTTTGGTCCATAGCTATCGTCGAGGGCGTTTCGCGAACCGTAGCTGCCACCGAGATACCGACGGAAGAAGACGCGCAAGGATGGGGCAGCGGCGCAGATGATCCCTGCTTGGAGCTCGAATTGAGCCCAGATGAAGAGGTTGAAGGCCGATCGTGTGATGTCTTTTGAGACGCCGGTTTCTGTGGATGTAGGTCAGTAAATGTAGATTGTGCGGTAATCTGTTCGTCACTCACCAATCAACCAATACGTCCGTACTCCACTCGCAGCGACGACGACTAAACCAAGGGAGAAGATACCAAATAGAGCGATCTTCTGCGCTTTTGGTACAGAGCTCAATTGCCATGTGAGAAAGCAAGGCAATGCCACCGAGTAGACGTCGCTAATGGCAGCGCAGACGCCGGCCATCGCATTGATAACGCTCGTGTCCATGCATTGGTAGTCCTGTGTCAGGGCGTACTTGAAGTCGAACGCCATCCAGTACGCACTGGTTGGTGTGCAGTTGGCCAGAAGCACGACGCAGAATGTAAAGGTGTAAGCGATGGTGAAGGCGATGGCAAACCAGATGAGCCACTTGTATCGTCTCGAGCAGGTGCCATTGACGAGACGACGGTAGAACAGAAGAATGGAGACTTTGGTGCATCCGCCGCAGACCAGGAACGAGAACTCTCCAAGCCACATGCACAGCACCAAAGTCGTTCGTTTGTCTGGAGGGGCATCCCAGACGTGCCGGTCTCCATGAGCATAGGAAGTATATATGATTGAGACAGCTGTGAACATCATGCCAGCCAGCCAGCCGGGAAAAAGAATTGCCTGATCGATGTCGTTAGATCATGACATTACTTGGAGTAATCACCTCTCTGTTCGTTGAACATACATCATCTAGACCCAGTCTCCCTGCATGCCCTCGGATCCGCAGCCAGTATCGTAATCCTAGTAGAAGGGTGGCGGCGCCAAACCAGATGCCTGAGTATATGGGCAACCATGTAATACGGTCCGGGTTGTCGTAATTTGGAGTGGGCCAATTTGAGATGATCTCCGGTGTCAGGTGAGCAATGTTGCTGTTGTGCTTCCCAGAGCTGGCCATATCGAATGATTGTCGGAAGGATCAGTACAGTGCAGTAGGATGCTGAGGTTGCAGATGCAGATACCGGGACTAAAGACACACGAGAAGAGAATCAGCCCATCGCCGAGTTCCTTTGGAACAGCATCTCGACATCGATATGCGAGGGACTAGGTGAAAGCCTGATAGCACCGAGTAAGTGGCATGCCCTATGCCATTGGCCTATTGGCGTCCATCTCACCGAGGCGGTCTTCGCTCCGATTGTCTGGTCTGGTTTTCGGGAGCATATGCTCGTGGAGGCATGAATCGCTGCAGTGGCCTGACCTGGAGACCCAAGCGCTAGCCCGATGGTAAAGAGGCGATCGGCGAAGGGGAAGGTGGTTTTAGCGCATGTTTTGCGTGACAACTCACAAGTGTGAAGCCATTCACAACAGCGTCCCGGCACTTGGTATGCTAGTTGATTTAGGTTAATCTGTGCGTCTGCACAAGTGTAAACTTCAGCATCTGGCACGGCCACGCGGCGCTACGTGCCTGGTACAGACCCGTCGCCCAACAAAAGGTGTCCTTTCCAAAACGTCCCCTAAAGACCCCGCACACGAATATGCCTTGGATCAAGGTGTTGTTGTGTTGTCATGACAGGAGGAAGCCCTCAGTCGCACTCAGGGCTGAGACGAACCCTTTCTTTCCTTCTATCTCAACCCGAATTTCACCCGTCTGCTCTCTGAAGGTTTCAAAACGGGGTGCTGTGATTACGTGGACGGCTCTACTCGTTTCACAAACGCCACAACGCTACGAGATTGTATTCGAGCACGTTACCTAATCGAACAGCCACGAATAGACAGCGTCACAAGAACGACCCGACACATCGCTGGCTAGTGGAGGAGTTGTGATACAGTACTCGACACTCGGTCATTGTGGACCCCCGTGGAGAGAAACCATGTGCTGTTCCTTTGCGATCTTCGAACGACAGGGTTTATCAGAGAACCATGGGGGCTAAAATGTCGATCCGCATCAAAGGTTCACAACAGGTATGGAAAATCCCCAAGCTTGTCTGTACCATGGCTGCACATAACCTCGCACAAACGGAGCATGCATCGGTCGATTTTCCATCATATATCACTTCGTTACTGGAATCGGGATCTCTTTTCTGTTTTCAAAGGATCGAAGGAACAGGATGCCGACCCTACGCCTGGTAGAAGCATGTGTGCTCAAATCCACCAACCGATACTCTCCGCGACGTAACTTGACACATCCGAGCATCGACTTTGGGACAAGATGCCAAACTTCTGTTACAAACTAGCGCTGAGAGCACGTGTTTTCCCCAGCCCCTCTGCCGATCCAGGACCGTGCTAGAGAATCAAATCAGTCTTTTCTCGAGGCTTTATACGGATTGGGTATGGTCTTGTTGGTGACTGGCAGAGGAAAGAAAGCCGTGGGGGCGCGAGAATAATCCCACTTATTGCCGCTCGTCAGCTAGCCTAAACATGCCTCTTGCATACATAGAAGTTGCACAAACGATCTCGTTACACCTACGACTCATATGCAAAATACGAAAACGAGCAGAGCGTTTAATCTAGCCTCCTACCTCCTACCAAGAGACTACACAACAGATATCCGACCTCGGCACGTCTTCTAACGTCAGTCTGACGAGACGACCAAGTCTGCTCTGAACGATGAAGCTGTGAAGGATGCCAATGCAAAAGACTGATCTGCATGTACGCACATGCCTCCTATATCTGCTCCGAGAAGTCCGACATGCCCGAGTTATGTCAACGACCAACAGATCACCTCCTAGGGCTTCCTTCCTTGAGATGCTCACATGACGCCTGGCCGTTCCCTTTCTGAGTTTCCTAGCACATCTTCTAGTATGGAAGCCAATTACATGAAACGTGCCCTGGAAGTATGATACTCTTCTTAAACTTCTTATCAAGTTGAACAATCCAGATCTCAAGGCCGCTTTCGGAGGGAAGGATTGAGACTTTTGGTGGTGCATGATTGCAGATCTGACTATACTAACAGATACAGTACGGCGAGACGAATGTCATCGATTGACACCCACTTAGCTGGGCGTAACCTTCGACCGTCTTTCTTACCGCACAAGGCTCACCGCACCCTGTTCTCCTCTCCGCTGTCTGGCGAACCTCCGTGCGACGTCCTGCCCTCTCGCCATCCGACTACAGTACCTTCGCCCGTTTAGGCATTCGCAAGCGTCAGGATACGGGGATTCTACGGTGGCTCAACGCGGTGACATTCTGCCGTGATGCAATGATCAATACCATTTCACGGCAGAGACACGGTGGTTTCGCGGTGGGCTTGCCTAACGGCTCTTTCAACGATGGATTCTGCGGCTGGAACACGACTGTGAATGATAGTACCGCCGAATTCACAGAAGCTACATGTATGTACTTAATTAGCCAAGCCACACAGCATGTCACTCCGTAAAGTACGAGTGTGAGCCCGTTTGTCGTATGCATGTTGCTTGTCGTATAGACTAGTCTTACAGTCGCCATGTGGCTATTTGTCTTACGGCTGCGAGACTTGCCCCTTCGCTCTTTCAAACCACACTGCTTCTGATGCAGGTTGCCTCCTATTGTTATCAAAGTGTACATGAACAACGGACACCTATCTCCCATCCCCGTGGGCTAATCCTGCGTA
>Ga0265797_10006469_pt1 | contig 16514 bp, 24 predicted proteins | sample P2T30metagenome_FD_192433 | JGI IMG/M metagenome (GOLD analysis project Ga0265797, IMG submission 192433) | Plant litter microbial communities from East Loma Ridge, Irvine, California - P2 T30 | ecosystem: Environmental > Terrestrial > Plant litter > Unclassified | place: USA: California... | reverse complement strand
GGAATGACCATGCGCATGCTGCAGTTCCTCGAGGTAGACGCTATCCCTATTGCCGGCGAATTGTAGGCCACGCGTGCTGACGACAAGCACCAGATCTCAGAAACCATGGGTTTAATGGAAGAACTCATGATCTTCGCACAAGAGAAGAACCTTCGACCGAACCACGCGCTCGACCAGCTTGTCGCCCATTACGAAAGAACAGGTGCCTCGACTCCTCAAATCAACCTTCCCCAAGGCCAAGGCGCTGCTGTTAATGGCATGGCGCCAGGCGCACAGGGCACTCCACGCATGGGCAGCATGGGCATGCCTGGGCAACCAGGGTTCCAGGGCTCACCATCAGTACCCAACATGAGTCTCCCAATGCAGCCGAACGGCATTCACGGTAGCCCTCACCACCAAGGCGGTCTCCTACCCGGCCAAATGCCTGGCGGAATGGGAACACCCTCTCCCGCTCAGACGCATATGGCCGCACCTCCAATGATGCCCCAACACAGCCAGCAAGGCACAAACAGCAGCGCTGCGTCTGCGAACACTAGTCCTCAAGTGAACAACAAGCGCAGGCGGAGCACCGTCAAGATGGAAGGCGAAGAAGGTGGCGCGGATGGAGGGCACAAAGTCAAGCCCAGTCCTCGCATGCCGAAGAAACCCAAGCCGTCATGACCTGACGCAGGATTGTCAATGATCTGGCGTTTGGTTGGGTTGCTGCAATTAATTTGATACTGCGCAGCGAAGGCGTTTACGTTGGTTTGATTTCACGCGATGTATCTTGCAAAATCTGCAAGTACGGCCAAAGGGGAGAGCATAGGAAAGACGGGCAAAACACTCTATTCATGGACCCCAGGGCTAGATGGTCACCTGGTGGACTGGTGGAGTTGGGACTTGGAAATTCCCCCTTTTTGCTATAAACGCGATCGCTTCCACTGGAGGACATTGAAGCTCAAACTTGTGAAGAAACGATTGCGTTGGTTTTACATTCCTGGAAGAAAAGAAAAGCGGCAGATGGGATGGCGCTTGGGGCGGGTGGAGTTCCTTGCGATTTGATACCTTCCAGGTACCTTATGGCGGTTGCTGTCTTGTTTCTCTCGTTCTACTTATTATATAACGGTATAGCGATGTGTACGATAACCAAGCTCTTGCAAATACTTCAGTCGGTCTACTATTTGCTTAATGAACGCGAGGTGTTCACAGTGCTTTTGTAATCTACCAACTCATACACTTTTCTCAATGGGAGGAGTCTGGTGATGTGTTTAAGCAAACGAAGTAGATGATACTGGTCTACGATCCTCGAATAAACACCTGTCACTGCCTCAAAATGTCTCCCTATGGTAACGTGGGTTCGGACCGAATCGAAATTTGGAGGTATCAGGCCATACATTCACATGCCTGCATAACAAAGAAAGAAAGAATTCACAACGTTTTCGGCGGTAAAGTAATACTCGAGGTCCCAAGTCAGCACGATTTCAGCGTTTCTGAGTGATGTGGAAAGTGTTTTCGCGAGCAATGGATCGAAGCGCGACAACTATGTACACATAACATGGAGCTCTTATGGCGTCGTGTTTCGAATTCTTTTGCAAACTCTATTCCGAGTCTATCTGATGTGTACCGCACCTGCTTCTCTGTCCTCATTTCGCTTTATTCCACTTGCTGCGGTTCATGTAGCGTCATAATGAATCGACGAGGAGTTTACTCGCCATGTCCCACAGTACACGAGGGAGTAACACACAAACAACGATACAGCCCGTCAGCCCGTATGAACCAGTCAATCCTTCATTGTTTTATTGCTACGGCATAGACAAGTCCGCTGCACAAATCAGCTTGCGTGTACGTCGGGGTTTCAAAGTGATGATACACACGAGCACCTTCGAGAATCGAAGGACAGAGCAAACGAGCCATTAGAACATGGTTTTGTAGCACGGCTTGTCGCCATGGTCGTGATAGAAGCAAGGAGACTCTTGGCCGATTGGGTGTTTGACCTTCTTCGAAGCCTTGGGCTGCAACGCCGCCCGCTTCAGCAGAGCGATGGTCACGTTCTAGAAGAACGAAGCCAGGACGGCTGTATCGCCATCTTAGTCTAAGGTGGACATGGAGTTCTCAGACCAGTGGCTGGCCGCAATATCGACCATGAGTCTTCTCACTGGGGAGCCAGCGCTGTGACTGTAGATCGGAAGACACTCGAAGGTTGGGAAGCAGCCGTCGTTGGCAATCTTGTGAACGATAGCGTCCACAGCCGCATCCTTGAATGATGAGGACAAGAGCACTTCCCCAAGGATCCATGCATTTCCAAGGCGTACGAATTCTTCTTCACCGTCCGCGTCCTTTCCCTGGTCCTTCACAATCGAGTAAACTTTCCCGGTGTAGAGGAAGGACAGGAAGTCCTCGAATACAGCAGCAGAGTCCGCGGGCAGTTCAGGCAGGCGGACAATGCGCTCCTTAGATTCCTTCCACCCTTTCTTCAAACAAGCTTGAAAGAAGTCGGAGTGCTTGCACGCTAAGTCGGCGTGTATGAAGTATTGCGTGGCAGTCGCCTCATGGCCGACAATCAGTGTGATGATGTCTCCACCGAGCCTATGTGGCGAACATTGTTAGTAAAGTGGACTATCGTATGCCTGTAGGTCCATGGCCTCCAAAGTCGACGCACCTTGGTCTCTTTGCGCCATCTAGGCGAATGCTCGTCATCGCCATGTCAGGGTGCGATCTCGTGTTCGATCGCCGAGTATTGTGTTGTTTAGTGCTGCGAGCGATTGAAGGAAAAAGGAAAGTGACTGCAGGTGAGTAATGTGACGAATGAAGAGTGAAGTCAACCTGGAACAGAACAGTGCCAGTGACATGTGACTTCAACATCCTTTTGCATGTGATTGCTTGGCGGAGATATTGCACTTCACTTCACTTGAGATCGTATGCAATGAATGTATAATGGGGAGCTGTAATCTGAGCCTTGAATAGGGCGCTAGAGCAGCTGACCCTGGGACTCGTGTGACTGTTAGGTGCTATGACCTGTTTCTTTCCCTTGATGTTGCACAACTTTGCACCTCACAAGATCCAATTAGAGAACTTCGGAGGGCGGGCTTGTTTCAATGGAAAACACCAATTCCAAAAAGGCAGCATGGTGGATCGATGCCAAGCGACTAGGATATGAGAGTCTAATTGATCAGCCATACGCAGCCAAGATAATACTACCTACTCTACGCCACGCTCCATCCTGTGCCAAAACATCCCCCGAGAGCCGTAGCTCATCCAGGAACTTTGACAACATGAAAACGCCAAAGGATTAAGATATGCCCAGAGTGAGAGCAAGTGAGAGAAGAAACAAGAACACGACCTCTAGTTCCTGTCAAGTCTGCGCCTCAAGTTCCTCGTACGCTTCATCAGCTTCTTGTACTTGTGCTTCTTCATCTTAAGCTTCCTCTGGCGCTTGACAGAAATGAGACGCATCTGAGGCTTGCGCATGCCAGGAACCTGGCGGATGCGGCGGAGAGGGCCGGAGGCCGCAGCAGTGATGGAGTGGATAGCCTTGCGCTGTGATTGCAGGTAGGCCTGGTTCTTGCGCCATGCGCGCGCGAGGAAGGGCTGATGAGGCTGACGAGATGTGTTCCTCACGGTGCTGCTCTCCTTTGCGTTCGCAATCTGGACCAAAGGCGATTGCGACGCGGTGTACGTCTTGTGTCCATCGGCCGCAGTGGATTCGGTTACCACGATGGTCGTCTGGAAGTGCTTCGATTTGGGCTTTGTGGCGCGCGCACGCTTCTTCTCAGACGCTTTGGACTCGGAAGGGAACGCCTGAGGTGGAGGCGGAGGCTGGAAGGGTCTGAATTGTGTGACAAGGTCGTCGATAGTCTTGGCTTTGGGTGGGCCATCTAGGTGTTTGACACCGTTGCTGTTGCTTGCGCTTTCTTGGAGAACCTCCCATCGTACTCCTGCCTCATCTTGTGACGCGCCGTTGTTGCCCTCCAAGTTCTCGATCGTATCCTGCAGAGCGATGATGACATCTTCAGGTCTCTTTTCCGCCGAATTCCCATTTTCCCAAACATCCAGCTGCGGTTTTGACTCGAAAATGCTGTTGAATGTCTCTTCTGACGCAGGCGGAGGAATCGGGTTGGACAGAGAAAGTGGGTGATGTAGGCTGAAGAATGCGGAAAGCCAGAAGTCTGGATAGAATATTAGTTTGGAACAACGATGGAGGCTGCTTCACATGACATACCCTTCTCTCCCACGTGTCTGGTATCAGGCACAGTAGGTAGTCCAGCAAACTGGTTCGCCTCTTCCTTGCCCTTTACGCTCTTCTCGACCTGAGTCCTCTTTACGCGGCTTGCCCGCCTGGGTGTCTTCTCGGCCTCGGACGCCTGGGCGGTGGTCTCTGCGGCCTTTGTAGCGGGAGCGGGCTTGCTGCTGCTATCAGGCGGACAGTTGGCCTTGCTGCTCGACTGTCTGCGCTGGTGAGGGCGGCGCTGGGTGGTGGAGGTTGCGAAGCATTGCGATGCGGTCCACGGGGCAGGCGCCGGGGCTGCGTTGGTGAGGGTGGTGGCGCGGTGGGCGGCCCTCGTCAATTTGGAGGAGAACATCGCAAGTGAATGTGATGTTCCCGAGTTGGTATGAGTGGTGGGTGGTGCAGTGCTGAGGTAGTTTGGTAGTGCTGCGGTGTGAGACTGAGCGGCTCTTTGATCGGAGATGCGGCGAAGGCGGAGAGGATGCTCGGCGTGACTCGGTGAAGGCGAGCTCATGCGGACAATTTATCGCGACGATCAGGCCCACTTCACCAACACCGCCGTGCATGCGACTGATATGCTCGCTGAATGTGCCCGTTGTTCACTGTATCACGTGTCGAGGCTTTCGTCAAAAGACGAGCTCGGCAAAGCAGATAGACTACAGGTAAGGTCGATCATCGAAGCCAGGCTTCTTCTTCTGGATCGTCGCCCCTTCGCTTTGTCCTTCCATCCGCCACTTCAGCGATATCTTCATACAGCATATCCCAGGAAAAGAACACACCGAGACCGCCATAGCCTTCCAACATCACTACACCTACCTACGCCATGGCACAAGCGAGTGAAAACAACCCCAGGCCAGACCAGAAGACGCTCCAAGAAGCCGGCGAACTGGAAGTCTTCGATGAGAGTGGTAAAGCCATCACATTCGACCAGCTCTATAACACCGAAGGTCGGCAGGTGGTGGTGTTCATCCGGCACTTCTTCTGTGGCGTGAGTGCCCAACAGTGCAGCTACAGGGGCCAACACAGCCAGTACTAACAAATGCCACAACAGCACTGCGAAGATTACGTGCGCGAACTGACCAAGCACTTCCCGCCCAAGGACCTCGAGCGCATCGACCCAGCCACCACCCTCTCCATCATCGGCTGTGGCGAGCCATCAGCAATCGCAGGGTACAAGCAACGAACCGGCACATCCTTCCCCATCTACAGTGACCCATCTCGGAAGCTGTATGTCAAACTGGGCATGACGAGTTCGCTATCCATGGGCGACCAGAAGCCAAATTACGTCCAGTCCAGCATCCTAGGCGGCACGATCAAGAGCATGTCGAACATGATCGCGTCTGGCACAGGCATTTTCAAGGGAGGCGACTTCAGCCAGAACGGGGGAGAGTGGGTCTTTGTCGACGGGCACTTGGAGTGGTTTCATCGCATGCAGCATACGCGAGACCACTCCGAAGTGACAGAACTGGGCAAAGTCTTGGGCTTTGGGATGATGAATTAGTGGCTCGGGTCGCTAATGGGGTGACTACATGATATTTCCTTTGCTTTGTAAAGAATGTGCGTAATATTGATACCCGACCTAAGATTCGCTCAGAGTCATTACCCAGCGCCCTTATTCAGCTACTTCTTGTCCACCGCAGACAACAACACACAGAAGTGCACGGTATGAGACCAAAAGCCATGATTACTTCGAACCCACCCTTTTGCGCGGTATACCAAACCTGAATATCTCGGTCGAAGATACGGTACTCGGCACTGGCCTGTTGCTGCTTGGGATAGCGCTTCCAGGCGTGCCAGGAAAAGAGGCCATGTCTGGTCCAAGATGCTCGCCCTTTGTGAATTTACGAGTCCAAGGTGCATTCATCTCTTTGCGTAGCCAGCGCTGTGCAGTCTCAAGCGTCGGTATCCGCCGTTTTATGAGAGGTATGTCCAAGCTGTGGATTGCTTCGAAGTGTGGCAATATCACATTGCATGTGCGATCTGTGTATTAACAGGTCAGTTAACAAATCCCTCTTTAGGTGTCAAACAACGTTTACCGGTGGCAAGCGGCGAACTTGCAGCCGCGTCAGGCAATGGCTTCCGGGGCACGTGACTTTGAATGTGGACCTCACCATCTGGTGATAGGTCTCTTTCGGGTCTGTAGCCGATATAAAGGTCTAGCAAGCTTTCGAGATCATTGCGAGGTAGTGTAGAAGAGGTCGCCGACCCCACTTCGTTGGAGGAATCGCGGTTCTGACTGTAGAGTTGTGGAGCAACCGACAAGCTGTTGTAGCCTTGCATCAAACGTTGTAGATAAAGGCGATCTACTGTTATGTTTGCGGCGCCGCTCGGTCCGGCGTGTCGAAGAAATCGGGCGAGCTCTTTGGTTGACCCGTCACGCACCTGAGCGTCTCGCGGCGACAATCTCTTGGGTGGCAATGGCCGGAGAAGTGAAGTAGTGCCTGAAAGCCGTGAAACGAAATCAATCTCTATGGTTTCGACATCGTTCGCGGAGAAGGTGCTGGAAGGTGTGCCACCTGCTGAGTTTGGCTCCTCGAGAAACGCCGAAGTGTCCAAGTTGTGATTCGATTGGATGTCGCTCCTGGGGGTGTTTGACAAGGCATGCCCGCCACTTGATATCCTTTCCTCCTGCAAGGTAGATTCAGACCTCGGAGGTGCCTCGAAAATGAGTTCTGCAGGTATGTTGTGAAGGCATAAAGGCGTCAACTCAGCCTTTCCAACTCGATGCTTCCCAGCTTTTAGTATCGCTTGCAATCGCTCAGCGTCCGCCTGCACAGCAGATCTCGCAAGTCCAAAATCAAGGCCACGGGTCCGATAGTCGAGCACATCGACAGGCAGCCTCTGCAATGTGTGTTCAAAATGTGCATAGCCTGTGGAGTGATCATCGAGTTCCACGCTCACAACACCAAGGAGGAAGTGAGCAATCGGATCGTCCATATCCAACGAGATGGCCTTTTCGAAAGACATGGAAGCAAGATCGAAGTCGCCCAACCTTGCTTCGATCAACCCTTTGTTCAGCGCGAAAGTCCTTTGATCAACGGGGTCCGGGCTTAGCCTCGCCATCAGCGAAAATGTGTCGGCGGCGCTTTGCCAACTGTAGTTGTGGTAAAGCAAACACGCATGTTCCCACAGATCTAACAAGCCAGAGCTGGACAGTCGCTTCCGTTCCAAGCTTTCAACCATTTTGCCAGATTATCCTTGAAAGTAATGCGATCCCGATCAATGGATGAATGCCAATGAATAGTAGACATCGTTTCGAAACCTCCCTGGTAATGTTGGAAAACACAGGAACAGAAAGATACGCAGGCAATGACCCACCGCAAATTAACCAAGGCCAGAACAGGATAGTGGCCATGAGACATCGATTCGCGCATGGACCTGCTGATCAATGGCGAGCAGCCCTTGGCTTTGGGGATGTCGCAACAACCATGATTTCATGAGCCGGGAGACCAGAACTGTCAACGACATTCACGTCGACAAATGAGTCGTTCAAGATCTTCTCGCCATCAGCCCAGTCACTGCGGTGACCAAGCCACACCAGCTTTTCAAGCGCACCGTCGGCGAAGGTGTTAACGTAAGATGCAATCAGTTCAGGAACTCGCGGATAAACGAACATGAGTACCGAGGCAACGATGGCATCCGGGTGCAGCGCTCTCGTGCCGGGTACCTTGAGCTCTCGACCAGCAGGCAAGTAATCGCACTGCGCCGAAGGCACTTCGACGCCGAATAAGTTCAATTCACCGGGAAGCATCTGCAACAGCAACCCTTCCAGAAAACCGCTGCCACATCCGATGGAAAGAATGAGATCAGGATCTCGAGGGAGTGCATCAGCCAATGCGTGAAGCAGCGGTTTCGAGATCGCAAGGCAACATCCGGCAAACTGTTGTGGTTCGTCACCAACCTCTGCCAGCGGTGCCTGCATGCCCTTCAAGGATGCTTGATGATAGTGAGTCAGAAGACGTGTAAGGCGCCTCTATGCACGTCTTGAAACACGCAGTCAGCTGCGTCTCTGGAGCTCGGACGCGCGTCAGGTGACAGTCTCACACGACTGCACCTGCAGTTGCTGACAATCGGAGGCGGTCGGAACAATGTATAATGATGGCGATGATGGCGATGATGGCGATGTTGTCGGTGTAGGGTTTACATGGTCTAGGATAGTGAATACATGCAATGCAGGCGGTGGAAGGTGGCGAGAGAATGACAACAAGGTGGGCGCGAATAATGAGATCTTGGCGCCTTTCCTTACGAGTTCAGCCTGGACGAAGCTGCAGACACTGCAGTGCTCACATCAGCTGCCCGTGTCGCTTGATTGACATGACATTACAGACGGCGAATTTTTAGGTGCGAGGTCTGCCCACGAGTAATTTAGATGTACATGGATGTTCTTGGTGCTTGGACTGTCAGATGCAGGGCGAATGGAACTGCACCATCGAGACGGAATGTTCCCCCATGCTGCACCACCCCGAGGCATGCGCAAAATTTGATGTCGAGTTGCACGTACGTCTTCCGGTCATAACAGATGTGTTCCTATGATATGTGTCGGACTAACATCTGAATCCGTGATGAATGGTAAGATTGTGTGATGTTGGAGGCGGCCAGTTGCAAGGCCGGAGTCTGGCTGCCGCATCACACACTCTTGCCTTTCACGGAGCTGCCGAAGAGCATCTTGATCTGCACGCTACCTTGCTCAACGCCACAGGAACGACGATTTAGTGTGCACAGCCTCACAGCCTCACCTGTTTTCACCGTCCTCATGCGTTCATGTTTCTATTTTCATTTGCATGTTCACGATTTTGCCCGGCAAGCACATGGCCTTTGACTGTCATTTCGACCACGGCTTCAATTCTGGAGTAGTAAGCGCTGGTGCCACCATCATTTTCGTTGACGGCCTCGGCTGCTACCTCAGAGTACCTTTACTCTAGTACCTTTCAGGTCAGCCGGCCGCGCAGAGGAGTCATCCCTGGTACGCGCTCTCATTGGCTGCCGACCAAGTAAGCGATCCCTGCTGGTGCACTTGTTACTTGCAGCCACGGTCGACGACATCCACTCGAGCAGGTTTTGCGCGACTTCACGAAGAACTCCGCGCATTCCCCCCGTCAGAGGAGCGTCCCGGACAGCCTCTCCCGCACATGGCACGATCCTGCTCGAAGACACTGGGGCCCGCTCGCCATGAGGAGTATCTGCGCCGGTGATGTGGAAGCCCCGGTATTCGAGAACGTCGATCATGTACGCAGAGACTGGCCACGGATGCGGCCTGCGGATGCTTCTGAAACACAACTTCAATCAAGTGTGCAGCGCAGACAGCTTAACGCATCATGCAGACTTGCGGCGATTGGGAGCGGCAGGCAGGCTGTTCGTCGTCATTCTGTAGGTACTGTATGTAGGTAGTGCGCGTACGCGGAATCAGCACCTGCTACGACACAACTTAGTTTGCGCCGCCTGCTGAGCTGCAATTGTTTAGTGGACACCCACTTCCATTTGTTCGTCGCGGACGGAGACGGCACCGTGACAGCGACGAGCCGAGGCGAGGCGAGGCGTACCGCTCATCACCAAAAGTCAAAGACGAGTTTTCCTCTTCGGGTCAATGGACGAGTTGTCGCGACGATGGTGCCAATAGTAAGTTAGTAACTGAGCTGCCGCAGTGCTACCGTACACAAAACGACGAATATTATTTTCTACTATTCCCGCGCACACGGAAGCGGCGGGCGGAGGAAGCGAGCGCTCAGCAAAACTGGAGCGCCCCAAAGGTAGACTAGGCATGCACGATATGCAGGCTGCATGCAAGTCGCAGAATGAAGAGGCTGTGCTTGCAGCCAGCCCAGTCAGCCAGCCAACCTTTGTAGGGCAAGTCCGAGCAGCAGCAGGAGAACAAAGTTGGACTCCCTTAAAAGATCTTGCCTACTTACTAGTAGTAGACCTGAGGTACTCCACCTTCGATTCCTTATACATAAACCGCCTCCGTCGCTCCCCGCAGCCCATTCTCGCTTCTTTCACATCGCCCTCCCTGTTACGCCACCTCATTCGTCGACCACCTCCTCCATCTTGAACCCTCTCCCTTCCCTGGCGTCTCACTCTAATATTCACATCTTTCCAACACTGCTTCGAGAGACATCTCACTTCTTTTCGTTTGCCCTCTTGTCCATCGTTTTTTTTTTGTTTCTAGAAAGCCGTCCATATATCATCGCATCGCATCCCAACCACATCGACAGGCAATCGCATCACAAATAGGCCACCATGCCCATACAATTGCTACCCGCATCGGCGCAGGCTTTCGCCCCGCGATCAGCTCCCAACATCGTTCTCAACACCAAGGTCGAGCCCTGGTTGACCCAGACGCTCAAGCGCATCAACAAGATCAAGCGACCCTTGAACAGTGTACCCCAGCACATGCGCTGTCTCACCGAGACTCTCGCAGGCGATGCAGCGATCTGGTCTCTCAGCTCGCTCATGCTGCCCAAAGCAGCGGACTCGGAACTGCGCAAGGACGACAACCCTCTGATGGAAGCTCTCCACAACTACCAGCTCGTACACATCGAGGCCTATGTCGTGCACGTCGACATGGTGTCGCAGTACGAGGTGGCATTCAAGCTGACCGCCGACACGATCGAAGCACTGGTCGATTACCACAAGGACATCTACTCTGTTGATGTTTCTGCAAACACTTGGAGTTGGCCTGAAAAAGATGCCCAGCTGAAGAAAATGCAAGATGAGTTCGTGCAAGCCGCGAATCGTTTCGTTTTCCGAACTGGCGCCCGTGCCTTGGAGGGTCTCGAAGAAGAAGGTGCTGGTGAACTACTCGAAGGCCGGTCGGAGGATGTGAAGAGCCAGATCATGAATTTGTTTCTTCCCCTCCTCCCCCCTCCTCCGAGAATCGTCGATGTGATCCACCCGGCGCCTCTCATCCAGAATCAGACCTCTGCCGTGGGCGGCTGGTGGCAGCCAACACAACAGTTGGCTACACCCCACCCGGCACCGATCGATTCGTGGCAGGTGCTTCCGTCGACGCCATCGCCCACCGCGACTAGCTGTAGCGACGCCCCGTCCAATGGACTATGGCACGACCCCAGCTTCAACAACGCACAGCTCCCTTCGCCCACGCCTTCTTTAAGCCTGCCTTATACCTCTGCGCCCACGAACTTCTACAGCTCTCCCGAGTGCATGGCACCCATACCCGCCATTCCTCTGCCCAGCATGCTGCCTCATCACTGTGGCAGCGATTTTGGTATGGGTGGATTCAACGACTTTGGCTGGAACCAGGGTCTCTATCAGCCGCAGTACGCCGCCATGATTTAAACATCTAGCGCAGCCGAACCACTGGTGTGCACCCTATTTCCTAACAACAGCCGTTGATCGACTGGCCTCAGGAAGTCGGAGTTTTGGCCCAACCCGACCGCACAGCTTACTATCCTCGATGACATGAATCCTGAAATGCGCACAGGATCCGCCGACACGGGACTCACGATGTAAACTCTCTGCTCATGCGATGCGACGATGATACCCGATGTTGACCATCACCTTTTTTTGGCCTATGGACTCAGCATTACAACTTTTCTGGCATGGACGGCGCTTTGATTTTTTCTTACCTTTATTTGATTTCTGCAAGCGAGCATGGACACTGGATTTACTTGGTTTTCACGAGTGAACGCATCTCTGGGAGGCACGCACTGCGACGATTTCCAAAAGACAACACATACGACCTCGCGGTCTTCGCTTTGCTGGTTTCTCTTCCGGCCGGCCTGCACGTTCTGGGGATTCGGGATTGAGAGCGCACCGACATCTTTATCGCGCTGCTTCACTCGCGGTGCCGGCACACCGCCTTCACTTCTTTCATGCTCTCGTGCGCCTGGAAATCTGCCCTGCCGCGATCTTCGAGATTCGCGAGTCGAGTTTTCGAAAGAGGATGGCATGGGCACGGTGATGAGGGCGTACGCGGCGATGTCTCCGATAGCAACATTTCGGACTGGACACGGCATCGACGAACGGCACTTTTGTTCTTTTGCTTGAGCCTATATGAGTATCCTGGCGATACTGGCTCTATAATACGACACACCACACAACTCTTCCGACACTGGAATCGATATCGACACTGGAGGCATATCCCACCGCACCGGATGCAGGAGGCTTTTGGTCCGCGACTGAACTTGAGTCTGGCATCTGTGATGCCAACTCTTGACATGTTCCGAGGCTTTGGGTTTCCGAACGCGAGACGGGAGGAGGTAGACCGGCTTCGAGTGGCCATGGTCTCCCGCGTCCGAGGGCCTGGATCTGACACCTTTGTCGTTTCCTGCGCCTGTGGGATATGCTGTTGATGGTTGGAGATATCGGACACCTTAACTCGACGCCTTGAATGGCCTGTCGTGAATCTGGGTGGGGGTAATGGGGATTTTGTCGGTCTATGTAGTCTCACCATACTACACTTCCGCTGGCCGGGAGAAGCCTGACAGCTTTGCTGTCTACACGTAGCCAGCAAGGTCCAGGTAAAATGGTGCTGGTTGGATTTGACCGTCCATGAGCCTGGTGTGCCATGGGCGGGTCCGAATGTTTAGTTTGTTTGTCCAGATCTAATCGAAAGAATATCTGCCATCTGTGCTTCCCACACGTGCATATTTGTCGTTCTTGTCCATCATCAGGTGTGTTGTGGTCTATATGTCAGGAAGGTATAGGCTTCGAAGCCGTATATAGTAACTCGGCACGTGGAAGCAAAACGATGCAATAATCCAAGCATGTGATTGACGCCAAGAGAAATGACGACGCGACGGATGCGGACTGTGGCCGTCCAGTCGATGATGAGAGAGACTGGATGCGACAGCCAAAAGCCACGGCGGTTGTTGCTCTACCGTTCTCTTTGTTGAAACATAGTTACAGTCACTTCCTGCTACAACACATACACACCCGCGCCATGCATGCTTGAGGCAGCGTCCGTTCTACACACCAAGAGCCATCCCCCCACGTGCTTCACGTACCCGTCTGCAGAACAGTCGAGTACACCAAACCTCGCGGAGCCGCAATGCAATAGCTAGTCGACCGTCATGCCTCCAGTAAATACGCCTGCCGTGCCTTCACCAACGGTAGGTTTCGCATTCGATCCTGCCCGCAAAAGGCCTGCGAGACTGGTCAGCTGATAGCTAGTTATAGAGAAGCCCTCGGCATGCACAGGATCCCGCCTTCACGCGCTCCCTGACGCCCTTCTCGTACCTCTCGTCGCCCGCGCCCGACCTGGCCTCGACACTGCACGCCCAATCCCTTGCTGCCACTGACGAAGCGAACTTTTCAGCGAACACAGACTTTCTTCGAGACTCCTTGGAGGCTTTAGACCAAGCCAGCCAGCAGCCCTCGGCTCGAGCATACGTGGACGCCCAGCGAGATCCGCGCCTTCCTGGCCAGACCCACGCTCAGACGTATATACCACGGAACAGAGAAGAGGCGGCAGAAGACCTTTCACGACGAGAGCGCTTGCAGAGGGTGCTCACGCGCCTCAATCGCCTGCACGAACCGCAAACTTCGGCTTCTGATAACGCGTATGGAGATCGCACACCTTCACCAAATCGACAAAGCCTGTACGATTGGGCACCAGGTGCGGAAGAAGGAGCTGACGACACCGGACTGGATGCTATCCTAGCTGAGCTTCGGAGGCAGCAACCGGAGACTTCACCAGAGCTTCTACGCCTGCTAGGTCAGACCCAGATTGAAGGAGGACGCGATAGTCCTGCGAGAGCAGCGTCTTACATGCGGGTGAATGGTACTGTGGAGTCTTATGAGCAGATGAGTGAGCGAAGACGAAGGGAACGACAGCAGAGTCTACGGAACAGGGCCTTACTACAGCGGGCCAGGCAGGAGAGCTCGCCAAGCGCAACCGAGCGCATGTTGCGGTACGTGATGGATAGAGAGCGCAGTGGCATGAGCGAGGAAGAAGAGAGGGCAAGAGGAAGTGGGTGGTTCAGGCCGACTCCACGCACTGGGAACGATCTCGTCGACGACGATGATAGGTATGGGGACCATTGGTTAGCGCCTCCTCGATTTGAGGACGCACAAGAGCGCAACAGACGAGACAGGGTGGATGCATTCCGACGCGGATACCTGGCAGAACATGCACAAGTCAGACTGCCCCGTCTCGTAGCGCCGTCAATACCGGCGGTGGCACCCTCGAGCAACGCATCGCTATTTCTGGAAAACGCCTTGAGATATCTGAGCGATCTGCGATCGTCCCAGTCGTATGAGGATGCTCTGGCCACCGCGATCGACAACAACCTTGCCACCAAAGAATTCTTCGCGGACAAGCACGAAGATTTCGTCCTGGATCTGGACGACGTAGACCAACCAGCGCCATCGTCATGGGTGCAACCAGGCGCCATTTTTGAAGGTCACCAGCATGCTTCAGGCGCCAGTATGAACCTCGCACATCAACGGCATGCCCATCCAACCGCCCACATCGAACAGATCAACCCCAATTTTACGCCTGCGAATCACTTCAGCGCTTCTCGTCCTTGGCTTGCGCATCAGATCCCGCCAGTTCCTCGTCTTCCAACCAGCAGCACAAAACCGAACGAGCACGCTCACGACCACTGGCCCGTCCGCGTAACAATACATGAGATCGACTGGGATAAGATGACCCTGCAAGGCACGATGGAGGCGTATGATGTCCCGCAGCACCCGACCACAACGGTCGGTATATCAAACTCAGGCGCCACACTCAGCCCACGCCCCAAAGCCGGCAAGAAACACGCACCAATAACGACGTATCTCGAAGGCCACATTATTGACCACCGCACGCACAGCTTCCTCACTCCGTCTTCGCCCAGCGGGAAACGCCGCGACTCCAACCCGACACTGGCAGATTCGATTTCCTTCCCCTCGGCCACGGCACATTTAGACGCGCAGAATTGGCTCGCACTCCCGCCATTCAAAACTCTCTGCCAATCGAATGACAACAACAACTTACTCCAACATCCTTCCACTTCCACACCAGCATCAAAATCAGAAGCAGCAGACGCCTTAGCGCGCCTTCTCCTCTCACGCAAGCAGCTCCGTAAGCTCAACGACGAATACATCTTCATGCGATGGAAAGAGCGCTGCTTTGTGCACTCGCGCCATGACTGCTGTACGTCCAGCTCGTCGGACCGCCTGAGCGACCAGGACCGCGGCCACGGCCTGACCATCAGCGGCTTTTACTACGTCAGCCTCCGACGCAGCGACGGTGAGGTCGACGGCCTGTACTTCGACCCCAGTTCCACGCCATACCAGCTCTTGCGCTTGAAGGGCCAGGCTGGGGGTTGGGGGAGCTTTGAGTTGAGGTAGAGATGGTTGCGTGCTTGACTCCTTCCCCCCTTTCTGTCTTGTTCTTTATCTGGGTACATGTAGGTTGGATTGCACGTTGTCTTTGAGAGACCTCTCGGACTTTTGTATGCGTCACATTGGCTAGTAGCGTTGCGGGGGATACGGGTTCTTTCAGATAGTGAATTGTATTACGACCCAAGGCGTGGCAATTGTGCCGCCTGACTTTCTGCGCATCGATAGCTGTCCATCGACGTGGTAACTCTGCATTATCGAGGACGAGAGACATCGTTTGTTGATCTTGATCGTGAGGAACAAAGACTGGGCGAGGTCACGTCTCCAAACGGCACGGTCTTCACAACCTGGTGGCCTGATCATCGATGTGTCCGGCATAGAACTCAAGCACAGAGAACTGTCACGCGCGCATGTGGAACAAAAGATTTTGATGTGAACATTGAATGTCCGTGGTTCCCGTTGCTTTCAAGCTAGCTCCAGCCAAGTAGCTGGCGCGCCTAATGTACACTACCGAAGAAAAATGAATTTCTGCCAGCAATACCTCGATAGCACTCCCACACCAGATGCACCCGCTAATGACGATTGCCGTTGGTCATGTTCCTCCCACAAAGATGCCATCGCGTGGAATGTGTAGCCGATATCAAAAGGAAGTGCCGTCGAAGGGTTGCAAAACTACTGGTTGTATGCTGCTTGGTGGCTCGGTCGAGACGCTTACTGCTCGGTCTGGAAGTAGTTGAGCAGGATGCCGCGCTCCTGGGACTCCTCACCCCAGTCCTTGACGACAACGCAAGAGCAGTTGACGACCTTGCGGGCGTTGCCCTCGCGGTCGATCTGGCCTGTGATTTAAGACAGTCAGGAAACCTTGCGCCACGTAGACATTACCATCGAGGTGTTGATGAAACTTACAGAGACCAGCCCACTCGCCGAGCTGCTTGCCGTCGGGGACCTTGATCAGAGGGATCTTGTGCTCGCCGCAGAGAGCGACGACCAGCTTCTTGTAGGCCTCCTCCTCGCAAGCCTCGTT
>Ga0265797_10006468_pt1 | contig 16514 bp, 21 predicted proteins | sample P2T30metagenome_FD_192433 | JGI IMG/M metagenome (GOLD analysis project Ga0265797, IMG submission 192433) | Plant litter microbial communities from East Loma Ridge, Irvine, California - P2 T30 | ecosystem: Environmental > Terrestrial > Plant litter > Unclassified | place: USA: California... | reverse complement strand
GGGCTGAGTGCAACAACGAGTTGCGCATCGCGAAAAGACTGTCGTTAAATCGGACCCCCCCATGGCGCGCCGGCATCCTAAGTGTGGACAAAGTTGTGCGTTAAGGGACTTATCCACGTTAAATCGGACCCCCCCATTCGATAAATCGGACCCCCCTTTCTCCGATAAATTAGACCCCCTTTTTCCGTTAAATCGGACCCCCCCTAAACCGGTACGGTATTGCCTTTACGGTTTACCTGTATTTATTAACCTATAACAGGAGGGCTACGGACTGGGGAAAAGGGTCGAGAAGACCCGAAAACGTATTTATGATACTCAGAAAATATGTTGTTTTCGCGCAACATAAAATTAAGCGGTCTGCGTCCGGGCACCCCGCCGCGCCAGGTTGCCCGGACAAGCCGGCTCCCCTCCTAGCTAAGTTAAGCCCCCAGTGGGGGCATACACGCGCTACGCGCTTGACGGCCCCAAGGCATGTCACTGCTAACGAATCACGCCATGCTTTCGTCGGGCTAAGGAGTTGGCCGCAAGCGGCCAAGCCCTACCGGACCGGCTCCTACTGACTTACCGCCGGAAGACCGGCGGCCCGCTATACGGCGCGATGAAGCACAGTTGATAAACACAATCAATAGGTTTAGCAGAAATCATGACATCAAGATTGCTTTCATGTAAGCTATAAAGATAGCAAGCTATCATAATGGAGAGTCATGAAGACAATCGCGTTTTTCAATAGCAAAGGGGGAGCGGGTAAATCGACACTCGCGGTTCACGTGGGGGTGGCCGCCGCCTATGGCCATCGCACTGCTCTCCTCGACGCTGACCCACAAGGAACTTTGCGCGCTTGGGGCAGCGTTCGCGAACACAGCTCGCCGGCGGTTCTGCCGGTATCGGCCGCCAATCTCGCCTCTGAACTCACCAGTCTAGAAGGGCAGGGTGTCGAGCTCGTGATAATCGATTGCCCGCCCTACATCACGGCCGAGAGTGCCCGCCTTGTCGAGCAATCAGATTTTGTCGTGGTGCCGGTCCAGCCGACCATGCCGGATATTGCCGGGTGCAACCACGCAGTGCAGATCATTCGATCGACTGGCAAGCCGTTCGCGTTCGTCTTGAACCGAGCGCCGGCGCGGGCGCCGGAAGTTGCACAGGCGCTTGATGCGCTCGCGCAATGGGGTGAGGTTTGCCCGGTCATCATCGGCGATCGGCGTTCGTTTTCCCGTGCCCTGGCCAGCGGTCAATCCGTAGTCGAATTTGATGGTGACAGCTCGGCCGGCAAGGAAGCCGCCGATGCTTGCGCCTGGATACTGTCGAAAATTTGAGGATCAACATGGCAACGAAACCCAACCCGCTTTCCACTTTCGCAAACCCCGCGGCTACTGTGCCGCTCCCGTCCACTTCGCCGGTGCCGGCCGCTTCGCCAGTCGTGCAACAAGAGGAAAAAGCCCGACAGAAGGTGTTCCGCCTGACTCCGGCGCAAGATCGCAAGCTCAAGGAATATTGCGCGCATAGCGACACCACGATTCAGGACGTTGTGATCGAGGGCTTGAACATGGTCCTGAAATCGAAGGGCCTGCCACCAATTTGATAGCTTGCTATCAAGATAGCTTGTTATCATGCCACTACTTCAAGGTGTTACCCAGGCAGTTCTCTTATTGAGCGGGATGAGGTGCGCTACTGTAGTCAAGTTGCCGTGACAGCGGACAACATCATTCCACAGCGTGATCAGGGAGCAGATCATCCACGCAATCTGGTTGCAGCCTGTCGTCCATGTAACAGCCGTAAGGGGGGGCGCTCGCCTTCCACCTGAGGTTAAGAAGAAATTGCTTATCGAGGCTTGGCTTGTTGCTGATGATGTCGAGCGATTGGCCGAGATGTTTAGGCAGGCCCAAAAGAACGCAGCGCAACGGGCACCCCTTCTCCTCTAGTGTGACCCACCTGACCTTTGGCGCATAAAGCTATCTTGATATCAAGATAGCTTTCATGCTTTATAGCTATCCGACTTGAGCCCTTCATGCTCAGCGACCTCTTTGGCAATCACAATCTGCACTCGCGCACCGAGCCGTTCAATAATCGTTTCCAGCAACACGCCTATTGGAATGGCGGCAGTATCTTCTCTTGCTTCGAAACTCTCCTGCAGCCTAGCTACACACTCAGCGTTGATTGATCGGCCATTGCTCTCAGCGGCCGCGTCGATGCGCGCCTTGAGGTCTGATGGCATACGTAATCCGAAGGGGGTGATATCTCTACTCATAGCTACACAGTGTAGTCAAAAATTCTTGACCGCAATAGCTACACCGTGTAATCATGCTTCCTACGCAAAGGCATTGATGCCGTCTGTCAATGCCGATTATTTAAACCTCTTACAGGAGCTTCCGCCATGGAAGGTGCAAGAAAAATCAGTCCACTTCAGGTCCGTTTTCCGCCTGAGTTAAAAGAGTGGCTGAAGGCCCAAGCCCTGCAAAATCGGCGCTCGTTAAACAGCGAAATAGTTGCACTCCTGGAGCGGACCCGCGCTGATAGGCCGGGCGTAAATAGCGTCCAGTAAGAGGGGAAGACAAATCGATTGCAGAACAGCTTATGTAAATAGATGACCGATAAAAGACAAAAGGCCAGCTGGCGGGCTGACCTTTTGTCTTCGCAACCGTGCCCGGCGGAACCGGGAGGCTACTGCAGTCACGAAGGTACGAACTTCGAACTGCGGTGTTGGACACGTACGTCTTAGAGGAGCTACACATGAACAACGAAACGAAGGTTAACACAAACAATCCGCAAACGTCACCAACTGACGAAAAAAAAGTTGCGGTAAACACTACCGAGTATGTTGGCAGCTTTGCCACGCCATACGGCCGCATGTTCATTGAACGCGGCGGTGCTCACGATCACCTCGCAATGCGGTCTAGTCAACTCTCCGGATTGCTCATGGCAATTCACGGGGATGGTCTTCGTCATTTCCAAGATCTGTCGGACGACAACCAAGACAGCATCCTCTGGATGGCTCATCTGCTATCGGCCGAAATCGAATCTATGGTTGAGATCCACCGCACTGACATTTGCGGAGGTCGGGCATGAACTGGTTCCTGAACCCCGATGACTGGCTTGGCCGTCACCCTCGTGTGTGCCTGGTATTGCTCTTACTACTGATCCTTCTGGCTGGAGCGATCTAGGCGAAGGGCCAAGATTCAGGCCAGCAAGATGCGTTGCCGGAACGACCAGGCAAAGATTTTTCCATTCTTTATAGAAGTGAGAAGGCCTGGTCTCTAGCATTGGCGTCTCTATGCACTTACACAAGAGTGCACACAAGGACAAGCCATAACAAGTTGTCTCAGTTTTCCGAGAAATGAGACACCTCCGTCGATAGCATGGCCTTTCCCTAACGTATGACAACCCATGAAAAATATGAGTGCTCAACAAGAATTAATTCCGCAACCGATCCGGCTGCTGCGCATGCCTACTGTGCAGCAACTAACAGGTTTTTCCAGAACCGAAATTTATAAACGTATGAAAGAAGGCACATTCCCGCAGTCAATTAAATTGGGGAAGCGGTCGATAGTTTGGTCGTCGGAGGCCATTGAAGCTTTTATTCGTGGTCTTGGGAAGGAGGCCTCGAAATGAAGGGAGGCCAGCGCAACTTGCCAATGACCTATGCCTCGATGCAAGTAATTCCTGCCGCACCTGGATATTCGGTCATTAGCCCTTGCTGCGATACGGATAGACCGGAAGTTGCGACTAGCTATTGCCTAGACGCAATAATTGGATGGGCCCTTGATCGTGAATCGCTTCAGCCTTATCCAATTACGCTCTTTGGTGTTCACGACGATACGCCCTCTGTTCTCAAACCTGACGGCACGATTGATCGGCTTGGTTTGGAGTCGTATGACAATATCGATCAGTGGATGGCCGATCTCAAACACTGTTCTGTCAAAGGTAAATACTAATGACGGTACCAGTCAGCATTGAGAAAGCTCGTGCAGCCCTTGAATTCATATCAGCCACTGATAGGAACGACTGGCTCATGGTGGGGTTTGCTTTGCAGTCCGAGTTTGGAGATGCTGGCTTTGAACTGTTTTCGTCCTGGAGCGAAACAGCCTCGAACTATGATGCTAAGAAAGTCAAAACTACTTGGAAGAGTTGTGCTCGACCAGGACCTGTAAAGATCGGGACTTTGATCTATAAGGCTCAAGAAAATGGCTTTGACCAAAAGCAATACGCCCCGACAGCACCTGTTACGAAAGCTGAGCTAGACCGCATCAAAGCTGAGCGAGCAGAGGCCAGCCGTGTTGCACTGGTCGAGCTGGCCCAGCTGCAGGCGAAGGCGGCAGAGCAGGCCAAACTAGATTGGGCAACGGCGACAATCGACGGAGCATCCCCGTATCTTGAGCGTAAAGCGGTGAAGGGTTATGGCGTGCGCTATTCGCGGGCCGACATTCTAGTACCGCTGTATTCAGCCGTCGGGGAGCTGCGCAACCTGCAGCGTATCAAACCGGGTGGCGACAAGTTCTTTCTCAAGGATGGGCAAGTTTCGGGTTGCTTCCATATGGTTGGGGAAATTGAAACCTCAGCCTGGTTGCTGCTGGCGGAAGGCTATGCAACAGCTGCCGCACTCTACCAGGCAACAGGCTATGCCGTGGTGGTGGCCTTCAACGCGGGGAATATCCAGCATGTTGCAGCCGCCATGGGGAAACTGCACCCATTGGCCAAGATCCTGATCTGCGCAGACGATGATGCGGACACTGAGAAGCGTCGGGGCAAGAACCCGGGTGTTCTTGCGGCCGTGGCGGCTGCAAAGGCAGAGCTGGGGTTCTGGTGCAAGCCGGAGGGTTTGCCTGAGGGGAAAACAGACTTCAATGACCTGGCTACAGTGGCCGGCGCTGATGAGGTGAAACGACAAATCACAGCGGCCATCGAAGCAACTGGTGGGGCCTCTCATGAACTACCTGCCACGAGCCAAGACTCTGCCGTAGTGCCGTCAAAGCAGAATACACAAGGAAAGTCCCAATCAACCAAGAATAAACGCGCTGGCGGGCCAGATTCAGGCTCGCGTGAGCATTCTTCCCGCCCGTTCTTCAATGTGAATGAGGACGGCGTGTGGTACCACGGCTTTAGTCAAAATGGCGACGCCCTGCCGGCGCAATGGATCTGTAGTGAGTTAAACGTGACGGCCCAGTCACGCGACTCTGCAAACGGGGAGTGGGGTTACCTGCTCGAGTTCGCGGATGCTGATGGCCACTTGAAGCGGTGGGCGATGCCGGCGAGCATGCTGGCCGGTGATGGAACAGCGTACCGCGCGATCTTGCTGAGCATGGGCTTGCGGATCGGTGCCGGCGTAACCGCGAAGAATCAGTTGACGGTCTACATTCAGACCCAGAAGCCAGAGCTTCGCGTCCGCTGCACAGACCGGATCGGCTGGCACAGTGGTGTGTATGTCCTGCCCGATCGCACGATCGGTGAAAGCGACGAGCTCGTGATGTTCCAGGCCGCCGGCGGCGTTGTATCGCAATTCCGGCAGCGAGGCACACTGGCCGAGTGGCGCGACAATGTGTCGATCCATTGTCGGGGCAACTCGCGCATGCTGTTCTGTTTGTCGGCCGCCTTTGCTGCACCGCTGATGCACCTGGCGCACGTCTCGTCGGGTGGCTTCCACATTTGGGGCGACTCCAGTAGCGGCAAGAGTACCGCTTTCAAAGTGGCTGGATCCGTCTTTGGCGGTAGCGACTACCCTCGCAGCTGGCACGCGACAGGCAATGCACTGGAGTCAACGGCTACCCAGCACAGTGATGCGCTGCTTTTGCTCGATGAAATTGCTCAGGTCGACCCGAAGTCCTTGGGCGACACCGTCTACATGCTGGCCAACGAGGCTGGCAAGGCGCGCGCGACGCAATCAGCGACGGCCCGGAAAATCGCTTCATGGCGACTGCTGTTCCTGTCGGATGGTGAAGTAAGTTTGTCGAGCCATATGGAGCAGGCTGGCAAGGGTTCCAAGGCTGGCCACGATGTTCGCATGGCGCATATTGCGGCCGATGCGGGCAAGGGCCTCGGCGTGTTCGATACCTTGCACGATTTTGAAAGCGGCGCGGCTCTGTCCGATCACCTGGTGAAGATGGCGCGCCAGTATTACGGCACGGCCGGCATGGCATTGATCGAATACGCGGTGAGCGACTTCGACAATATTTCTGATGCCTTGACTTCTGGCATTGCCCAGCTGGTCCGCGAAATGTGCCCGGAAAATTCACATGGTCAGGTGGCGCGGGTTGCTGCTCGCTTCGCCCTGGTCGGTCTGTCCGGCGAAATGGCGACAGCGCAAGGTATTACCGGATGGGAGCCCGGGGAAGCGATCGCGGCCGCGCGTACCTGTTTTGCTACCTGGTTGGAAGGGCGCGGTGGGTCTGGCAACGTCGAACACGTGTCCATCCTGCGACAGGTCAGTGCATTCTTCCAAGCTCACGGCAATGCGAGGTTTACGCCTTGGCACCGCGCCAACGACAGTCATGCGCCGGCTACGATCAACCGCGCCGGCCTGCGCAAGATGATCGCAAGCGACGGAACAGCGATCAATTCCCATACGGACCATCATAAGGCATTCGGCGACGTTATCCACCCCACCGAGTCGGACATGATCGAGCAAGAATATTACGTGTTGCCAGAGGTATTCAGAAACGAGATATGCAAAGGCTTCGACCACAAAGTGGTTTCCAAATTGTTGATCAAAGCAGGGATGCTAAAACCGGGCAAAGCCAGCGCGACACGCCCAGAGCGACTGCCGGGAATTGGAAATATCTCGTGCTATCGGTTCTTGCCAACTGTGCTTACTGGGGGGGAGTGATGTTCTCAAGACAAGAGGCTGCTGGAGTAGTTGACAAAGGCATTACTCATCCAGATGAGGAAGTGAGCGGCGTGAGCGAGAAAATAGACCCATTTGAGGCGCTCTCTCGCTACATCAGCCGAAAGCCCCGTGATCCCGAGGAGGCCTGGATTCAGAGCAAGATCAATTCTTGGTTTAAGGCTGAGGGAGAGCTTTCGCTTGATAGGTGCTTTGGGGTCACATATTCCCGTTGGTGCAGGTTTCAACGAGATGGATATCTACAGGAGGCAGCCTTACTCATTGGCGTCAATGGCATCTTGCCCGCTTCAAAGAAGCTTGAAGCAGAGTGGAGCAAATTTATCAGCCGTGGCCCTTGGAATGCATGGCGCCGCGACCTTAACCCACCGCCCGATGCTGCGCCGTTGAACGTGGCTCTATTTTGGGCCACCTTACACAACCAATCGCAGAGCTTAACGGCAAAGCGAATTGAGCAGATTTTAAAAAATATTTTTACGGAGTAATTTCTTTGCCATGCGAAGAGAATGGTTCCCGAAGCAGTGCCTTTGCACTGTCATTAGGGAGCCAGAATGTTTGGAATCGATTTTAATTTCTTGCGGAAAACCCGTGAGCAACTATTCGAAAAGCGAGAAAAGATGCTTGCTGAGCTGGATGACTTGCGGCGCCGCCGTGATCGCATCCTTAGCACACCAGGCAGCAAGGAAGATCTGAAAAAGATGCTGGGCGGCTGGATCGCATCTAATTCGGAGAAATACCGTCAACAACTGCGGGAAACTTTGATGAAGTTTTCCAGTAGCCCGCGCAATATGAACCCTCAGGACTTGGTCAGCATTATGAGTTTGTCCGGGCCACCGCCTTCGTACGGCGAAGCGGTTCGCACTGTCGACGTTGACCAGGCGCTATGCGGTTTGTTCGGGCCTCTTCTCAAAAACGCTCTGGGAGAAGAGATCGACGGTATGGAATGGCACAGTAATTCCCTTACTGCTGCGGATCGCGAAGCTCAAGCCGATGCTCTCAACGAGCGTATCGAAAAGCTCAACAAGGAACTCAAAGATCTTGACGCGGCAGCTGAAGAGGCGGGCGTGGAATGGCCGCGTATTGGCTATTTTAAATAGCCAGATCGCTGTTGATGAAAACGCACGAGATTAATGGCATTACCTATAGACCGGATCCGGTAACTGGTCAACCTTGTGAGTTCATCACCCGCACGGCGTCGCCAGTTCAAGCGCCGACAACTCATAAACCATCAGAGAAAAAAACTACTATGACTCGAATTACTACGGTCCGCGATGAACAGGAAACCATCGCCGCTGGCATGACTGATGCAATGCTGCATCGGATGCACCCATCAATTAAGTTGACCGAAAACGGCCAGCGCTTCCGAGGTATGACGCTGCTCGAAATGGCACGCGATCTGCTGGGCGGCCAAGGAGTAAATGTAAAAGGCATGGACCGCATGACCCTGGCGGGTCAAGCCATGCAAAGCCGTGGAATGGGCGTCGCGGACTTCTCGGCCATCCTGGCGAACGTCGGTAACAAGCGCATGCGCCTGGCCTACGAAGAAAACCCAGCTTCCTACAAGGCGTGGGCACGCCGTGCCCAGGACGTGCTGAATTTCACACCAATCAGCACTGTCCAAATGAGCGCGGCGCCCGATCTGCTGCAAGTCCGTGAGCATGGCGAGTTCCAATACGGGAAAATGCTCGACGGCGGCGAGACCTATGAATTGCTGACCTACGGCCGCATCGTGGCTCTTACCCGTCAGGCGATGGTGAACGACGATCTGCGCGCTTTCGACACCATGCTCACCAGTTTTGGTGCGGCTGCTGCACGGCTGGAAAATCGCTTGGTGTACTCGCAGCTGACCGCCAATGCGCCGATGTCGGACGGGAAGGCTCTGTTCCACACCGACCACAAGAACCTGTCCACCGGAGCCACCTCAGCACTCCAGCTGAGCTCGCTGGCCCTGATGCGTAGCACGATGCGTCAGCAGCGAGGCCTCCAGTCCGAAGAACTGAACATTAGCCCCCGCTTCCTGATCGTACCGGCTGCCCTCGAGCAAGATGCATATGCGCTGACCAGTGCGAATTATGTGCCGGCGCGCTCTGCGGACGTGAACGAATTCCGCCAAGGTGGCCGTTCCAGCTTGGAGCCGATCGTTGAACCACTGCTTGATGGCGTCAGCTCGTCGGCATGGTATGCAGCTGCGAACAACAGCCAAGTAGACACCGTCGAATATTGCTACCTGGAGGGCGCGGACGGTCCTGTGCTGGAAACCCAAAACAGCTTCAATGTCGACGCCGTGAGCATGAAATGTCGTCTCGACTTCGCCACCAAAGCAATTGATTTTCGCGGCCTCTACAAAGCCAGCGGCGCGTAAGCAGCGGCGCAAAAACCTCTACCGAAAGACAGCAATGAAAAATTTTACACAGCGCGGGAATGTAATCTCAGTAATCGCGCCATACGCACTTGCAAGCGGCGATGGTTTCAAAGTCGGCGCGTTCTTCGGGGTGGCCTGTGGTAGTGCCGCTGCCGGTACCTCGGTTGAGATGAGCCGGCGTGGCGTGTTCGAACTGAAGGCCCTGAATACTGATGCCGGCGTGGCCGGTGCGAGGATCTACTGGGATGACAGCAATCGCAGGCTGACGACAACTTTAAGCGGGAACATCTTGGTTGGCTGTTTGACCGAAGCGAAGTCTAACGGCCAATCAACAGCTGCTGTGTTGCTAGATGGTGCTTTGCGCTGATTCTGAAATAAAACAATAGAATGTACTGAGAGCCGAGACTCATAGGTACATCGACATAGCGAGGAGGTTTTGGGACCTCACCGCTTTGACAATGGGTCTCGACTGGCAGTGTTGCGGGTGCAGCACTGAGGCGCACCAGGTGTAACGCTGAGATTGTGTGGTCCTTCCATACACAACTTGGGTTATGCGGAACGTCTACTTGCCCCCTGGCTGCCCTGCCTGCCCCTTCCTGCCCCTGCCTGCTCCTGGCTGCCCCTGCCTACTCCTGCCTGCCTGCTCCTGGCTGCCCCTGCCTACTCCTGCCTGCCTCTGCCCCTGGCTGCCCCTGCCTGCTCCTGCCTGCCTACCCCTGCCTTGCCTGCCTGCTCCTGCCTGCCCCTGCCTGCCGTGCCGACCTGGCGCCATGCCTTGCCTGCCCTGCCTGCCCCTGCCTGCCGTGCCGACCTGGCGCCATGCCTTGCCTGCCCTGCCTGCCTGTCACCTGCCTGCCTATCCTTGCCGACCCTTGCCGTGCCGACCCGGTGCCTGCCCTGCCGTATCGACCTAGTGCCATGCTTGCTTGTCGCCCTGGCGTCTCTCCTGACTTGCCGAGCCGCGTGAGGGCGGCGCGGAGGGAATTTCTTTCGCGCTGAAAATACAAACCCCACTCCAAGAGGGTGGGTCTCCAGTTGCAGCGCGAATGGGCTCCCCTGGCGGCAACACCTGCCAGAGTGCCAGAGTTGGATTTACTCCTGCCAGAGTGGTTAACTCTGGCAGATAAGGCTTTGATTATTAAGGGAAATAAACGGTTTTCTAGTGCCTGCCAGAGTGCCAGAGTAAAAAAGGAGGTGCTACGGAGACGAGGGTCATTTCTGAGAGCCGGTTTTCTAGCGGTCGATCTGCTCGCCAGAGCTCGGGACGGCAGCTGCAGCTGGACTTGGCCAAGTTGTCCAGGCAGTGATCGAGCCGACCACCCTCCCCCCTGGGTTAGGTTCTTCCTGACATAGAGGAAACAAGGGTAATTCAGGCCACGTCAATGCACTAGCAGGTGTCAAAAACATTTCCTGACAGATAGCCTGACTGCCCCTAGAGCCTGACAAATACCGAACAAATTGACGGAATTGTGTCGCCGAAAACAGAGGGAGCGAAAGCCAGACGGGGAAAAGCTAACTCTGGCACTCTGGCAGCCTAAAAAATAGAAGGTAAGTCATTGATATATATATCTTATATCTGCCAGAGTAAATATATCAATTTACTCTGGCAGAACTCTGGCAGCACTCTGGCAACGTTAGCGTCGGGCTTACACCTTCTTTCGTTGGAACTGAGCGCGAAGGGGATTCCCCCGCCGCGCCGGCACCCGAGCGCCGTTGTTCAGCGGCTGAACAGAAACAGTCGAAATTAACGAAGGCAGGATAGGGGGAGTGGCGGCAATTGGAGTACAAACGCTTCGACTGCGAGACCAGCGCGTGCGCTTACCGAGGCAAGGTTAGGCTCAGATGTCAGAAAAAGTTTAGACCTTTGAAGATTTTGCCGTGCCCGATAGATTCGATGAGCTTTGCTCTTGCTTTTTCTAGTCACCTGACGTCAGACTAGGTTATAAGCTAAACTGACATTAACCTGTAGGCTGCTTCGGCCAGTAGCAGTCACTGGATTGCCTCGACTGACTCAACGGTGGGCTATGAAACAGCCTGGCCGTCAAATTTTTACACCTGCATTTGTTCTCGGTGGATTAGAGCATGCTAAATTAACGTTATTCCGTGATAAAGGTGGCATCGGTGATGTACGCCTTAAAAAACTATCTTGAATTGGGGGTTTTAAAACCTCTATTTAGGGTGTTACTTCTTATTAGATCCTGCAAATGGCACCTGATCCGCTCAACATAAACATCGATTTGGTTGCACTGCAAGCTACTTTCTTTCGTCGCCTACAGCATCAGCTCGACGTGACTAAAGTGCTGCAAGTCGGTTGCGAGCAAGTGACAGCGCAGCAGGTGGCAGATCAAGGCGAGTTTGGCCGTTTTGTACCCGCAAACGGCGCTCAACTAACACACGACAATGCCAAGGTCGAAGCTCAGGATTGGCTACTACGTGGATTCCTCCGAGACGCGATTGAGGGAACAGGATTGTTTTTGGATGAGTGCCTCCAAGTCTGTGAGGTACTCTCACTAGCCGCAAAGGTTCCCCCGAAAGTTGCCGAGCTTTACCGCGTCTTTCACGACCTTTCTCGCACTAATCACAAACTACATTTTCCGCAAAAGCTCGTTAAACTTGAGCGAGAATTCGGAATAACTACTCGTTTTAACGCGAACGTGTTGAGTCTGAACAAGGCTCGCACATGTGTAGTTCACAGACTTGGCGTGGTATCCACTCTCGACGTTGACGAAACAGGGGAGCTAATGATCACATTTCAGCATGCAAAGCTCGTTGCAAAAGGCCAAGAGACTAGCAAAGAACTTGTTATTGACCGACCGGGCATAGTGACTACGGAAGATTCAATACTGGAACTGCACTTCGTTGACAACGAGCGTCACTTTAAAATTGGCGAACGGGTTCGCTTACAAGCTCACGAGCTGTATGACACGATCATTACTCTCTGGCGTTTCGGGCTTACCGCTACACAAGCAATAGAAGCATATGGCAGGTCGCTTGGAATACAGTTTCCTCCGTCCCAAGGCAAGGCTTAACATCGCAATCGACTCGCTCCTTCCAGTAACTAAACTCTGCGATAAAGCTGCCCAGTGCTAGTCATATCTACGCTGAGCATCATTAAAGCAGCATGTGAAGATCTCTGAAGGCCGGCTCTGAGTTGGTACCTGCCTGTCGAGACAGTCGGTGACTTTTCCGGCTTGGCAACCTTCTAAGCTGATCCGAATGGCCGAGTTCGGCAATAGCGGATGTAGACCATCTACTACTTCCATCCCTAGCATAGAATCATCTATCACTTCGCCAACACACATAAATGAAAACTAGACTGCTTATCGCCGCTATCTTCCTGTTGCTGACTATAGTGACGCTGTACGGCGTCTACTATGGCAACTTTTGCCCAGAGACATCTGGAATTCTCGCAAACTTAGGCACAGGTTTTATTGGTACGGCGCTCACAATACTAGTGGTGGATTGGCTTTATGAGCGAAGGGAAAACGAGCGTTTGATGCCGAGACGAATCGTTGCACAGGAAGATGTGCGACTTCTCGTAGCGCGTATTTATTCATTTTGGTTCCAAGCTTTTATGGCCTCGGTCCCAGGTGAACTTCCCAAGACTATCGACGAGCTTGTGTCTAAGGAATCAATCAAAAAAATTCGAAACAATCTCAATATGAACTCTACACCTAACGTCACGCCACGAACGACTTGGTGGGAGTACCTTCCAAGCGTATTGCATGACTTCAAGAATCTTGCGGATAGGATTCTCGTTCGACATAGTGAAACGCTATCCCCAGAGGCGTATCGGATGGTGAATCAGCTAGCCCACGCTGCAATGAACCCAGACTTCAGCAGCGCTATTCGTCAGTCTGATAAGGACCTCAAATTTTCACAACCTCAGGTTTTGGGCAACTTCATCGTAATTGTTGACGAGTATTTCCCTACCCTGCTGGAGTTAATCAATTGGTGTAATAAAGAAGCGAAAGAAATCAACCAATGGAAAGACAAACAAGCGATAGTGATTGATAAAAATTTGACTGGCAACAGGCCTGATGGAACACCCGAGTGCATGATTGATCCCGAAGAACTAGCGCGGCAAATTAGTGAGTTCGAAAGGCAACGCAACGCTAGCTAAGTCGCGACTGGCGCCGTATTCAACAGAACTGTTGTTCGCTCGAAAAGATAGTCCCGCACAATAGCCGGCTTTGGGCCGAAATCAGACCTTTCGCACTGGAATCTTGCCTCAAGCGCGCGTCCTGCCACCTACGGTATTTAAGATAACTCACGTTCTACGATGGTCTTTTCAGCAATAAGCCGTATTATGATCGTTACCATCTGTGGCCAACTGAATGAGGAAGATATGAAAGTAAAAGACCTGATTGCAAAACTTAGCGAACTTGATCCGGAGCTGGATGTAATCTGTATCGAAGATGGACCGATCCCTCTGCGTAATGATTATCCGGGTCCCTTTGAGATCGTGGATGTTAGCTCGCAAAAGGTCGTAACTTCCCGCGATAGCTCAGGCCGGGTTTCCATCAAATTTGACCAAACAGCCCGTGGTGCTTGGGAGCGGGCTTTAATCGGAATCACCTCCGATATTTAAGCTGCAGCAACATTGGTGCTAGAGGGGTTCACGACGCGCATAACGCTGGCGCGGGAAATGCCAAAGGTGCGCGCCAAGGCGCTGATCGATTCGCCAGCCTGGTGTTGCCTGGCCATCGCCGCGCGCTGTTCGTCGGTCGTGCTGGTCGGGCGGCCCAAAGTCTTGCCCTCCGCTTTCGCGCGAGCCAGGCCGGACTGGGTGCGTTCTACCAGCAGGTCGCGCTCCATCTCGGCGACGGCCGCTAGCATGTTAAGCATGAGTTTGCCAGCGGTACTGGTCAGGTCGAGCTTGCCCAACTGCAAGACAATGACCTCGATGCGGCGCGCGGCCAGCGCCTTGATCGTGGCGCCGATGTCTTGAGCATCGCGGCCGAGGCGGTCGAGCTTCGTTACTACCAGCGTCTCGCCGTCGCGGATCTGGCTGAGCATCTTGGCGAATTGCGGGCGTTGGGCCGCTGAGACTTTGCCCGACACGCCCTCATCGGCGTACCAGTAGTCGGTCGCATAGCCGGCCGTTTCGATCTCACGGCGCTGGTTCTCCGTGGTCTGTTCTTTGGTGCTGACCCGACTATATCCGAAAACTGCCATTTTGATGCCCTTGTTTGCCCGAACATGCCCATGCATGTCCAATAACACCTATCTTACATATGAACATGTTCATAAGTCAAAAGAATATTTTATGAACATGGTCGACGCCGGCTCCACTACTCTGTTCAGAAACGGTGGTTTTCCACCAGTGTCTCTACTGGTGCGGATGCTTCGGGTTGTCAGCGCACCACAGAGTGTCTCCGCTCTATGCCAAGTGATCCTCTTTTGATTTTCGATAGAAGGTTCAGGTCGATTCAGCATCGAGCTAGAAGGGCGCTGCTTGTTCTTGGCAACGAACACAAGAACGCAGGAAGGCATGGAGTACGGACGCGGTGAGCCTATGTAATGCGGTTGCCAGCTACTGACTTAAGGCATACACGTTTGCTTGACCTAGTTTAATAATTAAACAGGTTGTGCTATCCTATGTTCATTGAGAAGTTGGTGCGCCGGACCAGAAAGACGTTATCCGGGCGAACTGATCAATAGATGTGAGGCCGCTCTTCGAGTGGCCTTTTGTCTTTCTATGCTACGGAACGCACGTTTTTTGGCAGCACTCTGTCACCTTTTGGGATCACAGAGTAGAGTTCGGCCCGAGGTTTTCGCTGCGTCAGTTCAAAGACCGCTTCATCTAGCACCTCATTCCCATATCCATCCTTCCTCCTAGCCGTGCTTTTCAACGCAGTCATTCTTACCGTCGACTGTACTTTGGCCGACACCGCCATGGCGTGCTGAATCTGCAAAATCACATCATCGATCGTGTAGCCGTCGCGCTGCACTCGGCTTTGATATACATGAGAACCGATGAATACGATCTCCGGACTCTCCAACTCTGGCAGCTGGGCTGCGGCTTTGAGTTGGTTGAGCATAGCAAACTGCTCTGCTGTAAAGCTTCCAATCACTACGGAGTGCGCTTTCCTGCCTCGAGCGACCTCTTCGAGATTGGCACGAATCAAAGCTGAGGCGTTGACGAGTAGGGACATACTGATCAAATCCGCCTGTAGGCAACTGGCGGGGGCGAGGGCATCAGCAACAGGCCTCCAGTAACCGACCTGACCTTCGCCTGCGGGTACACAGCCAGCGCTGCGTGTAGAGCAGGCAAAAACTTCTTTTTGAAGTCCTTGTCGGCATCCAGTCCCTGGTACTCCTGGGCAAACTGCTCACGCAGCGATTTCCAGTACAGCGTTACCGGCCGGCCCTCGATGCGGTGTAGTCGGTGAGCCAACCAGGTGTAGACGTCCAAGGCCAGCGCGGAACCCTTCAAGGCCTGCAGCGCGCGGTTGTCGAGCGGCACGCCGTGTTCCATCAACTCTCTGTGATAGCCCTCGGAGAGCAGCATCACGCCTGGCCAGAGCGCTTTCTGGTTCGCGTCCTTGTTGGCGACCCAGGCATCGAATTGCTCTACCGGCTGGCCATTGAACGTGCGGCCCATGTAGCCCAGTTGGAGGCGGCAAGCTGCAAGAGCATGCATCTGCTTGCGAAGCGTGACATACCGCGCGCCCTGATCATCCATGCCCATCAACCGCAGGAACTCGGCCGCAGTGTCGCCGATCGGGATCTCGCGCGTGTTATGGCGTTTGGCGTAGGTTGACACCCAAGCCAGAGCCAGCCGCGGCATAGCGCCGTAGGGGAGAGGCTGCAGGACGGGGCCGTGGCCTTCATCGAGCACGCCGGCTTGCACGTTCACCCAGGCAGCGCCGGACTGGCGCAGGAACTCGCGGCCTTCGACCTTGGAACGGGGCAGGCCTACCTGACACAGCACGGCATGCGTAAAAGCCATGTCGTCGCCTGTGGGGCGTTCCAATGCGATCAGTGCGCCTGCATCAACCAGTTTGGCTTCGCGCTTGGTGGGGCCCTTCTTGGCTTTTGGCGCAGCAACCGGTACGACAGCCTGGCTGGCTGGCGCAGGGGGGAACATCGGCATAGTACCGTTTTCGCCTGCAGTGGTTGTCTTCTTCACGTTCGCCATTCCTTGCCCGGGCCGCGTCTGTCGTGTTGGGGGATTTCCGATTATAGGGCAAGGGCTGAGTGCAACAACGAGTTGCGCATCGCGAAAAGACTGTCGTTAAATCGGACCCCCCCATGGCGCGCCGGCATCCTAAGTGTGGACAAAGTTGTGCGTTAAGGGACTTATCCACGTTAAATCGG
>Ga0265797_10006465_pt1 | contig 16518 bp, 10 predicted proteins | sample P2T30metagenome_FD_192433 | JGI IMG/M metagenome (GOLD analysis project Ga0265797, IMG submission 192433) | Plant litter microbial communities from East Loma Ridge, Irvine, California - P2 T30 | ecosystem: Environmental > Terrestrial > Plant litter > Unclassified | place: USA: California... | reverse complement strand
ATCCCAGTTCACTCTAGCCGCGTTGGCGACGACGGCCGTTCCAGGTCTCCTCGTCACGGGCACGCGCACGCTCGGCTCGGCCGCGGCCGGCGACTACGAGTCGGCGCTCCTCCGCGACGCCGACGGCGCCGAGATCGTCATCCGCCGCCCCCGGAACCAGCGCGCCGAGGCGCGGCAGTCGGCCGACCTCGTCGCCATCCGTGCGCTGAGCGCCGGCATCCGCACGCGCCTGCCGTTCGGCGTCGCCGAGTACCGCGGCCAGGCGCCGATCGGGTCGACGCGCGCCATCGTCACGACGCGGCTGGCCGGAGCTCACCCGACCCTCGCGTCGCTCGTCGAGCGCCCTGACCTCGCCACCAGCGTCGGCCGTGCCGTCGCCTCGATCCACCAGCTGCCGACGAGCTTCGTCTCCGACGCCGGCCTGCCGTCGCTCACGCCGTTCGAGGTGCTCCGGTCCGCCGTCTCGGTGATGGACCGCGCCGTGGCGACCAAGCTCGTCCCCGCCGCGCTCGTCGAACGCTGGGAGGGTGCCGCCCGCGACCAGCAGCTCTGGCAGTTCACGCCGACCGTCGTGCACGGTTCGCTCGGCACCGGCGCCCTGCTCGTCGACGGCGACGCGGTGACCGGGGTCCTCGACTGGGGCGAGCTGCGGCTCGGCGATCCGGCGAAGGACCTCGCCTGGGTGCTCGCCGGCCGCCGCGACGCCTTCGACACCGTCCTCAGCGCCTACGAGGCGAACGGCGGCGGACGCGACCGCCAGCTCGCACAGCGTGCACGCGTGCACCACGAACTCGAGACGGCGCACTGGCTGCTGCACGGCGTCCAGGCGAAGAGCACCGAGGTCGTCGACGACGCCGTCGCGATGATGCACCGCCTGGTCGACGCGGTGCACGCCCCGAGTGCGGAACCACTGCAGTCCGTGTCACCCGAGACGATGGAGATCGGCGAGGTGGAGCAGCTGTTGTCCTCCACCGAACGCCGCCACGGCTGACGCTTCGTGAGCAGGAATGGTCGGGTCGCTGCGGCGCACCCGACCATTTCTGCTCACGAAGTGCGGCAGGAGTCGTGGACGCGACCGCCTGGAGGCCCGGCGCGGGTCCGGCGGACCGGCACCGGGCCTCCAGGGCGGAGCACGACACGGGCGCGGAGCACGACACGGGGGCGGAGCACGACACGGGCGCAGCGCGCCCGTAGGACGTCAGCCGACGGCCTCGGACCACGCGCGCTCGAGTCCGGCGCGGTCGAGCAGCTCGGTCGGACGGACCTCCAAGTCGTCGGCGACGAAGTAGAACACCGCGTCGACCTGGTCGAGCGGCCGCCCGGTGAACTCGGCGTAGGCGACGCGGTACAACGCGAGCTGCAGGGTGCGGCGGGCCAGGTCGTCCGCCCCCGACGGCGCCTTGCCCGTCTTCCAGTCGACCACCTCGGCGCGCCCGTCGATCTCGTACACGGCGTCGAGCTTGCAGACGACGCTGTGGCCGAGGAAAGGGATGTGGATCTCGCGCTCGACCTCGATCGGCGTCAGCCCCGCCCACCGTGAGCCGGCGAACATCGCCTGGAAGTCCGCGAGTCGACGGGCGTCGTCGTCGGTGACCACGGCGTCCGGCGACGAATCGGCGAGGTCGTCGGCATCGAGGTCGAGCTCGCCGTCCCACACGTCGAGCGTCTCGAGCGCGCCGCCGCTCCGTGCCCGCTGTTCCACCCACTGGTGGAACAGCGTGCCGAGCCGGGTGGCGCGGTACGGGCGCTCCGGCATCGGCCGGCGGAGCCGCTCGGCCACGGAGTCGGGTTCGGTCAGGTAGTCCTTGAAGCCCGACGCCGGGACCCGGTGCGGGACGGCGACCGCGTGCTTCGCGTTCCGGGTGGCGTGCCGTTCGGCGAGCAGCAGGTCGATGTCGGCGGCGAAGCGCCCCGCGGCACCGGGGTTCGCGTTCCGCACCCGCTCGGCGGCAGCCAGGACCCGCGGCGCACGCTGCCCGAACGGCACGTGCGGCCAGGTCTGGGTCGCGCCGCTCTCCCCCATCGGGTTCTCGTCGTGCACCGTCGTCTCCGGGATCGCCGCACCGTCGATGACGCCGGCGTCCACCAGGTCGCGCAGGTAGCGGCTCGGCTCGGTGGGTCGGACCCCGCCGGCCCAGAACGAGCCGGACACCAGCAGGTCGTGCTTGGCACGGGTCAGGGCGACGTAGGTCAGCCGGCGTTCCTCGTCCTCGTTGCGCGCCTTCACCTGTTCCTTGAAGGCGTCGATCGCCGTGGTGACGTCCTTCTGGGTCTCCTGCCCGCGCCATGCGAGTCGCGGCAGCTCGGCGGCGTCCCCGCGGAACTCGTACGGCAGCCGGCCGAACCCGAGCCAGCCGGACGACCCCTCCTGCGGACGCGCCGGCAGGCCGCCCTCGACCATCCGGGGCACTGCGACGGCGTCCCACTCGAGCCCCTTCGACCCGTGGATCGTCAGGATCTGCACGGTGCCGGCCTCGGGCTCCTCGGACCGCGGGCCCATGTCGTCCCGCCGGGCTGCGGCGTCGATCCACCCGAGGAACGAACCGAGGTCGGCGCGGTCGTCGGTCGACACGAAACCGGCGAGCTCGTCGATGAAGGCGTCGAGGTACGCGCCGCTGCCCTGTTCGTGCGCGGCGACCTCGATGTCGAGTCGCATCTCCTGCACGACGAGCGTCAGGAAGTCGACCAGGTCGCTCCCTGCGCGTGAGCGGAGCATCGCGAGCTGCCCGCCGAGCGCACGCATCCGGCTGCGACCCGCGGGGGTGATGCCCTCGAGCGCGCCGTGCTCGTCGGGTGCGGTCGCGACGAAGTCGAGCGCGTCGACGATCGACCCGTGCTCCCCGGCGGCCACCGAGGCCCGGAAGGCCGCGGTCAGGTCGTCGTCGAGGCGTTGCTGGGTGTGATCACGTTGGAACAGCCACCGGGCGAGCTGGTGCAGGGCGACGATGTCCGCCGCCCCGACCCGCCACCGTGCACCCGCGAGCAGCCGGATCAGGTCGTTGCCGGCCGCCGGGTCGTGCAGGACGCGCAGGCACGCCACCAGGTCGACGATCTCCGGACGCTGGAGCAGTCCGCCCGTGCCGAGCACGTGGTACGGCACCCCACGGGCACCGAGCGCCGCCGTGAACGCCGCGAGGTCCTTCCGAGCCCGCAGCAGCAGCGCCATCGAGCCCGCCGGGTTCTGCCTGCGGTGGTCCTGGAACCACGCCGCGACCTCGTCGGCCTCTTCCGGCAGGGTCTCGGGGAACACCACCCGCACGGTGCCGGCGTCCGCACCCGGCCGGGGCGAGAGCCGTTCGACGTCGACCTCGGACGCCTCGGACAGCGGCGACACGATCGCGTTCGCCCCCGCGAGCACGTCCACCGGGTTCCGCCAGCTGGTCGACAGCGCGAAGGTGACGGGTTCGGCCACGCCGGGTTCGTCGCCACCGAAGTCGTGCGGGAACCGGGCGAGGTTCGCGGCGCTCGAACCACGGAACCCGTAGATCGACTGGTGCGGGTCGCCGACCGCCATCACCGAGTGCCCGCGGAACAGCCGCGCGAGGAACCGGGTCTGCACGACCGAGGTGTCCTGGTACTCGTCGAGGAGCACCACCCCGTACCGGCTCCGCAGGTCCGAGACGACACGAGGGGCCGACTCGGCCGCGGCGAGCGCGAGGGCGATCTGGTCGGAGAACTCCACGAACCCGCGGTCGACCTTCTGTCGTCGGAACTCGGCGACCAGGTCGGCCAGGGGTTCGAGGGCGCCGATCGCGGCGACCGCGTCCGTGATCGCCTTGTACGGCTTGCCGCGGTTGCCGGGGAGTTCGAGCAGCTCCACGAACTCGATCGCGAACCGGCGCAGGTCCTCTGGCTCGACGAGGTGTTCCGAGGTGGCACCGGCGAGCGCGACCACGGCTGCGGTCAGGGTGTCGACGTCGCGGTCGAGTCCGGCGAGCCGGTCGTCGCGGGCGGCCACCACGACCCGACGGGCGAGCTGCCAGGCCGACGGTTCGGTCAGCACCTGGGACTCGCCGTCACGCCCGACGAGCAGGGCGTTCTCGCGGAAGACCGCGTTGGCGAAGGCGTTGTACGTCGAGACCGTGGGTGCCTCGAAGGCGTCACCGGGGGTGATCAACCCCACGTCCTCGAGCGCGCGGATGCGGTCGTTGATGCGGACGGACAGCTCGCCGGCGGCCTTGCGGGTGAAGGTCAGGCCGAGGACCTCGTCGGGGCGGACGAGTCCGTTGGCCAGCAGCCAGACGACGCGCGAGGCCATCGTCTCGGTCTTCCCGCTGCCGGCACCGGCGACGACCAGCGCCGGCACGAGCGGTGACTCGATGACGGCGCGCTGCTGGGCGGTGGGACGAGGGCGGCCGAGGGCGTCGGCGATGGCGTCGGCGCCGTGCCGGATGACGGGCGGTGCAGCGGCAGCCGTGTCGTCCGCAGCAGCAGCAGCCGTGCCGGTCGCGTCGGTCGTGTCCGCCGTGTCGGTCGTGTCCGTCGTGTCCGCCGCGTCGCTCACCAGGTCACCTCCGCCACCACGTGGATCCGGCACTCGACCCCGGTCCGGGCCTTCTCGCAGTGGTCGTCCACGTTCGCCACGAAGGTCCGGCCGGCCATGCCCCGCGCCACCCCGTGCAACCGCTCGCGGTAGGCCTCTCGCGCCTCGGCGTCGAACGCGTGCTGGGTCCGCTCGGAGTACGCCTGTCCGCCGCGGGGGTTCTGGACGAAGACCAGCCGGGCGTCGGTCATCGGAGACCCCGCCGGCACGCCCTCGACCGCGCCGTCCTCGACCGCGAGTTGGTAGGCCCCGAGCTGCGGGTGTTCCGGCATGTCGTTCTTCTCGCTGGGCATCGAACGGCCGGTCTTCAGGTCGACGACGCTCACCCGCCCCTCGGGGTCGACCTCGATGCGGTCGATGCTCCCCCGGATCCGGGCGGGCCCGGTCACGAGCGCGAACGAGGTCTCGGCGCCGAGCAGTCGACGGCCGGCGCTGGCGAAGGTGCGGAGGTAGTCGCTCAGCCCCTCGATCATCCGCCGGGTCCGGGCACGTTCGCGGTCGGCGACCCAGGGCGACTCGAACGTGAGCTCGTCCCACCGCGCCTCGACCCGCTCCCACAGCGACTCGACGTCGATCTCGGTGGCGTGCTCCATCGCTTCGTGCACGATCGTGCCGATGCCCATCGCCGGGCTCGGGGCACCGCCGCCGAAGGTCTGCGCGAACCAGTGCACCGGGCACTCCTCGAAGGTGCCGATCCGCGACGGCGACACCGACACGGCCGGGGAGACGGGCTCGCCGCCCTCGACCTCGGGCGCGGGCTCGGCGTCGAGGTCGACCAGGGGGTCGTCCGTGGTCGGTTCGGCGAGCCCGTACCACTCGTCCGGAGCCGCCCCGGGGACCTCGGCCTCGGCCAGGCGGGCCAGGGCGGACGCGGCCTCGTGGTCGCCGGAGCCCACCACCCGGCGGCGCAGCGAGCCGGCGAGCCCACGCAGGGACAGTGGGTGGACGGTCGGCTGACGGTCAGGCGGCACCGGGACGAGCCGGACGAAGGGTGACGGCGACTCGTCGTCGTTCGCGACCGTGCCGATGACGACCTGGGTGGTGGCGCGCGAGACGGCCCGGGCGAACAGCCGGAGTTCGTCGGCGACCACGGCGGCACGGTCGTCGATGGGCGAACGCTCGACCCCGGCGGCAGCGCGGACCAGGCCGTCCGGGTCGAGCAGACTGCCGCGCACCCGGGTGTTGGGCCAGACGCCGTCCTGCAGACCGAGCACGACGACCACGTCGCACTCGAGCCCGATCGTCGCCGACGGCGTCAGGACCCGCACCCGGCCGGCGGTCCGGTCGGGGCCGATCGAGTCCTCTGGCAGGTCGGCGCCGAGCAGGTCGTCGACGAAGACCCGCGCGGGGGCGTCCGGCGTACGCTCGACGAAGCGCTTGGCGGCGGTGAACAGGCCGACGACGGCATCCAGGTGCCGGTCGGCTTCCCCGGCGCCGACCCCACCGGCGGCGGACTGGGCGCCCCATGACTTTGCAAGACCGCTGCGTTCCCAGAGGCCCCAGAGGATCTCCTCGATGCTCGATCCTGCCTGGGCGTCGGCACGCGCCTGCACCAGGCTCCGGGCCAGCCGGGTCGCCCGGCGCGCGAACCCGGCGTCCACCGTCGCCAGGCGCTCCGGTGCGCCCAGGGCATCGACCAGCAGTTCGTCGGCGGTGCGGCTGCCGTCGCCCGCGAGCTCCTCACGCCGCAGGGCGAGCCGGAGCCGACGCATCGCCAGGGTGTCGAGGCCACCGAGGGGCCCGGTGGCGAACGCGGTGGCCAGGGCGGCGTCGAGCGGCAGGACGTCGAGCGCCACCGCAGCCGCGTCGAGCAGCGCCCGCGCCGCGGAGTCGTCGCGCGGACGGACGGGCGCGGCACCGGCAGTCGCCGGGACCTCGGCCACGGAGAGTGCCCGGACGAGTTCGGGGATGGCAGCACCGCTGCGGGTGACCACGGCCATCCGGTGCCATGGCACGCCGTCGAGCAGGCGGTGTTCGCGGAGTCGACGGGCGATCGCCACGACGAGCGCGGACCGGCTGGCGGCCTCGAGGTGCACGACGGCGTCGGGCCGCGCATCCTGGTCGCCCGCCGACGCGCTGCGCTGCCGACCGGCCGCCGCGGTGCCGATGCGACCCGTGACGCCGGTGACCAGGGCACGGATCGGCGCGGGGTGCCGGTGCACGGCGCCGAGGAACAGCTCGTCGACACGGTCCACCCCGAGGCGCACGGCCAGTCGACCGAGCACGTCCGGTTCGGCGCCGCGGAACGCCGAGGCGGCGATGTCCGGGTCGCCGAAGGCCACGACCTGCACGCCGGAGCGCGCGAGTGCCCCGAGCAGCGCGATCTCACCCTCCACCAGTTCCTGCGTGTCGTCGACCACGACCAGGCGCAGGGCGGCGATGCTCGCGGGGAGCTCGTGCCGCAGCACCGCGGCGGTGGCGTACGCCACGAGTTCGCCGGAGTCGAGCCCGGTCGGCCGGAACGCGGTGACCGATGCCCGGTAGTCGTCCACGAAGTCCCCGACGGCCCGCCACTCGGGCCGTCCGAGCTCGTCGCCGAGTTCCCGCATGTCGTCGGGCTCGACGCCGGCCGCCACCGCACGCATCATGACGTCGCGCAGGGCGGTTCGGAACCCCGCTCGCTCCCGGACGACGGCGGTGATGGGGTCGGGCCAGGTCGGACCAGCTCCGTCGAGTTCGTGCCCGGCGAGCAGGTCGGCGATGATCCGGTCCTGCTCCCCGCCGGTCAGCAGCGTCGGGGGTTCCTGCCCCTGCACCGACGCCGCGTGGGTGACGATCTGGAACGCCAGCGAGTTCACGGTGCGTGCGAGGGCACCCGGCACGACCCGGTCGACCGCCCGAGCGAGCCGGTCACGCAGCGCCGTCGCGGCCGTCCGCGCCGAGGTCAGGGCGAGCACCGTCGCGTGGCCGTCGGGGGTGATCGCGTCGGGTCGGGTCAGCCGGTCGGCGACGAGCCGCGCGAGCGTGGTCGTCTTGCCGCTGCCCGGCGCACCGATCACCGCGGCGTGACGGCCGTCCGGCAACGCGAGCACCGCGGCCTGCGAGGGGTCGTCGACCAGTGCGCGCGCGAACCCGGTGTCGTCGGGAGCGGGCATCAGCGTGGTCTGCGGCACGCTCGTACGGTACCCAGGACCGCCGACAGCACCGCTGCGGACGCGCGGGGCACCGGTCGTCACGCCGTCGAGTGCGCCCGCGGCGAACGCCCGATGCCGCACGGGACCGCTCGGATACGCTGTGCTCGTGGACATCAAGATCGGCATCATCAACAGCCCCCGCGAGATCGCCTTCGAGACCGCCCAGACCGCGGACGAGGTCGAGAAGGCCGTGTCCGAGGCGCTCACCGCCAAGTCGACGCACCTGTCGCTCCAGGACGACAAGGGCCGTCGCTTCATCGTCCCCGTCTCGGCCCTGGCGTACGTCGAGGTCGGCGCGGAAGAGGCACGGCGCATCGGCTTCGTCGCCTGACGACGTGGAACTGCTCTTCGCCGTCCTCGGCGGCGTCATCATCGGTGCGGTCGCGCACGTGATCCTGCCGTGGCGGTCGAACCGTGGCGTGCTCGTCGGCCCAGCGGTCGGCGGCATCGCCGCAGCAGTGCTCTGGGAAGCGCTGACCTGGGCCGGGTGGCGGTACGACGGCACCTGGATCTGGGTCGTGGCCCTCGTGGGGTCCGGCGTGGTCGTCCTCGTCGTCGAGTGGCTCCTCGGCACGCAGCGCGACAAGCGCGACGCCGAGTACTACGAGCAGCTCAAGACGCGCGGCGCCTGACGCTCGAGCAACTCAGACGCGCGGCGCCTGACGCTCGACCGCTCAGGCCGTCAGCCCGAGCGCGTCCATGCGTCGGGTGTGCGCGGCGATGAGCTCGGTCCAGACCGGCTCGAGCCGCTCCTGGTCCTCTCGGGCGTGCGACGCCAGCGCCGACCGTGCGACGAGCAGGGTGTCGCCCACCAGACGTCGTCCCCACATCGCCAGACGCGAACCGATCTGCGGGTCGTCCTCGATGTGAGCCGTCAGCTCCTCGACGACCGCCGCTTCCTCGCGCGCGTCGAACACCGACCGCAGCCGCTGCCGCACGTCGAGCGGCAGCGAGCGGAGCAGGTTGCCGAACAGATCGTTCAGGATGCCGGCCGTCACGTAGCCGGTCAGCATCGACTCGTACCAGTCGGCGCCGCTCGTCCGTTCGAGGAACAGGTCGATCGCCTCGCGGTGCGGGGCCATCAGCGCCGCCGGGTCGCCACCGCTGCGCTCGATCTCGGCCACGATCGTGCGGTGCCGCTCGAGCGCCGTGGTCGCGAGGACCCCGGTGACCAGACGGCCGGAGAGCGTCGGTGCCGAAGCACCGGCTCGTCCCATCGTCTCGTAGACGGAGAGCTGCAGGTACGCGGCCTGCCCGAGGTAGACGTCGAGCTCCGGGGTGACGTCGTCGAGCGCGAGGCGCTTGACCTGCGCGGCTCCGCGGGGGTTCCGCGACGCGAGCCAAGCGGCAGCGAGCTGCGCCGCGCGCTTCCGGTTCCACCACGACACCACCCGACCAGCATAGAGGGCGCGCCCCGTGGGACCCGCCGGTCGCCCCGCTCGGCGCCCGGACCGGACCGCCCGACTCCCCGACGCACCCCGGAGCGCCCCGGACCACGCGCCCATCGGTAGACTGGCCCGGACTTCCACCAGAACTAAGGTGATTCTTTGACTTTCTCAGACCTCAACATCGACCAGGACATCGTCGATGCACTGGCCGGCAAGGGCATCATCGAGCCCTTCCCGATCCAGGAACAGACCATCCCGCTCGGCCTGACCGGCCAGGACATCATCGGCCAGGCCAAGACGGGTACCGGCAAGACGCTCGGCTTCGGCCTGCCGCTGATCCAGCGACTCGGCGCCGATCCGGCGCACGGCGTGAAGGCGCTCGTCGTCGTCCCGACCCGTGAACTCGCGGTCCAGGTCACCGAGGACCTCGAGCTCGCGGCCTCGAACCGCCCGACCACGGTCGTCTCGATCTACGGCGGCAAGGCCTACGAGGGCCAGGTGGAGCAGCTCAAGGCCGGTGCCCAGATCGTCGTCGGCACGCCCGGGCGGCTCATCGACCTGCAGCGGCAGCGTCTGCTCGACCTCTCCCACGTGCAAGAGGTGGTGCTCGACGAGGCCGACCGCATGCTCGACCTCGGGTTCCTGTCGGACATCGAGCGCATCTTCCAGGCCGTCCCCGAGGTGCGGCACACGATGCTGTTCTCGGCGACGATGCCCGCGCCGATCGTCGCCCTCGCCCGCCGGTTCATGAGCCGTCCGGTGCACATCCGGGCGACCGACCCGGACGAGGGCCTCATGCAGGCCAACATCAAGCACCTCATCTACCGTGCGCACTCCCTGGACAAGGACGAGGTCATCGCCCGCATCCTCCAGGCCGAGGGCCGCGGCAAGACCGTGATCTTCACCCGCACCAAGCGTGCCGCGGCGAAGCTCGTCGAGGAACTGAAGGACCGCGGGTTCAACGCCGCAGCGGTGCACGGCGACCTCAACCAGGAGCAGCGCGAGCGCGCGATGGCGGCGTTCAAGGCCGGCAAGCGCGACGTGCTCATCGCCACCGACGTCGCCGCCCGCGGCATCGACGTGGACGACGTCACGCACGTGATCAACCACACGATCCCGGACGACCCGGACACCTACCTGCACCGCGCCGGCCGCACGGGCCGCGCCGGCAAGACCGGTATCGCGGTCACGTTCGTCGACTGGGACGACCTGCACAAGTGGACGCTGATCGACAAGGCCCTCGAGTTCGGCATCCCCGAGCCCGTCGAGACCTACTCGTCGTCGCCCCACCTGTTCGAGGAACTCGACATCCCCAAGGGCACCAAGGGCCGTCTGCCCGGCTCGTCGTCGCACGCCGCCTCGGCTGGCGCCCCCGTCGAGAAGCGCAGCAGCGACCGCCCGGCCTCGGGTTCGGGTTCGCGTGACGCGTCGCGTTCGCGGTCGCGCAGCCGCACCCGGTCAGGAGGCTCGGAGCAGTCCGCCCCGCAGGCTCCAGCCACCGAGTCGGTCGCCCCCACCACCGCGGCGGGCACCGAGGACGGCTCGGCCGTCGAAGGTGGTTCCACCACCGACGGCGCCGCGAAGCGTCGTCGCCGTCGCCGCCGTCGCGGAGCCGGCACCGGCGATGCCTCGGCGACCGCCTCGGCACCGCAGGGCACGTCGGACGGCGAGTAGCGCCTCCAGACCGAAGGGCCCGTCGCTGACGCGACGGGCCCTTCGTCGTCCCCGCCCGCCGACGGCCCGCGAGGGCGACAGATCGCCGCCAACTGTCAGCGGGTATCTGTCGCTTTCGCGGATGGGCCAAGCCGCGCCGACCGAGATCTGTCGCTTCGGTGGGACGGCGCGACGCGTCAGGACAGGCGCGAGCCGGGTCCGACGACCGGGACACTGCCCGTCGCCTCGGACACGATCGCGTCGAAGGAGACGCGTGCGGTGCGGTGTTCCCCCAGCCGGTTCGGCTTGCCGGTGCCGTGGTAGTCGCTCGAACCGGTGACGAACAGGCCGTAGCGCGTCGCCCAGTCGAGCAGGGTGCGCTTGCCGTGTGCCAGGTTCTCGCGGTGGTCGACCTCGAGCCCGCCGAGCCCGGCGTCGACCAGGTCGCGGAGCATCGGCTCGTCGATGACGATCCCGCGCGAGGACGCCGCCGGGTGCGCGATGACGGGCACGCCGCCGGCCTGCCGGATGAGTTCGACGCCACGCAGGGGCGAGGGTGCCTCGTGGGGTTCGTAGTAGCCGGACGCCGGGTGCAGGATGCCGCGGAACGCCGCGGACCGGTCGGACTCGAGCCCGCGGGCGACCAGGGCGTCGGCGATGTGCGGACGGCCGATCGTGGCACCGGGGCTGGACTGGGCCAGGACGTCCGCCCAGGTGATCGGGTGGTCCTCGGCGATGCGGTCGACCATGCGGTGCGCGCGGGAGAGTCGGCCGTCGCGGATGCGGGTCGTCTCCTCGACCAGTCCGGGGTGCTCGGGGTCCACCAGGTAGCCGAGCACGTGCACGCTGCGGTAGCCGATGCGGGTGCTCAGCTCGAGGCCCGGCAGCAGGGTCAGGGGCAGCTCGTGCGCCGCGGCCGTGGCGTCCGCCCACCCCGCGGTCGTGTCGTGGTCGGTCAGCGCGACGGCGTCGAGTCCGGCGGCCGCGGCCGCTCGGACGAGCTCCGCGGGACGCTCGGTGCCATCGGAGACACTGGAGTGCGCGTGCAGGTCGATGAACGGGTCTGGCACGTGGCCAATGCTATCCACAGGTGAGCGGCCGCACAGGCCGGGTGTCGCCCGGCGGTGCGATGATGGACGCATGGCCGACACGACTCCCCGCGCGACGAGCAACCGATCCACGACCCCCGGGTCCTCGACCTTCAAGGACTTCATCGGGTCGCAGTGGGCCGAGCGCTCGAAAGCGCAGCCCGAGCCCCGCGAGCAGGCAGTGTTCGCCGCCGAGCGTCGCGCGCGCATCTCCGAGCTGCACCCGGGCCGCACGATCGTGGTGCCGGCCGGGCAGGCCAAGGTCCGCTCGAACGACTGCGACTACCCGTTCCGCCCGCACTCCACCTTCGCGCACCTGACCGGCTGGGGCACCGACACCGTCGTCGGATCCGTGCTCGTGATGACGCCGAACGGCTCCGGCCACGACGCCACGCTGTACTTCCGTGCCACCGCGGGCCGCGACTCGGAAGAGTTCTACGCCAACCCCGAGATCGGGGAGTTCTGGGTCGGACCGCGCCCCTCGCTCGACGCCGTCGCCGCCGACCTCGGGCTGGCCACCGCCGACCTCGGGGCGTTCACGGCCGTCGCCGATGCACTCGACGCGTCGGCGCTGCTCGTCCGTGAAGCCGACGACGACCTGACCCGTTCGCTCGACGCCCGCATCGGCGCAGCGATCGGTGGCGCGGACGAGACCGAGGGGTCGCCGGCCACCGACGACCTGCTCGCCCGCGACCTGTCCGAGCTGCGACTGGTCAAGGACGCGTACGAGGTCCGTGAGCTCCGCAAGGCCGTCGACGCCACGAAGCACGGGTTCGACGACGTCATCGGCGACTTCGACGCCGTGCTCGCGCACCCGCGCGGTGAGCGCATCGTCGAAGGAACGTTCAACCGCCGGGCCCGCGCCGACGGCAACACCGTGGGCTACGACACCATCGCCGCCTCGGGCCACCACGCCTGCATCCTGCACTGGACGCGCAACGACGGTGCCGTGCAGCCGGGCGACCTCATCCTCATCGACGCCGGGGTCGAGGTCGACTCGTTCTACACCGCCGACATCACCCGCACGCTGCCGGTGAGCGGCACGTTCTCCCCCGTGCAGCGGATGGTCTACGAAGCCGTGCTCGAGGCAGCCGACGCCGCGTTCGCGATCGTCAAGCCGGGCATCACGTTCCGCCAGGTGCACGCCACCGCGATGGAGGTCATCGCGCGCAAGACCGCCGAGTGGGGCTTCCTGCCGGTCTCGGCCGCCGAGTCGCTCGAGCCGGACAACCAGTTCCACCGCCGCTACATGGTGCACGGCACGAGCCACCACCTCGGGCTCGACGTGCACGACTGCGCGAAGGCCCGTCGTGAGATGTACCTCGACGGCACCGTGCAGGCCGGCATGGTCTTCACGATCGAGCCCGGACTGTACTTCCAGCAGGACGACCTGACCGTGCCGGAGGAGTTCCGCGGCATCGGTGTCCGCATCGAGGACGACATCCTGGTGACCGAGGACGGCGCCGAGAACCTGTCGGTCGGCATCCCCCGGACCCCCTCGGAAGTGGAGGGGTGGATCGCCCGCTCGGGCCGCTAGCCTGATCGGGTGACCATGCCCGAGGCCTCCCCGAACACCATCTCGATCGAGGTCGAGCACTTCGACTCCCCCGACGCCCAGCGACTCCGCGCCGCCCAGCGCCTGGAGATCGACCGGGCGCACGGCGGCGACACCGAACCGGGTGAGAAGCCGACCGCCGAGTCGATCGCGGTGTTCTTCGTCGCACGCGACGAGTCCGGGACTCCACTCGGGTGCGGGGGCCTGCGCATCGTCGACGACGGCATCGCCGAGATCAAGCGGATGTACGTCCGACCGGAGTCCCGCGGCTCCGGCGCCGCGGCTGCGTTGCTGCGCCGGCTGGAAGAAGCGGCGCTCGACCTCGGGTCCCCGGCGCTCGTCCTCGAGACGGGCACGGAGCAGCAGCGCGCCGTCGGGTTCTACCAGCGCGAGGGGTTCCGGCGGATCGCGAACTTCGGGCCCTACGTCGGGGCGCCCCTGTCGGTCTGCTTCTCGAAGGTCCTCTAGCCCGCCCGAGCCTGCCCGGACCGCGCCGCGCGCAAGCCCGGCTCGCGCGCGCCCGAGCCCGCTCGGCTCTCGGTCACGACGTGCCGTCTGCCCGAGGTCGAGCGGTCACGAACCGTCGTCTGGGCCGGCGCCAAACGACGATCTCTGACCGCTCGAGGCCGTGCGCGCGGGGTGTTGCGACCGCCCGGACCACCCGGACGCCGCCGAGGTCGCACGAAGTGCCGCCCGCGCAGCTCGGCGGCGACAGTTCGTGCGACCTCGGCGAACGCGAACGGCGTGTCGAGCGATCTCGCACGACCCGACCTCGCGCGACCCGATCTCGCGCGACCCGATCTCGCACGACCCGAGGACGAAGCCCGATCGCGCCGGCCGGAGCCCGGCTAGCGGCGGTCGCTGTCCCCGTCGCCGTCGCGCTGGGCGTCCGGCGAGGACGAGGGCTCCGGCGGCGTGGCACCGGCGACCCGCTCGCCGTAGCGCGGCGGCTCCTCGGGTCGACGCTCCGGCACCGGCGGGGCCGCGGGGGCGGCAGCCGTCTCGGGGGTCTCCCCGTACCGGGGTCCGTCGTTCGTGCCGTAGCGCGGTGGGCCCGAAGGCGCACCCGTCTGCGCGCCGGGGGCCGACGTACCGGGGTGGTGCGGGCCTCCCGGCTGCTGGTGCGGTGTGGCGTGCCCGCCGTACGGCGACTGCTGCTGCGGCGGGACCCCACCGGGGCCCGGACGCCACTGCTGCTGCTGCTGCTGCTGCTGGGGAGCGTCATTCCAGTGCGTGGACGGGGTCGCCCCGTGCTCACCGAGGATGCGCTGCGCCTGCCCGGTCAGCTGCGGGTTGACGACGATCTGGTAGTTCGTGGCGAGCACCTGGTGCACGCTCGTGAAGTCGCGCTGCCGCTTCGTGATCGCGAACGAGACGATGCCGTAGAGCATGCCGAACGCGGCACCGATGATCGCAGCAGCCAGGATCAGGCCGCCGGCGCTCGGCGAGAAGAGCGTGAGCACGATGCCGAAGAAGATGCCGAGCCACAGCCCGGACAGCGCGCCGGCGATGGCCGCACGGCCGTAGGTCATCTTGCCGGTGACCCGTTCGACCGTCTTCAGGTCGTTGCCGACGATCGAGAGCTGGTTGACGGGGAAGTCGGCCTCGGCCAGCTTCGCCACCACGCGCTGCGCGTCGGGGTAGCTGTCGTACGTTCCCAGGACGTCGCCCTTGGGCAGCGTCGGGAACGCCTGGGCGGTCCTGCCGGCGAAGGGGCTCTGATTGCTCACACAGCCATCATTCACCGCACACCTTGCAATCGCACGTGCACTCTCAGGGAAGCAGCCGATCGCAAGCCGTCGACCGGTGCCGTCGGCGGCGCGAGCGAACGCGCACACCCGAGCGACTACGCTGGGTCGGGTGAGCGCCACGAAGGTCTTCGTCGCCCGCCTCGCCGGGTGCTCCGTCTTCGACCCCGCGGGCGACCGCGTCGGCAGAGTTCGGGACGTCCTGGTCGTCTACCGCCGGGCCGATCCCCCGCACGTCGTCGGGCTCATCGTCGAGGTGCCCGGCAAGCGCCGCATCTTCGTGAGCATCGGCCGCATCACCTCCATCGGTGCCGGGCAGGTCATCACGACCGGCCTCGTGAACATGCGCCGCTTCGAGCAGCGTGGCGGCGAGGTCCGCGTCATCGCCGAGATGCTCGGCCGCAAGGTGCTCATCAAGAACCAGCGGATCCGCGCCACCATCGAGGACGTCGCGATCGAGGACCGCGGGCAGGGCGACTGGGAGGTCGCGCAGCTCTTCCTCCGCAAGCCGAAGACGACGCCGTCACCGTTCGGCAAGGGTCCGACGACGTTCGCGACGTGGAACGAGGTCACCGAGGACGAGCTCCCCGGCGAGGCCCAGTCCGCCGAGCACGTCATCGCCGCCTACTCCGACCTGCTGCCCGCCGACCTCGCGTCGACGCTGCTCGACCTGCCCGCCGAGCGCCGGTTCGAGGTCGCCGAGGAACTTCCCGACGACCGCCTCGCCGACGTGCTCGAGGAGATGCCCGACCAGGAGCGCATCGAGATCCTCACCCGGCTGGTGGATGCCCGCGCCGCCGACGTCCTCGACCAGATGCAGCCGGACGACGCGGCCGACGTCCTCGCCCAGTTCTCCGACGAGCGGAGTGAAGCCCTCCTGCAGCTCATGGAGCCGGAAGAGGCGCAGGACGTCCGCATGCTCCTGGAGTACGAGCCGGACACCGCCGGTGGTCTGATGACCACCGAACCGGTGATCGTCTCGGCCGACGCCACCGTGGCCGAGGGCCTGGCGCTGGTCCGCCGCCACGAGCTCGCTCCGGTGCTCGGCGCCGCCGTCTGCGTCACCCTGCCGCCGTACGAGCCGCCGACCGGTCGGTTCCTCGGACTCGTGCACTTCCAGCGGATGCTCCGCTACCCGCCGAACGAGCGGCTCGGCACGCTCATCGACCAGCAGACCGAACCGGTCCGGGTCGACGCGAGCGCCGCCGAGGTCACCCGCATCATGGCGACCTACAACCTGCTGTCCGTCCCCGTGGTCGACGACGCCCACCGTCTCGTCGGGGTGGTGACGATCGACGATGTCCTCGACCACGTCCTGCCGGACGACTGGCGAAGTCAGGGCGAGGGGGAACCCTCACCGCTTCCACGCCAACGCCCGCGCAGGACACCCGTGACGACGGGAAGGAGGA
>Ga0265797_10006463_pt1 | contig 16520 bp, 13 predicted proteins | sample P2T30metagenome_FD_192433 | JGI IMG/M metagenome (GOLD analysis project Ga0265797, IMG submission 192433) | Plant litter microbial communities from East Loma Ridge, Irvine, California - P2 T30 | ecosystem: Environmental > Terrestrial > Plant litter > Unclassified | place: USA: California... | reverse complement strand
GCGTCGGCCTCGCGGATGTTCGCCAGGAACTTGTTGCCGAGCCCCTCGCCCTCGCTCGCGCCCTTGACGATGCCGGCGATGTCGACGAACGACACCGGCGCGGGCAGGATCTTCTCGCTGCCGAAGACGCCGGCGAGCACCTGGAGGCGCGGGTCGGGCAGGTTGACGATGCCGACGTTCGGCTCGATGGTCGCGAACGGGTAGTTCGCCGCCAGCACCTGGTTCTTGGTCAGGGCGTTGAACAGGGTGGACTTGCCGACATTGGGCAGTCCGACGATCGCGATAGTGAGAGCCACGAGGGTCAAGCGTACCGGGCGTGCCGCGGCACCGGGGCGGAGCGGGACCCGAGGAGGCGCGGGTCGCCCTCCGCCCGGCCCTGTGGAGGGAGTGTCGGAGGCGCGTGAGACCATGAGTCAATGCCCATCGACTTCACCGCGATCGACTTCGAGACCGCGAACTCGAGCAGCGCCAGCGCCTGCTCCGTCGGCCTCGTCAAGGTCCGCGACGGCGTCGTCGTCGACAAGGTCGGGTGGCTGATCCAGCCGCCCGCGGGCCATGACGAGTTCTCGGAGTGGAACACGCGCATCCACGGGATCGTCGCCTCCGACGTCGTCGGCGCGTTCGGCTGGGCCGAGCAGTTCGACCTGATCGCCGACTTCGCCGGCGACGACGTCTTCGTCGCCCACAACGCCGGTTTCGACATGGGGGTCATCAAGTCGGCGTGCGCGGCGACGGGGCTCACTCCCCCGCCCTGGTCGTACCTCTGCAGTCTGCAGGTCGCCCGCAAGACGTACGCCCTCGACTCGTACCGACTCCCTCTGGCGGCCGCGGCCGCCGGTTTCACCGGCTTCTCGCACCACGACGCCCTGGCCGACGCCGAGGCCTGCGCCGCGATCGTCTCGCACGCCGCGCTCTTCCACGGCGCCGACGACCTCGCCGAGCTCGCGTCGATCGCGTCGGTCAAGGTCAAGGTGCTGAAGCCCGCTCCCCTGCCCGAGTCCCCCGAGGGCGCCGAGCCGGTCAAGCGCCGCCTCCGGGTCTTCTTCACCTGACCCGGTCCGTCGCCGACGGGCGGTGTCGGTGGCCGCTGCCACACTGCTCGACATGGTCTCCTCGCTCGTCGCCTTCCTCCTCGCCCTGACCGCGCTCGTCGTCGGAGCCCTCGTGGGCGCCCTCGCCGGTCGTTCCCGCAGCGCCGCCGCGACGGGTCGTCTCGCCGCCGAGGCGGCGGCGGCCCGAGCGACCGCGGACTCCTACCAGGAGCGCCTCCACGAGCAGGATCAGCAGTACCGTCGGCAGATCGCGGGGCAGGAGGCGCGGCTCACCGAGTTCCAGGATCGCCTCCGTGACATCCGCATCACCGAGGCCGAGCGCACCCGCTCCGAGGGGCATGTGCTGACGGCCCTCAGCCCCGTCGCCCAGAGTCTCGCCGCCGTGCAGAAGAAGGTCGCCGAACTGGAAGAGCAGCGCACCCATCAGTACGGCGCCTTGAGCGAGCAGCTCCGCAGCGCCGCCGCGTCGGAGGAGCGCCTGCGCAGCACGGCCGAGAGTCTCGCCTCCGCCCTGAAGTCGAACAGCACCCGAGGCGTCTGGGGCGAGACGCAGCTGCGCAACGTGGTGCAGGCGGCCGGCCTCGTCGAGAGGGTCGACTTCGACGTGCAGACGAGCATCCACTCCGACGCGGGGTCCGGTCGCCCCGACATGGTGGTGCACCTCCCCGGCGGCAAGAACATCGCCGTCGACGCGAAGGTGCCCTTCACCGCCTACCTCGAGGCGAGCGCGATCCCGGCCACGGCCGGCGGCGAGGAGGGGGCGCGACGCGAGACCCTGCTGCTCCAGCACGTGAAGGCCCTGCGGGCGCACGTCGACGCGCTCGCGTCGAAGAGCTACTGGGCGGGGCTCGAGTCGTCACCCGAGCTGGTCATCGCCTTCATCCCGAGCGAGTCCCTCGTGGCCTCGGCCCTCGAGGCCGACCCGTCGATCATGGATTACGCCTTCCAGAAGCGGGTCGCCCTGGCATCCCCGGTGACCCTCTGGTCCGTGCTCAAGACCATCGCGTTCAGCTGGCAGCAGGACGTCGTGACCGCCGAGGCGAAGTCGCTGTTCGATCTCAGCCGCGAGCTGTACGGCCGCTTGTCGACGATGGCCGGCCACGTCGACAAGCTCGGCCGGTCACTGCGGGGATCCGTGTCCGACTACAACCGCTTCGTGGGCTCGCTCGAGCGGACGGTGCTTCCGTCCGCCCGACGCCTGAGCATGCTCGACGAGACGAAGGTCCTGGCCGCGCCCGCGACCATCGAAGAGACGCCCCGCGACCTGACGGCCGCCGAACTGACAGCCGCCCTCGACGCCGATCGGGAACGACACGGCGCGAGGGCGGATACCGGGATGCAGCGAGAAGGCTAGGCGGTCTCTCCGTACCACTTCGACACGAGGTGGTCGGCCTCGACACGGCGGATCGTGCCCGAGTGCGATCGGAGCACGATGCTCGAGGTGCGGATCATGCCCTGCTTGCGCGTCACACCGGCGACGAGAGCGCCGTCGGTGACGCCGGTCGCGACGAAGTAGGCGTTGTCACCGGTGACCAGGTCGTCCTGGTCGAGAACGCGATCGAGATCGTGCCCGGCGTCGAGGGCCTTCTGCCGCTCGGCGTCGTCCTTCGGAGCGAGTCGGGCGAGGATGAGACCGTCGAGCGCCTTGACCGCGCACGCGGTGATGATCCCCTCGGGGGTGCCGCCGACGCCGACGCACATGTCGATGCGCGAGTCGGGTCGAGCGGCGTTGATGCCGCCGGCGACATCCCCGTCGAGCAGCAGGCGGGTGGAGGCGCCGACGGCGCGGATCTCCGCGATCAGGTCGGCGTGACGGGGGCGGTCCAGGACGGCGATCTGCATGTCCTCGACGGCGATGCCCTTCGCGGCGGCGAGCGCCACGATGTTCTCGCCGATGGGCCGGTCGAGGTCGATGATGCCGCGACCCTCGGGGCCGGTCACGATCTTGTCCATGTAGAAGACGGCGCTCGGGTCGTACATGCTGCCGCGGTCGCTGACGGCGATGACCGACAGCGCGTTCATCCGGCCGGCCGCCGTGAGGCTCGTCCCGTCGATCGGGTCGACGGCGATGTCGCAGGCCGGCCCGAAGCCGTTGCCGACGTGCTCGCCGTTGAAGAGCATCGGCGCCTCGTCCTTCTCGCCCTCGCCGATGACGACGACGCCGTCGAAGGCGACCGTGCCGAGGAACTTGCGCATGGCGTCGACGGCGGCCTTGTCGGCCGCGTTCTTGTCGCCTTTGCCGATGAAGGGCGCCGAGCGGATGGCCGCCGCCTCCGTCGCCCGAACCAGCTCCATTCCGAGGTTGCGATCGGGGTGCGAGTACAGGGTTCCGGAGGGTGAGTCAGCCATCCCTGAAGCATAGTCCGGCGTCGCCGGGACGTGACGACGTGCGATATGTTCGTGGATCGTATGCAGAACACGTGTTCTACCGAAAGGCTCTCATGCAGCTCTCCCGTCGGCGACCCGCCGCGATCCTCGCCGCCGTCCTCAGCGCCGTCGCGGTCCTGGCCGGCGTTCCGTCGGCCTCCGCGTCCACGATCGCCCCGACCCTGAACGACGTCGAGATCGCGGTCCGGGTCACGAGCGACGGTCTCGGTCGCTTCACCGACCACGATCGCCCCGGCGGTGACAGCGGCCCCTCCAACGGGATCGTGCGGACGGGCGACGCCGTGGTCTACGGCGTCACGGTGGGCACGTCCCGCGGGACGGCGACCGGCGGCGAGTTCACCCTCACCGCGCCTCCCGGGCTCTCCTGGACGCGGCTGCCCTCGGAGTGCGCTCCCGACGGATCGACGATCACGGGCGATCAGCTGCGCTGCCGCCTCGGCACGTTGACGAGCGGCGCCCGGACGATCAGCGTCGCCGCCTCGGTCGCCGTGGCGCTCCCCCACGAGGCGATGCTGGCGGTCTCGGCCCAGGCGCGGGCCGAGGGCAACGAGCCCGTCGAGGCGCTCTCGCCCGCGGTGCGGGTCTCGGCCGTCCCCCGCTACGACGTCTCGATGGATCGGGCCCTCCCCGTGCTCGGCGCCGCCACCGGCCCGGACGGCGTGACGCCGGGCTTCCGGCTCGTCTACCCGCTGCTGGTGCACTGGAACGGCCTCGTCGACGGAGGGGGCCTCCTGGGCGCCGAGCCGCTCGGTGACCGCATGACCCTGGTCGACGACGTCTCGGCGATGTACGGCGGCGATGCGAGCCCCGCCGTCCTGTCTCCCCTCGACGGAGCTCCGGCCTGCGGTCCGAACTCCGGGCAGATCGAGTCGATGCCCGGGGGCTCCGGTGGCGGCACGCACGCCGTGGTCGACTCGGGCACCGTGACCTGCACCCAGACGGCTCCTGGCGAGCCCGTGACGATCGAGATCACCGGCGCGGACACCTCGATGTCGTCCGTCCCGACCAAGAGCGTCACCGGAGGGGACATCCTCGGAGGCGCGCTGCCGTACGTCGTGTCGGCCTACGTCTCGCTGTGGGTGCCCGAGCAGGGCGAGGCGGGGGCGTTCCGGGCGACCAACGCATACCGGGACTTCGTCGCCGAGTCGGTGAGCGGCCGGGACAACTACGACGGCGCGGGCGAACCGGTCGAGAACAACACGATCTCCCGCGATGTGGCGAGAGGCGCCGGGGCCGGCGGCTCGCTGCGCTACCTCGGCATCGACGCCGAGACGGGCGCGTCGTTCGATCTCTCGGGCAAGAACAACCTGCCGTACGTGACTCCCGCGCAGCCGGTGATGAGCATGCTCGGCGTCCGCAACTCGGGCACCGCGCCGTGGGATTCCGCGATCTCGTGCATCGTGTTCGACAACTCGATGCAGACGATCCGCGAGCACCCGTCCGGCGTGTGGGCAACCTCGACGAACACCGCGCTGACCGGTCGGCCGGAGTTCGCGGCGTTCGACGGATCGGATCCGTCGACGGCCCGCGACGCCCGGTGCGGCGACGACGACCTCGACTGGCAGGCTGACCCGCGATCGGTGACGGGCGGCGCGGACGCCGTGGGGGCCGTGCGGTGGACGTACGACCACCCGGCCACGTCGTCGATCACCTTCGGCGCGCATGTGCGCATCGCGCCCCGCCTCGAGAACGGCACGCGCCCCCGCACCTTCGCAGCGATCCGCACGTCGCCGACGGCCGCCTGGACGCACGACGTCGGAGACGCCGACTCGGCCAACGGCGGATGGGCGGACTTCCTCACCGTGACGAGCAACATGGCCCGCATCCGCGCCGCCGTCGTCGACGCCGGACACGACGCCGACAGCACACCCGACGAGACGACCTACGTCACCTCCGGGGGCACGGCGACCTACGCCCTGCATCCGAGCCTGACCAACGCCTCCGACGACCGAGTCGACGAAGCGCTCACCATCGAGGCCCGGCTGCCCGCGGGGACCTCCTACGTGCCCGGAAGCGCCTCGCGAGAGCCCGAGGTCGACGACGTCGTGATCGGCGGCGTCGTCCGCCAGCGACTCGTCTGGCGCCTCGCACCCGTGTCCGTCAACGACGCCGTCGACCCCCTCACCTTCGACGTCCGCTTCGACACCGTGCCCCCAGGGGCCGAAGCACGACTCGAAGCGATCGTCGGATCGACCCGCGACGTCTCGGCCGAGTCGGCACGCGTCGCGCATCGCACCGTGACCGTCCTCGAGGGCGGCGGATTCGACGCCGAGGAGACCGTCGATCGGCCGGTCCGCGTGATCGGAGACGACGCGACCTACACCCTGACCTACCGCAACACCGGCAGCACGACGCTGCCGGGAAGCGCGCTCGTCACGGTCCTGCCGTACGACGGCGACGAGCGAGGCACCACGGGCGGCCGGGCCGTCGCCGTCCACGAGCTCACCGCCCACACGACGACGGACGACATCCGCTACACGTCGGCCGCCTCGGAGGACGTGTCCGACGACCCCGTCCACCCGTCGAACCTCGCAGGCGGAGAGACGGCCTGGTGCCCGGTCGGCGAGTTCGGCGTCGACGGCTGCCCCGACAGCCTGAGCGACGTCACGGCGATCCGGGTCGACCGCAGCGAACCGATCGCGCCCGGGGCGGAGGTCAGCCACGAGTTGACGATCGACGGCGCCGCCGCCGGTCTCGAGACCTGGGCGTCGACCTTCGGCCTCCGCGTGACCGGCATCGACTGGACGGCGACGTCCACCGTCGCCACGACCACGGGCGTGGCCGGTTCGATCGGCCGTCACGTCTGGCTCGACACCGACCGCGACGGCACGCGCGGCGACGACGAACCCGCCGCCGCCGGGCATCGGGTGGCACTCCACGGCGTCGACGATCGGGGTGCGGACGTGACGCGGACGACCGAGACCGGAGTCGACGGCCAGTACCGGTTCGAGGGTCTGCGACCGGGTGACTACGTCATCGACTTCGGCCGCGCGCCGCAGGGATGGACCCTCCGCGACGTCGGCGACGACGAGCGCGACTCCGACGTCGACGACGAGGGGGTCGCTCGGGCGGGACTCGAGACCGTGGTCGGATCCGGTGGACTGACGGGGGTGACGCGGCATGAGCACCTCGATGCCGGGATGCTGCCCGAGGCGGTCGTGGGCGGCCCGGGCGGCGACGACGGCCGTGACGACGGGGCCGATGCGGGCGACTCCACGGGCTCCGGCGGCTCCGACCGTCCGAGCGACGGAGCGGTCGGAGCCGGTGACGACTCGTCCGACGGCCGTCCCGCCTCGCCCGCCGCCGACCGGCTCGCATTCACCGGTGCACACCTCGTCGGCGCAGCGGTCGCCGGTCTGATGCTCACGACCGCGGGCCTCCTGCTCGTCGCACTCCGGCGCAGACGCTCCCGGGCCACGCCGTGACCAGACGGGCGCCCGTCCCGACGACGGAGACGTCGTCTCCCCCCGGGTCCGACCCGTCGAGCGTCGTCGGAGGCCCGCTGACTAGGGTGGTGGCTGCAGCCACCACCCGCAATCGAAGGAGATGCAATGCCCGTCGCAACCCCTGAGCAGTACGCCGAGATGCTCGACAAGGCCAAGACCAAGGGCTTCGCCTACCCGGCCGTGAACGTGTCGTCGTCGCAGACGATCAACTCCGTTCTGCAGGGTCTCACCGAGGCGGGCAGCGACGGCATCATCCAGGTGACCACGGGAGGCGCGGACTACTTCGCCGGTCACACCGTCAAGAACCGCGCGGCCGGCGCCATCGCCTTCGCCAGGTTCGCCACCGAGGTGGCCAAGAACTACCCGATCACGGTCGCCCTCCACACCGACCACTGCCCGAAGGACGCCCTCGACGGTTTCGTCCTGCCCCTCATCGCCGCCAGCGAGGAGGAGGTGCGCGCCGGTCGCAACCCGCTGTTCCAGTCCCACATGTGGGACGGCTCGGCCGTGCCGCTCGACGAGAACATCTCGATCGCAGAAGACATGCTGAAGCGCACCCGGGCGATCAACGCCATCCTCGAGGTCGAGATCGGCGTCGTCGGCGGCGAAGAGGACGGCGTCGAGCACGAGGGCACGAACGACGCCCTCTACACGACCGTCGGCGACGTCACCCGCGTGGTCGAGGCGCTCGGTCTCGGCGAGAACGGCCGCTACATCGCCGCGCTGACGTTCGGCAACGTCCACGGCGTCTACAAGCCCGGCAACGTCAAGCTGCGTCCCGAGCTCCTCGGCGAGATCCAGCAGGGCATCCGCGAGCGCTTCGACACGGCCGAGAAGCCGCTCGAACTCGTCTTCCACGGCGGCTCGGGCTCATCCGACGCCGAGATCCGCGAGGCCGTGGCCAACGGCGTCGTCAAGATGAACCTCGACACCGACACCCAGTACGCGTTCAGCCGGTCGATCGCCGACACCGTGCTGAAGAACTACGACGGCTTCATCAAGGCCGACGGCGAGGTCGGCAACAAGAAGCAGTACGACCCCCGCGCCTGGGGCAAGGTCGCCGAGTCCGCGATGGCGAAGCGGGTCGTCGAGGCGACCCGGCAGCTCGGCTCGTACGGTCAGTCGGGGAGCTGACCCGCGCCTCCTCGGCTCGGTCCGACCATGACGAAGGGCCCCGCAGCATCGGCTGCGGGGCCCTTCTCGTCGCTCAGAGCGAGGGACCCGACTCGATGATCGACTGGACGAAGCCCGCGTCGCCGAAGAGCACTCCGAGCACGAGGACCATCTGCACGATCGACATCACGACCCCGATCGACAGCGGGACCCAGAACGTCACCTTCCGGGCCGCCAGCCGGCGGAGGCTCCAGATCAACGTCACCGCGAACGCGGCGACCGTCGACACGGCGATGATGACGCCGACCCGCTGGAGGGCGTCCTGGCTCGTGAACGCGTCGGTCGAGTAGCCCGCGCCGCTCATGGCCGAGAGCAGCGCCGACGAGAACGACGACGCCATGACCACGTTGGACACCACGCTGTAGAGGCCGATGCCGAGAAGCACGAACGTCGCGACCCGGTCGAATCGGCGTCCGCCGGTCAAGTCGTTCACCGCAGGACGAGGAGGCGCGCCCCAGGTCCCCGCAGCGGGCGCGTCGGAACGGACTGCCGGCGAGGGACCCTGCTGTGCCGTGCTCGGGGCGGACGACTCCGTGCTCGACTCGACCGGGGCGACCGGGTTCACCCAGCCCTCCGGCGCGTACTCGCCGTAGCGGGGGCGCGGGCGCTCGTCGCGGGCGGCGGCGGGCACGTCGTGGCGATCGTCGGTCATCGGGTGCGACCGCCGAGCCCGCGGGCGTCGACCTGGCCGCTGGAGTCCTTGCGCAGCTCCTTGGGGAGCGAGAACATGAGGTCCTCTTCGGCCGTCACGACCTCGGCGACGTCGAGGTAGCCCGCGTCGGCCAGATCGTCGAGGACCTCCTTCACGAGGACCTCGGGCACGGAGGCGCCGGAGGTCACGCCGACGGTCTCGACGCCGTCGAGCCACTCCTGCCGGATCTCGGACGAGAAGTCGACGCGATAGGCGGCCTTGGCCCCGTGCTCGAGGGCGACCTCGACCAGTCGGACGCTGTTCGAGCTGTTGGCGGAGCCGACCACGATGACCAGGTCGGCCTCGGGGGCGACCTTCTTGATGGCCACCTGACGGTTCTGCGTGGCGTAGCAGATGTCGTCGCTCGGGGGGTTCTGGATGCTCGGGAAGCGCTCGCGCAGACGCCGCACGGTCTCCATGGTCTCGTCGACGCTCAGGGTCGTCTGCGACAGCCAGACGAGGTTCTCGGGGTCGTCGATGACGAGATCGTCGACCTCGCCGGGGTTCTGCACGAGGGTCGTGCGGTCGAGCGCGTGACCCATGGTGCCCTCGACCTCCTCGTGACCCTCGTGGCCGATGAGGATGATGTGCCGCCCCTGGCTGCCGAAGCGGACCGCCTCGCGGTGCACCTTCGTCACGAGCGGACAGGTGGCGTCGATCGCCTGGAGCTGCCGATCGGCGGCTCCCTGCACGACGGCCGGCGAGACGCCGTGGGCGCTGAAGACGATGTGGGAGCCCTCGGGGACCTCGTCGACCTCGTCGACGAAGATCGCGCCCTGGCTCTCGAGGGTCGCGACGACGTGGACGTTGTGCACGATCTGCTTGCGCACGTAGACGGGCGCGCCGTAGTGCTCCAACGCCTTCTCGACGGCGATCACCGCTCGGTCGACGCCCGCGCAGTAGCCGCGGGGTGCCGCGAGCAGCACGCGCTTGTGTCCGGTGACAGGGGTATCCCTTAGCCTGTTACGCACCGCAGGAACACGCGGTGTCGGCAGGTCGATGGCAAGGGCGCCGTTGGTGATATGGCTCACCCGACGATTCTAGGTGCGGCGACTGGTCGCGTACTGAGAGCGGCTGGTCGAGTCCCGCCGACGCGGGCGCGAGCGCTCCCGCCCACCCTCACCGAGCATCCTCGACACCGGTCGACCACAGGAGACGAATGACGATCGTGCCCCCGCCGCCCACGGCCGACGCGCCCTGGCCCGTCGGCCTGCTGGCGAGCAAGGTGCGTGATTGGATCGACCGCCTCGGCACGGCCTGGGTCGAGGGCGAGATCACGCAGTGGAACGTCTCGGGGGGCAACGTCTACGGCAAGCTCCGCGATCTCGAACAGGACGCGACGGTCTCGTTCTCGATCTGGTCGAGCGTGAAGTCCCGGGTCCCCGCCGACCTCAAGCAGGGCGATCGCGTCATCGCCGCCGTCAAGCCCAACTACTGGGTCAAGGGCGGCTCGCTCACCATGCAGGTGTTCGACATGCGTCACGTCGGGCTCGGCGACCTCCTCGAACGGCTCGAGCGACTGCGCGTGGCGCTCACCGCCGAAGGGCTGTTCGCGCCCGAGCGCAAGCGGCGCCTGCCGTTCCTGCCCCAGTGCATCGGGCTCGTGACGGGCAGAGACAGCGACGCCGAGAAAGACGTTCTCCGCAACGCGCAGCTGCGGTGGCCGTCGGTCGAGTTCCGCGTGGTGCACGCGGCCGTCCAGGGCGACCGCATGGTCTCCGAGGTGACGACCGCGGTGCAGCAGCTCGACGCCGACCCCGAGGTCGACGTCATCATCGTGGCGCGGGGCGGCGGCGACTTCCAGAACCTGCTCGGCTTCAGCGACGAATCGCTCATCCGCGCCGTGGCCGCGTGCACGACGCCCGTCGTCAGCGCCATCGGTCACGAGGCCGACCGCCCGCTGCTCGACGAGGTCGCCGATCTGCGGGCCTCGACGCCGACCGACGCCGCCAAACGGGTGGTGCCCGACGTCAGCGAAGAGCTGTCGCGCGTGCAGCAGGCCCGGGCCCGCATCGGGCAGCGTCTGACCGCCCTCGTCGCGACCGAGGTCGATCGGCTCGAGCAGATCCGCAGCCGGCCCGTGCTGGCGTCCCCCCAGACCCTCGTCGACGTGCGGGCAGACGAGATCGTCCGCGCGGTCGCCCGGGGCGAAGAGCTCGTCTTCCGGGCGATCGAACGCGCCGACACGCGCGTCGCCGAGCTCACCGCCGGGCTCAGGGCGCTGTCGCCCCAGGGCACCCTCCGTCGCGGATACGCCATCGTCCAGGTGCCGGGGGGCGGCGTCCTCCACGACCCCGCCGAGGCACCCTCCGACACCGAGCTGACGCTCACCGTCGCCGGGGGCAGCCTCACCGCGGTGTCCGGCGGCCCGCGCGGAGGCCCTCTCGACGACCGTCCCTCCCCAGGAGGCGCGGGGTCGTCCCGCACGACGGCCGCCGGTCGCTCGCAGCCCACCTCGGCAACCCCTCGTTAGGATCGACATCGTGGACAACACCCCCTCAGACACCTCCCCGGCCGGCGACTCGTCGCCCGCCGACGGCGCGGCGTCCGCTGCGGCCCTGCCCGCCGACATCGCCTCGCTGAGCTACGAGCAGGCCCGCGACGAGCTGGTCTCCGTCGTCGCCGAGCTCGAGCAGGGGGCGTCGACCCTCGAGCGGTCCCTGTCGCTCTGGGAGCGCGGCGAGGCGCTCGCCCGCCGCTGCGAGGAATGGCTGATGGGCGCCCGCGAACGCCTCGAAGCCGCTCGTCGTCAGGCCCCCACGTCATGAGCACGCCGAGACGCGGGCGCGGTCGCGGCCCGCAGGGCCCCCGGGTCGTCGCCGAGCTCGGCCGTCCCGAGACACCCGCCGAGACCGCGGCGCGCAAGGCCGAGAACACCCGCAAGCACTACGCGAACCAGACGGCCATCAACCTGAGCCTGTCGATCGTCGCGTCGCTCGGCATCGTGCTGTTCCTCGTCCTGGTCGTCGTCCGCCCCAACGGCACCGTCAACCGCCAGGACATCGCCTACACGGCCGTCGCCCGACAGGCGCAGGCCAGCGTCGATGTCCCGCTCGCCGCCCCGACGCTGCCCGACACCTGGACCTCCAACCGAGCGGACATCGACACCTCGACGCCCGACGGGGTCGACGTCTGGTATGTCGGGCTCATCACCCCCGACGAGCAGTTCATCGCCCTCGAGCAGGGCATCGACGCCAACGACACCTGGCTCGCCGCAGCGGTCGACAACCGCGCCGCGACGACCGCGCGGCAGATCGCCGGCCTCGACTGGACGGTCTACGACCGCCGAGACGACGACTCCGCCGGCAACTACGCTTATTCGCTGACGACGACGGTCGACCGCAGCTCGTACGTGCTGCACGGCACCGCCGACGACACCGATTTCGATGCTCTGGCGACGGCCCTGGCGGCCGACGTCGCCGACAGGACGGACGACTGACCATGACGACCCAGCCCCTCATCGAGACCGCGCCGCAGACCCCCGGGGACTCCTGGCGCCGGATGACGGACGGCAACGAGCGCTTCGTCGCCGGATCCCCCGATCATCCCCACCAGGACAGCGACCACCGCTCCAGCCTCGCCGGCGGACAGAAGCCCGTCGCGGCCCTGTTCGGCTGCGCGGACTCGCGGCTGGCCGCCGAGATCATCTTCGACGTCGGCCTCGGCGACCTCTTCGTCGTGCGGAACGCCGGGCAGGTCGTCGGCGACACCGTCATCGCCTCGCTCGAATACGCCGTCTCCGTGCTCAACGTCCCTCTCATCGTCGTCCTCGGGCACGACAGCTGCGGCGCCGTCGCGACGGCCATCGACTCGCTGACCTCCGAGGCGCCTCCCGGGTCGAGGTTCCTCGGCGGACTCATCGACATGATCGTCCCCTCCGTCCGGCGGGCGACGATCGATCTCGAACCGGGCGCCGTGCTCGACCCGCGCAGCGTCGGCAAGCTGCACATCGAGGCGTCCGTCCAGTCGCTCGTCGGCTCGTCCGCGCTCATCGCGACGGCCATCGCCGAGGGCCGCCTCGCGGTCGTGGGGGCCAACTACGCGCTCGCCAACGGGCGCGTCGACCCGTCCGTGGTCGTCGGCCGCCTCTGAGAACCACCCCGGGGCGGCCGCCCCGGGACGCCAGCGCCCCACGAGGGCAGAAGAAGGGACCACGACGTCGTGATCACATCCGAGTACCGCATCGAGCACGACACGATGGGCGAGGTGCGCGTGCCCGCATCGGCTCTGTACCGAGCTCAGACCCAACGTGCCGTCGAGAACTTCCCGATCTCGGGCACCGGCCTCGAGCCGGCGCAGATCGTCGCCCTGGCCCGCATCAAGCGCGCCGCCGCGATCGTCAACGGCGAGATGGGCATCGTCGCCCCCGCCGTGGCCGACGCCATCGTCGCCGCTGCCGACACCGTGATCGGCGGCCGGCACCACGACCAGTTCCCCGTCGACGTCTACCAGACGGGCAGCGGGACCTCGTCGAACATGAACATGAACGAGGTCCTGGCGACGCTCGCCGGCACCGTCGACGGCATCGCGGTTCACCCCAACGACCACGTGAACGCCTCGCAGTCCTCGAACGACGTCTTCCCGACCTCGGTGCACATCGCCGTCACCGGCGCGCTCCTCCACGATCTGGTTCCGGCGCTCACGCATCTCGCCGAGTCGCTCGAACGCAAGTCGGCCGACTGGGCCGACGTCGTCAAGGCGGGCCGCACGCACCTCATGGACGCCACCCCCGTCACCCTCGGGCAGGAGTTCGGCGGTTACGCGCGTCAGATCCGTCTCGCCGTCGAGCGCGTCGAGTCGACCCTCCCCCGCGTGGCCGAGGTCCCCCTCGGCGGGACGGCCACCGGAACCGGCATCAACACGCCCCTGGGCTTCCCGCAGCGCGTCATCGCCGCCCTCGCGGAAGACAGCGGTCTCCCCGTCACGGAGGCCCTCGATCACTTCGAGGCCCAGGGCGCCCGAGACGCCCTCGTCGAAGCATCCGGCGCTCTCCGCGTGCTCGCCGTCAGCCTCACCAAGATCAACAACGACATCCGCTGGATGGGATCCGGCCCGAACGCCGGTCTCGGCGAGCTGCACATCCCCGACCTGCAGCCCGGTTCGTCGATCATGCCCGGCAAGGTCAACCCCGTCATCCCCGAGGCCGTGCTCATGGTCTCCGCTCGGGTCATCGGCAACGACGCCACGATCGCGTGGGCCGGCGCCTCCGGAGCGTTCGAGCTCAACGTCGCGATCCCCGTCATGGGCACGGCGCTGCTCGAGTCCATCCGTCTTCTGACCAACGCGAGCACAGCCCTCGCAGACAAGACCATCGACGGCCTCGAGGCGAACGTCGAGCACGCTCGAGCCCTCGCCGAGTCCTCGCCGTCGATCGTCACCCCCCTGAACCGGGTCATCGGATACGAGGCTGCCGCCAAGGTCGCCAAGCACGCCGTCGCCCAGAAGATGACCGTGCGCGAGGCCGTCGTCGATCTGGGCTTCGTCTCCCGCGGCGAGGTCAGCGACGAGCAGCTCGACAAGGCGCTCGACGTCCTCAGCATGACCCACCCGGGCTGAGCCGGGCACCTCGAGGAGGCGCGGCGCGGCACCATCGCGCGCCGCACCTCCTCGACTCCCCACCCCGTTCGCAGCTCACACGGTCACCACCGTCCCCACCGTCACCGACCAGAAGGCCAGCAGCAGACACGGGCCGAAGGGGACGCCCCGGCCTCCTCTGTGTGGATCGGGGACCTCGGACGGCGCTGACTGCGACGCGAGGCGGCGATCCTGTCGTCGGTCGAGGGCCTCGTATGCCCTCGAGCCCACGGCTGCGACGAGACCGACGACGCCGGCCGCGGCCACGAGGGTGCCCACGGCGACGGCACCCGACGGGGCGGCGGTCCCGACGAGGACCGCGCCGAGCTTGACGTCGCCCATGCCGAGCAGACCTCCGACGGCGAGCGCGAATCCCACGACGAACCACAGCCCGGCCCACGCCCACGGCATCGCCGCCGCCACGGGCCCCTGCTCGGTCGCGACGACGACGCTCGTCGTGACGAGTCCGCCCGCGGCCAACCCGACCAGAACGTTCGGGAGCCGACGCGAGACGAGGTCGTGCCGGATGAGGGCGGGCGTGACCGCGGCCACGGCCAGGTAGGCGACGGCCCGCGGATCAGCGCCCACGGCCATGACGGCCGTCATGCCGAGGATCACGACGACCCCGAGCTCGAGCACCTGATCGCCGCCCTGACGATCGGGGATCATCGAGGTCGATCCGTGCGCAGACGGATGATCGTCCCCACCGCGGAATCCCGACCCGGTGATGTGCTGCGATCGCCCCGGCCGCCCTGTGCCTGGCCGACGCGATCGTCCGAACGTCGGGGTGTCCGCGGAGGCGGCAACCGCCACCGTGCTCCGTCGAGGCACGCCGCGTGCCGCGTCTCACGACACCGTCTCGCAGCCGTGCTCGTCGCATCGGATCTGGCGACGATCGCGTGCACGGCGTCGATGATGCGCTCTCGCTCGTCTCTCACCATCCGATAGCCGCATCGGAGGGGGATCCGACCTGCGATGGCCACCGCGACGTCCTTCCGACGATCGGCGTCGAACGTGTCGGCGTGGAACGCGCGGCCGTCGACCTCGATGGCGACGGCCTCGTCCACCACGACGTCGATCCGCCGCGCATCTCCTGGTGCCACGGGCACCTGGACCGTGACACGGTGCCCGAGGGCGGCGAAGGTCGCCCTGACGAGACTCTCGATGAAGCTCTGACTGCCGGCGTCAGCCCAGTCGACGATCGCAGCTCGCGCTGCCGAGACGCCCGCGAAGGCGTCCGCGAGCCCCGCACGGGTCATGCCGCCGCCGACCAGGGCCCAGTCCAGCACCGCGACCGCCTCGTCGAACGGGAGCTCCGTGACGGCCAGGACCAGCGCCTCCTCGAGGGAGTCCGCCCAGGGAGGCCTCGCATCGTCGGCGGGATCGGGCCTGCCCGCAGAGCCACGACGCCAGACCACGGTGGCACCGTGTCGAGGGCGGAGCCGGGAGGCGTTCCGAGGGACGACCACCGTCAGCCGCGGTGTGTTCCAGAGCCACGCCCCCGACAGCGCCAGCAGGGACGCACCCGTCAGACGACCGCCGATTCGGACGGCTTCGTGACGGGGGTCGCCCGGCGGGAAGACGGTGTACCAGCCACGCCGGGCGCGATGCACGGCTCCGCTTCGAACCGCGGCCGTCAGGAGCCTGTCCGTGGCGCCGTGGGCCGCGAGCCGGCTCTTGGATGCGACGCCGCCGAGGTCCGTGATCAGTGCTCTGAGTTGCTCCATGCCGGCAGCCTGACGGCTCGCGGCGTTCTCGACCTCGCGACCCCGACCAGCTGGGGACGGAACCCGCGACGCCTGTCTGTGCAGGACTCGTCGAGTGCCGCCGCGAGCGACACCGTGGAGTGCGCGCGTCGGCACGCCGTCCGTCTGTGCCGACCCGTCGATGTCACGGGCCGGTCGGCGACTCAGGTCGGACGGCCCGCCAGCGGGCGCCCCGCCCGCCAACGAGCCCCCGCACCTGAGTCGCCGACCACGAACCGCGCACGGCACCTGAGTCGCCGACCACGCGGCATGCGGCGTGCGGCGCGCGGCGTGCGGCGTGCGGCGTGCGGCGCGCGGCGTGCGGCGTGCGGGACCCGGCCGCCAGGCGCCAGCAGGTCGGCGACTCAGGTCGAAGGGCCCGCCACCGGGCTCCGCACCCGCAAACGAGCCCCCGCACCTGAGTCGCCGACCACGAACGAGCCGCGCGGCA
>Ga0265797_10006462_pt1 | contig 16522 bp, 15 predicted proteins | sample P2T30metagenome_FD_192433 | JGI IMG/M metagenome (GOLD analysis project Ga0265797, IMG submission 192433) | Plant litter microbial communities from East Loma Ridge, Irvine, California - P2 T30 | ecosystem: Environmental > Terrestrial > Plant litter > Unclassified | place: USA: California... | reverse complement strand
CGACACCAAGCAACAGGCGATGGACGTACTTGCACCGCACATCGAGCAAGCCAGTCAGGTCATGGTCAACGCCTTGCTCAACGAAGGCAAAATGCTTTCGTGCGGTAACGGCGGCTCGGCCGGCGACGCCCAGCACTTTTCTTCGGAGCTGCTCAACCGCTTCGAGCGCGAGCGCCCAAGCCTGCCGGCGATCGCTCTGACCACCGATTCGTCGACGATCACCTCGATCGCCAACGACTACAGCTACAACGAAATCTTCTCCAAACAGATCCGCGCCCTCGGCCAGCCGGGCGACGTGCTGCTGGCGATTTCCACCAGCGGCAATTCGGCGAACATCATTCAAGCGATCCAGGCCGCACATGATCGCGAAATGATTGTCGTAGCATTGACCGGGCGCGATGGCGGCGGCATGGCTTCGCTGCTGCTGCCTGAGGACGTGGAGATTCGCGTTCCGGCCAACGTCACTGCACGCATTCAAGAAGTCCACCTGCTGGCGATCCACTGCCTGTGCGATCTGATCGACAGCCAACTGTTCGGGAGTGAAGAATGACCGTTAACCGCCTCAGCCTTTTGGCCATCACGCTGTGCCTCGCCATCAGCGGCTGCAGCACGGCAATCACCGCCACACGGGACACCCCCATCCAGGACGACAGGGGCACACGCACCTTCGGCAGCACCATCGATGACTCGCTGATCGAAACCAAGGTCAAGGTCAACGTTGCCAAAGCGGCTACCGACCTGGGCAATGGCGCATCGCGCATTGTGGTGACCAGCTTCAACGGCGTCGTGCTGCTGGCCGGGCAAACCCCGCGTGCCGAACTCAAGGCCCAGGCTGAACAAGCCGCCTCGACGGTGCAGCGAGTCAAGAAGGTTCACAACGAGCTGCAGGTCATGGACCCGATCACGCTGCTGGCCATCAGCAACGATGCCTTGCTGACCACCAAGATCAAGGCGCAGATGCTCACCGACAGCGCTGTTCCGGGCTCACGCATCAAGATCGTGACCGACAACGGCATCGTCTACATGATGGGCCTGCTGACCCAGGCTGAAGCCACCCGCGCGGCCAACCTGGTACAGGGCGTGTCCGGTGTGCAGAAAATCGTCAAGGTGTTCGAATACATCGACTGATGTAACCGTTACCCACAAAAAAGGGCGCCGTGCATTGACTGCACGGCGCCCTTTTTTGTGGCGATTGTTTACTGGTACTGCGAGTACGGGTTGCCCTGGAACTGGTTGTTCTGTTGTGGCGCCTGTTGCTGGGCACCTGGCTGGCCGTACTGCTGGCCTGGGATCGGGCCGAGGTTGACTTCCACGCGACGGTTCTGGGCACGGCCATTCACGTCTGCGTTGCTGGCGATCGGGTTATCCGGGCCGGCACCCCGAGCGCTCAGGTTGGCGGCGCTGACGCCTTGGGAGGTCAGGTAATTGGCCACGCTCTGCGCACGGCGCTGGGACAGGTCCATGTTCAACTGACGGCTGCCGGTGCTGTCGGTGTAGCCAACGATCTGGATGGTGTTCTGGTTGAACTGCTTGAGCGAGTTGGCCAGGTTGTTCAGCGGCGTGTAGAAGCTGCTGGAGATCGCGTCGGAGTTGGTGGCGAAGGTGATATTGCCCGGCATGATCAATTTGATCTGATCGCCCTGGCGCTGCACTTCAACCCCGGTGTTGGCCATGCTTTCGCGCAGTTTTTTCTCTTGCTGGTCGGCGTAGTAGCCGTAGCCGGCAGCGCCAGCACCGGCAACGACGGCGCCGATCAGCGCGCCCTTGCCACGGTTGTTATGGTCGATGGCCGCACCGGCCAATGCGCCAGCGAGCGCGCCGAGGCCGCCGTACTTGGCGGTCTTGCTCATGCCGCTTTCGGAACCATTGCCGGCCTGTCCCTGGCTGCCGTCATAAGGGTTGGGTGAAGCGCAGCCGGACAACAGGGCTACGGCGGTGGCGACAACAAGCAGACGACGCGGAGTGAACATGAAGGAAGCTCCTACTTTTGCATTCTGAGATGCAGAGGACATGGGCGATGGACCTGTGCCGGGTTTGGAACATGACAAGCGGTAAAAATTCCGTAAGCGCGGCCCTTGCAGGATAAAAAGGCCAGCCACTCTGAGCGCTACGTAAACCGTAGCAGACCCCGGCTGAACGCGAGCTGGGGTTGTGTTGCAACGCTTGTTAGACAAAACGCCGGCTGGCTAGCGCTTGGCGCATGAATACCAAAACTGATTGAGCCCGAGATATGTTTAAGAACAGCTAATGTTTAGTTTATAAACATTGGATCTATGCCTTTGTTTAACCCCCGCCTCGAATCTGGGCCGTCAATTGCAGACGGACGTCGCTTGAACGCTAATTTTATCTATTTAATTCAAATGGTTACGTCTGTCTCTCGAAGAGCGTCTACGCTCGTCCATCGTTATGTTTAGTCGCGCTCTACCAGAGACAGCAACGTTGCGATACTTAATGGATCTGCTATAGATGTCGAGCTTCCAAAAGACGTATGGAAATGTCGACGATCCGGAAGGATCGCTTTGTTAAGTAAAGGAGTGCTGGCATGCTGGGTTTAACCCGTGACGAATCTGCGATGCCTGAGCTGATGGCTGAGGTCTGTCGTATTTCCCTGGGTTTTCTGGCAGACGCGCGCCATGCAGAGGTGGTAAATACCCAGCCCCATATCCGCGCAATCCAGTCGGCGATGCCTGAGCAGGGCATTGGTGGTTTGGCCGCCCTGGCAACGTACTGGGAAAGCTATGGCGCATCCCACACACGTAGCACAGGCCCGCGATATTTTGGTTTTGTCACGGGCGGCACCACGCCCGCAGCGTTGGCGGGTGATTGGCTGGTTTCCGTGTTGGACCAGAACGTTGCGACTGAACGCCATTCCGTAGCGGCGTTCATCGAAACCCAGACGCTTAATTTCCTGGCGGACCTGCTCAGGCTCCCACCAGGCGCTTTCCATGGCGTACTGACAACAGGCGCCACCGCAGCCAATCTTATCGGCCTGGCCACCGCCCGCGAATGGTGTGGTGAACAGAACAACGTCAGCATCGCCCGGGATGGCCTTCAAGCCGCCCCGCCCGTAATGGTTTTCTGCGCCTCGCCCCACTCAAGCATCGTCAAGGACCTGGGGCTTCTTGGTATCGGTCAGCGTAACTTCATCAACGTCAACTGCCTGCCTGATCGCGAAGTGTTTGATCTGGACGCGCTGGAACAATCGCTGGCCACTTGCGCATCGCCCTGTCGAATCGTGGTAGCCAGTGCAGGCACCGTTAACAGTGGTGACTTTGATGACCTGGTTTCGCTGGCCACGTTATGCAAAAAATATGCTGCCTGGTTGCATGTCGATGCCGCGTTCGGCGCCTTCGCCAGATGCTCGAGTCACTATGCGCACCTGGTAGAAGGCTTAGAGCTTGCGGACTCTATTACTGCCGACGCGCATAAATGGCTTAACGTCCCCTATGATTGCGGTATCGCTTTTACCCGCCATGTCGCTCTTCATGAACGAGCCTTTTCCGCTGATGCCCCTTACGTGCCCATGGAGGGTCAATTACCGGCTTTCATGAACCGTGGCGTCGAACAATCTCGACGTTATCGCGCGCTGCCGCTGTGGATGACATTGATCGCCTACGGCAAGGCCGGATACAGGGAACTGATCGAGCGCCATTGCGGTTATGCCCAGCGTATCGCTTCATGGGTTGATAAGAGCCCCTGCTTTCAACTTTTATGTGAAGTCAGACTGAATCTCCTGGTCTTTCGTTATTTCAAAGACGGTTGCTCCGCCAACACCTTGGCTGAACTCAATAAACAGGTGCTGAGTCATCTCAACAGCAGTGGCGAACTGTATATCACCCCCACGACTTACAAGGGTGAATATGCATTGCGTTTATCCATCAGTAATTGGATGACCCGAGAGGAAGATATCGATCGGGTGACCGCCGCACTAAAACGCGCCGCTGATTAATATCACTTCTGACTATCAGACTTTCGATTCCACAAGGAAAGAACCCATGTCCTCACCATCGTCCGCGAGCCACGCTACTGGCAACGGGCTGTTCGGCCTGTTTTGCCTGGGCAGCTATTTACTCTCCCTGTCGTACGGCACTACGTTCTTATTGGCCATGAAGCTGCGGGACAGCGGCGGCAGTGAGTCCGATGCCGGTACGATTATCTCGGTTGCGATGCTCAGCACATTCCTGGCAGTCATATTTTCAGGCCACTTGACCGATCTGATCGGCGCTCCCAGAGCCATCGCAGCGGGTGCTGTGTTGCTGGCAGCGGCTTGCCTGGGCTTCGCGACCGTGCCTGCTTTCGGAGTGGCACTGCTGGCCAGCGGGTTGATCCTGGGGTTTGGATGGGGCGTGTTCTACACCCTTGGGCCGATCATTGTGGCTATGATCATAGAGCCTGCCCGACGCGTGAAGTACTTTGCGTTGCTGTCGGGCAGCATGATGAGTGGCATAGGCACGGGACCGCTGGTCGGGCGAGCCGCCGAGGCGCTGGGCCATTCGGTGGAGTCAGCGTTTATCGTGGCCGCCATTGCCAGCCTGGCTGGAGGGGCGTTGTTCTTCCTGCTCGCCCCTAACATCAAGCAGCAACAAGCACGACTTGGGCCGGTAACAGTGTGCAAGATCAGCGCCCGGGCGGCACAGGCGGTGCTGGGTTCCAAGGCGGTATTCGCCATTATCATGGTCGGCCTCGGCGGCGCGATCTTCGGCGGGCTTTCGAGTTTCCAAACCTCCTATGCCGCGCTTAACCATCTCGATTATTCCCTGTTTTTCCTGGGCTTCATGAGCGCGGCGATCTCCTGTCGCCTGTTGGTCGCGGGGTATATCGTCAAGCGCGATCCTTACCTGATGTCCAGCCTGTTAAGTGCGCTAATGGTGATTTCGGTATTGATGTTCACCTTCTTCGTACACTCTTCGGCGGCGTATTTGCTGGCCGCCATTGTGCTCGGGGTAGGTTACGGGCTGACTTACTCTGTAATAAACGGGCTGGCAGCCAATGAGGCCCCAGCGGGCCAGACCGCGCAATCATTGGTTTTATTCAGTCTTTCCTACTTTGTCGGCGTGTTCGGCTTTCCGTTACTGGCCGGTAAAATAATCGTCAACCATGGCATGTCGACGTTGCTCTCTATCATCCTGATTGTTGCCTTGTGCAACTGGTCGATCACGTTGGCGCGTCTTGTATGGCGACGCACAATGCTCGGCGCGACAGCGTAATTGCCGTCGTTACACTCAACGCTAACTAAGTATCGCCGCACCTCGAAAACGGGGCCGGCAATCGCCCTTGCATCCTGACAATAAGTACTGTCGCGGACCGCACGGACAATAATAACAAACGCTCACTTGTCGAGCGCGGCGCCCGCTGCGTTCGACACAGCGACGAACCTCAACGTTCTCCAGCATGGATGTGAATAAACATGTCTACCTTGATGAATTCGGCAGCTCTTCCCTATGAAACCGTCGGTGACGGTGTCGAGTCGCGCAATGCCGCCTGGAGTTTCGGCGGCACCACGCCACAGCACTTTGATTCGCATGTATCGAAGTCCGTACCCCGCTATAAGGAGGGGCATGAAATTGTGCTGTCACTCAGCGACTTCTTTGTTAAGAGCGACAGTACCTGTTACGAACTGGGCAGTTCTACCGGTACCCTGACGCGTCAACTCGCCCTTCGTCACGGCGCTTCAACGAAGTGGGTAGGCATCGACGTGGAAGAGGCGATGACGTGCCAGGCAAACACACTGTTGAACGCGGCCCCGCAACCCAATGTCAGCTTTGTAACAGATGACATACTGACCTTTGATTATCAAAAAAGCGATTTGATCGTTGCTTATTACACCGTGCAGTTCGTGCACCCGCGTATTCGCCAGGCCCTGTTTGATCGAATATACGAATCATTGAATTGGGGCGGCGCCTTCATCATGTTCGAAAAAGTGCGCGGTCCCGATGCGCGCTTTCAGGACATTCTCAGCAGTCTCTATGTCGACTATAAACGCGACCAGGGTTATAGCGCCGATGAAATCCTCGCAAAAACCAGAAGCCTCAAAGGTGTGCTTGAACCCTTCTCCACCGCCGGCAATATCGACTTGTTAAGCCGTGCAGGCTTCAAGGATATAACCACTGTATTCAAGCACATCTGTTTTGAAGGTTTTTTCTGCATTAAGTGATCAGGACCTCATCGTGAGCACACCTATAGAACAACACTACTTACGCCGTCTGAACATGCCCGACACTTTTCGCGCGCATAGGATGGACTGCGAGCTGTGCAACTCCACACACCACACGGTGCTATTGCACAGCGTTCAAGGGCCGGGCGAACAGCCCATAGACTTGCCCGTACTGGGTTGCCAGGAATGCGGCCATATTTTTCAGCAATATCGTTTTGAGGAAGCCTTCTATAACGCCTACTACGACAAGTTTTACCGCCTGAGCCTGTTCGGCAATTCAGAACCGGAGCGCGCGTTTTTTCTTGACCAGGTACGCCGCGGAGAACACCTGTACCGATACCTCAAAGAGGTACTTCCCGCCACCGGAAAAATGCTCGACGTCGGTTGTTCCGCTGGCGGGCTGATGATCCCGTTTGCCAAACAGGGCTGGTCGGTCAGGGGCAACGACCCCGACCGTGCCTATGTGGAATACGGCAAAAAGATCGGTCTCGCCATCGATCTGGTGAGCGCCGAGCACATGAGCCCCAGTGGCGATTACAACCTGATCATCATTAATGGGTCACTGGAACACGTCCATGACGTCAATCATGTCCTGCAACTGTGCCGACAGGCCAGTGCAGTCGATGGATTGTTGTTGATTGAGGGCCGCGCCCTGGGCTATGGCCTCGAGCAGGGCTACCTGACCCATAACCATCGACGCTACCTCAGCGCCAGCAGTATCGAATACCTGATGTGTAAACATGGTTGGGAACCGATCCGCACAACCCATGACCCCGTCTGTGGCCCAACCCGTCCTGGGGCGGTTTTTGTGCTGGGACGCGCCGGGCATCGACGCACCGACGAGCGCCTGGCAGACGTCAAGGTCCAAGGCCGCACCGCGCTGGAGGAGATCTATCAGCCGCGCCTGCAGGCGTGGTGGGCTCAGCCATGAGCAGTTCAGCCTATTCGACCAGAAAGCTTGCCGCGTCGGCCCATGCCAGTTTGCGCGATGACCTGATCGTGACACCGCCGGCCGCCGATAGCGTCGTGCAACGCTACCATCTCTATGACCCGTCTTCAGACCTCGGTTTTGAACTCGGCAAGGCCGAGTACTCCCTCGCGCTGTTATTCGATGGCCAGAGCAGCCACCCGGACATCATGGCCGCAGCCCTTGCACGTCATCGAATGAAGGTCAGCCCCGAGAAGCTGGCGCAATTTGAGCGCAAGCTGCTCAACCTGAAACTGCTGGGCACCGAGCACACCACTCATAAAAGCAATCTGCGCGACCCGGCCACGGGTATCACCTATGGCCCGCTGAAAGAATACTTGCTGATCAACCTGGTCAAGACCAACCCGCAGCGGTTGCTCGATTACCTCTACCGATGGGCACCCTGGTGTTGTCGTGCGAGCTTCAATGTGCCGCTGCTGATGCTGGCGCTGGCGAGCTTCCTTTACCTGGGCCTGCACATTGACACGTTCATGGCTGACGCTGCCGACACCTACGTGCACAGTTACCGTTGGTTGATCTGGCACTTCCCGGTCATCGTCACCTCCATTGCCCTGCATGAGCTTGGCCATGCCATGGCATGTCGACACTATGGTGTCAAAGTCAACGATTTCGGGATCGGTATCTACTTGCTACTGGCCACCGGTTGGGTACGGCCGGTGCAGAAACAGTGGTCGCAGCTTCCCCTGAATCAGCGGGTCGTCACCATTCTGGCAGGCCCCATGGTCAGCCTGATGTACGCCGGTGCCGGGATCGCTCTGTGGGCCTGCTACCGGGATGCCCAAGGCGGGTTCTCTTCGCTGTTCGTGGTGATGGTCGTAGCGTCGTTCATTTCCCTGATACCGACCCTTCTGCCGATCTTCAATGGCGATACCTACCTGGCGATTATTGAATGCCTGGAGCAGCCACGCTTGCGCCAGCGAGCCTTCAATTATGTGCGGCGCTCGCGCCGCGTCGCGCAGGAGCCGGTCTCCCCGCAGTTGCGCAGACTCTACTGGAGCACATGTGTGCTGACCTGCCTGGGTTGGGTCATCGCCTGGTGCTTCACCGCCTTCACTGTCATTCGCCTGTTCAACCATCCCTGAGGAAAGTGCCATGACCCAATCTCCAACCACCCCGACCGTCGATAACGAACGCCCCGTCGACAACGCTGACTCTGCCGCGCCCCAAGCCACCGAAGAGGCGCTGTTCGAGGAGTTCGACCTCGATGACATTGAAATCATCGAGAGCAAGGTTTTTGCCTGACGGCTCCAAGCCTTCCCCGGCATGCTGCCGGGGAAGCCCTTTCTTTGGCCTGACTGGGCAACCCATGACTCAATTCGTTAAGCCCGACCCGATTGGCGTGGGCATTCAGTACAACCCCGAGATCCTTGATTGGTTTCCCTTCGAGGACATTGAAGTCGATGTCTTGGAAATCCTGCTCGATAACATCATGGCGCCTATGGATGGTCCGCAGATCATCAAGCCGGCGGCCAGAGCGATGATGGAGCGGCTGGGCGAGAAGTTTACGTTGTTGGCGCATTCAAACTACGGGTGCGATTTTGGTTTCAGCCCTTTGGAGCAAACGGCTGCGGTGCAGCGCCATGTGCCCCTGGCGAAGATGTTGAACAGCCCCTGGGTTGCCAACCATTGCTTTTACGGCGACAACTCATGGTTGGATATCTGGAGTAGCCCACTGCAGTTTTCCAATGCCGAAGTGCTCCGCTGTGCAAAGCGGGCCAGGGCGTTACAAATACACTACGGGATGCCGCTGGCCCATGAAAACGCTGCCTACTATCTGCAATGCCCAGGCGCGGAAATGCGCGAAGCCGAATTCCTCGCCCGGCTGGTGCAGCGGTCCGGCACGTTTCTGCATCTGGATCTGCACAACATCTACACCAACCATCTGAACCTCAAGAATTTCGACCTGCGCGACTACCTGGATACCTTGCCGCTGGACAAGGTGATCTCAGTGCACCTGGCCGGAGGCAGCTGGCACGAGGGGCTTTATCACGACTGGCACGATGCCAGTGTGCCCGAGCCTGTCTGGGACCTGTACGAAGAGTTGATGTCACGGGCCCGACCGTCGGCGATCATCCTGGAGTATCAAGGGCAGGCCCATCATGCGCTTACCCGGGTAATGGATGCCGGTGACGAACACATGATCGTCACCGATGTGCGGCGAGCACAGAAAATCTGGAATCACTACACCCAACCCGCACGGGAGCTGGCGCATGGATGCTGAGCAGGTCTGGAAGCTTTGGCGACGTCTGCTGCGCGATGAAACCTTGCAGCAGCAGTTGTTCCAGGCGCAGGGAGCAACGCAATGGCTGCAACACTTTCCTGAGGATGAACGCGCGATTCTGCAGGCCTATGCCGACCAGTTCGACAGAGTGAAGTGGTTCGTCGAAAACTACCAGTTCCGCCTAGTCAATTCCTTTACCAATGCGCTGGAGACCGGTGCCCCATTGACCTTGCGCGCGCTGATCAACATCGGACTGGATATACCCACACTGTCCCGAACGTTTTTGCGTGGACAGAACTGGTTCGACTTTGGGCCTAGGGTCTATGGGTATTGTGATTCGGTACTGGGATTTTTACTGGAACGCCAGGAGCTGGCCGATTACCCCGAGATCCGGGACCTGATCGGGCTTGAACGCGAGTGCGTTCATTTATATACCGGCTTGATGGACGTCGCCGCTCCGGTACCCGGCCGTTATCAACGTACCGCCCAGGCCCGCCTCTACCCTAGCCGCTTTGCACTCTCACACTGGCTGCGCGATAAGAGCCAGCTGGGACGTGGGCGCCTGGAACAGACCTGCCAGCATATTCTGGTGTATTTACCCAATCCCGAGGCCCGCCACAAATTCACGCTCATCAGCCCACGCGCGGCTGGCCTTTACGCCGACCTGGAACAACCACGACTGCCAGAGGATCTGGTATTGCGTGCGCCGGACAACGGTGATGATCTCGCGATGCTTGGCAAGCTGCATCAACTCAACGCAATAAGGATGCCGGCCTGAATCATGGAAAGTTCACACTACTTCTGGCTGCGCTCAACCGGCTTTCCCATTCATCACCTGACCGCGCTGGGAGGGTTTTCCGAGCTGCCTGCGTGCGGTGCCTTTGAACAGCGTTTTCGCGCGCTGCAAGGGGTGAAGGCCAGCCTGCTTGAAGCGGCCAATGCCCACTCCCCCCAAGCCTGCCGCAAGCTGATTCGCAAACTCAACGAAGGCCTGTCGCTGCAAATCGCCGACCTGCCGCAAGCTTTACGCGACCCCTTGACCGCTGCCGTACACGACTGGAATGGCTTACTGGAGCAGACCGCAACACGCACAGAGGCAGACCAGCAATACCAGGTTTATCTGGAACGTATCCGCCAAGGGTTGATCGACTTTCTGGATGACGACGCGGTTGCCGAAGCCCTGTTCATTTCCAACCCGGCCGCATTGACGCGCGCCCGTGAACTGATCCGCGACCGGTTCGCTAAAAACGATACGCGCAAGAAACAGAAGCTGCGACTGGGCTGGAGCTATGCCCAACGTTTCTGCGCCAAAAACGACACCTCAAGCTTTTTCGGTCCGCTGGCCTGGGGCCGATTCGATCCACAGCAGACAGAGAACCTGCACGTCACCTATGGTGATGCATGGATCAAGGACCGCCGCACGTTTTTTGAAAACTGGGCAGTGCAGCGGCTGGTCGATCAAATCAACCAGCAATGCCCAGACCCCGACTGCCTGCCATTGCAACTCAACACGGGCTGCTACCTGCAAGAACACACGTTGTTCATGCCAATTGGCAAAAAGCAGCACCTGAGCCCGACAACCGCGCATGTATTGGCCTACGTCAACGACGCGAGAGAGGGCACTCCGACATTTCGGGGCCTGTTGAACGCTTGTGCGGACACTCCGGCAGGCACCCTGCGCGACCTGGTGGAACACCTGGTCAGCAAACGCATCGTGCGTCGTGGCTGGCAGATGTCGCCGCGCGAACGTCAACCTATAGACCGAATACTGCGCTGGCTGGACGATGCCGCGGTACCTGAAGCCTTCCGCCAAACCTGGCACTTTCGCCTGGAGAAGCTGGAAAGCGCACGCCGCGACTATGCCATGGGTACTCTTGAGCGCCGCATGGAATGCCTGGATACGTTGAATCAACTGCTCGCTGAAGCCGGTGTCGACCTCAGTCGCGAAACCGGTGCCATGTATGTCGGTCGTTACCCGGTGTACGAAGACTGTTCGAGAAACATGAATATCAGTTTGGGCCAAGGCCTGCTCAGGCAGATAAATGAAGACTTGGCACCCTTGATGCGAATTCACCAATGGCTCATCAAGGCCATCGCGCATCAACTCAACCAAGCGTTCATTGAAGTATGGGAACAGCGTAAAAACGCCCTGACGCAAACGCCCGTAGATTTTCTCGACCTGCTCAATACACTGGCTCCGCTCTTGCCGGCGATTGAAGCGCGAATTGTCACCGATCTCGAGCAGCGCCTGGAAAATGCCTGGATACAACAACTGGAGGGGTTTGCGGACAACCTCGATGTGCAACTGCGCGCTGCAGACATCGAATGCCTGATAAACCGGCTGGATGCCGGACTGGGCGTCTCCCACTTCGAGGTGTTTGGCAGCAACTACCACTCGCCGGATTTTCTGCTTTCCAGTGCCTCGGTGGACGACATCAACCGAGGCGACTACACCATCATCGTGGGTGAAGTGCACCCGGCGGTGCACACCTTGAGCCAACCCGTTGCGGCGCCATTCGGCCCGTTCAATACCCAGGTGAACGAAGAGGTCAAGGCTATCTTTGAGCATCCGCGGCTGATTCTGGCTGACTCGCCGCAAAGCTACCAACGCTCCCATATCGACTGGCCACTACAGCCATCATATCGACAACTGGTCCTGCCCTCCGGCGGGGGCAGCGTCGCTGCGCATCAACAGTTTGCTGCCGGCCGGGCAAAAGTGACGTATGCCAATGGGCGTTTGCAGGTAATCGATGCTCTGGGCCAATTCAGCGAAGATTTGCTATGCCTTTATCCGACTCCGATGCATCGTCTCGGTTTCGCCCTGGCTGGCAGCGCTGTCGCCAAACACGATCAGCGACGTATCTGGCTGGGACGCGCGCTTTATAAGCGGGCTTCCTGGTTGTTCTCAATCGATCAATTGCCGCACGTAAAAACCTCCATCGACGATCTCGACCATACGTTGCAATGGCGCGCCTGGGCAGTTGCCCAGGGGTTGCCGCGTTATGCCTTCATCAAGATTGACTCCGAGCCTAAACCCATATTCCTCGACTTTGACAACCCTTTATCGTTGGACGGCATCAGCAATTCCCTACAGAGTGCCGGCCAGGTGAAGTTTTCGGAAATGCGCCCGTGCCCTGAGGAGCTTTGGCTTGAGCAAGCGCGAGGTCGATTTTGTTGTGAAATACGCACCACGTTTTCTACCCTGCAAAGAGAGGATGCCGAGTATTAGGTAAAACGATGGCACCGGCTGCTAAGCTACGCAAACGCGATTGACTCCCCGGCAACGGCCAGCACCGTAGCCAGTCGCTTTTGGAGCAGCCCTATGGCGAATCAACAGATCATCTGCGAACACTGCGACTGCGTGTATCAAAAAGTCACGCTCGCCAGGCATCAAAAAGCCCTGTGCGTACGCTGCGCCGGGGTATTGCAGCGCTATAACGGCTTGTCGGTGCAACAGCGCCTCGCGTTGACGGTTACCGCTGCGGTGTTGTGGACGTTCGCCAATTTCTATCCGGTGATGAGCATCAGCCTGCAGGGCCTGAAGAACAGCGCGACGCTCTGGGATTCGGTAGTCGCGCTGAGCCTGGGCCCCATCACATTTATCGCCTTGGTAGCGGCGATTGCTATCATCATCGCGCCGGTGTTCCAGTTGCTGTTGCTGATCTGGGTACTGAGTTTCGCCCTCAATGGCAAACGCTCGCCAGCTTTCAAGCTGTGCATGCGCTGGCTGGAAGCACTCAGGCCGTGGAGCATGCTGGAGGTGTGCCTGCTGGGCGCGATGGTGGCGGTGATCAAGCTGGCCGGCATGCTCGATGTGATACCCGGCATCGGCCTGTTCGCGCTGGCCACCCTTAGCCTTTTGCTGATCCGCATTGCCGGGCGCGATGTGCGCGACCTGTGGGACACCCTATGACCTCACCACCCACCGCCCGCGAGCTCAACCTGTGCCTGTGCCACACCTGCGGCCAGCCGTGCGACATGCGCAGCGAGCCCACCGAGTGTGATCGCTGCGGCGCCCCGTTGCACCGGCGCAAGGTTCAGTCCCTGACCCGCACCTGGGCCTACTTGCTCACCGCACTGGCGTTTTATGTGCCGGCGAACATACTGCCGGTGATGAACACCACCATGCTCGGCTCCGGGGCGGACAGCACCATCATGAGCGGCGTGCTGGAGTTCTGGCAGCATGGCGCCTGGGACATTGCCCTGATCATTTTCATCGCCAGCATTGCCGTGCCCGGCATCAAGTTCCTGTCACTGGGGTTGCTGCTGATCACCGTGCAGCGCAATAGCGGCTGGGCGCGCAAGGAACGCTCCAAGCTGTTTCGGTTTATCGAGCTGATCGGTTACTGGTCAATGCTGGATGTGATCGTGGTCGCGCTCGTGGCCGCGCTGGTGAAGTTCCAGGCCCTGGGCAATATCGAGCCGCGCCTGGGCATTCTGTTTTTTGGGCTGGTGGTCGTGTTCACGATGCTGGCGGCCATGAGTTTCGATCCCCGGCTGATCTGGGAAAATTCACACAATGAGGAGACCTCGGATGAGCTCATCCAAGGCTGACGCTGATATTGACAAGCCTGCGGGGCAACCCGAGATCAAGACACGTCGCTTCAGCGTTTCGCTGGTATGGATCGTGCCGATTGTCGCGGTGCTGGTGGGTATTTCGCTGGTAGTCCATAGCGTGCTGCAACAGGGCCCGACCATCACCCTCAACTTCAAGACCGGCAGCGGGCTGGTGGCCAACAAGACCGAGGTCAAATACCGCAACGTGGTCATCGGCCAGGTCACCGGTGTCGCCTTGAGCGATGACCAGAAAAGCGTCAACGCCACCGTCGAGCTGGCCAAGCAGGCGGAGAGCTTCACCCGCGAAGATTCGAAGTTCTGGGTGGTGCGCCCGCGCATCGGCGCCGGCGGTGTGTCCGGCATCGACACGCTGCTGTCCGGCGACTATATCGGTGCCGATATCGGCCAGTCCGACACCCGCGCCAAACAGTTCAAAGGCCTGGAAAACCCGCCACCCATCACCTATGGCGAGCCAGGCAAACGCTTCACCCTGCATACCCAGGGCCTGGGGTCGCTGGATATCGGCTCGCCGATCTATTACCGCAAGATCCCGGTCGGCCAGGTCGTTGCCTATGAACTGGACAGCGAAGGCAAGGGCGTGAATATCGAGGTGTTCGTGCATGCGCCCAATGACGCCTATGTCACCGAAAACACGCGCTTCTGGAATGCCAGCGGTGTCGACCTCAGCGTCGGCGCCAATGGCTTCGCGCTGAAGACCGAGTCATTGTCGTCCATGTTGATGGGCGGCGTCTCGTTCCAGGCACCGCCCTACAACCCCAATGACAAGCCCGCCGAAGAAAACCGCAACTTTGAACTGTTCGAAGACCAGCAAAGTGCCCTCGCCCCGCCCAATGGCAAGGGGCAATACATGATGCTGCGCTTCGATCAGGCCCTGCGCGGGCTGAAAGTCGACGCACCGGTGGAATTCCTCGGCGTCGAGTTTGGCAAAGTGGTCTCGATCAACTTGGATTTCGACGCCAAAAAACGTAGCTTTCCGGTCAATGTCGGCATCGTGATCTATCCGCAACTGCTCGGCCAGGCGCACACCAAGCTGCTCAAGGCGATGAACAATAACCCTGACGATGAAGCGGCCGGCGTGCGCCTGATCGGCAGCTTCATCGAAAACGGCCTGCGCGCTCAGGCGCGCAGCGGCAACCTGCTGACCGGTCAGCTGTACATTGCCCTGGACTTCTACCCCAAGGCCGAGAAAGTCGCATTCGACCCCAACCAGCGCCCGGTGGGCATCCCCACCATCCCCGGCAACCTGGAGCAACTGCAGGAGAAATTCGAAGGCATCGTCAACAAGATCAGCCAGCTGCCTGTGGAGCGTATAGCCGGCAATCTGGACGCCAGCCTGGTCGAGTTGCGCAAGGGCCTGGCACAGTTCAACGCCAAGACCCTGCCCGGCGTGCAGACCACGCTGGCCGACGTGAGCAAGACCCTGCAGTCGGCCAGTTCTACCCTGGCCGAAGACTCGCCGCAGCGCGAGCAACTGACCCAGACCCTGGATGAACTGGCGCGCATGTCGCGCTCCTTGCGCGAGCTTTCGGATTACCTGGGCCGGCATCCGGAATCGCTGATTCGCGGTCGCGCCGATAACGCCGCGCCGCTGGACCTGCAAGGGCCACCCCGCAAATGACCATTGGAGCCGCCATGACATTGCCGTTGAAAATCACCCTGGTGACCGCCCTGCTAGTGCTCGCGGCCTGCCGCAGCGAGCCGATTGCATTCCACACCTTGACCCCGGCGCACTTGAATAACGCCACACGGGCGGATGCCGATTCGGTCCGTATCGAAAGCATCACCGTGCCGCCTCAGGTCGACCGCGCGCAGATCGTGGTCCGCCAAGGCGACAGCGGCCTGGCGATCCTGGAAACCCAGTGGTGGGCCGCCACCCTTGCCGATGAGCTGAGGAGCGCGCTGGTGGACCAGTTGGCCAGCAGCGATGCCCGGCAAGCGGTGTCGTTGCGTGTCGAGGTGCAGCGCTTTGATTCGGTGCCCGGGCAATACGCGCTGCTCGACGTGCGCTGGCGCCTGAGGCCGACCGGCGGCGGTGATCGTCCTGCGCTGAGCTGCCGCTCTACCTTGCAGTCGCCCGCAGGCCCGAGCATCGATGACGTGGTGCTGGCGCACCAAAACAACCTCAAGCGCTTCGCCGCACTGATCAGCAGCGCGGCCGGGTCGTCCCTGCAGCAGTGCCCGCGCGCGCAATAAGCGGCGGCGGGGTCAGCCCAGCAAGCCCATCGACTTGGCCCGCGCCACCGCCTGGGTGCGGCGCTCCACGCCGAGCTTGCTGTTGATATGGCTGGCGTGGGTTTTCACCGTGTGCAGGGAAATGAACAGTTGATTGCTGATTTCCTGGTTTGAACACCCCTGGGCGATCAATTGCAGTACCGCCAGCTCCCGGGTGCTCAGGGTTTCAGCGCCAGGCGAGGTTTCAACGGCAACGATGACCGGTAGCAGCGCGAGCAACGCCTGATTCAGCGCGTCATGTGGACGCTTGCCCAACTGCTCGCGCATCCAATCCGGGTATTGCTCGAGCAAACGCTGAAACGGTTGTAACGCGCCGCCCGCGCCGGCTTCGAGTGCGCGGGCCAGTATC
>Ga0265797_10006461_pt1 | contig 16522 bp, 11 predicted proteins | sample P2T30metagenome_FD_192433 | JGI IMG/M metagenome (GOLD analysis project Ga0265797, IMG submission 192433) | Plant litter microbial communities from East Loma Ridge, Irvine, California - P2 T30 | ecosystem: Environmental > Terrestrial > Plant litter > Unclassified | place: USA: California... | reverse complement strand
ATTGATCACGGGAGTCGGACCAGTTGGAAAGGCCTCTGCGAACGAGTGCAGCATGCATGCCAGGAGCAAGTCTACTGTTTCAGTGTTCAAGCTCTCGTGGCAGCCGGTCAGGAGCAAAGACGTGCTTTCTTGTGAAACCTCAAACGTGGAGCATTTGACTTGACCATAGGTGATGTTTTGGTCCACTCCCCAGAAGTCGAAGTTATGCGGAGGCGCAGAGTCGAATTCCGTAGTAGACTCGGCATCAGCTTCTGCTTGTTGCAGCTGTTTTGTCGTCCACATTTGATACGGCATCGATGGAGTGGGTGCCACGGTCTTGCCCTGTGCAAGAAGGAGCTCCTCCAAATCGCTCAGGATCAAACGGAACGATACAATATCGACCACCAGATGATGGCCCACGAGCGAAAGAATCTGGCCTTTGCCGGGTACATCGATCAGATCCACAGACAGCAATGGACCGACAAAGCAGTTGATGGATTGTTGGCTTGTGGCAATCACATGATCCACCAGGTTTTCATTCTGCACGCTCTGGCAGTTGAGACGGAACGAAGATTCAATCTCCGACGTGATGCGCTGTTGCATCTTTTGCTCTGGGCCTTCCAGTGAAAATCGTGCGCGCAGCATACCATGGCGTGCCACGAGAGCCGAAACAGCATCACGAAGCCTTGGCTCGCTGAGGTTCTGCTGTACACGGGTTTGGATACTCTGGTTGAAGTAGCTTTGGCCCTCAGTACGCACGAGAGAGTGCAAATACTGGATAGGTGAGAGGTCAAACTTTTCCTCCAGCTTCTCCTCATAAGAAGTCGGTGCTTCGACGGTCGATGTGTGCAAAGCAAGATCGCGAATGGAAGTGCGGCGCAAGATATCCTGGACGCTGACTCCAAAGCCTGCCCTTTTGCAAAGATTCGTACAGGTCATTGCAGTCAGAGAGTCGCCACCAAGCTTGAGGAAGCTTTCGGTCAACTTCAGACGGTGCACAGGAATGTTCAAAACACGGCTCCAAGCTTCCGCTAGTAGTCTCTCCGTCTCATTTGCCGGGGTGTAAAGCGACAGGTCAACTTCTTCGTCTCCGTTGAGTGTGAATTGAGGGTCCTCCTCCATCTCCTCGAGCCATTTGGCAACCTTCTTGCGATCAAGTTTGCCGGAAGTGAGGAGAGGTAGTGACTCCACGCTGAGCCAGATTCCAGGGACCATGTAAGTAGGCAGAACGGTTCCGATGCGCTGACGGAGGCCTGTGATGCGCTGTTCGGATGCATGCTCCAGTAGAAGTTCGCGTGCTTCTGTGTGATTTGCTCCGGCGAAACAGAAGACCGTAACAAGTTTTCCTTGTGCGTATCCGGCCTTTGGTACGTAGACAACGGCGAGCTGAATATCGACATCCGCGGTCAAGCGGGTCTCAATTTCACCCAGCTATACACGCTGTCCGTGCAACTTCACCTGTGTGTCTTTCCTGCCAATGTATGTTAGTGCTCCCTGAGCCGAGTTGTACCTTACCAGATCTCCACTCTTGTAGAATCGGCGTTTCTCGCCCGCCTCGTTAGTGTCTGTTGCCCAGCTTGGGGCGTAAATGAATGCTTCGGCGGTCTTTTCCGGGTTGTTGAGATATCCTCTCGCGAGAGTGGGTCCTTCCACCAGCATCTCACCAACCGCACCTGCAAGGGAATCAGTCGCCATAAAAAAAGTCGCTCCGCGGATAATAATTACTTACCGACAGGCATCATGCGATGATGATCGTTTGGATCCACAATCCAGCAGCGTCCACCAACAGGCAGACCAATGTCTTTTACGTCCGTTTCACGGGTGACGTTGGGGTTTCCTGCAGATGTGATGCACGTTTCCGTAGGACCGAAACCGTTAACCAGATTGATGCCACACCACATGTCTCTCTGGTGTGCTGCCATGGCCTCACCAGCAAGAATAACGGTTTGCACTTGTGGTATCATAGCGGGTGTCAAGAACTCCACGACTGAAGGAGTTAGTGAAATGTAGTTGGCGCGTAATTTGTTGATGGCACCAGGCAAGTCGTTGACGCGGGACTCTTCGCTGGGAATGCAGAGTGTGGAGCCATTCATTAAGCCAGAAAGAATCTCGGCCAAGCTGGCATCGAAAGTGTGCGCAGCGAATTGTAGAACGCGGCAGTCCGGTGTTAGACGTAATGCTGGAGTGTGGGCATGACAGCTTGACGAGAAGGCCCTGTGTTCGATAACGGTTCCTTTGGGTTCTCCGGTGGAACCGGAAGTGAAAATGATATACGCTGCGTTGTCGGGCGTTACGCTGTCATCAATGACGGACGATATGCACTTAGAAAGGAGATCGTCGTCAATCGCAATAACGGGAAGGCGTGTCGTGAGTGCTAGTTTCGATTGTTGTTCGGAAGAAGTCAGGACAAGCTTGGCTCCAACCTTTTCGATGAGAGACCGCAGGCGTGTTTCGGGATGTGAAGGATCCAGAGGAACAAATGCGCCACCCGCCTTCAGCACCGCATATACTGCGACGGTGTACCATTTCTGCGGAGAACGTCAGTCGGAGTCACGTGACAAATCAAATTTCGATAAACATACTGTTTTCTCAAAGCAGAGAGGGACCATTGTTTCAGGGCCCACACCCTGACTTTGCAGGTAGCTCGCTAGCCGTGTGGTAATGGAGTCGAATTCGCTGAAGGTGAAGCTTCCGTCCCAGGCGCAGATGGCTTCCTTTACGGGCCATTTGCGACATTCTGCAGACACAATCTCGTGGATCAAGCTGTATTGAGTTGGGGGCATTGAGGTGTTCCATTTGGCAACACGTGTGCTGTCTTGTGGTGTGAAGAAGTCAAGCTGTCCGATTGTGCGGTCCTCGGAAGCCAGAAGCTGGGAAATGATCTGGCTCAAAACTTGAGCCATACAGGTGACGTGACCGGTTGACATCTCGTCACGCCAATATTCGAGACTGAGTGAAGGACGGCCAAAGTAGTCTTCTATAGAGAATCGTACCCGGCAGCCCTCTGGGACGGATTCTGATGATGTAGAGTCAACATCTTCCTTCTCGATCTTGCGAAGGAAGACAGTGTTGAATGAGATAAAGTCGAAGTGATCAGAGTCACTTCTCGAGGTGGATATCTCTCGTCGTCGCAGCTCGGAGATTCGATCTTCGTCTCCAACGCGAATTGCCACAATGTGGCTCTCCAGGCGTTCATCTCCGCCTGGCAGCTCAGTTTGGTAGCCAAGTTTTAATTCGTCTGAGCCAGTGTAGCAGCGCAATACAACAGCCCACGCCTTGATTAAGAGGGCATCGATGACAGCAGCAGTTGTGTAGGTGGATTTGAGGAGGTCGAGGTCGTGGTCTGGTAATGATACTGGCACGGATGTTGTTGTTCTGCTGTTGGCGCTGCGACTCGCAGGATTAGGGAAAATGGGAAGAAGGCACTGATTCTCCATTTTGGATGTGATTAGGGTGTAACGATTAGTCTAGGATGGGCGTTATGAGAATGAGTGCCACATGTATGTGTGAGTAGAAGAGTAAGTATCGTGCAGACGAACAGACGTGATCGAAAACGTTTGATCAAAGGGGAAACTCCGTCAAGATTAGCATCTCGATCGAGCAAAAGCAACTGCCAGGTCTGCTAGCCTGCCTCCTTTCGTCACACTGTGCCATCGAAACAGGCATGGCCGCCCTTTCCGGATCGTTCTCTTGCGAGTGATGCAGTAGGTGGCGCGTTAATCCTGCTCCCCACCCTCGGCGAGACAGCCAATTGAAGCATCATAGCCACCGCACGGTTATACTGGGGGAGTCCACTATGCGCTTGGCCAGGATCGTGTGCCGTGTCGCTGGTGAGGGTGATTGAGTAATGGGTGTAGTTTCTATGGGAAATCTGAGCAAAGCCAAAGTCATCCCGCCGAGATTCGCAGACGTGGCGGACTCGGCAGTTGTCGGGCCGGCCCTCTAGACGCAGAAGGTCGGATCATTTTTATCCTGGAGTTACCGTTATAGCTCTAGACTGAAAGCAAACACTGGGTCAGCTACGGTCGAGCGTCAGGCAAGCACCCTCACGCCCCTGTCCTTACTCGCTAGACCATCAATCCTTTAAGCAGAAACTGGCCAGCGTCGAAGAGTTCGCAGGCGACCACGGAGGCAGTTCGCCCCCCGCTTCGCTGTGAAGTCCGAGCCCAAGGCAGCCCAGGCTTGCCAGGGAGCGTAAGAGCCGTGCGTCCCTGCACCGACAGGATCTGCGATGCATTGCGATCGCTACCAGAGCCTGCAACACTTGGCCAGCCTAAAGGAAACTATCGAATGGCCAGCGACGCATCCATCCTACTATACCAACCGCAATTAATATGCTTGTCGCACGCCGTCCTATACCTGCCGTCCTGTAAACACAGTAGTGCCAAATGCCCTACATGGTATGCAGCTCATCCCGTGACGCATGTGGCGGGGGTGCCACCATCTCGGCATTATACTTTGACAGCTGCGAAAGCCACGCACAGCATGCACCGGAAATCTGTTTCGTCAGCCTGGGATGTTACTGGGGAGCCAGGGTCGGCATGAATCGTGAGGAGATCTACACCGAGCATTTTCCCTGCACGCGTCTTCAATCTCAACCATCGGCAAGTGTCAACGGTCGGAAAATTCCCTGGCCGGCGATTTTTTTTGGCATCCTCCACATTGTCTCATCACTGGTCACGTATCACCAAGCTAGCAGCCTTACTTCGCAAACAACGCACCGCACCGCTAACCCAGATCGCTAGTGCGCTGCGCTATACCCAGCTCGACCTTTGCACGCAAGAAATGTGGCCCACTATTCATCCCAAATACCTTCACCCCCTGGCGCTATGGCCTTCAATCTCTCGGCTTTTTGTCGATCACTTGCTAATCCTCACCCGGCGTGTCGGGTCGTGGAGGCTGGCCTCATCGGTCTGCTTAAGCCGTCGATGATCAATGGATTGGCAGGTCTTTGAACTTTCGCGCCTTCGACGATACGTTTCGTCGTTGTCGTTTCCTCACATCAGCCCGCCGCCGATGGAGAGACTGTGTCACCTCTACGCCAACCGCCTTCCACTCTTTTAATTCGTTCCCGTTTCATCATTGAACATGGCAGACTGCACGAGTATCGACAACACTGTGCGGTTGTACGCAGGCCAATGTCGTGGTGGTTTCGACTTTCCTTTGCTGTTTGAGGAATCAATCTTGATCCTTCTGCCAATCTTGTTGGCGATTTTGATCGCAGCTGCTACCTTCACATCACTTCTACGATCCCCGGTTGTAACAGCTTCCTCATGGCTCGGTGCCGTCAAAACTGTTCGTATTCCAGTCTTGTCAAACCAAAATGTGAACTAATTCGATCATCAACAGGCTTTATGGACATGTGCTGCGGCGTTCTACTTCGCGCTGGCTGGCTTATGGGCCACTCCAGGATCAACTAGCACCAAGGCGTCTGTTGCCACAGGTGCAGTGACCGGAATTGGTCTTCTTTTCCTAGGTTGCACTTCCTTCTTACAACACACTCGTTCTGTCCGACCTTCTCTACTTCACCAATTTTATCTTTTCATTACAATAATTCTGGATATCGCTTGCGTGCGGACGCTATGGCTCCGTCGGGACTATTCGCCGGTGTCAAATCGCATCGCTGTCCTCTACACGATCGCCTTTGTCGTCAAAATCTGCCTCTTCGCCGTTGAGTCTCTGCCTAAACGTCAAGCACCAACATCGCCTTACCGCGATGCCAGCCCCGAGGCTCGTGCTGATATGGTCAACCGGGCTCTATTCTGGTGGATCAACCCGACCTTCGTTCGTGGTTACTCCAGCACTCTTGAGGTGCCTGATCTTCCTGTCCTGGACAAGTCTCTCAGTGCAAAGAACAGCTACCTCGTTCTATCAGCCACTTGGGAGGCGAACAAAGCTCAAGGAAAAGCATCTCTCCTCGGCACTGCCATCACAACACTCAAGTGGCCACTTTTATCAGCTGCACCAGCACGACTTGCACTTATTGGATTTACCTTTGCCCAGCCACTATTGCTAAAGCGCGCTCTGGCTGTGTCCAGTGGCGAGCCTACGCAATACAACAACAATGTTGGATATGCTCTGATTGGAGCTTACTTCCTTGTCTACGTTGGCATGGCCATCACCTTGAGTCAACACCAACATCGCACTTACCGCGCGATTACCATGCTCCGTGGCGGTCTCGTCTCAATGATCTACCGCAAGGCGACAAGTCTCTCCCTAACAGATGCCGATCCAGCCAACTCTGTCACTCTCATGAGTGCTGATGTTGAGCGTATTGTCCAGGGATGGTCCACCATTACCGACATGTGGGCCAACCCTCTCGAGATTGGACTCGCGATTTTCCTCTTGCAACAAGAACTCGGTGTTGCCGTGGCCGTGAACGTAGGTGTCATGGTCTTCGCTCTGCTCGCTTCATTGGTTGCTATGGGTGGCATCGGGCAACATCAAGCAAACTGGCTCAAAGCTATTGAGACTCGTCTATCATCCACTGGAAATATGCTCAGCTCCCTCAAGGGTATCAAGATGATGGGTCTGGAGAACGTCCTTCTCAAGTCGCTTCATGGTCTTCGTATGAACGAGATGCGTGACTCTGCCATGTTCCGAAAGCTGTTGGTCGTCAACATGGCGTTCGCATGGCTGGCTCGCGTCTTCTCGCCAATCGCTACCATCGGCACTTTCGTCGGCCTTTCCAGTGGCGCAATCTCGACATCCAAGATCTACACATCATTGTCTATCTTTGCGCTAGGCACGGATCCGCTTCTGACTCTAGTAATGGCATTGATGCAATTCGCTGCATCCGCCGGATCGTTCACTCGTATCGAGGAGTTCCTCAACAAAGACACGGTTTCAGCGGCTAGTGCTGACAAGTATGGCGCCGCCAAATCACAGAAGGATCCGGCTGATGTTACTGCAAAGTCTCTGCGTGGCGCTTCCGAGGAAGGTGACATTGAGATGGAAGCAAAGCCTTTGCACCCAGAGAACCCGTTCCTAGCACTGTCTGGCTCGGCGGCTATCGACATCGAGAAGGCGAGCTTCGGCTGGGACACTGAGAAGGAGCCGATCCTGAAGGACATCACAGCAACAATCGCACCCGGCACTTTCACCATGCTGATAGGTCCTTCGGGCTGTGGTAAGTCGACGCTGCTGCAGGCCATACTCGGGGAAGTGCCACGCATGGGAGGCTCAATCCAGGCTCAAGTTGGCTCCATGGCCTATTGTTCGCAGTCGCCGTGGCACATGAACGTCAGCATCCGAGACAGTATCACTGCGATGCTAGAATTCGATGCCAAATGGTACTCTACTGTACTCCGGGCATGTGCTTTGGACAAAGATCTCGAGCAAATCTCTGCTGGTGAGGACACTATCATCGGCAGTGGAGGTACCGCGCTCAGTGGAGGTCAGAGCCAGCGTATCGCCCTCGCTCGTGCTATCTACTCCCGCAAGACTGTCATCATGATGGACGATCCTTTCAGTGGCCTCGATGCTTCCACTGAGAACCAGATTTTCCACAATCTGCTCGGTACTTCTGGACTCCTCCGCGAGATTGGTGCAACCGTCATTATCTCCTCTTCCTCCGTCAAACGTGTTCCCTACGCCGACCACATCATTTCTTTGGACGGCGAAGGCCGCGTTTCTGAGACTGGAGGCTTCGATACTCTGGACAAGAAGGGCGGTTACGTAGCATCCTTCGCCTTGGGTTTGCCAGACTGGAAGTACGAGCCCATCATCGCGGTCCTCCCCACTATCGAGGCGATCCCCCTCAGTAAAGAGGCAGCCGTCAAAGAACACGACAAGACTCGCCAGGAAGGAGACACAGCAACATACATGTATTATGTCAAGTCTGTCGGCTGGGGACCAACCCTGATCTTCATCGGTGCTATGGCTGTCTTCGTCTTCTGTCTATCGTTCCCCAGTATCTGGCTCAAATGGTGGGCCAGCGACGCCGACCCAACTGGACGAAAGAACTATTACATGGGCATCTATGCAATGCTTGGTGGCATTGCCATGGTTGCATTGCTCGCCGGATCTTACCAGCTTATCGTTACCATGGTGCCCATCTCAGGTGCAAACTTCCACCGTATCCTTCTAGAGACGACTCTCGGAGCCAAAATGTCTTTCCTGTCTATCACAGACACCGGCAGCATTCTCAACCGCTTCAGTCAAGACTTGCAACTCATCGACATGGATCTACCCGTCGCAGCTATTAACGTTGTCGCCACCGGCTTCCTCTGCTTGGCTCAGATCATTTTGGTCGGCGTAGCAGCGTCGTACGCTGCAATTTCATTCCCTTTCCTTTTCTTTTTCCTTTATCTCGTTCAGAGAGTCTATCTCCGCACCTCACGACAGCTTCGTCTGCTCGACATCGAGGCCAAGGCGCCACTCTTCGCACACTTCACAGACACTCTCAAGGGCCTGCCGTCCATCCGTGCATTCGGCTGGCAGCACCCCATGGAGGAGAAGAACTTCGAGTTGCTCGAGCTTTCTCAGAGGCCTTTCTACATGATGAACGCAATCCAGCGTTGGCTCAGTCTTACCCTCGATCTGATGGTTGCGGGCATCGCCGTGATCCTGATGATTCTCGTCGCTACGCTCGACAGCACCAACACCGCATACATGGGCGTCGCCCTGTACAACGTGGTCTTGTTCACCCAAAGCATTAAGATGCTTATCCAGTTCTGGACTAACTTGGAGACGCACATCGGATCGATTGCCAGAATCAAGGAGTACTCCGAGAAGACTCCTCGCGAAGGACAGACGGATACGAGCAGCCAGGCAGTGCCGAACTCCTGGCCACAACAGGGCAAGATTGAGTTCAACAAGATTTCCGCTGGCTATTCTCAGACTCATCTCGCCATTAAGGAGTTGTCCTTGACCATCCAGCCTGGTGACAAGATCGGCCTGTGTGGTAGAACCGGAAGGTAAGACATCCTGCATCTCATTCTTCATATATAACTAGAAAGCATTACTAACATCCTCCCAGTGGCAAATCCTCCTTGGCCATGACCCTCTTCCGCATGCTCGACCTCAGCGCCGGCCAAATCCTCATCGACGGCCTCGACATCTCCCAACTGCCCCGTCACGACATCCGCTCCCGCATCAACTCCATCACCCAAGACGGCGTCTTCATCCAAGGCAGCGTCCGCGACAACATCGACCCGCGCAACGTGCACAACGTCGACGCAATCTGCGACGCCCTCGAAGTCGTCCAGCTCCTCGAACTGATCGAAGAAAAGGGCTCCAACGGCCTCTCCTCCGACATCTCCGAACTGCACCTCTCGCAAGGCCAAAAGCAGCTGTTCTGCCTGGCGCGCGCGCTGCTCAATCCCAGCCAGATCCTGGTCCTGGACGAAGCGACGAGCACCGTCGACGAGCACACCGATGAGATCATGCAGAAGGTCATCAGGCAGAACTTCGGCAGCCAGACCATCATCACCGTCGCTCACCGCTTGGAGAGCATCCTGGATCACGACACCGTCGTCGTTTTGGACGGAGGCAAAATCGCTGAGATCGGCGACCCGCACGAGTTGCTAGCGCAGGGCGAGGATTCTGAGTTTGGCAGGCTGTGGAAGTTCCTTCAGCCTGAAGGTAGCTAGACTATGTATGTATGTAGGGCAAGCATTATGCCTGTAATGTAATCAGATGAAAAGTAATTTTTATACTTTTATACCTTTGTTTTCGGTGTGTTTCAGAATTAGCACTGCTATTTTTTTCTCATGTAACGTTACTTTCCTTCTTCACACTTCTTTGGGCCACTGTCCCCAGGAAAGCTAATCGTTTCCTCATCAACCGTGCCCTTGGAATGAATCGTGAAGCCGACCCACAAAAACACCATAACTGTAACGAACTCGGGAACCAGTGCCATGCACACTAACGCTACCATCGACCCGGTCAACGAATTCCAAATCTTGTCCGCACGGTTGAGGTTGAAGATCGTCAAGCAAAAGTAGATCAGCCGGAGGCATAGCAACGGTTTGACCATTAAGTTCCCTGTCAGGATCTGCAGAACATTATTGTCAGTCGGACTCTCCTCCGTTGGATACCTTCAGTTATGTTTACCTTCTGGCTTCTGAGCGAAAAAGTACGGCGATAGCTCCGCCAAGCGTAGAGTTCCCCAACGATGCAGAAACAAAGAAGGAAGATGGACAGAACGGAACCAGCTTCCGCGAGTCTGAGTCCGATGTGAACAATAGTCGGATCGTCAGGTTGAGCGTGCATGCGCACGCCAGCAATCGTCAATCCTAAAGTAGCCAGGAATAGAAGGCGCAATGCAACGATGCCGTAGTGCGATGCCGAATCGTCCAAGAGCTCCGTCCGTCTGCTGTGCTGATGTCAGTATCTATTTGTGTTTAACGAAGGTGTCCCGTGTGATCTCTGCTAAACACCCATGTCGACCGACAGCCTGAGTATGGGGTTAGAACGACCCACATGATGCTCAAAAGCAAGATCGTGATCAGGATCAAGGGCAGGCCACCAGCACTCAAAATTGCAAAAGCCGCAGCATTGATCCCTGTATTCTGGTCAGGCAGCAAGAAAGATAAAACGGCGCCGGTGATGCGAACTGAAACCCATGTCAACTGAAAGTCTGAGACCCAAACGGGCGGCTCGAAACTTCTTCGTTAAGGGTGTGATTTACGGAGGCACACTAGAAGAAGCAAAAACCATGTGGCAGGTACCGGAGTCTTGCGGAGCTTGAAACAGAGTAGGAGAGAAGCCAGTGTGGCTGGGGTGTAGCAGCAGAGTGTAGCGACTGCCAAGCCGGCGAGGGACGACAGCATTTCTGATTTAGAGTTGTGATGAGTGGTATTTCAGTTGACAGTTTGTCTCTAACATGGCTCATACTTTCAGTGGGCAACTCTGTAGTCTTAAGTACACGTCTACGACGTGGTTGCTGAAAGCAACCATTGTTCCAACGCAGCTTGTGTGCCAAGATGTAGACAATGACTCCATATACGGTTACCTCGATTCCCAGTAGAAGCAGACTCTTGAGCAACCGGTTGCTATTAACATCCGGTGCAGACGACTGCGAAGGCTGAAGAGTAGGTACCAAGATACGTACGGAGGCACCACACAGCCGAGACCCTGCAAAAGATGGCACCACATTGGGTTAGCGCAGGCCACCTTCGAACCACACTTGCAGGTAGGTCAAATGTGCCCTCTTGGAATATGACCAAAACTGGGTGCTATCTCCTTCGATGGATTCCTCGCTGCTCGAACATGTCCACGGAGTAACTGAACAATATGGTGGGCGTGCCGAAACGTGCTAAAGGATGCGAGGCCTGTCGGAAAAGGCGGATAAACGTTCGTTGGTAGTCCAACAGGTGTACTGAATAACGAATACCTGACCTCGAAACAGTGTGACTACGGGCGTCCGAGATGTAGCGGATGCGAAACAAAGGGTCGAGACTGCCGGTATCCGAACGCTTTCACGTTCGTCATGAACGAGCCTGGCTCTCATCGAACTTGCTATCAAAAGCCCAAGCCAGATCGACCGGCGATTACTGAGAGTGTCGACGATGCACCTAAAGACGCCTCAGAAGATGTTTCTATCTTTGAGATTTCCGAGAAACCTGAAACGTCATCTACGACAGTTGAGGCTCCATTCCCAGCCACGGGAGCACTGTCAATACCACAGCGTGTCTCCAACCTGAGTGCGATGCAGCAACAGCTTCTGTCCTACGCCCTCATTCACTTCACAGCCCAGCCCCCAACGGACGTTGCCCTCCTTCAAACCTGGATCCCAACACTACAGCAATTCGCCACGTCTCCATCTCCTCTCAAGGCATCGCCCCTCGCTTGTTGCGCTGCGTGGATCGCACGAAGTGATCACAGCTCTTCCATGACCGGCCTCAGTCGATACTTATATGCCGAGGGTCTGCGTGAAGTCCGTACAGCGCTGCGAGTCCCAGGAGCAGTCCTTGACGATGAGACACTCGGGGCGTGTCTGTCTCTTGCGGCGTTCGAAGTGTTCGAATGCCCATCTCAATGTCGTGCAGCATACCAATGGCATCGGCGCGCGAGCGTGAATCTCGTACGTATGCGAGGCGCGAAGATGCATCGGGACGGGCTTGGACATGAGCTGTTCTTGGCTGTTCGCTTGCATGGGGTACGTATATTTGGCCTGTTGGTTGATGACCCATGACTGACAATCAACACCGCAGATATTCTATGCCTATGAACAGCGAAGACCGAATTTTCTGTGTACGCGGGAGTGGTCCACGGTGCCGTGGGGATTCACTCCCAAAGACGATATACATCGCCTAGCAGACATCTTAGCCAAAGGCCCAGAACTCATTTACGTAGCCGACGAACTGGCTAAGAAACCTCTGGAGAAAAGCCTGCCGACTTTACTTACCTTGATGAGCCGATTGCTCGACATAGACGCAGATCTAGAGAGCTTCTACCGCGGCTTGCAATCTAGGACATCACGCCCGTTATTCTGGGAGACACGTGCCTCGGGCGTCTTCACGCCAGACGACAACGAGCGCGGCGGGCTATCTCATCTCGCGTTCACAGACCACAAAACCGCATCGCTCCTCACTCTCTACTGGTCAATCGTGTCAATGGTTTGGTCCTCTCTGGAAGGAATCTACACCAGCCTCTCGTATGTCGGCGTATTGCAATCGCTGCCCGAATCTCCACGGTCTGCTCGCTTTTTCGAGCTGGCGCCCAGGCGTCACTGGTTAGGTCCGATACGAGACATCCTGCGTAGCATGGACTATTGCATGGGAGAAAACAAAGGCTCGACGGGTCCACCGGGCGGCGGTCTGGCGCTGGAAATCATCATCGATATAATGCGCCAGAAGCCGTGGTGCGAAGATGAGTACAGAAAAGCAGTCGAAGCCAGAGATGAGATGGGCAAAAGGTGGGCGGCGATCTTGCTGTCTAAATGAACATCGGCCGGCCACCTATCCACCGTATCGACTATCGGCGATGAGTCGGACATTGTTCCGAGCGAAGATGTTTACATGTACCCTAGTAATCGTGCTTGGTGTTACTAGGGTTAAGAGCTGGATGTGTCGACGACCATATTTTGCTACCCATTGGATAATGATATTTCTTAATACCTTCTCTAGTGTCTAATAGCTATCAGAAATACGATTTGGAGACTCTACTTTCTCTAAGCGTCTGTTCGTGTGCCCTTGCCGTACGAAAGCATCGAGAAGCGAATATGACCATCAGCTGCAGCAAAGTAAACCACATCTTGACACTGTCAAAAAATCACAGTTTTGGACTCAACATTTTCAGGACACATGGTTGCGTTCGAGCAACCCGAATCTCAAGCCCACCATTCATTCCTTAATTCATGATGTCGATACTGCAAACCCATCAAATAGCAGACATGTCATGGAGATATGGATGCTACATGCTCCGGAGTTTCAATGCTCCGTGCCATCTCCATTTCCCCATACCAAAGAACTACGTCATGCTCAACGCTTCCAGTCGTCTCCGAGTTTCATACGAGATCTGCACATCTTTGGTTACCTGAATCGTTCAACTATCTTGTCGTCCAAGCCTGTCAACATCTAATCACAAACGTCCAACGCCTGACCCCCGTTAACGTAAATACCGCACGTCTACAGCCTCCTCGAGGCTCGTTTCACATAACAGTTGCCATACTCCCAAAGCTCTTCTCCAAAGATCAACCCGACAAGACTCTCCCCTCGGCAAGCCACCAAAAGCTTGGTTCGATCTCCATCTCCAGCGAGGAGCCAGAGCCGCATCCGACGCGGCGGAAAGCTCAAATGATCTGCATGAAAACCGCATCACGCTCTCCACACAAACCACCCCTTCACAGAAGAAACAGTGGGAATTGTCGGTGCATCCCCACTAAATCAATGCCTTTTCTCCACGATTCCTCCCCTTCCCCTTCACCCGGGTCCGGGGTCCCCATTGCCCCAGAACATGCAAACCAAACCAATGTGAGAAGGGATGAGATCCGGATGTCCTGTCCTCCGCGCTTCATTTGGTTGATCCAACTGAAGAGCGGTAGGTACCTGATCGCTCGCCGGAGCTGTCTCCCATCAACATCCCATAGCCTTTCACCCGCGCAGCCTTTGAGCCTCTGACTGGCTCGTGGAAGGACCGAAGGCTCGGGATGACGAGTTGAGGCTCTGTCGTTCGCAAGAGCACGTGCGGGTCTTGTCCCGGAGCGGAGATCATGATGGCATTTTTGCTCTTGCTCTTTGCTGGAGAGAGGGGGATCGACACGCGTTAGGAAGGACGGACGAGCGTTTGTATGGGCATTTGGTCATTCTAGGTTTTCTGGATACTGTAGCTTGACTTGACGACGATGGCGGTGGTGGTTTTGTGATACGCGGGTGATGATCTGGTGGGTCCTTGAGTGGTGGTTGCTAGTTCGCGTTGCCCTTTATTTCTTATTCTTATGTGTTTGCCGTGTTCCTTCGTCTACCTCTCGCGAAAATATCTCCAATCTCTCTCCAAATCTAACCAATACATCACATTCAAAATGGCGAAGAAATCCCACGAAGCAGCCCACAACGAGAACGCCTCCCACGGCGCCCACCAGCGCCAACCCTACGACTACGGCGGCAACCCCCTCGCCCACATCCACTCCACCGACTCCGCGCGCCTACCTGCCTTCGGCGGCGCCGCACAACCAGGTCTCTACAAACCTCCCAAAACCCAGATCGCCAACCCAGCGCCTCTGGGCCTGGCGGGCTTCGCGCTGACGACGTTCCTGCTGAGTTGCGTGAACTTGGGTGTGAGGGGACTGTCGGCGCCGACGATAGTGATTGCGCCGGCGCTGGTGTATGGCGGGTTTATTCAGTTGTTGGCTGGGATGTGGGAGATTGCTGTTGGTGAGTTTTCCCTGTGGGAGGTCAGGGTGTGAGGTTGTAATCCGTATAGTTGAGCTAACTTGATTTTTTTTTTCAAGGTAATGTCTTCGGTGGCACCGCACTCAGCTCATATGGTGGATTCTGGATCGGCCTCGCCATTATCCTGATCCCAGGTGGCTTCGCAATCGAAGAAGCCTACGGCGGAGCAACATTCGACTTCTACGCTGCATTCGGATTCTACGTTAGTATCCAACCCTCACAACCTACATTTCTCCAAACAAAGCTGACAACCTCCAAAACAGATCTTCGCCTGGTTCATCTTCACCTTCCTCCTCTGGCTCTGCACGCTCAAATCCACCCTCGCCTTCAGCTCGCTCTTCTGCATGGTCTGGATCGCTTTCATCTGCCTGGGAGCAGCGTACCTCGACGCGCCTAATACAGCGGACGGACACCCTCACGTGGGATTGACGCGGGCGGGCGGAGTTTTCGGCATGATTGCTGCGTTCATCGCGTGGTATAATATGCTGGCGGGTATTATGGAGCCGTCGAATTCGTTCTTTGCGGTGCCGGTTGTGCATTTCCCGTGGAGTGAGAAGGGGAGGGCGAATAGGAGGAAGAGTGTTAGTGAGGAGTCGATGGTGTAGGCCTACATATCTAGCTTGTGTAGTGACGAAATTATTTCCATGTCAGTTTTAGTATTTGATCGAGCCTTTTCCGCCGGTGGTATGCAGCGTCTGCTCTGGCGCGGGTGTGTTGAAGCTGTGCGTCTTGTATTCGACCAGAGGAGATGAGTTAGTACTCTGATCCGTATATTTTGACATTTGCGTGTGTGCATTGTCTCCCATACAGCGATCGTCTGCGACACTCCATGGAGATGCACTATTGTCTGAGCATAGGCTTCGAGAGCGCCGTTTCGCATATAGTTGGGCTCGATGATTTTGGGCATTACTCTTCCAATTTCGCAAATGTTGTCCGAAACAGCAGCACGTATGTAGGCAAAGTAAAGTGCTGCTTCAAGTAATAAGATCACGTCTCAAGCATCTGCAAGGTTACACCTCGGCGATGTCCGAAGAAGACCTTCTCTGTCTAGCCATGAAAGACACCGTGCGGCTGATACAATTGGTCCAAGGTCGCATGATCCCTTAGGCTGAGAGGAAGGAGCCTCGTGCAGATGGCCACCAGCTGTAAGGCTGTGCAGCCTGTGGCTGTGGCTGGTGGGTACTCAGGCCGTTCTTCCCGATGTTGCGTGCATGTGCTTGTCTCCCCGAGACATCATGCAGACTGAGGGGGAAGCCAAGTGAGTTGAGTATGAGGATGAATGACTTGAAGGCGATGTCCTGGTTGTTGAGAAATAGCTGCTTGCCTGGGCAAACATCCTGATTGTTGCTACTGTGCAAAGCTTTTCCACAATACCATATTCTCGTTATCAAAGAAAAGTCAACAGAAGCAAAACAAATCATTGCACACACGCAGCCAAGTCTGAAGGCGTGTGACTGCGCCACTTGGACAAAGTGTCTAGTGTGACGTACGGCAACTCCACCGTTAGGCACAAGCAGAAGGCGGCGGTGCTCATCAGATTGCAGTCCAGAACTCCCTGCATATTCGCCCACTCACCGAGTCACCCAAGCAGGTGCAACCAAGCAACCCTTGTAGCAGGGCCAAACTTTACTAACACTCGGCATCACTCACCTGCACCCCTGTTTATTTGCCTCCACAACAAAACACACTTGACACCCGTCCAAGTG
>Ga0265797_10006460_pt1 | contig 16522 bp, 17 predicted proteins | sample P2T30metagenome_FD_192433 | JGI IMG/M metagenome (GOLD analysis project Ga0265797, IMG submission 192433) | Plant litter microbial communities from East Loma Ridge, Irvine, California - P2 T30 | ecosystem: Environmental > Terrestrial > Plant litter > Unclassified | place: USA: California... | reverse complement strand
GAGCCATCTTGGTGGGCAAACAAAAAAGAAAGCATGGTGTTGCATCTTTTCTTTTCTTTTCTTTCTTTTCTTTCTTTTCTTTTTCTTTTCTACACATTTTGCTTTTTCTATCATCTTTTGGATAAACTTACTTACCGCAAGCAGCAAGCATGGTGTTCCGGAAAAGGCGTTTCTCGACTTTCTGCTTCTATCGTCCAGGGACCAGCGCTGATACTTGGAATTTTCTTTCTATACCTCTCATTATTATCATACCTTTTTATCATTATCTTAATGTTTCATACCTAACCGCCGCATGGTTGATGCTTTATTTTATTCTATATCGGTCAAATCTACCTAACCTACCGTGTCTTGTGTTACGTTACATGTACATATAGTCAGACTTAACAACACTACCTTATTTGACTCGATCGTTACAACCTGGAAGAGCACAGCAGTGAGGTGGACAAGGAAGGGATAGCGGAATCTATATACCTACTATACTGTACATCACCTGATAATGCACCTAGGTATACATGATACATTAGCTATAGATTTTTAGAGAAAGAAAGAAAAAACTTCTGAAGAATATCTACCTACTATAATAGTAGGAGAGATGAAAAAAAATATTACAATCGATGAGAGGAGAGAAAGAGAGAATTAAGAGTTAGAGAGAGAGGAAAACCGAATGTACCTACATAGCACCCAAGGTTATCATGAAGCCAGATTATTGAATGCGAAAACCTCCCTAGTACATAAGATAGAGGAGGAAGCTCTTGTTGCATCGAGATCGACTACAAGGAGATTCCATTTGTTAGCGAACAAACGGTGGATACCTCACCTTTACACAGTAGTAATAGAAGTCATTTAGAACAAGGTGGTGCACCGCGGAATATAAGTTGGTCGTCATTCATGTTATTAACTTGTGCGTGACAGACGAGTGAGGTGGTGATTTGTTCGAGATTTGATTGCCGCAACCCGAACCCGAACCCTAGCCGTACCGTACCGTACGTGACACGCTGAGGCTCGGGGGAGGTTTCGAGATATATATATATATCTCGAAGGATCGATCATGTTCATTTAGTAGTGGCACTCTAGATCAGGAAGCGTTTATGATCGGAAAAAGTGTGAGGTGACTTTGCACATAACCCAGTTTTGACTGGGGACATGACACGAAAAAGATTCTGCACATTCTACAAGAGAAACATGCAAGTGGAAAGGGAACAATCATTTTTTTCGATTGGAGCAAAAAAGTGAGATAAACGCCTAGAAAAAATCCGGAAACCATCACTCATGAAGTAGTTACAACAAAAAAGTCTCCAATCCCTTCGCCGACAGATATCCAGCAGTCAGCCGGTCAGAACCTTAAGTCAGCCCATCTAATACTCGAGAGTAACCTCCTGCCCCTTAACACGACCGATGACAATACCAGCCGCGTACTTGGGGATGACCTCGTCGTCGTGCAGCATTTCGAACTCCTCGCTGGCGTCCTTGCCCATGTGCGAGAACAGAGCCTGGGGGCCGCCGGGGTGCTCGTCCACCCAATCCGTGACGTTCATGACGACGCCCTTGACTGCGATCCAGAGGTCTTCCTTCTTGTTGTGCTTGGCGACTTCCTCGAGCGAGTACTCGTCGTCGGGGACCTTGAAGTCCTTGATGCTGTTGGGCTGGGAGACTTTGCCGGGGTCGGAGGAGTCGCTGTTTTGGGACATTACGGGGCCGGCGGATTGCTGGCTTTGGTTTGCGACGGGGGATTGGCCGGAAGAGGAAGAGCTGGAGGCGCCGACGCCGTTAGCCCATTCGATGGAGACCTTGCCGGGGGTGTTGGGGTCGATGTGCAGGCTGACTTGGCCGAGACGCTGGGTGGCGGATGAGGCGCCGTTGTTGAGGACGTCTTGGAAGAGGTACTTGCTTGCGCTTTCGCCAGCAACACGACCGTAGACGACGCAGCCGAGGAGGGAGGAGCCGCCGAGACGGTTGGCACCGTGGACACCACCAGCAAGCTCACCGCAGACGAAGAGACCGCTGAAGGGCTCGCCGTTGGAGTTCAAGCACTGAGCTTGGTCGTTGATCTCGATGCCGCCCATGGTGAAGTGGAGTACGGGCTCCATGACGGCGACGTGGAAGGTGTCGTCAAGGTTGAAGGGAGCGTTGTGGTAGTACTTCTTACCGTGAGGGTCCTTGGCGCTACCATCGGCGTATGTGTTGTAGTCTGTGAAGGTCTGCACGAGGTCCTTCTCGGAGCAGCCGATATCAGCGACGAGCTCCTTGCCAGTCATCTTCTTCATCAGGCCACGGCCGGAGTAGTGGCGAGTGTGGAAGTCAAGGACGTTGGAGGCCTTGCTGTTGAGGACGAGGCGAATAGGCCAAAGGCCCTTCTCCTTCTCCTTCCAGAGCTTGTCGGAGACGTAGTCACGGTGCTCCAACTCGTCGGTGAAGCGCTGACCCTTGGAGTTGAGAAGTAGACCGCCCTCGCCACGGAGAGCCTCTGCGGCGAGGAACTTGGTCTTTGCGGTCGGGTCCTTGGGGTCGACCAGACCTGTGGGGTGAACTTGGACAGACTCCATGTCGATGCCATTGGCACCAATGCTCATGAGCATCTTGTGGCCGTCACCAGTGGCGTGTGCACCGTTGGTGGTTGACAGGTCAAAGGTGTCCGGCCTGTGCTTCTTCAGGAGCGAATCGGCGCCGAAGTCAGCGGCGTAGCCACCGGTGGCGAGAATGACAGGGCCGTCGAGAGTTGTCTGCTCGCCGTTGAACTCGTATGTTACACCAGTGACCTTGTTGCCATCCTTGTTGATCTTGTTGACCTTGGCCTTCTTGACAAGCGATACACGCTCGGGCTCTTTCTCTGCCAACTCCTCGAAACGCTGCATGAGCGCGTATGTGATGGCCATGCCTGGGAACTTTGCGTCGTGACCGCGGTGGGTTCTAGGGTAGGAGTGGCCACTGGTGGATTGTCAGCGTCTTGAATAAGGATTGCCAGGTGATTGCAACATTAACATACCCGAGTCGTGAAACGAGGGTCAAGTCGAGGTTGAACACATCCTGCAGCCACTCGACGGCAGCCGCGGACTTGTATGTGAGGACCTTGATGAGGTCTGGGCGAGCCTTTTCTCTTGCGGACTTGAGAGTGTCGTCGTAGAATTGCTTGACGCTGTCGGCGATCTTCTCGTCGACCTGTGTGCGGGTCAAGGCACCGTTGATACCGGAGGTGGCCTTGGTGGAGTTGCCTCCCATGAAGTCTGGAGGATGATCAGCGTCGAGTCGCACGTACTCATCACGTGTGTGAGCGCTTACTGTTCTTGTCGAGAAGCACGACATTGCCACCGGCGAGGTAGATGGTGTGAGCAGCGCTCAAGCCAGAAACTGTGATCGCGGTGTTAGCATCAATGCCTCGACGTGTTGTTTCGAGTCGAGGGGACACTCACGGCCAGCGCCGACGACGATTACACGAGGAGCCATGTTTGGGGGGTATCTTAAGGAAAAAGGTGTATGGGAGATGTTGACAGTGGGAGTCGTGTGTGCAGGCGGTCTAGACAAAAACAGCGAGAGGACGTGGAAATAAGTGTCGCGGCAGGGACTCGATGGTCAGAAGGTTCGTGGACTGGCGCGGAGGAGAGATGCCGAGGTGGACGAGCGGTTCGCCGTCGTGGTCAGCGCGTCTGGGGTTTTGTGGAGGGAGGATGCTAGTCTTGTCGGGCAATACTGTAGGTATGGAGCGGGAAGTGGTGGAAGAAGTTGTGTCGCAAGACGGCAGTGCCCTGTTTTATTTGCGGTGAAGGGATTCTTAGCCAAGACCGTGCCTTCACTCAGCTGATTGATTCTTGGTACAGTAGTGAATTGTAGGTCTATGTCGTGTTTCTCTCTGCCTTCACTTGGGCCGAGGCGTTCACATGCCAGCGGTAAGCAGAATTAAAGCAGCCCACATGACTTGCTCGGCCCTGGTCACGGGTCTTGGTACCCTTTGCGGGGACGGCATGGAAAGCATGTGAAATCTGGAGTCTCGCTCTATTCCTCTTCAGGACGCTGATGACCTCGTGCATTCTGAACTCTGTGCATCGTATTTGACTTGTCTTTAGTCGGTGGAATGCCACTGGTATAGCAGAATTCCATCTTCATCTTGCTGTCGAGTCTCCCATGTCGGCTGTGCCTGAGCGGATACTGCGGCCGGGATTTCTTGCCACCCCCAGATTTCTTGTCAGAGGCCGATTGGATCGGAGCATCTATCACCGAGGTCTCCATTCGCCGAGGACAGCTTTCTTTGGACTTTCCCTTTTCCTCAAGTCCAAACATCAATGTTGCTACTTGCCGACAACAGACACCGCCGTCTGATTTCAAGTACTGGATTGTGGTGTTCGAGTGGTTCTAGTGGAGAAGGATTTTAAAGTCCTTCTCTTGCTTCTTATCACGAAGTTGTTCAGATCCTTTTAAATTTTCTCGGGCGGCGGTGGTGGCATTAACTATGGTTAAGGAGGTTATGGACACGGCACACTATTGACGGTGTGGAGCCATGAATGAGACCAAGTCGATGTTGAGCCCGCGAGAAAGTAGAAGAAGCCGACAGCTGCGGCACACATCTCAGTCAAAGCAGCATGGGCAGCAGGAGGAGGAAGGTGCTATCAAGACAGGCATGAGCATTGATCACATCCGGTTTGGCATACAGTAGTAATAACCTCGCATGTTCTTTTCCATTAGACCTTCAAAGCTATCCTGAACCGTGCTGATGCATTGCAGATATCGCCATCATGCACTCCGTGGAGCAAGCTGGCATGGACGAGCATAGTTTTCCAACCAATGCTAGAAAGACATGATTTCTCTGCCGACCATGAACTCCTCTTCTTCCGCGCGACATTCTTCAATGACCTTTGCGTTCGCTTCCCAGCCGCTTACTGGTGTCCACGAGGCCATCGTCTCCCGACCCTGATAGAAATCAGGAGATTGGTTAGGATGCTGGTTCCGGCCCAGTTCGTCATCTTCGACCCGCTCGTCTTCGTCTCGGCTCAAATCGTGATCGTACACATTGCGGAGCAGTGTGACCTGAGACAGATTTTTGATACCTGCCCAAGGTTCTTCCGTTGACTGCAGTGCCATTGCGCACTCCATGTTGCCACAACTGACAGAGATGTTCACTCTTTCAATGAGAGGCAAGTTGGGGAAGAGGCGCTGGATGATGTACCTTTTGTGACGATGGTCGCGCAAGCATCTCACTGTGTAAGTCTCAGGCGACACACACCCACGTGAAGGTAACAGACACCTGTAGGATAGATCAGGGGAATCTTTGCAACACACCAGGTCCAGGTGCAGGACTGTCGTTCGTGTGGCTAGTGGTGGGATACCTCTGGGAAATTGGTGCCAGAAAGCATTTTCTGGAACGCAGTCGGAGATCCGAAGGTGGTTGTCGGTGAGAGGCCGTGCGTCGTATTCTGTCTTGAACTGCCTCGATACCAGCCTGCACTTTGGCAGAGTTGTGCGGGTCTGGAAAAGATAGGGATCAGAATCACCTCGGATGATATCTTCGCCCTCCTGGCAGATCAGGTCATAGATCTGATCCCGCAACTCTCGCGGAAAGCTCTTAAAGAAGGCATGAGCGGTGTCGGACGTCTTGGTGGGAGTGTTTGGCTTCGAGAGAGTGTTGTCGGACTCCATGGCAGGCTATGATGGCCGTGCCCTGGGAAAGATGGTGGGAATCTTCGTATGTTGTGCGTGTGTGTGTACGAGGGAGCGATGGAGGGAGAGTGAGAGAGAGAGAGAGATAAAAGGTCGCTGTTTGTATGTGACACAGGTAACGGCACGGGAACGGAAGGGACGAAATGAGGGAAAGAGCGAATCACGAGAACGCAAAGCTGACTTCACTTCGTTCCAGGTGGCAGTCCTCACTCCTCACTTCAAACACGCCAAAACAGCAAATTTCCTACTGCTCATGTAGGGACTGGAGATACTCAAACGGCTTTGCATATACTTCTGGTCTCCTGGCTACTTTATGTAGTAAGCCTGGCAAGTCCTTCCATGACAGTCGGCTCCAGCTCAAGCATCATCACCATCTGATGCGAACCCCAAGGCGATGGCGCATCGACAGTAGTCTCGTCGGGATCGCCAGCGTTGGCCAAGCGGAGGCCGCCGTCCTTGTTGCAGACGAGTTTGTGGGTCGGCCATTTAGCAAGCTGGCACGCGGCGTGGAGGTAGGCGACTTTCTTGCAGCGGCCTGGGAGCGTTGACCGTCAGCGCAACTCGAAAATACAGAGACTCCTTGCCGACTCACTCCCATCAGCCATCGCGTTCTTCGAAGTCCTCTCCATCCGATCCACCACTTTCTCCGGAACTCTCCCCGACTTCCCCATCCGAATCATCGCCTCCTGCGACGCTCCCTTCATATTCATCCTCTTCTGGGCTTTCTCCAAGCAGCACGCAATCCGTATCCGCCGTTTTCAACCAGTCAGGATCATCCACGTCAACATCTCTATACCAGCGCACGCTCGATACATGACGCGCCAGCCTGATAGCCTCGCCATCCGACTGCCACCCGGTGGCTCCAGTATAATTCTCCAAGACACTCGCCCCAGCCACACAAGCCTTGTTCGGGAATGGAATGCCATCTTTACGCTCGTAGAACATGAATTCGGTCTTAGCGCGGCGGCCGAAATAGATCCCGCCGTCCGACCATCCTTTTATGACTGGTTTGCATTGGTCGTACGCCTTCATGGAGCACAACCAGAACCGAACAATGACGTCCGAGTCCTCGCGAGGGGTGTCGTTGCCACGGCGATCATGCCAGTCGTCGATTATGTAGCGGATCCAGATGAGGAGATCGTCGACTGTGTCGCGGAAGTCGCGGAAGCTGTTGTTGCAAGCCTCATTGATGTTGAAATTCAGGGTAAGCTGCAATTTTGAGTGCACGATGAATGTCGTGCGTTATTTAAGAAAGCTAGTGGGCTTAAAGATGGGCCTTGGTGGTTCAGGTGGTGGTGATGATGAAATCGTTGATCGAGGTTTCAAGGATGTGGCGTTTGATCAGGAGGTTATGTTGATCGAGGGAGAGGTGGTGGTCGAGGAGGCGACCGAGGTGAAAGTGGCGGCAAGACAGGGTGATAGGTCGAGCCAACAGTGTCGGGTGACATCACGCGGAACAGGCAGTTCAGTGAAAGCTGGTTCTGCCAGTGAAGGCAGATACTTCTCAATTTCCATCCAAAGTGTAAGTGAATACTAAAAGCTTGGCAGAACCTCCGAGCAAGTCACTCTGGACTGCACCACTACCGCTCAATGCCATCGATCATTGCCTCATCGTTACAGTATGCATGCTATCAGTCTCCATCTACCTCATCTCCATAGACCTCGTCTTCTTGGCTCGCAGATTCCTCCTCGTTTTCCCTTTTTTTCTTCGCTTCAGACACAGACTTCTCATTGGACCCATTTTCGCTCTCACACTCTGCCTCCTCCCTCTCCTGAGCCCTCTTCGCCCGCTTGGCCGCCCCGACAGTCTCTGCTCGATGACCTCTCCACCCACCCCGTTGCTCATTCCCCTAGCCGCACTACGCTCGATGAAGACTCTCTCGCCAGTAGTGAGCTCGGCGAGTTCTTCCATGACAGCCGGCTCCAACCCAAGCATCATGACCATCTGACGGGAAACCCAAAGCGACTACGCTCGATGAAGGTTCTCTCTTCTTTCGCTCCAGACACAGACTTCTCGCTGGACCCACAGGAGCTAATATAGTCTCAGTCTGCCGGTGGCCGGCCTGATGATCTGAGTTATTTCGCGGTCGCTGCTGGGTGGGGACTTTGAGCTGGACGGGCTCGACTTGGAGGCAGAGAATTCGCAGGGTGGATGTGCAAGGACTCGAGAAGGCCACGGCTGCCTGCCGAGGGTGATGTCTAGCGGCTTCTTCTTGTCGTGTGCTTCCGTGATCTGGTTGAGAACAAAGGCGAGGGCCTCGATGGTTGGGCCAAAAAGGGTCACTTTGTGGATAAGGGCTGGCGAGCGCGTGGCGATCAAGTCGTGGATGGTCTTTGAGCGCCTCTTGATCAAGTCGTCGTCAATGCAGGCGACGAAGGTGTCTTCGTCGTTCGCGTTGCGGTGGTAAACTTGGACGGACGACATGGTTGATTTTAGTTCGTGAGCCGGGATCTTGCTCAAGAGCTTTTGACGAACGATTACATCGCCTCCTTCCGTCATTCTCAACGCAAGCGCGATGCGTTCTGAGCATCCCGACTTGCGATCCCGACTTGCGATCTTGCGTCAGAGTCGAGGCCCGGATTCCTTTCACGATCTCGTTCATGATCTCCCATGCGCGGCATAGGTGCATGCTCGCTCTGGAATTCTGCGAGGTACTGAAGTCACCGCGTGGTTGTTCGCTGCTTCGTCGAAGGTTCGGTGTGCTGGGTGCACGCAGCGGTGTCGGCGTCTCTGGGTACTGCCGACGGGGTTGCGAGAGCCTGCGTCTGGGAAGTAATGGTGTTTCGCCACCACTGAGTAGGTGGCGAGGTTCTGCATCGGCACGTTCAACGCCACGAAGTTCTTGCGCATGACTTCGGTGATCTTGAGGGATGTGGACGTTTGAGTGAAAAGCGTGGTGATGGTGGCGCGTTCGACGGTTCTTGCGTGAGTGCGCAGGCCAAAATCTCTCGCAACGTGGCAGTGGCGCTAGGCATTGACGCCTTGAACGGTGAACTTCTCAAGCCAGTGTGTCATGAGTGGAGTACTTGTCAAGAAGAGCCGCTCCTCTGTGTGAAGTCGAAGAGTGCAACGCAGACCATAGATGAAATGAACCGTCAAGTACGCCGCGTCGCACGGTGAGTTGGTGAGGTATTTCTTCGATCTTGTATGGCAAGCAGGCGGTTTTCACAATCACGGCTCCGTCTGACAGCTTCACAAGTTTGCAGTTTGGGGTGACGTGCTGCTGTTTGATGGTCGCATTCTCGCTCTTGGTGTCCATCTAGTCCCAAAAGGTTCGGAACAACATCTCAGAATCAGACATCGCGACCGAGGGCTGCGATCTTTTCCTTCTCACCATGGCCGTTATGGTCACGGCCTCGCGATCTTGCGAATATGCTTCAGGTACTCGAAGCTTGTGGCGTCGATGAACTTGACCGAGAGGTCGAAATCCTCGAAGAGGAATGTGCACGACTTGTAGAGGATTAAGGTCGCTTCGTCGTGATTCTGCTTGCTCGTGAGCAGAATGCCGATAAGAGGGGTCTTGCGAGTGGACGAATCGAGGACTACGGCCTCGTCTATAGGCGTATTACCGTCGTAGGAGGTAGGAGGATCGCATATACGTAGGGCCTTACGGACCGACGCGCCATAAGCGGTCATCTCGGCCTGCTGTGGGCTGGTGGTCGTCTGCATTCTCGGCGATGCGGTCTCGGCGAGAGTTAAAAGCTCTTGCTCGGCGTCGTAAGCGCCGTTTGTGGAGCCTAGAGTGTATTCGATGTCGTGTGTCTGAGAGGAACCGGAGTCGACACTTTGCGTGCCAAAAGGGGAGTGCGAGCCAGGGAAGACCAGTTTGTGCTTGGAGGCTACTTTGGCGGGTGATGCCGTCGAAATCTGCGAAAACAATGTCAGCGTAGCTCTCTTTGAAGGCACAAGGTGGCTAGCACATACTGTACCCGGATGCGTCGTAGCCTTCAACGTCTATGCCCCATCCGTAGAATACGTAGAGATGCCCGAGGGCGTTGGCCTGAGGCGCGTTCGCCTGGGTGTTATGGGTGTTGCCGGAGTTGAGGGCGTTGTCGGAGTTGAGAAAAGTCTGTCCTCCATCCCCGAGTCTAGTGCCATTGCCCCAGCCAAGGTCGGCGAGGTCGGCGTCGTCGAATGGTTCGTATTCCCAATCCCAGTCGTCGATTGCGCTCTTGGAAGGCAGTGCGTCAGGCATGCGTGCGACTCCGCTACGGCTGAGTCCGGTATCGCGATGGTATCCGCATAGGTTGTAGTCATCTACGTCGTAGGCTACACGCTCGTTCTTGGGACAGCCGTGCATGCACAGAGTAGCGCCGTCTCCCCATTGCAGGCCGCAGATCAAGCAGAACCGGAAGTTGCACCTGTGAAGGATTGTCAGTCAGGACCGAAATAACTGGCAAGATAGTGGGAATAGCGAACGTACCATCATGTCATGTGGTTGCAAAATCATTCGCTCTCTTTCTGAACCCAGATGTCATCTGGGATCGTGCGTATATAGCCGTGGGCTCGTCTCCCTTCAGGTGGTGTTCCGAGAACTGGACGTGCTTGTAGGGTCGTTCTCGTAGAGGAAGTCCATTCCACCCGTGCCGTAGTCCTCTTTTGCGAGTCCACCAACTGGAAGCTGAGCGGCTGCGGACAGTGGGCACTCTGGGTCTGTTGATTGTGCATCTCATCGATGGTCATGCCCTGTAGCTCGACCGGGAGTCCGTACGACGGTACAAGTCGAAGGACTCGGTGTTGGCTGCGTTTTCGAGACATCGTGACGGGTGATGCTGAGCTGTCGAGTTGGTGACAGGAGGGTGGCGGTTATCGTCGATGTGGAGGACGTGGTTGCGGATGCGTGGTCTGGTACACCTCGTGGGAGTCGAGATGGTCTGGCGCCTCGAGGTTTGCGTGTTTACGCTGTGCCTCGAGAGCATTCATCTGCTGTCTGTGATGGTGGTCCGCGTTGATCTGCTGTACAAGGAAGACTGATATGCTCCCATGTGATTGGTAGCCAGGGCGATTGTCCGCAACGTTTCTTCTCTAGACCAGAGGCCGATCTGTCGCTCCGAGGATCTTCCATCGAAGGACTACTTGAGCGCGACTGGCTTGCCTCTCGTGCCATCTGAACATGGCTTCTTGACGAAGTTGCTCATTTCCAGCGGCTGCGATGCATCTCCTGCGCTGGGGAACCTCCCCTTCTTTTTCGCCGCTTTCTCCATGGCATTTAACTCTTTGGCCTGGGCAATGGTCATCTCCCGCGGCGCAGGAGGCGCCATACGACCCTTCGCGCGTTGGGCGTCCCTTCTCTTGCCCTCTCTTTCGACGTACTCTCGCTCCTTGCCGAGGAACTCTATGTCCTTCCGCCAGGTAGACGCCGGCGGATGAGGTGGTGAACCGTGAGGGCTGCTTTCCCTTGCCTAGAATGCCGGATGTTCTTGTTTGTGGCTTTGGGAGATATCCGCCGCCTTCGTGCCACAGGCTCGGGCTGGCTGTCGCCGTCGAGGATGGACTTGTTGTTCTTGAGGGATGGAGGGAGACAGCCGACGTCTTTCTGGTCGGTATTGTGGAAAATGGTATATAGGTATTTTTGTGGTGTTGAAGTGATTATCGAACGACACTGATCTCCTGAATGGTCCTTTTATATGTCAAATCAGCGGTCGGTCGATCGTTTGCTGAACGGATAATCAAGGTCTTGTTGACTTTTAGGACTCTTGGCGAAACTTCCGCAGGACAAAGACTCTTTTCTAGGACTGTTTGCTCTCTTTCCTTACTGTAGCTTGTTTGATAAGGGATGTTAGGCAATCAGCTAGCGGGATCAGATGGTAGGACACATCAAGCGAGACAACACTTGCATTTTTCCGGTTTGTCAGTATCTCTTTGAACCGAAGATGGTCTTGACATACGAACGTCACGATTAATGAAAAGCGAATGCTTTGCGCAGTCTGATAGCCAGGGACTGCTGCCTAGGTAATGCGCATTCAGGAAGAAATGCCGAAGAACCATTCACTTCGTCTCAATAGTCTTTACTGCTGCTGCTTACTCTTTCATTGAAGTTGTTAGTCGTAAGCGGCGGCCTTACCAGTACCCGTAGAATGTCGAGGGAAGAATGCCAGGATAATTCGTAGATGACTGCAGGTCACTTTACTACCAGTGGCTACTTGTTCGATGAGTTGTCAGTTTTTCTATGGCTGTAAATCGGGGATCGTGAGAGAAGCTTCACGATACCGGCCCTAATCGATGCAGTCAGAGAGGTAGAGACACGTCTCGACGTAGCAATACACTAAAGCCACTCGTCAGACCACAGATAAAAGGCTTCCCTTAGTCGAAAGGGTTTGCACACTCTGGCATCTCGATTCTCCTCGTCATGACGTTGGCCATCCGCAGTGTACAGTCACCGGTGTACCACAAGAACATGTAGGTCAGGCAGGTGTAGGACTCATGGTGTCAACGGCAGAAATACGGCGCGAAAAGTCATCCGTCTCATGATCTCACACCCTTTTGATTTCTCGTGGCAAGACTGTTGATTCACGTCGGCGCCCAAAGGAATTTTTCGAAGTGTGCAGAGCGAATGATGAGTCCAAGGTTGATGCCCGAAAGTGTAAGAGGAGTGAAGTCAGCTCGGACCAGAAGCGGCGGCGTGTCTGCAAGGATGTTGACGGAAACAGTCCCGGCATGGCGCCATGAACCGAGTCAAGCGAGTCTTCAAATGATTAATGAATGGTAATTACTGGGCGGCCCCTCATGACGTCTCATTCTCGTCGACCTTGACCTGACCCATTTCCCGGTTCAGCTTACCAGAACTGGCCAGGTTGCCTCGAGGGATTGACATAAGCAGGATAGCAAACTCTTTCTGTCTACCTCACTCACCGGTATCGACGTTCACAAGCCGAGACGCACAGCCTCGCGAACAACAGCCCACCAAACTCCCGTCATCTCTCGAATATCCCCAAATCCACGTCGACGGATCTCGCAAGCTTCGCTCTAGACCACGTTTACGTATACCAGCAACCCGGCATCCGTCGTTTGCGTATCCAGCGCCACTAGCGGTCGCATCTTCGGATCTATTCTAGAAAACGTCCGGCGCGACAGCAGACGTGTAAACTCCGTTAGCGCAGGCGAACCTCGTTGACCTGAAGCCTCCCCTCCAAGTACCCACCAAACATGGCCTACAACCGTGGATACAACCCCGATGCTCTACCAGCGTATGTATCCTCCTCTTGCTCGTGCTCGTGCTCGTGCTTGCGCTCCTCCTCACTTACACCCACGTGCTTGCTTCGCGACGTCATGGCTCGACATCCTCACGTTCACTGGCCGCGCGACGAAAGGCTGACACGATACTCTCCCTCCAGACACGCCGAACCCGAACAGGCAGCACAACTCATGAATCCAAATCGCCACCCCAGCGCGCCTCCGGGCCCTCAATACAACAAGCCCATGCCTCCACCACCGCAGCAAGCGCAGAACATGCGCCCAGACGACCGCTACAACAACAGGCCTCCGCCCAATCAAGGCTTTCAGTCGCCAGGCCCTATACCAGGCTCTTACGGCTCCTCGAGTCCGGCACCTCCACAAGCGCAAGACTGGGATCAGCAGACTCGCTACAACACAACCTACAATTCCAACCCGCAACCTCCTGCCTCGCGATACAACAACCCACCACAGCAGTACTCACAAGCGCCTCCTCCTCAACAGCAGCAGCGCCCCTCATTCGCCTCTCCGCCTCCGCCTGCAAACTATGGCCAAGGTCCCCCGCCCTCGGGCTCGCATAACCGCCCACCGATCCCCCAACAACAGCGCCCTCCCACTGTTGGCCCGCCTCCTCGCGACCAGAATGACCGCGATGGTCTGTGGTCCCTCTTCTTGCAAGTCGACAAAGACCGCTCAGGCCAACTTTCCGAATCCGAGCTCCGTCGCGCCCTCGTGAACGGCGACTACACCGCATTCGACCCACACACCGTCAAGATGATGATTCGCATGTTCGACGCAGACCGCAGCGGCACTGTCAACTTTGATGAGTTTTGCGGTCTCTGGGGATTCCTTGCGGCATGGCGAGGGCTGTTTGATCGTTTCGACAAAGACAGGAGTGGAAGCATCTCTCATCACGAATTCTCGGAGGCATTGGTGGCGTTTGGATACCGTTTGAGCCCGCAGTTTGTCCAGCTGCTGTTCAACACATACGCGAAGAATACAAGAGCACGTGGCGATCAGGGTCCCAGAGAGAACGGGCTGAGTTTCGACCTCTTCGTGCAGGCCTGCATCAGTTTGAAGCGCATGACGGATGTCTTCAAGAGATACGACGATGATCGGGATGGGTACATTACGCTGAGCTTGTAAGTTGGATGGAGAGACTTGCAGAATTTGAGCCAAGACATGCTAACAAGTCATTGTCACAGCGAGGAGTTCCTCACAGGTGCGCAAAGCCTCTTCCTCTTCAACTCGATTTCGTCGACGACGGACACGGGCCTCTACTGAATGAAGCACGAGGGTCTATCAAAAAATTTACGAGCGCTGAGACTGACTGCTATTCTGCGATTCCAAAGAAATTCTACGCCAAAAGGACTGAGCGTTGCACCACCGCATTTGAGCTCGATCGCAAGAGGTCGACTTTGCAGGTCGCGTGCATGACCTACACCACATAGGCTTATCCTTATTGAAAGAAGAAGGCGCGTGGTTTCGCGCATGATCGCGCTTGAAAGACGAGACTTCCTAGCCGGGCTGATGAGGACTGATGAGCTCATTATGTTATGGTGGAAGCGACGAAAGTTCTGCGCGCCTCCTTTTGCCTCACAACAACAACTCGAACCACACGCCCAGCAGTTGTATCGGCCTCGACACCACCAGATCTCTCAACCCAAGCTATGCGTATCGCTGCACTCCCTACCCAACTACAAATGGAGGCCCACGCGCCCTTCTTCTTCACAGGCGCAAGCTCGTTGCACGGACCGACCTCATGAGTGAGTGATAGCAAGAAAGGGAAGCAGGGTAGCAGGATAGCAAATCGCTTCAAGAAACCCCCTTTGGCTTTTCTTGTGTCTTTGCTTCTTGGTACAAAAGAAAAAAGTAGATGAAATATATACCCAAATGATGGAAAAGGACGACGAATGTGACGATCTAGGTTTTTTTTTTTTTTTTTTGAAGCTCACATTTTTTGATAATCTTGGGGGCTACTACAATATTACAGGCTTGTGTGTTATGTCGATATCTTACTACCTTACTGTACTTGTTATTGCTGCCAGCCGCTTTCGGGGCGGTCAGGTGGTGCTACCATCGTTCATGTACAAAAGTCGCTTTGCGCTTGGTTAAGGAGAGCTGAGGGTTCTATTTGGTGCTCTTCTGGGGAACCTACATAGTAAGGTGTGCTGGTGGTGCAGTGTAGTGGTAACAAGTGTGTGTCATTAGAAAGCCCGTAGGCATGCAGGAACTGCTCTATATAGCCCTCATAGAGGGCAGGTCACAGCGGTCTGGCCATCACATTCGTTGCCATCCAGCTCAATCGCCAACCACCGAGAGGCGGCACGCGCGGTTCGTCGCTTCCATTAATTAATTAATTCACTCATCCATCCATCTCAGCCAAAGAACCAGAAGCAGAAGCAGAACCAAAACCACCATCCACGTACGCCCCGAACCCATTCTCCCGCAACCACCTCAGCGGAATCGCAGTCCCGTCTTCCCATTCCAGCCCAGCCACCGAAAGAAGATCGTAGGGGATGGGCATCGCGATCTCGCCATCGTCGCCCATTACTCCGAGGTAATCCCCGAGTTCGTCACGCATCATTTCGCCCACTCTCGGCGAGTCGTAGTTCAAACCCTCGCAGCACGACTCTGCGTACGGGAGGCTGGAAGCGTCGCCTGTGAGGAGTGCTGGCGGCGCGTTGTTGAGCTTCTTCCCTTTCCCTTTGCCTTCACCTCCAGCCTTCTTCCAATCAACCACCACCGTCTTCCCCGTGTCCGCCAAGTCCCAGCACTTCTCCGGGTCCGAACACACAATGATCTTCAGCGTTTCCAACTTGCCCTCCATCGAAGACACCAGATCGCGGAGCCAGGCCTCGAACTCTCCCAGGCCGACGCTGCAGTTCGAAATGTACAATTTGAGGTGCACGCTCCGCAGGCGCGGCAGGCGCGCACAGAGGACGGTCAAGCGTTCCGCGAAGGTTTCGAGCTCGCACATCACGTTTTCTGGCGCGGCGAGGCCGAAGTTGAAGGCTCCCAGGTGCAGGTGCAGGATGTTGAGCTGGGACGACGCTTGCGCGGACCAGATGTTGTTGTTGTTGTCATCACCATCGTCGTCGTTATCATCATCATCATGATCATTGAGGAGGAATTGATCATTAAGGAGGAATTGATCATTAAGGTGGAATCTGTACGGGTGTGCGCGGACGAAGAGTTCGAGGCGGCCTTGGCACGCGCTGCTGTACTCTGCGTCGAATTTCTTGCTTACCAGCCGCAGGTTCGTGCGGGGTTTTGTGGCGTGTAGGCGCAGGCGGTTGTGGGCGTTGTTGTCGTAGACTTCGCTGGGGGGGTATTCGTTTTGGGCTAGGAGGAAGCGTTCTTCCAGCAGGCAGGGGTGGTCGTAGATCATGTCACGGAGTTCGCGCGAGAGGCGGAAGAAGGGGGACGGGTTGGTGGGGTCGCTTACTGTTTTTGGGGGAGGGGTGGTGGTGCTGGTGCTGGCGCTGGTTTTGGAGTCGCTTACCGTTGGAAGAGTGGTGGTGCTGGCCCTGGCGTTGGGGGAGATTGTGTTGTTGTTGCTGTTTTTCGTCGTGGTGCGGATTGGGACGTTGGCAGGAGTGGGAGACGCCATGATGATTGACCTACCTGGAGAGTGTGGATTTTGTTGGTGCAGTGGTGTTGGACTGCGATGCAGATGGCCGAGAGCTGTTACAAAGGCGC
>Ga0265797_10006459_pt1 | contig 16525 bp, 21 predicted proteins | sample P2T30metagenome_FD_192433 | JGI IMG/M metagenome (GOLD analysis project Ga0265797, IMG submission 192433) | Plant litter microbial communities from East Loma Ridge, Irvine, California - P2 T30 | ecosystem: Environmental > Terrestrial > Plant litter > Unclassified | place: USA: California... | reverse complement strand
CTGGTGAAGGGCAACAGGCTCGCCAGCCTTGTCGAAAATCAGAAAGCGCGAGCTGGTGGTGCCTTGGTCGATGCTACCGACGAAGACTTCTTCTGTGGAAGTCATTGCGGTTGACGTGAGCTCGCCGGAGTCTTTGTTTGTGATTTTGCTGACGGTGGCGGAGAGAGGGATTGAAGAGGTGACTTGGTTTGTACCAATGTCTGCAGCACTTGCAGCAGCGAGACGGGGCGCTTTAAAGAAGCGAGTCGCGGTTGAGAAGCGATAGCAGGACGATGGCGATTGTCGCAGTGTGGGTACCACTGATGGCAGCAGCACCACTTGCAACACGCCATGCCTCCTCAGCGCGGGGCGACATGTGAAATTGACGGGGCAGCGGACGAAGGAATGCCATGCTGCTGGCCTCGTGATCATCGTCTGCTGCCCGCGTCGGCGATACTCTGCATGTCAGGCTGTGCTGCCGTAGTGATTATTTCCTCCGTCCTGTCGCTGATGATACAACCCTTGAACCCCTAGTAAGACAAATGACTCGCAGCCTGGTCTGCGGTATGCCCGGCGTCTCGACTATGCACCTCAAGTAGTTCTGTGTGATGCGGCGTACATGTTGCATTGACGAGACAGGGTTGCCCGCAGGCCAAGCCCCAGCGGAAAGGAGACCTTGAACATCCCCGTTTTTGCACGATCTACAGTAATGTCCCGTTTTTCGCCGGCCCACTGTTCGAATCCACTTTCAAATCCACTTCCCCATGGGCGAGGAGAGAACCTCTGGGGAGGGTGGAGAATGATCGCAGTAGCATTGACTTTAGCTCTATATGAGATCGGCGCACGCTATATCAAGTTCAACTACATCTCTATACTCTATAACTATATTTGTCGAAGTAGGCATACAACACATGTATTTATCTGCCTCAGTCTGCCCAACACGACACGACACGACACCCCGGAATGTGGAGGCTCAAGCAAGCCATCTCTCCTCCTCCCCTCCCGACACATGCAATGCACGTGGCCACTCGCCTAATTCACTTGTACCTCATGTACCCGCGTACCATTTGCTTCGTCTACTCGCCTGTACCTCCCGCGCGTCAGCTTTGCCTGCTCTGGCAGTTGGCAAGTCACTAAACCACTGGGCATCCGAGGTATCCTCACATCTCATCTCCAATGCCAAATGCCCTCAAGCGGGGAACCTGGACGCGGCCTTCCAGTAGCGGGCAAAGACGACGCTGGAATGCTGATTGCCCTGGTAAGCGTCGAAAGCGTCCAATTCCTCGCCTCTGTCTGGGAATCAGACCATCCCCTGTCTCGTTACGCCCGCAACAAGGTCGTAATGCCGTGTCTTCGTGCGCAAGCTGTCGAGAAAAGCACCGAAGACACGCCAGCGAGATCATGCAGGCACGGCACACAGTGTATGCAATCGCAACCATGAGAAGCGCCCGAACGGCTTGGTAACACCATGTGAACCAGAGGCCTGTTCGCAGACCGCAACAGGTCGCTTTTCCTGCCATGAGCGCACGCGCCGGACTAAACACCGCACTGCACGCACTGCATCGACCGGTGCCACACGGCTGCTCAATCTCACGCGAGACGAGACTGTCGTCTGCAGGATCAGACACCATTGTTAGCCGTTGTCACCTTGATACCTACCTCGCCCGGCCACGCTTGCATAAGGCCAAGGGTGTTCCGCATTCGGTCGAACGCCCTTTGTTGCTTGTCCCACCGATGTGACCCTGGGTCCTTCAGACCTGGCCAGAACGGGCTACACAACCGGGGCCAGCACGTCGTGAACAGCAAGCAGCAGCATTGTGTGAGCCCGGTATGACCAAGGAGTCGGACCAACCTCCACAGCGGCTAGACGGTCTTTGCACCTTCTCAAGCTGCAATAGTTTCCCTACCCATCGCTCGGCCAGTGTCGGTACTGCGCATGCGACGCTCAATCCTACCTCGCTGACGAACCGCACGACGGCAAGACCTGCTTTTGCTGAACGCGTACGACCGAGCCGCCCAATCACGCATCCTTGGACTGTGAGCCCATCACCTCGCAGACCTGCTAGGATCGTCGGCGTGTCCAGCTCTCTGTGTCGGTATCGTTCCCCCCACCCACGTGAGGAGTCGTTGGGGTCGATGTGAATTGCTCGGCATCGCGATTACATCCTACCGATATCCTTCCTTTATAACCTCGAGGGTTGGCAGTCCGGAAATCCAGTCTGCAAGTTTCCGGGCATCGTTTCCATTTGATACCTTTCCGATCTCCAACATCGATCATCAACCACAATGGATGTATCCAAAGCTCCCCCAAGCCCAGAGGCGATCCACGTCAGTCACGTGGAGCATAAGCGATCGGATTCTGGCGAGACCAACGTAGCGTCCATCTTCGCAGAGACCGGTCCAACTATCAATCGTAGCAAGACCAGAGAGGCCTTCACTCAGCTTAAATCCTCGAATCCAGGCTTGACATGGCCTCGCATCAGACATATCCTTCGGGAGCCTTTCTCAGAGTTCCTAGGGACGTTCATCCTCATCATGTTCGGTGACGGTGTCGTTGCTCAAGTCGTCCTCAGCAATGGAGAGAAGGGTGACTACCAGTCGATATCGTGGGGCTGGGTGAGTGGCTCCTCCTAGTAGTTGTAGTCGTCCTACCGTCCCTACCTCGCTGCTAACAACACCTCCCAGGGCCTCGGCGTCATGCTCGGTGTCTACGCCTCCGGCATCTCAGGAGCGCACATCAACCCAGCCGTGACCTTCGCCAACTGCATCTTCCGCAAATTCCCCTGGCGCAAATTCCCCACCTACGCCCTCGCGCAAGTCCTAGGCGCCATGTGCGCCTCCGGCGTCGTCTACGCCAACTACAAGTCCGCCATCGACACCTTCGAAGGCGGCGTCGGCATCCGCACCGTCCCCGGCTACTCGCCCAACGCCAGCGCGGGCATCTTCTGCACCTACCCGGCCGAGTTCATGACCAAGACGGGGCAGTTCTTCTCCGAGTTCATCGCGAGCGCGATGCTGATGTTTTTGATTTATGCGCTAAAGGACGATGGGAATATTGGGGCTGGGCCGTTGACGCCGCTGGGGTTGTTCTTTGTTATCTTTGGTATTGGTGCTTGTTTTGGGTGGGAGACGGGATATGCTATTAATTTGGCGAGGGATTTCGGTCCGAGGTTGATGTCTTACTTCCTTGGTAGGTCGTGCTGGCTGGTCACTGTCGTCCGGGAGTATGCTGACATATTTCCTTGTAGGGTACGGCCACGAAGTCTGGGCGGCCGGCAACTATTACTTCTGGGTAAGATCCATTCCTGCTTGGAGGCCAGAGTGACATCGTTTGACTAACAAGCACAGGTCCCAATGGTAGCGCCCTTCCTCGGATGTACCTTCGGAGGCTTCCTGTACGATGCTTTGCTGTTCACCGGCGAGAGCCCGATCAACACACCTTACATGGGCCTGTATCGATTTGTGCCTGGTATGCGAGAAAAATATGATGGGATTAAGTGGGACCCGGAGACCATGAAGGCGGCGCAGGAGAGTCCGGTTTGAGGTTGAGGCTATTAGAGGCAAGAGACCAGTAGGAGGTGGGCTGGAAGGATGTATCGCAAGACCTCAAAAGATACGATCATGGGCGTGTGGAGATAGGTAATCTTCTGCAGAAAAAATGTTGTATCATTCTTGTAACATCCTCGACGTTTCGTTTCATCATGGTATTTCTTTGATGCAGCTCAACTTACCGCTGGGCGGCGACGCTCCCGGCAAGTTCCTTGGTCATTTGTTCTTTTTAATCACAAAAAGGAATGTTCCCTTCATGGCTCGCAGTGTCCCTGGCTCACAGGCAGATCGTCTCACCAGGTATCCGGTATTCCAAACCGATCGAGATGGGCTTTCGCCTGTGAACCTCTCCGACCGCGGAGACGACACCGAAGCGATCGGCCAAGAAAATCGATTTCTTCGGCGCAAAGCCGGGAGAGCGAAGGAACTGGTGTCAAACACTCAGCAAAAACAAAGACCATCACGTCTCATTCCGTGAGCGGGACACAAGTCTCGCTATATAAAACGGCTTTTTTGTTTGCTAGCTATCGTCGCGCAAGAAGATAAGTCGGTATACGGAGAAATCGCAGGACTTGTGGTTTCCACGAATCAGAACCAAGGCGCCGGCAAGAGCCAAGAACGCAAATCACGTGAGACGCAACTCTAACTTCCAAGGCTCGAGCAAGGCTGAGACGGCACGCAAGGCTCAAGTCTAAGACACGGGTAGTACTACTAGTACGCCTTCGACGCCAACTATCCAGATCCTGGTATCCACACGCAGTCTCGCGGTCCACACAAAGGAATATTCTTAGCCACACTACGTATGTGCTACGGGCCACCCATCCGTAACACTGACGATGCTCTCAGCTGGCCCGCAAAGTTGGCAGGCGCCAGCATTTCTTGATCCTTGTTGCGCAGCTCGCGCGGAAAATGCCATGTGGGAAGGTAGGCGGTTTTGTCGTTGCCTTGGTTTTGCGCCGGGCAGTGCACGACCACCATCCATGCTGACTTGGCGACTATTATTGGGAAGGATGCCAATGATGTTAGAGTGGTGATCCACAAGGTGAGGAGGGAATTCGTTTTTGTTTGACGGTCTGTTTTCTAGGTTTACTCGTTGTTTGTCGCTCGCGGGTTCGTCACCGCCTCCGAAACTTGTCGTCTTGCTTTTTATTGCTATTCTGGACTATTGTCTCCGCGGGCTTTTTGCTACGTACTTTTCTCGGATCCTATCGAAGGCTTAGGTCTCATAATCAAGTGCGGCTGCGTCGGAATCACCAGCTGGGCACTTGACTTGCCAGCTTTCGCCGTGAGAGTGTGTACTACCACAGTGCGGTAACCTGAGCGCTCGCTCGCTGGTCGCTTACATCGCGCCTTTGCCTAGACAATATACTGGTGGGCTTGTGAACATACACAATCTCAACTCCCTACAATGGTTCCTGCGGTCTGGAGATTCCTCTGCTTCGTACTAGTGGTAGTCCTTGTCGGTCAGAACGTCGTCCTCTGGCTCGCCACCAACAAATCCCTAGAACGAGCTTACGGATTCCCGCTCTCGCTCGAAGAAGATGCTCGCGCGTCTAGTTCAGAGATTACGAAACCTTGGACATTCAATGTAACAGAGGACGGGAACAACTTCGCTCTAACGCAAGCTCATTGCGACTCAGCTTTTCCAGATCTCTACTACGAAATCGACCGCGCCGTCGCTCACCGCAACGACCGTTCGCTGCCTATAAAGCCCGAAGACGTGTCAATATCATGGCGTAACGATGCTGCCTTCCGAGGTCTCATCCACGAAAACCAGCTACGAATCATCGAGATGAAGGGCGTGCTAGGCAATGGAGGCTACCGTCGCCGCGCCCTCTCAGTCTTGAGCCAGATCAACCGCGCAATTATTGGCGCGACTGCAGCAGGCCAGAAACTTCCTACAATCGAGTTTGCTGTCACTGTGGACGACATGTCGCTCTTGCCGAATGGCGACAACACGCACGCGATCTGGACTTTTACCAGGCGAATCATCGACGGAGATCAGCATAGACTGTGGATGATCCCGGACATGGACTACCAATCTTTCTTCGGCGCTTCCTACGCAGAACTCCGAGGCCGCACTGCGCAGCGCGAAAGTTTCCTCGTCGACAAGATCCCCAAAGCGGTGTGGCGAGGCGTAGTCTGGACGAACGAATGGGTGCGTAAACCGCTCGTAGAAGCAACCAAGGGCAAAGATTGGGCGGATGTGGAAGAAGTATCATGGGAGAAAGGCGCCAAAGACAACATGATCCCGATTGAGGACTACTGCCGTTATGCCTTCATCTTGCATACTGAAGGGCGGTCTTGGTCTGGCCGTTTGAAACATATCTTGAACTGTGATAGCGTGCCTATCATACACGGCTTGGACTGGACTACGTGGATGTACCATTTATTGGAGGCTGATGGGCCGGGGCAGAATTATCTTCCCGTGGATCGCGATTACAAGGGCTTGGAGAAATTGATGAAGAAGTACACAAAAGACCCGATGCTTCGCGACGCACAGGTGATAGCCGACAACGCTGTCAAAACTTTCCGGGACCGATATGGTACACCTGCTGCCGAAGCGTGCTACTGGCGCCGACTCATCAACAGCTGGAGAGAAGTGTCTTTCGAGCCGGAGGTCTTCTACAACGTGTCGGTCAACATCTCTGGAGTCCCCACGATGGAGACAAGACTGAGAGGCGTCGCGTTCGAGGAGTACATCATTGAGCCGAAGGAGTTTGATTGGGTCAAGCTCGGTGGATGAAACGACAGCGTCATTTACATGTTTTTCTTACATATCGAACACGCTCACGTAAGATTCTCACGACACTCGACCCCAACGGACGTTCACTGCGGCGTTATATCATGCGGATTCGCGGGCCCACCAGCTTGAGGCTCACCACGGTTCTCTTCATCCTGTCTCGGCCTGGCCAGACCTGCTTCTGGTCGGAAGTGAGCATGTCTGATTGGAATCGGTCGTGCAGAAGGGAAGCCATCGACGGGAGTGCCAGGGTACGTCGGCGGGTGGGTCGAGTCGTAGAAGCGATAAGGCGGCACACGTTCCGGGGGGATGGGAATGGCGCCTGGAGGTGGACCGGGTCGATTGATGGGCATGGGAGGAGGTGAGGCGTTAATGGGCTCTTCAACTGGGGCGAGGACTCGATCGGGAGGTGGTGCGGTTGCCATGGGAGGCGGAGCAGGAGCGGTGTTGCGTGGAGAGGTCCATTGTGCTGGCTGTGGGTCGCCGGCTGGGACTGTTCGGAATCGCGCATTGTTGTTGAAGGTGTCGAAGACTGCTCCGCCTCCTCCACTTGTGCTTCCGCCACCACCGCCTCCGTTGTTGGGTCGAGGGCGTGTAGGGCCTCGTGGAGGCGGTCCTCTAAAGCGCGAATCTATATGATAGTCAGTAACTGTCGCAATCAGCACTACAAGTGCAGGCTCTACGTACTCACCCTCGCCACCCCGGTCGCCGAAAAGATCGTCGTCGTCGAAATTATATCGCCCGCGACGTCGTCTTCTCATGCCTCCTCTCCCTCTGCCACCAAAGCCCCCGAAATCGTCGTCGTCGTCTTCGTCGTAATCGAAGTCTCTCATGGCTCGCCGTCCTCTGTTTCTTCTTCGGCCAAACCCACCGCCCATGTCGCCACCACCCATCAGCATGCTGGGATCGCCGCCGCCCATCATCGGATGCATACCTCCCATGCCAGCCGATGGATACATCATCGGGGTCATACCTGGCATCCCTCCTGCAGGTCCATAAGGACTCATACCTCCCATGCCCATTGGCCCAGTAGGCAGACCTCCTGCAGGCGGCGGACCAGGCATCATGCCAGCACCATTCGAGCCTGCACCACTCAGCCCAGCTTGCTGCATAGCCAACAGTTTCGCCAGCTCGGGTATCATCGGCGTCAAACGCTTCAGCAGCTGTTCTTGCACTTGCTTCTCCTGCTTCTCGGCGTCTGAACCAAACACGATATCATGCAATATTCGTGTCCGGTCTCTCGTCTCGTCGTCGACGAACATATCTCTCTTCCCAGTTCCAACCCCTCCATCCTGCCCACCCTGCCACGGAACCTGCTGCCATTGACTCCAAGCAGGAGGCGGTGCTTGATGATACTGAGGAGTATACGCCGGCAACCCCCCCATCCCATACCCCTGCAACCCAGCACCAACCCCCATCATATCCACCTCCGCCAACCCTCTCCGCTCCGCCATCGCCTGCGCCACCAACCCCCTCATAACCTCAAAATCCTTCGCCCTCCACAGCCCCACATTACTCATCCCCCAGCCCGGCGGCACCAAGCCCCTCTCGATCAACTCCATCGGATCGCGGTAGCTCTCGCGGCCGGAGGGGTTGTTGCGCTCGACGTAGACGTACTTGCTGCGGCTGTGGTGGCCGCAGTGGTTGTTGTGGTGAGAATGGTTGGTGTGGTGGTTGCCGCCGCAGAAGCAGGGGGAAGGGTTGCAGAGGCGGAAGCAGTCGGCGGGGAGGTAGATTTGGTCGTAGGCGTGGGAGGGGTAGGAGGTTGATACGCCCATTTGTTTTCTGGTCTCTTTTCTTGGGGTGGTTGGTGCGGACTGATTGATTGATTGATTGACTAGTGGGTGTGGGTGGTGGTTTAGATGTGCTTTGGACGCTGGCCCCGGGCGTGGGCGAGGTTAGCTGGTCATTTGGTTGTTTTCGTTTAGAATTAGGAGACGATGGGAAAGATTGTGGTTGAGGAGGAGATGGAAAGGAGGTAGCCAGGAGGAGACAAAAGAAGAGACAGAAGCAAAAGCTACCAACAAAATCGATTCCACGATCAACCGACTCGAACGAAAGCAACATCGTACACAGCCCTTGAACAGTCGGTGAGCCCACAGTACCTGCAAGCAGGAAATCGGTTGGCCAGAGAGCAAACATTTGTTCGTCTCCCAGCCTCGCTGAGATAGATAAAATCCGCCGATCAAGACAAGGCAATGCAAAAGCAGAATCGATCACCTCAAGGCATCAAGGCCTCAAGTCTCGAAAGGCAGGCAAACATCCATCAGACCTGTGGGACTTCGACCACCTCACCGCTCGCTCGCGCGTATTGGTCGATCGATGCCCGAAGGCTTGCACTCGCACACGCCTTGCGACCAGCACTGCAGTACCGCGTTACACGAGGCGCTGCTATCCGTTCCGATGATGCCTCGTCCTCGTCCTGGAGAGTCTGTGGACCAACTGTGGCAGGCGGGGGAAACCCCTCCAGTCTGTTGTGATTGCGGTTCATTAGACGAACGGTTGTATTCGTGTTCCGTCTTGGCACGTATGGGCACCGTACGCGAGCCTTGTGAAGGCGCCGGGTGGCTCTGCGGATGTACCACATGGCGCCGTAGGGAAAAGCGGGGTTCGTCGTGGTGTGCGTTTCTGCTGTGGGCGTGTATTGCATGGATGTACACGACGCGGTGTAGTTGTGAGGCAGCTAGTCTCAATCGATGCATTTCTGCTTTCTCCACGTGGCTTGAGGGCACTGTTCGGACGTGCCGTGTCCTTTTTTTCTGAATGCCTACTATCATCGATAGCTTTTCCAGGACATGGACGGCGAGTTGAAGGAAGAAGGGGAAAGTGACGTGATAGTGATGGATGGAATCGTGAGCTGGAAACAACAGGCTCGAGCAAGCAGCCTTGCCTTCATCAATATCCTTCCCTCCGATCATCGATTCAATGTTACTCATACAAGATTTCATCCGTCATCCCCCAACACCCAATTGCCCACCATACAACATACAATCCCCAACCCACCCAATCAAACCATCTCACTCCTCGTCTTCCTCCGACTCTCACTCCTCCTCGGACTACTCCTCAACCTCTCAAACCTCCCATCCGAAACCCCCTCACTCCCCACCCTGGAACTCGTCTCCCTCTCCCTAAGAACCTCCGCCAGCCCCTTCTTGCCCTTCTTCTCCATCCTCTCGTCCTCCGGGTCGATAAACCGGTGAATAGTGCGATGGTCCAGGACTCTCTCCTCAGTGTCGTGTTTGCCTTCGCGGTCGGTTTTCGGCCAGTGGAAACCGTAAAGTTTGGAGTGGCGTTCGCAGCGCGGGCAGGCGATGCGCGTGAGGTAGGCTTCGGCTTGGACGAAGAACTCGTCGCAGTTGCGGCATTCGACCCAGCGGTGGTAGGTGGTGCTGAGGAGGGCGGTGGTGAGGTGGAAATCGCCTGGGGTGCGGACGGGGCCGCGCTTGCAGTCTTCGGAGTCGTCGTTTTGTTCTGTTTTGACTTCGGTGGCGGGCTCGATGCTGGCGATGGGTTGTTGGGTGGAGGGTTCCTGGAGACTGCGTCGGCTGCTTTTGCGGGTGGGTAGACGACCCCGTGACCAGCCTTTTAGTCGTTGGTCGCTCATTTTTCGTTCTTCTTCCCAATCCTCGTTCACGGGCGATGGTTCGGTAGTGTACATTTCAACGATATTCTGACAGATATTTCCCGCGACAAAACCATCCAGGCGGTCGGGAGACTGCTCTGTAGACGTCAAAGAAGGAGCTTCGCCTGCAGCGCCTTCCGTGCTGAAGACCGAAGACATGGAGCTGGAATCCGTCGAGTTCTGCGCTACATCCACCTGTAGGCTTGAGCTTTGGCGTGCCGGATTCGTTTGTAGCGATTTGCGCGGCCTTCCTCGTGTGCGTTTGGTCCTTTCCTCGGGTGGTGGCGATTCAGGTACCTCGTAGATATCAACCGCATCGTCATCGTTCGCGTTGAGCACATTTCGCAGATTAGATTTGCTGCGTGCGTTCTGTAATGATTTTGGCGTTGATTTCGACTGTGCAAATTTGTCGGTGACTTTGGAAGTCTTTTGCGAACCCTCTTCCTCAGGGGGAGTCCGAGCTGGCGGCACAGCCCACATGTTAAAGATGGTCGAAAGACTAGGGCAGTCTTTTGCTAACATCTCGAACTGCTCCATCTCACAATCTGACGATTCGCTTGGAGTAGCCACCGCCCCAGTTTTGGCAAGACGTGCTTGCTGTCTCGTCGAGCGCCGATAGTGCTGAGGGACATCTGCAACATCCACCTTCATGAACGCCGCAGTTTGGCCATTCATCTCCTCGATTTCCGAAGTAAGTTTCGCAAGGCTCTTGGACGTGGCGCCGGTAATCAAATCAAGCATTTTTCCAAACATCGATTGCTTCTTCGGATTGCGCTTTCCAGTATCTCTGCCTTGCGCTGACTTCTTCTGGATTTGAAATTGTTCGTGCAAGTCGTCTAGTGTTTCTTCGTGTTCGTCATCATCATTCTCAATATCGTCAAGCTCGAGTTCGCCGTTGGACCTCCTAGCAAACCATTCGGCCATCATGCTTTGCGATGCTTGAGAAGTGGGCGGCGCATTTATGCGAGTTGTGGTGTTCGTCGGCTCCGTCTTGACTGTTGCAGCCTTCTTCGGCCAGCGACCGCGTTTCTTTGGTGGATTGTGTTCTTCAGATTCGTTATCCGCAGTATCATCTCCTCTCTTTCTTTTCAGTGCGCCTGTAGCCTTAGTCGCAGGAGCCGACTTCGCTTTGACGCTGGTCTTGCGAGACGGCTTGCTCTCTGTTTCCGCATCCGAGTTGTCATTGTCACTCTCGCTATCCGGTAGCACAGGACCTCTGGGATCCCAGCCATTCCTCACGGCCTTCTCACACGAACCGCACAAGCATTCGCAGTTGTCCTCGCCAAAGTAATTTTCGCCATACTGCACAGTGATCTCGTCGCCGACCTCAATATATCTCCTTGCGACAATGTTGATTCCATGGGGTCCGCTGGTCGCAAGTCGCGCATTCGAGTCGCAATCGTGGTTGGCGAAGCGCGCGGGTCCGAGAAAGAGACTGGGGCGCTTCCTTCGGCTGGAGATGACGATACTGAAGTCGGTTCTGCTAGAAAGCTCCATCTCTTCCTTCTCGGTCATCTCGACCTGAATACCAGTGAGGAATTTGATCGGTTCGCCGGGGCTGATGCGTCTCCGCGCAACGACGCATGCTTCGTGGGTGAGGATGGTGTAGCGGTTCGTTGTGCAGACTTCGAAAGGACATTCGGGTAAGTACATATTAATGTACTTGCGAAGATGGCGCTCAAAGTGTTCTCTTTCGTCGGGTGTTTTGAGCGAGCGCAAGTAGTTGATGATGCCAGGTAGGCGCATCAGATTACGATGCGCCTGGGTGGCGTCCTTGTTTATAATGACATCTTGCTGGAGGATCTTGCAGACTGCTTCCTCCTGGATACCTCGGGAGGGGTGAAAGTTGGGTTTCAGCTTGCGAATGGCGGACCAGAAGTAGACCTGGGAAAGATGGGATTAGTTTCGTGTGTCGCGAAGCATACAACATGTCCAGCATGACAAGGAGGCTCACGCGATCGACCAGAGTGTCAGTAATTAGGTCGTCATAGTTGGCGAGTTGCGACAGGGTCAGGCCGCCCTTCTTCTGAAGCGCCTCGTCGAGATCAGCCGCGCGCGCCGGCATCGTTGCCCGGAGGCAGAGAGAAGAATAACAAAAGCAAGCAAGGAATAAAATCTAGCGCAATCGTAGCATCGGTGGTGACTGGTGTATTGCAAAAGCGGCAAGCAGCAAGCGAGGGAGGTGGTGAGTGGGAAGATGTGGTGCTGTAGTGTATAGTTAGAGGAAGATGTGGAAGGAGACGGCGCAGCGCAGCGCAAGGCAGGGCAGAGGGCAGTGTATGCAAGCGCGGCACCGGAAACCTGCGTTCCAATGCTTCTCTTTGTCCGGGAAGCGCCTAGGCTAGGAAGAGGAGGGCTTTGGCGAGAAAAACAAATACGGTATGCAGATACCCAGCAGATCCCGTGACTGCGACAATAATACCTGCAGGCGATGAATAGGATGTGAGATGGAACAATAGAAAGGTGGCAGGAGAGTGGCAGTGGAGGTGAGGTGGAAGGAGTTCAATAGTAGCAGGCCTTGCTTCGCCTGCGTTGGTTGCTACTGTATACACAATAATAACCAGCAGCGACTAATCAAAACGCACGAACCCCTGCCCATCAGCGCCATCCGCCATCCGCCATCATCATCAGCCCGCCCGCCCTCTCCCAAGGCGTTGGCGTTGGTTCGACTTGCGCGTGGCCTAACACGCTAGGAAAGTCCCGTTTCCCGAGATGCGCTAAACTGCATTCGTCCATCGGCGAACTGAACTTCGTCTCAAGGGTATACCACAGAAGTGTCGCAGTCGTGAAGCAGCTTCCACAGACGAGAGAGTAGTCGTCGCCCAACCACACCCAAGCCGCCACCATGATTCAACTAAAGGTTTGCCGACCTCCAAATCCTCACTCCCCACCACAGGGAACTAATCCATCCCCACCAAGTCCATGCTCAATGTCATCGACAACTCCGGCGCCGCCGTCGCCGAATGCATCAACGTCCTCAAAATGAACCGCGCCGCCAAAGTCGGTACGTCCTGCTCCTCCACCTCCTTCCCTCCAAGACTCTTCCATCACCCACCACTCTCCTAACACTCCCCTCCCAGGCGACCGCATAATAGTCGTCGTGCAAAAGCAGCGCAACTTCGGCCCCGAATCCGGCCCCGGCGGCAGCGTGTCCGTCAGCGCCGCCAACAAAGTCCGCCGCGGCGACATCCGGCACGCCGTCGTCGTGCGCACCGCTAAGAAATACTCTCGTCCGGACGGCAGTGTCGTCAAGTTCGACGACAACGCTTGTGTGTTGATTAACAAGGGCGGCGAGCCGATTGGGAGTCGTTTGAGCAGTGTGGTGGGCCAGGAGCTGAGGGGCAAGAAGTGGAGTAAGATTCTGAGTTTGGCGCCGATGCATTTGTAGGTGCTGGTGGGATTTGGGAGAGGAGAGATGGGAGGAGAGAGGAGGAGGAAATGAGGGGATGGGAGGGATTGGAAGGAGGTGGAAAAGATAGTGGAGAGGACAAAACGGAGAAAAGAGCGGGAGACGGATCATGTATGATTGAAAGGAGAGGAAGAAGAAGAAATACGCTGGCTTGTGGAAGGGAAGAAAAGACAGGCAGGCATAGCGGCGGCGTTTCGAAGGTGCTACAGTGTAAGGATATCTTTTGGCCCACGGGCTTTGTTTTGATAGGGGATTCTCTTGGGAAAAATACTTGTACAACAAACACTCAATACCCCAGGAAAGGGCTCTTCTCAATACGTGGCGAGTATCATTACACGGAAGGCGTGGATTGGGGACGATCTTCAAATTGAAAAGCCCGGAGAGGGTATTCATTTTCTTGTGATTTTCTGCGCTAATAGTACAATCGTAGGTGCAGACTAACAACTAACGAGGGACATGATCGAGACCAGCTCTAGCTCCTTGTTCGCGAATTTCGTGATGCAGCCTTTGCTCCGAAAGTAGGTTTCGTTTTTCATCAACAGGTGGAAACCCGATGTCTGTGATGGCGTAACGAGGAATCAAGGAAAACATACTCAGAGAAAAAGGAGCCGACCATTGGGCAGATCGCTCCGCCGCGAAGAAGTTTGTTCCAGAAAAGAGATTCGTTGATCATGCTGGTAGGTAGGGGATGCTCTCAGGGTAAAAAGCGAAACGTGACGATAGTTTGTTGCTGGCGGCAGTCCAATCACTTCTTACCCAGAAGAAGACTCTCATCCTCAAACGGTCAAACCCTTGGCCAGTCTGTCCTTTTTCGCCTGATCCTGACTCGGCATCTCCAGCAACTTGACCTTGTCCTCGTACAGCTTGGCTTTCGGCTTCTGTCCGTCCCACCACAGCTTGAAAGTCTTCAGCGGCTCGGCATACTCGCCCATGTGCGCGTACTCCCTGCTCAAGTTGTTGATGTCTCTGGCGGTGCCTTTGACGCGGCTCAGGGCGTTGAGGCGGATGTCGCTGTACTCGGCTTTGCACTGGTTGAAATATGTCTCCCATGCGTGCTCGTCGAAGCTGGCTGACGTAGCACTCGAGGCGAGTCCAGCTGGAGTGCTTGCTCCGGTGACGGAGGAGGTGCCACTGACTGGGGAGAGCTGGGTGTTGATCTTGGACAGGTCCGGAAGGGTGGCCGCCGCGCCCTCAGCAGGGTTTAGAGGCGTAGCCGGGGCATTAATTGGAGTGAAGGGTGGAGACTCCATTCCCATGGGAAGATTGGCAGGCATGCCAGCGCCGAATTGCTTGTGAGCAAATGGCAAAGTGAAGTCTGCTTTCTCGAGAGAGTCCGGCAGTGAAGTGGGCGGCGAGAGCGGAGACCCAATAGCTGGAGACTGGGCGCCAGCACCGGTCGGAGAAGGCCAGTGACGGACTTGCAAGTGCGTGTGTTTCTTGTCTGGCCAGCCTCGATACATAGCTTCGGCTTTCAGCAGCTCGATACGCTCGAGAGCGGTGTCAAGAGCAGCGCCAGACGTGGCCCAGTCGTCCGCTTTGTCTCTGAGTTGAGCGGGCAGGTGCAGAGCGCTGACGGCGTCGGGCATTTTCCAATCGACCAGGTGTTTGTCATCATAAGAGAAGTTGCCAATGCCATAATCCTGACTGGAGGTGGGAGAGCGACTCTTGGCCATGTCGTTGCGCATGTACGTGTCGTAAGACTGCTGGTTCTTGCCCCAGGAGGCGCGGCGGTGGAGAGGAAGCTTGTCCATGGCGAAGAGAGTAGGGTTGTAACAGACTCGACAGACTCGAATGACTTGGAGTGGGAGTTCCTGCAACGCCGGCGCTGCTTCGTAGGTTTATGCACGTGGTATGAGCTGCGTTTGCTGTCGTCCAAGAAAGCGTGAAAAGGAGTGTTGTTCGACGGTGGTCGGCGAATCGAAGTGTGTAGTGACAGTGTGGTTGAGGATGGAAGTGCTGGCGTTTGTCGTGAAGTGGGCGGCGAACGAGGCAGGTGCGTTCTTTCCTGACTTGTAAAGCTCTCGCAAAGTGCAGTCGCGAACGACACTCGACGTTCACGAATGTGGAGTACCAAGGAGAGCGCAAGTGAATGATATTTGCCGCTCTGTGGGTGGAGATTACCGAAAGTCAATGAAGACAACCGCTCGGACTATCCTTCCAACAGTACTAGGACGGCCTTTATAACGGATCATGGGTACACTGTTTGTCAAACCGTGAGACCTGTTCTTGAGTGGGCAGGGCGGAAGACTGCTTGTGCGGATTTTTAGTTGCGACACTTCAAGTTTTTCCGTGCGTATGTCCCAAGTTTCAGGACAATGTAGGACATTAGCTCGAGTACAAGCACGTGGGAACGGAAGGGACAGGGATGGAGGACAATGAAATCGCAGTGTAGATGCTCGGTCGGCTGCACTCGGCAATACATGGAGATTCCGTTATTCACATTAGCATTTGGTGGACTCGTCTCAACCTATTTTCCAAAGCCTTTTGAGAGTCAAATCTCGTCAATTCAAGTAACGAGCTTGAATGAGCTGTCCATTGCCACCAATCCTCGTCCTCACCACCTGGCAAATGACCTGTCAGTAGCAATGCATCTGCCCGCCTGTCGTGCACGACATGGAAAATGTCGGCTTGTGCGATTACTCGAGTCTAGAAGACAAAGAGACGTGTCAGTACAACAAGCAGAGGATTATTAGCATGGCTGCACGCATGTTGTGCCAAGCACCGACGAAAACGGTACCGCGTTGCGTGGAATGTACAAGCCACAAGAATTGACACAACCGAGTGGCGCAAGAAGACAAAACATACCTCTCAATCAAGTGCAATCCAGATGCAGTCTCGATCACAGGTGAAATCTCGCCCGGTTTCAGAGCAAACGACGCCTCCTCGAATTCCTTCTGCATGTCGCCCTGTCCGAAGAATCCACTATTGCTGGCGCGTCAGCGGCTGCGTCAGGTTACACGAGCGCCATGTGTAATCCCAAGACGGGAAAAATCTGGCACTCGGCAATGTAGGGAGGCAGAAACTTACAGGTCACCGCGCTTGCGAGCCGAGCTGCAGTCGGATTCCGTCGTTGCAAGGTCACCCAGACTGGTGGAGCCGGACTTGATCTTGCTCTCGTAGTTGTTGATGATGCTGCGGGCCTCTTCCTTGGAACGAGTGATCTGGGCCTCGCGCCATGAGGAGGCGCGGCGCGAGTCACGGTGTTTGACGAGGAGATGGGCGC